>Ga0134123_10002045_pt1 | contig 13217 bp, 1 predicted proteins | sample KB303_FD_96460 | JGI IMG/M metagenome (GOLD analysis project Ga0134123, IMG submission 96460) | Terrestrial soil microbial communities without Nitrogen fertilizer from Kellogg Biological Station, Michigan, USA - KB3-0-3 | ecosystem: Environmental > Terrestrial > Soil > Unclassified ...
TGAGTAGTCCATTTGATTTCGGAAAGGTCGATCTGAGGACTTGATGCCGCCGGATGATTTCGTTCAGCGCCCGTTCGAGAGCTGTTACGTTCAATGGACCACGGAGATGGTAAGCGGCTGAGGTGTGAAAGAGTCGCTTCTCGACCGAGTAAAGCTTTTCCCACCATTCGCGTAGCAGCCAGGCCTCTTGTTCAAGTGAGAGCGGTATGTTTTCCCGGCTGGGAATTTTAGTTACGCGCGCGCCGTCCAACACCTCGCCGGAACTCTCGCTGGTTTCGATAATTTCCGCGAGACCCGCAACCGTCGGCGCTTTGAAGAGTAGCTCCAGAGGCATGTCGACCTTCATGGTTTCCCGCAAGCGTGAAATGAGTCTCATCGCCAGCAGCGAGTGGCCTCCCAATTCAAAGAAGTTATCGTGAACGCCCACGGTTTGGACCGGCAGGAGTTCGGTCCAAATGGCCGCTATCGTTTTTTCTGTGCTATTGCGTGCCGCGGTATAAGCGTGGTCCAACTGTGGCCGGTCTTGCTCAGGGGCTGGCAGCGCACGGCGATCGATCTTTCCATTTGGCAGTAGCGGGAGCCGCGGTAGCATCACGAACACCTGCGGCGCCATATACTCAGGTAGTCTTTCCAATACGTATCGACGCAGCTGACTAACCGACAATACCTGCCCGTCTTCAGGCACGATATAAGCCACCAGGCTAAGATTGCTTTCTCTTCCGGTAACCAGCAGCACAGCTTGCTTCACAAATGGGTGTGCACCGAGGACTGACTCAATTTCTCCTAACTCAATTCGGAAGCCGCGAAGTTTTACCTGGTTATCGATTCGCCCCAGAAACTCGATCTCTCCTCCAGGCATGAAACGCGCGAGATCACCTGTCTTATAAAGCCGCGCTCCGGGGAAAATACTAAAAGGATGCGGGATGAATTTTTCGGCCGTCAGGTCAGGCCGTCCCAGGTAGCCGCGCGCTAAGCTCGTTCCGCCGATGTGGAGTTCACCCGTGACGCCGACCGGCACCGGCCGCAGCGATGAGTCGAGGATATAGGCCTGCGTGTTGGCGATCGGGTACCCAATCGGCACCTGGTTTCTGCTACTGCCTGGCTCGCAATCCCAGACCGTTACGTCGACAGTAGTTTCTGTTGGGCCATACTGGTTTTGCAGCCTTGCTCCAAGTCGACTGAAGAATCTTTTCTGCAGGCTATTTGACAGGACATCACCACCGCAGAATACGCTCCTGAGAAGATGACAACTATCGGACCCTTTTGTGTCGAGAAACATCTCGAGTGCCGCAGGCGAGAAATGCGCGACTGTGACGGCGTCTGTTGACATCAGCTTGACGATATATTCGAAATCCTGTTGTCCTCCCGGCCGCGCCATAATCAAACGCGCGCCTGCCATGAGTGTCCCGAAAATTTCCCAAACTGAAATATCGAAGACAAACGGCGCCTTGTGCAGGAAACGATCGCCGGGAGTTAAAGGATAAGCTGATTGCCTCCAAAGTAGGTGATTGCAAATTGCACGGTGAGAAATCATTACTCCCTTGGGCCGGCCGGTCGAGCCGGAGGTGTACATTACATATGCCAAATTGTCGGCATCTACGTGACGGGCAGAATCCTCGGCGCCACTCCCCGGCATTACGGCCCATTCGGTATCCATGAATATAACCATGGCCTCGGTTTCCGGCACGCGGTCGCCCAGCCGTTCATGAGTCAACAGGATCGAAACGGCAGCATCCTGGACCATGAACGACAGACGGTCGTGAGGATAGTCGGGATCGAGTGGCAGGTACGCTCCTCCAGCTTTGAGCACTCCCAACTGGCCCACAATCATATCCACCGATCTCTCCATCAATAGTCCGACTGGCTGCTCAGTCGCCACACCGTTCTGGCGCAGGAACCGAGCCAACTTGTCGGCTCTCCTGTTTAACTCGCCATAACTTATCTCCTCTCCTTCGCAAACGACGGCGACGGCCTCGGGCGTGCGGCGTGCTTGGGCCTCAAACAGTTCATGGAGGCAAAGCTCCCGCGGGTAATCGGTTCGCGTTTCATTCCATTCCAGCAGGATTTGATTGCGTTCGGCCGGCGTGAGAATTTCCAGACTGGAGAGCGGGCGTGATGGGTCTGCGGCTATCCCCTCCAATAACGTCCGGAGATGTCCGAGCATACGCGTAATCGTTTCCTCGTCGAAGTGTCTTCGATTGTAGGAAATCTTCAACGAGAGTTGCGGGCCTGCGTACCCGGCAATCGTGAGCGGATAGTTAGTTCTCTCGAAGAGTTGAAATTCACGATTGCGCCAATCACCGCCCAGACCTCGCAGGGTAGAATTCAGTTGGTAGTTTTCAAAAACCAACAGGCTGTCGAATAACTGTACTCCGCGGGGCGTCTCGCTCCATTCGTGAATCTTCATTAAAGAGGTGTGCTCAAACTCGCGCAGCGCAATATGCTGTGCTCGCAGCGCTTTCAGCCAGGAGAGCAATGACGTTTCCGGAACGAGGCGCACTCTGACCGGAAGCGTATTGATAAACAGACCGACCATCGATTCAGCCTCAGGCGTGGTCGAATGACGGCAGGCCCGCGTCACGCCGAAGACGATGTCGTTTTCGCCGGAGTAGCGACCCAGGAGCAACGCCCAGGCGCCCTGGACCAGGGTATTCAAAGTCAGTTCGTTTCGTTGCGCTACCGACTGCAAGTCGTGAGTAACGTGTTGAGAAAGAGAGGTCCGTAGCTCTTCAAACTGGTCATGACTCGGCGGACGCTCCGGGTCCGGTGTAACGATCACAGGTGTCGGTGTGGTGAAATCCTTCAACGACGCGCGCCAGAATGTTTCGGCGTTATCAAAATTCTGTTCCTGTAACCAATCGATGTAATCCCGGTAAGGCCGTGGCCGTTCGAGCGTGAGTTCGCGGCCGTCACAGTAGGCCTCGTAGAACGCGAACAGTTCCTTCAACACCAGCAGACGCGATCGGCCATCAAGCAACGCGTGGTGGGAAGTCCAGACCAACCGGTAGTCAGCCTCAGCTAATCTAAACAGGTTAAGACGCATGAGCGGCGCCCTGGTAAGTTCGAAGCCGAGTTGTTCGTCAGTCTGGAGAAACGATCTGAGACGCTCTTCCTGCTCGCTGACCGGCAGGCCCCGCCAATCAAGTTGTTCTAAGGGAAAATCGACCTGGTTGTGTACATCCTGGACCGGCTGCTGAAGTCCCTCCCAACGGAAGCTTGTCCTGAGCACGGCATGTCGTTCGATCACTTTCCGCCAGGATCGTTCGAAACTCGCAACATCCAATCGTTCGTGAAGGCCGCATACCAACTGCTGGACATACACACCGGATTGGCTGGCATACAAACTATGAAACAACATGCCTTGCTGGAGCGGCGAGAGCGGGTATGAACTTTCGAGCTTTTCGATTTCCATCATGAACGTGTCGTGCAACCTGAAGAGTAGGCTTATGCGTCTCGCTGCAAACAGAAAGAAATGTTAATAGCCAGTTAGTGCCTGGTTTGCACAGAGAAGAGTTCAAACCAGGGCACTACCTAACCGTCATAATTCTGGACAAAAATGGGAGGCATCTACGACAATCATCGTAGTATTTTGCGCCGGAAAATCATAGAGATAAAAGCAGCTGACGCCGATGATCAACGCTCCTGCTTCCACCAGCAAACCAGAGATTAAAACCTCGCTCATTCAAGCTGCGCTCGGGCGAGTGAAGTCTACGCTGTCTCGCCTTTCGTTCAGCCGCTCATACCTGCTGGTGTTTTACTTCACGGCGCTTCCGATAGGAGTGTTACACCAGATGCTCTGGTACATCTGGCAGGGCGGTTTACCGCGCGCATGGGATGGGACCGGGCACTATGGCATTGGTCAAATCTACAATGCCGGTATCTTTCCTGATACGTTTGGCTGGACCCACGCATATTTCGGCGGGATGCCTTTTCCAAACTTCTATCCGCCTCTGTTCTTCTGGTGCGCCTCGTTACTCAATCACGCTCATCTTTGCTCGTACGAAACCGCATTTAAAGTGATGGTGCTGCTGCCGACCCTGCTGATTCCGGGCACGATGTGGGTGCTGGCCTGGTCGCTTTCGGACCGCAGGCACGTGGTGGCATATTCGGCAGCATTCACGAGTTTGTTTCCCCTCCTCGACCCGCGCTTCGGCGGCCATTTGCAGTGGTCATCCGGTCTCGACTACTCGAGTACATTTGGAATCGGAATGTACACGCAGCCACTTGGTTTCGTACTGCTACTCGCCTGGTACATCACCTACCGGCATGCGCACCGGCAAGTTTGGCGGTTCCTTCTCGCCACCCTGTTACTCGCGTTAGCTGTACTTGGCAATTACCTGAATGGCGTGACGACAGTCATCATCATCGGCTCCACTCTTTTGATTGACCTAATCAAATACCGGAAAGCCGTGGTTACCAGCCGGAAGAGTGATGAAGCACGCCGCGCTTTGATCGCGCACACGTTGTCGCCGGTGCTCGCGTTAGGTCTCACCCTGTTTTGGTTGATACCGATGTTGACCCAGTACAAATATTTCGTGACCAGGCCGTTTACGTGGGTCATCATCTCACCGTTCATGGTGGCGTGGTTCATACTTGCGCTTTTCGGAATGCTGAATTGGGTGCGTCATCCGACTTCCGCGACCTGGCCATACATTATCAGTTGCGTGGTCCTGTTCAGCGTGGTCCTGCTGGCGGCTACGTTTGCGCCTCCGTGGTTTCCCTTACAGGCTAATCGCCTGACGCCGACGCTGAATTTTCTGCTCGCGGTGCCGGTGGGCTATACGGCCTTACAGCTCTACGAGTGGCTCACAGCACTTCTGTCTCCCAGGTTGAACCGAGTGCCCCTGGCGGTCAGGCTGAAACCGTACGCGCTCGCTGCGTTTTTAGCATTCCCGCTGGTGATGATGTACGGGCTTTCGTATGAACGGCGTACAAAACTCTATACCGTAATCGAGGCGAACCTGGCTGTGTATCCGCCGGTAGATTCAGCCTTGCCGGAAGGCGCAGCGCCAGTTCCGACTCCTTTTCCGGAGGACTTACGCATTCCGGCAAACTTTTCTGAAGACAAGTTAGACCTGTGGGAAGAGCAGCATAAAAACGATTACACAGCGACTGGTTACGCGGCCCAAAATCTCAAAGCAATACTTCAGTTTGCACAGGCTCACCGAGACGGCCGGTATCTCGTCGAAGTACCAAACCTTTTTGTCGGCTCTGCTGGTTATGATGGCCGGGCTTTGAATTCGTATCTCGGCGCCCAGGGTAACCAGACGATCAGCGTGGTTTTTCGTGAGGCAACGCCAAGCTCACTCTTTACCAATCCACTGGTTAATGTTTTCTCTTACAACCCGGAAAACTTCGGCATCAGTTCAGTTCTTGGCGACGATTTGGATTTCGCAGAGCAGCCGCTGGCCCTTCATCTCAAGCGCGCGCGATTTCTCTCCACTCGCTACCTGGTCATCTATTCTCCTTCGATCAAGGAACGAGTTGCTCGTGAACCAGACATCGTGGCCCATTGGGACTATGGTTACTGGACCATTTTCGAAATAGGAACGCCGGCTCCGCAAGCCGAAGTCCTGCCTTATCGTCCTGCACTGCTGGTCAGCAACTTCACGGTCAAGCAGCGTCGCCCAGATGACTACAACTTTATCAGGCTGGCCGAAGAGCAGTTTGCCGATGGTTGGTTCGACGTCCTGCTTGCTCGTGCTCCGGACACCCAACTCGAGAACCTCGTCGGCCGCGAAGACTTCTATAAATATGGCGCCGTCATACTGGATACCTATGACTGCATCCAATGCGACCAGGTCTTTCGTTACTTACGCTTGTACTCACAACAGCGCGCATTGATTTTACTGGCGCGAGACGCTCCCTTGTTCCAGCGCATCAGATACAATCTCAACGATTTCCCGCTGGCCAAAATAATCGAGCGCGATCCGCAGGCCCATGAACCGTGGTTGGCAAATTGGGGACCTAACCACCGTTACCAAACAAGTCAAATCAGAAAAGTCTGGTCAAGCATTCGTGAGTTCCTCGACCAGCACAAGGTCCCCACCGCAGGTCCCGGCCTCACTGCCGACATTCAGCAAAATAAAATTCTCTTGAAGTTAGGAGCGCCGGTAGCGGAAGAAGTGCCGGTGTTAATCAGGACCTCACATCATCCGGCCTGGCAGCGTACGGACGGCAGGGAAGTCTATTCCATCAATCCCATGTACATGATGACTTTCATGAACCAGGAGATCACGCTCGAATACTCACGGCGGTGGTTCGACTGGGTGGGCTTGTTGATTTCTATTCTGGTCCTGTTGGGCCTGCTATTTTTCGCCGGCAGGAATTATCTTCCCTGGTTTAAGCGAAGTCGAGAACCACGCCCGTTAATCAAATAACGGCGGAACCGAGCTTAGTTCGTTCCAATTAGCCGGCTGGGGAAGGTAACCGACGTCGATGCAATGCTGGACCACCAGGCGCAGCCATGCGGGATCGATAGTCGGATACGACAAACCCAGGTGCTTCATCCATCGTTGGGTGAACGAACTTTCGATCTCCAACGGTTTTGCGTTTTGACCGCCCATGAATCCCAGGAAAGTCAACAACACATGCCGCTGGTCGCCCTGACCGTCAAAGCGCCCGAAGCTCTTAACGTATTCGTCAAAATTTACCAACCGGATCGGATAACCCAGAGCCTGAAGGGTGCGCACCAGATCATAATACTCAAGTTTTTTGTGATTGAGATGATGGAATGTTTGACCCTCGAGGTTCGGCGTCAGCGAAAGTTCAATAATGGCCGCGGCGATAAAATCAACCGGAGTAAGATCCAATGACATGCCGGTGAGATATGGGGCGATTCCAGTGGTGACCATTGTGTGCAGTGCACTGTAGAGAGAGTTGTCCTGAATGTTTTTCTGGAAGCGGCCGGTTTGCGAATTGGCAGACACGGCCCCGACGCGATGAATGATTGCGGGTCCTCCCGGTAAGACAGCTTCACGCACCAGCCGCTCGGCAACGAATTTCGACTGCACGTAAGGTAATGGCCACAAACGTTGATTTACGTCGAAATCTCTTTCACTGAAATGGGTAATCTTTGGATCCGTTTGCATCCCACCGAGTAGAGTAGTGGAAATATAGTGGACATGTTTTGGACGGCCGGCTTGTGCAAGCTTGAGGACAGATTGCGTGCCCTCTACGTTCACGGCCCGAAAGTGGTTCGGGTCTCCGATGTGACGAACATCCGCGGCTGCGTGGTAAATGAAATCGACTTCAGCACTAAGCTCCCGGTATTTGTCTGGCGTGATGCCGAGTTCAGGCGCCTTGAGGTCACCGGCAATCGCCTTGATCCGGGCGCTTAACTTTTCCGGATCGTCCTCCGGAAAATACCACTTGAACTGTTCGACGATGCGGCTGCGCCCCTCATGCTCATCTCGAGCTCGAACCAGGCAATGCACTGTTGCCTCAGTTCGCTCTATCAGTTCGCGTAAGAGATAGATTCCCAGATAACCGGTTGTTCCAGTGAGAAAGACGTTGGCAGGTTGAAGGCGATCCTGCTTCGAGTACGTTGGCAGCGGAGATTCTGTGCGCATGGCCCACAGATCGCGGTTAGGATCGATACGCCCACCGACCAACGAATGAACCAGGATGTGGTCCGTTTCCAGTGCAAACGAAGCTCGGACCTTATCAAAATTAATGGCCCCAATCTGACAGAGGCCGATTTCGAAATCAGGCGCTGAAGTCTCCATGAGCTGGACCATCAGTCCGGCTTCGATCGTCGCAAAGTGCAGACTGTGTTTTCCGTAAATGGGAGCGATGGCGTCGAGTTTGGCGATCAGAAAGATCGAGAAAGCGGCCCCGGCGAAGATAGGGCGATTAACAAACGGATCGTGTATCGCCGGATCCAATTCCACACCCGCTCGGATCAAGACAAGACGATGACGAACTGGGTCGTAATAGTAGATCCCGGGTTGAAGCCCTGCGACCCGATCTTTCTTAACGTGTATATAAGTTTGGACGGGATACAAACCTCCGGCTGACCCATAAAAATACCTGGGCGCTCCTTTCAACGAGCTCTGGCGCAAGCAGGAGAGGAGCTCGCTAAACTGCTTCAGACTGATCGCATCAGGCAGGAATTCTCGGTGGGTCCTCCGCTTGGCGTATCTCGTTTGTAAGTTGTCATCTGCGTTTTGTTGCTCAAGCTGAATGTAGGGTGTTTCGGCGTCATATCGCCGCAGTCCCGGCTGGTCTTTTTTGAACGCGTCGCGCGCCTCGACGTCAAGTATCAGGCCGCCAATCAATCCGTCAGCATTGGGATCAACAATCGAAGCGGTTGACACTGCTGAAGCCTCCACTTCGTATGTCTCTAAAACATTCTCAGTCGATGCCGGAATGTCCTGTGTCGTTTCGACGGTGATTGGTTGTGAGTCGACCTGTCCAAGCGCTTCCGCAAATTGGGCGATGGTCTGAAACTCGAATAATTGTTGAGGGCCTGCCTGAAGCAATTGCTCGAAGTTCGACTCCATTCCCAGTTGATGCAGACGAGTTGCAAATTGAATCGCTGATAAAGAGTTTCCACCGAGGTCAAAGAAGTTGTCGTGAATACTGACCTTCTCGAGCTGCAACACGTCGCGCCAGATCTGTGCCAGGGTTTCCTCGAGCGGATTGCGCGGCGCCACATCCGGTCTTTCCGAAGCCGCCTGGGCGCGCTCAGGAGTGGGGAGTGCGGAGCGGTCGACCTTGCCGTTTGCCGAGAGCGGGAGATGATCGAGTGAGAGGAAGAGATTGGGAATCATGTAGTGAGGCAGCTTGAGGCTGAGATAGTCGCGCCAGAAAGCTTGATCGTTGAGAATGGCGTCGCCGGCAGCCTCGGGCTCGGGCACGAGGTAAGCGATCAGCCGCTGCAGCCCGCCGCGTTCGCCCTGCACCAGCACCACCGCCTCGCGCAGCAGCGAGTGCGCGCGCAACACACTCTCGATTTCTCCCAACTCCACCCGGTAGCCCTGTAACTTTACCTGCGTGTCAGCGCGGCCCAAAAACTCTACCTCGCCATCTTCGCGGTAGCGGCCCAGGTCGCCGGTGCGGTAGAGCCGCTGCCCGGTGCGCGGATGCGTGAGGAAGCGTTCCGCCGTCTGCGCCGCATCAGCCCAGTAGCCCTGGGCCAACCCCACGCCGCCCAGGTAGATGTCTCCTGTAACCCACGTGGCCCGTGGCGCCAGCCGCTGGTCCAACACCAGCAACTGTTGATTCCGCATCCCGTGCCCGTAAGGAATACTCTTCCAACTCGGCTCCACCTGCGCGACTTCAAACAGGTTGGACCAGACGGAGGCTTCGGTCGCGCCGCCCAGGCTCACCACACACGCTGCGGGCGCCAGCTTCCTGATCTCGTCCGGCAAACTCACCGGGATCCAGTCGCCGCTCAACAGCACCAGCCGCAGTCGTTCTCCCAGGCCTTCGCCCTCCAACTCCTGCCACTGCACCAGCATTTGCAGCAGGGCGGGCACCGAGTTCCAGATGCTCACTCCATGGCGCCGCATCAGGCTCAGCCAATGCTCTGGGTCACGTCCGCGCCCGGCCTCGGGCAACACCAGCGTCCCCCCCGCGCCCAGCACCCCGAAGACGTCATACACTGAGAGGTCGAAGCTCAACGACGACAATCCCAAGACCACGTCGCGGCTGCCTACGCCGTAGCGCTCATTGATGTCCTGCACGGTATTGACGGCGCCGCGATGCGTGATCATCACGCCCTTTGGCATTCCGGTGGACCCCGAGGTGTAGATCACATAAGCAAGATCGTCCGCGCGCGCTTCATCCTCCACCAGCTCCCAGCCCGCGCCGCGCCACTGCCGCGCCTCCCCGTGGTCCAGCGCTGCTGCCAGCGCGCTATCCACACTCAATACTTTGCGCTCTGCGCCTGCCACCCGCGCTTCCCATTTCGCTTGCGTCAGCACCAACTCTACCTGCCCCTGCTCGAGCAGGTAGTTCACGCGCTCGGCCGGCAACTCCGCATTCACCGGCAGGTACGCCGCCCCACTTTCCAGCACTCCCAGCACGGCCACCACCTGCTCCCAGCCCTTCTCCATGTAGACCGCCACCAGCCGGTTGCGCCGGGCTCCGTGCTCGCGCAACCATTTACCCACTCGCTGCGCCGCCCACGCGACTTGCCCATAGCTCAGCTCTCGCTCTCCCGCGATCACTGCTGTGCGTTCACTGTCACGCAGCACCTGCTCGGCAAACAGAGTCTGCAACTGCTTATTCGATACCGGCCCACCGGTCTGCGACTGCCGCCGCCGTTGCTCCGCTTGCTTCACGGGCAGTTGGACCAGCTCGTCGCCCGCCCACGCCTCCTCTGCTTCACTCAACTGCTGCAACGCCCCGCAGTAGGCGGCAAACATCTCGTCCAGCATCCCACTCGGAAACAGCTCCTCCACTGCATCCCAGTTGATGCTTAGCGCAAGGTTCTCTTCAGTAACCTGAAGATCGATCCACACTTGAGGAGTTTGAGAGATGCCATAAACGATTTCGCCCAGCGGCGCCTTCAGCGATTCAAACTGCGTTTGGATATCCTGATAAACAAGGCTGGTGAAGACTACCGGCATCGCCGCTTTGTGAACCGAACCGTGGCTACGAATGAGTTCGCGCAGTACTTTCACGCCTCCCACCCAGCGGTACTCCAGGTCTTCCCACAACTGCTCTTGCAGCCGTCGCGCCCGCGCTTCAAACGAATCGTGTGACAAATTGTCAACTGCGAGCAAAGTTATGGTGGTGAAATCTCCAACGATCTCATTGACCTGCGGGTGCAATGGAAGGCGATTGAACAGCGGCAAGTTAATGGTGAATCGCGGATTCTTGCTCCACCTGGCAAGCACCTCGGCATACACAGCCAATAGCAGACCGGATGCAGTCAGGCCTTTGCGGGTAGCCTGGGCCTTCAGTTCGCGCCATTGCTCTGCCGGCAGGTGAGCACTGCGGCGTGTGAAGCGGTGTTGGGTGTGCGAGCTTGGAACTTTAACCAACGGAAACTCAGGTGCAGGTGGCATGGTTGGCAGGCGACCCTGCCAGTACTCCCACGAGCGTCGATAGAGGGCCGAATCCTTAACGTCATCAAGCGTCAGGACGTAATCGCGGAATGACAACTCGAGCGGATCAAAACTGGTTTCGGGGGCCTGGTACAGCGTGAGGAGTTCGCGCAAAAGAAGTTGCCAACTCCAGGCATCACCAATAAGAAGATCCAAGTCGAAATGAATTCGCAGGCGCTCCTCATAACACGAGACGCGAATCTCGAACAAAGGCCACTTTTCACTCGGCAATATCCGGTGCGACATCCGCTCGCGCACTGCCTCCAGTTGAGCGGCGGCCGTAGCCGGTTCCTCCCCGCGCAGGTCGAGTACTTCGATCCGGTATGGCGGCACGTGTTCCAGAATCTGCTGTCGCCCGTCGGGCAACACCACGGCGCGCAGCATCTCGTGTCGTTCAATCAACTTCAGCCAGGCAAGAGCAAAGCGGTCCAGGTTAAATTCCTTTTCCGCCAACTCAATTTCGGTGTAGATGTGGCAGGAAACCTTTCCCAGTTCAAAGGCCCCACTGCGGCCGAACCAATACGCTTGTTGGATATCTGTGAGCGGGAAAGGCTCGTAACGATGTTGAGGAGCGGGACGGACCGACGGCAATTGCATGCCGTGATCAGCAGACGCGGCTTGCTCGACTGGCTCCTGAGTTTCAGTCGCGGACTCCGCCGGCTGCGGCAAACTCAAACAGTCTTGAATTAGTGTCCGTAGAATCTCGAGATAGCGTTGGGCCAGGTATGCACAAGTTTCTTGCCGGTGAAAGTTTTCGCTATACGTCCAATTGATCTGGAGTTGGCCTCCGACAATCAAGCCTGTCACGTTCAGAAGATATCGCCGGGTACCGCGCGGGCTGTTGAAGGGTCCACTGGGCTCGATGAGCAGCTTGAACTGCGAACCTTCCCCAAATATCTGATCGAATTGTCCGAGGTAATTGAAACTTACTTCCGCCTGCGGCATTGCCTGCAAGCGCGCGGAAGTTTCTTTGCCGTCAAGATAACGCAGGAGGCCATAGCCGATACCGTGATGTGGGATACGACGAATCTGCTCGCGGATGAGGCGCAGGGAACCGATCAAATCAGCGGCATCTTCCGTCTCGAGGTAAACAGGAGAAATCGATGTGAACCATCCAACCGTGCGTGAGAGATCGACATCATCAAAGATCGCTTCCCGCCCGTGTCCTTCGACATCAACGAGAAGGGAATTCACGCCGGTCCACTCCTGGAAAGTAGCAGCCAGCGCCGTTAGCAACACGTCATTGATCTGCACTCGCGCGGCCTTTGGAACACGCTGCAATAGCAACTGCGTTTCATCTTTACTCAGCGCGAGCGTCAAATGCTTTGCAGATGCCTCGGTATTGAATTCTTTCTCGGCCAATTGGTCCACTGGCAGCGGCGTAGCCCGCAGGCGCGAGCTGTCAGTCCAGAAAATGAGTTCCTGTTGGACCATTTCAGAGACCGCGTGGTTTGAAAGACGTTCGGCCCAATATTTAAAAGACGTAGTCTTGGGTGGCAGACGGATCTCCGTGCTGCTACGCCGTTGCTCATATGCGGTCTGGAGATCTTCCAACAGGATTCGCCACGAGACGCCGTCGACAGCCAGGTGGTTGATAACGATGAGCAATCGTTGCGACAAACCGTCACCCATTTCGAACAGCGTAGCGCCGAGTAGTGGGCCATCAGTAATGTTCAGGCTGGCCTGGGTCTCGGTTGCGGCTGTTTCAAAGGCCGCTTGACGTTTTGCCTGCGGCAGCGATGAAAGATCGACGTAGCGACAGGAAATGGTCTCTCCCGGCGGAGCATCGATCTGGCTCCACCCGTCGCCATCGCGAGAGAACCGCAGGCGGAGAGCATCGTGTTGCGTGAGCATCTCATTCAACGCTGATTCAAGCAGCGATTTATCGAGAGGTTCACGCGATTCGAGCAGCATTGCCTGATTCCAGTGGTGCGGCTCGGGTAGGTTCTGCTCGAAGAACCAATGCTGGATCGGGGACAACGGCAGCTCGCCAATGACGGCTCCCTGCTCAGACTGAATCACCGGAGCCGTATTCGCCACGGCAGCTAATTCGGCGACTGTTTGGTATTGGAATAACTGCTTCAGGGCAAGCCAAAGTCCTGCCTGATTGGCCCTCGCGATGACTTGTATCGCGACGATCGAGTCGCCACCCAATTCGAA
>Ga0134123_10002047_pt1 | contig 13202 bp, 10 predicted proteins | sample KB303_FD_96460 | JGI IMG/M metagenome (GOLD analysis project Ga0134123, IMG submission 96460) | Terrestrial soil microbial communities without Nitrogen fertilizer from Kellogg Biological Station, Michigan, USA - KB3-0-3 | ecosystem: Environmental > Terrestrial > Soil > Unclassified ...
AAGCAGTACTCGATGGAGCAGTTTCTCGATACCACCTCGATCAACGGCGGCTCCTTCTCGGCCGACGAATCGCGCGTGCTCTTCTCCTCGAACAAGACCGGCATCTGGAACGCCTACACCGTGCCGGTCTCGGGCGGGGAATGGACGCCGGTGACGAAGTCGACGAAGGACTCGACCTACGCGGTTTCCTTCTTTCCGCGCGACAACCGGATCCTGATCACCCGCGACCAGGGCGGCAACGAGCTCAATCATCTCTACGTCCTCGGCGAGGACGGCGCCGAGCGCGACCTGACGCCGGGCGAGAAGCTCAAGGCGAGCTTCCTCGGCTGGACGCACGACGGCGCCGGCTTCTACGTCGTCTCGAACGAACGCGACCCGAAGTTCTTCGACGTCTACCGCTACGACGCGAAGAGCTACGAGCGTTCGCTGTTTTTCGAGAACAAGGACGGTTACTTTCCATCCACCGTGTCGGACGACGCCAGCTGGGTGTCGCTGATCAAGGTGAACACGACCAACGACAGCGACATCTATCTGTGGAACGCCGGCAGCAGGACGACCAGGCGCGTATCGGTCCATACGGGCGAGGCGAACTTCACGCCGGCGGCGTTCGATCCAGCGTCGAAGTACCTCTATTTCGTCAGCGACGTCGGCGGCGAGTTCGCGGCGCTGCGGCGCTACTCGCTCGCCGACGGCAGGACCGACGATGTGCAGTCGGCGCCGTGGGACATCGTCTCCGCCTACTTCTCGCACAACGGGAAGTACCGCGCGACCATCGTCAACCAGGACGGGCGGCCGGTGGTCTCGGTGGTCGATGCGGCGAGCGGCGCCGCCGTGGCGCTGCCGCCGATTCCAAACGGCAGCATCACCGGCGTCCGCTTCTCGCGCAGCGAGGGCAAGCTCTCGCTGTCGGTCGGCGGCGACCGCTCGCCGAACAACCTCTACGTCCTCGACCTGGCCACGAAGAAGCAGACGCGGCTGACGACCTCGTTGAGCCCGCAAATCGACGCGGAGGATCTGGTCGACGCGCAGGTCGTGCGCTTCAAGGCACGCGACGGGATCAGCATCCCCAACATCCTGTGGAAGCCGCATCAGGCGAGCGCGGCCAGCCGCGCGCCGGCGCTGGTCTGGGTGCACGGCGGCCCGGGCGGACAGACCGTGCCTGCCTACAACGCCACCATCCAGTACCTGGTGAACCACGGCTACGTCGTGCTCGGGATCAACAACCGCGGCAGCTCCGGCTACGGCAAGACCTTCTTCGCCGCCGACGATCGCCGGCACGGGCGCGAGCCGCTGTGGGACTGCGTCGACGCGAAGAAGTACCTGCAGTCGCTCGACTACGTCGACCCGGAGCGGATCGGCATCATCGGCGGCAGCTACGGCGGCTACATGGTGCTGGCGGCGCTGGCGTTCCAGCCGCAGGAGTTCAAGGTCGGCGTCGATTTGTTCGGCGTCGCCAACTGGATTCGCACGCTCGAGAGCATCCCGTCGTGGTGGGAGGCGCAGAAGACGGCGCTCTACGCGGAGATGGGCGACCCGGCGAAGGATCGCCAGATGCTCAGCGACGTGTCGCCGCTCTTGCACGCCGACCTGATTCGCAAGCCGCTGCTGGTCCTGCAGGGCGCCAACGATCCGCGGGTGTTGAAGGTGGAGTCGGACGAGATCGTCGCCGCGGTGAAGAAGAACGGCGTCGTCGCCGAGTACCTGGTGTTCCCGGACGAGGGGCACGGGTTCACCAAGAAGGCGAACCAGATTGCCGGCTACAGCGCGGTGCTGCGGTTCCTCGATCAGTATCTGAAAGCGTCGACGAACTGACAGGCCGACGGGCCCCTGACGCGTCGCGGCGGCGCACGCTGCGCCGGCAGGCTCGCGCATGACAACGGCAAAGCTGGTCGTGTTCGACGTCGCGGGCACCACCGTGTTCGACGGCGACATCGTCATCGACGCGATGGACGAGGCGCTCAGGCTCGCCGGCGCTCGGGTCGACCGGAACGCTGTCCGCGCGCTGATGGGCGTGCCGAAACCGGTCGCGATTCGAACCCTGCTGGTGCGTCATCAGGCGGATGCCGGCGACACCGTCGTCGACCAGGTGCACCACGCATTCCTCGAACGCGTGCTCGATCGTTACCGGCGCGCGAGCACCGTGCGCGAGATGGAAGGAGCAGGCACCGTGTTCGCGGCGCTGCACGAGCGGGGGATCAAGGTGGCGCTCGATACCGGCTTCAGCCGCCCCATTCTCGACGTGCTGCTGCATCGTCTCGGCTGGGCCGCGCCAGGGGTCATCGATTGCTCGGTCACCAGCGACGAAGTGGCGAACGGGCGTCCCGCCCCCGATCTGATCTGGCGGGCGATGCAGCTGACCGGCGTGGCTGACGCTCGCACGGTGGTCAAGGTCGGCGACACGCCGGCCGACATCGAGTCGGGGCGCGCGGCGGCATGCGGCTGCGTCGTCGGCGTCGCCTACGGCACGCACTCGCGGTCCGAGCTCGAACGCTGCCGGCCGAGCGCGATTATCGATCGCCTGTCGAACCTGATCGCGCTCGTCGAGGCGCGGTGAGATGAGGAATCGACCTGGTCGCCGAGCCAGGTGCGCGATCGCCGTCGCGGCGGTCGCCATCGTCTCGCAGCCACAGAGACGTGATGTCTCGGCGCAGATCCCGATCGTCGAGCATGTGGTGCTGGTCGGCGTCGATGGCCTCAGCCCGGAAGGCATCCGGCGGGCGGGCACGCCGAACCTCGACCGGCTGATGGCCGGCGGGTCCTGGACGCTTCACGCCCGCGGCGTCATCCCCACCCTCAGCAGCCCGAACTGGGCCTCGATGATTTCTGGTGCGGGCCCCGACCGGCACGGGGTGACGTCGAACGACTGGCAACCCGATCGACTCGAGGTGCCACCGGTCGCGACCGGAATCGATCGCATCTTTCCGACAATCGTCGGCGAGTTGCACAGGGCCCGGCCCGATGCCGTGATCGCGATCGTCCACGACTGGGACGGGTTTGGCCGGCTGGTCGAACGCGGCGCGGCCACCGTCGTCGAGCATCGAAACGGCGCTGCCGCGACGGTCGAACGGGCGCGTGCCCTGCTCGAGAGACGACCGACGCTGCTCGTCATCCATCTCGATCACGTCGATCATGCGGGACACGATCACGGGTGGCTTTCCGAACCGTACCTCGCCGCGGTTCGTGACGCCGACCGCTTGATTGGCGAGATCGTCACCGCGCTTCGTGCCGCCGACTGGTGGGATCGCGCGGCGCTGATCGTCAGCGCCGACCACGGCGGCATCGGCACCAGGCATGGCGGCCTTTCCCTGTCGGAACTGGAGATTCCGTGGATCGCGGCCGGCACCGGTATCGCGGCCGGGCGCGAGTTGAAGACGCCGGTGTCGACGACCGACACCGCGCCGACGATCGCCCGGCTGCTCGGCATCCCACCGCACCCGGCGTGGACCGGCCGGGCGGTGCTCGAAGCGCTCGTGACGCGATGAGGTCGCCGTCTTCGACGTGGGTGATTGGCGCCGGTCAGCGACGACGCCGGCCGGGTTCCGGCGCGGCATTTTGCTTGCACCGCCGTATTGCGGAGGTTGGGCATGTTTCCAATCGGCGACGACCGGATCCAGGGCGGCCCTCCAGCGCTCGTCACCTACGGCCTGATCGCGTTGAACGTGCTGGCATTCGTCATCGAGCTCGGCCAGGGGTCGGAGGGCGCGCTGCAGGCGTTCATCCAGGCCTGGGGCGTCGTACCGCGTGAATACACGACGATGCGCGACCTGCCGCCGACCATCCCGCTGCCGTTCTGGTCGACGCTGGTGACCTCGATGTTCCTGCACGGCGGTTGGATGCATCTCGGCGGGAACATGCTCTACCTCTGGATTTTCGGCGACAACCTCGAGAAGGTGATGGGCGCGGCGCGCTTCGCGATCTTCTATCTCATCTGCGGCCTCGCAGCGTCGGCGGCGCACATCGCGTTCGGCGCCGGGTCGACCGTGCCCGCGGTCGGCGCCTCGGGCGCGATCAGCGGTGTGCTCGGCGGCTACATCCTGCTCTTCCCCGGCAACCGCATCCGCGTGCTCACGCGCGGCGGCATCATGCAGGTGCCGGCGCTGGTCGTCGTCGGCTTCTGGATTCTCATCCAGCTGTTCAACGGCATCGGCTCGATCGCACACACGAGCGAGACCGGCGGCGGCGTCGCCTACATGGCGCACATCGGCGGGTTCGTCGCGGGGTTGGTGCTGGTGAAGCTGTTTGCGGCGCCGAGTCGAGTGACCGTCGCGTAGGGGAGCGCCCTCCCTACCGGCATCCCCCGAACTGGACCTTCACGGGTTCAGATCGCGCAATTCTTGCTGTGCCAGCAGCTGACTCGGCAGTAAGATACGCGTCGATACCGTCATGGAAACGATTGACGACGCCGATGCGGGCCGGCCCGTGCTGGATGTCGCGCGGCTGCGCGACCTGCTGGGCGACGACGCCGAGCTCGTGGCCGACGTCATACAGCTGTACCTCGACGACTACCCGCAGCGGCTCGACGCGATGGTGCGAGCGATCCAGGCGCGCGATTTCGCGCGTCTCCGCGCCGAAGCCCACGCGCTGAAAGGCAGCGCCAGCACGCTGGCCGGCGGCCGCGTGGCAGACGCCGCGCATGAGCTGGAAGCGGTTGCGGAGACTGGGGACATCGCTCGCGCCGGCCACAGTCTCGCGTCCCTCGCTTCCGCCGCGGCGCAGCTGGCTGCAGCGCTGCGTGAGCTCCAGGCGGCGCGATTGTGATCGTCGATCGCCTCGCGCCGCAGGCGCGGTTTCTATGCTCCTGCGCGTGTTCGATCGTTCTGCTGCCGCTTGCCGCGCAGTCCGCCGCAGCGCAACCGACGGAAGAACCCCAGCAGATCGAGCAACTGCAGAAGCGCGTCGACGAGCTCGAGGCGCAGGTCAAGGCGCTGCAGGCGCAAGCCGACTCCGAGGAGAAACGCCAGGCCGATGCGGCGGCGGAATCCACCAGGGAGGGAGCCGAAGGGATGCGCGACATGCTGACGCCGCTGGGCCTCGGCGCGCTCCAGATCCGCGGCTTCAACGACATCGACTTCCGTACCTTCCGCGCTGGCGGCCAGGTCAACACCTTCAGCCTCGGCCAGCTCGATCTGTTCCTCTCCTCGCGGCTCGGCTCCGACTTCAGCACGCTCGGCGAGATCGTCTTCGAGGCTGACGACACCAACGGCCTCGAGGTCGACGTCGAGCGGTTCCTGCTGCAATACTCGCCGAACGACCGCATCTCGGTGGCCGGCGGCCGATTCCACACCGCGATCGGCTACTACAACACCGCCTACCATCACGGGAACTGGTTTCAGGCCGCGACCGGCCGCCCGTTCATCTTCCGGTTCGAAGACGACGGCGGCATTCTGCCGGTCCACGGCGTCGGCGTCACCGTTCAGGGGCAGATTCCATCCGGCGCCGCCGGACTGCGATACGTGGGGGAGATCTCCAACGGACGCCGCTCGCGATCGCCAGACGACGAGCCGGTGCAGAACGTCGAAGACGAGAACGCGCACAAGGCGGTCAACGTCGCCCTGCTGTCGCGGCCGACCGGGATTCCCGGACTGCAGGCGGGCGTCTCGGTCTACCGCGATCGCCTCGAGCGTGCCGCGCAGCCGACGATCGACGAGACGATCGTCGCCGCGCACCTCGTCTATCAGGTGCCGCTCTTCGAGCAGCTCAACGAAGCGATCTTCATCCGTCACACGCCGGCCGACACGCGAGCGACGGCGACCACATCGAGCTTCTACTCGCAGATCTCGCGGCAATTCGGGCGCGGCCGTCCGTACTTCCGCTACGAATTCCTCGACGTCCCGAACAGCGAGCTGGTGTTCGCAAATCAGATCGGCCGGTCGTACGGGCCGACCGTGGGTCTGCGCATCGACGCCGCGCCACCGGTCGCGATCAAGCTGGAATACACCCGGCTGACGGGCAGCATCGAGACGCAGACCAACGGTTTCACCCTGCAGTTCGCGTTCGTGTTCTGAGACGGAAGGGCGTCAGTCAACTGTGGGGACGGTGTCCAGTCGTTCGCGGTCGTCTTTCTCGTTCGCGTGCGTCGCCGCGATGTTCGTTTTCGCCGCCGCCTCGGCGGCCACGGGCCAGCCGGCGTCGCGGGAGGCTGCGGCGCACGCATCGCTGGTGGTCATCGTCAACACGCAGAATCCGGTGACCGAGCTGTCGGTCGGCGAACTGCGGCTGATTCTTCTCGGCGAGACCACGCGGTGGCCGGACGGGCGACGAATCACCGTCGCGATGCGGGAATCCGATCAGGCAGAGCGTGACGCGATGCTGCGGCTGGTCTGCAACATGAGCGACCAGGACTTCACCCGCTACCTGCTGCACGCGACATTCCGGGGCACATTGAAGTCGAGCCCGAAGGTCCTCGAGACCGCGACCGGCGTCCGCCGGTTCGTGTTCAACGTGCCGGGCGCCATCGGCTACCTCCGCGGCGACGAAGTGGACGGATCGGTGAAGGCAGTGAGAGTGACCGGCGTGATCTCGCCGGGGCCGGCGTTCGGGCTGACGCTGGGGACACGATGACGTCCGTGATGCGGGGTGTCGCCGATCTGCTGAAGCGCGGGCGCCACGTCACCGTGGTGCTGGTGATTGTCGGCATCGCCGTCCTCGGCGTCGGTCTCATCGTCGTCCGCGATCTGCGCAGCGCCAATCGCCAGGCGCGGACGATGTACGAGAGCTCGATGGCCGGCCTCGATCTGCTGAACCAGCTGCAGTACCTGACCCAGGAGGCGCGTCGCAGCGTGCTCTACGCGCTGGGCACGAGCGACGTCAACCGGCAGGTGGAGTACGCGGACCAATCGCGCGCGGCAGACGCCGAGGTCGCCGAGATCATCACGCGGCACATCGCCGGCACGCCGTCGTCCTCGGCGCTGCAGGCGGCCAACCGGTTCGCGGAGGACTGGCGCGCCTACCTGACGGTGCGCGACCGGGTGATCAGCGCGATCCTCGAAGGGTCGAACAAGGAGGCGACCGACATCGACCTGCGCGACGGCATTCCGGCGTTCAACACGGTGCGCAACGATCTGCGCGCGATCAAGGAGCGCTACGAGCAGCAGGCGGGCGTCGAGATCCGCGCGCTCGAGGCGTCGTCGAACCGCTCGCTCTACCGGGTCCTCCTGATCCTGCTGCTTGCGCAGGTCGTCGCGTTCGTCGCGGTGCGCGCCGTGCAGAAGAACCAGGTCGCCGAGGAGCTGCAGAGCGCGAAGGAGGCCGCTGAGGCGGCCAACCGCGCCAAGAGCGAGTTCCTCGCCAACATGAGCCACGAGATCCGGACGCCGATGAACGGAGTCGTCGGCATGACCGAGCTGATGCTCGACACCGAGCTCACCGATGATCAGCGGGAGTGTCTGCAGACGGTGAAGTCGTCCGCCGATGCGCTGCTGTCAGTGCTGAACGACATCCTCGACTTCTCGAAGATCGAGTCGCGGAAACTCGACGTCGAATCGGTGCCGATGTCGGTGCGCGACGTCGCCAACGAGACGCTGAAGGCGCTGGCGGTGCGCGCCCATCAGAAAGGGCTGGAGCTGGTCAGCGATATCGCCGCCGACGTGCCGGCCGCGGTCCTCGGCGACCCGGCGCGGCTGCGGCAGATCATCATGAACGTGCTCGGGAACGCGACCAAGTTCACTGACACCGGGCAGGTGGTGCTGTCGGTCCGGAGCGAATCCGCCGTCGAAGGGCAGTCGCGACTGCATTTCACGGTCGCCGACACCGGCCCCGGCATCCCGGCCGACAAGCACAAGGCGATCTTCGAGGCCTTCAGCCAGGCGGACGGCTCGACGACGCGCCGCTTCGGCGGCACCGGCCTCGGGCTGACGATCGCGTCCAACCTGGTGCAGCTGATGCGCGGGCGGATGTGGGTCGAGAGCGTGCCCGGCGCCGGCAGCACGTTCCATTTCGTGATCGACTTTCCGATCGCCGATCTGCCGCCGGCGGAGGCAGGCGAGCCGATGCTGGTCGATCTCCCGGTGCTGATCGTCGACGACAACGCAGTGAACCGTCGGGTGCTGCAGGAGCAGCTGACGCGATGGAAGATGCTGCCCACCGCCGTTGACGGCGGCGAGGCGGCCCTCGCGGCGCTCGGCGACGCGGCGCGCGCGGGACGGCCGTACCGGCTGGTGCTGCTCGACGCCAACATGCCTGATCTCGACGGGTTCGGCGTCGCCGAGGCAATCGGTCGCCGCGAGCTGGCGGTCGCCACGATCATGATGCTGAGCTCGTCGGGCCAGCTGGGCGACGCCGCGCGGTGCCGCGCGCTCGGCATCGCCGCACATCTCACCAAACCGGTGGCGCCGGCCGACCTGCTGCGCGCGATTCGCCGCGCGCTCGGCGCGGCAAGCGCGCAGGTGCCGGAGGCGGCGGCAAGCGGGGCGCGGTTCACGCCGCTGCACGTGCTGCTCGCCGAAGACAATCCGGTCAACGAACGCGTCGCCGTCGGCCTGCTCAGCAAGCGCGGCCATCGCGTCAGCGTCGCCCGCAACGGCCTCGAGGCGCTCGACGCGTTCGAGCGCGGGACCTACGACGCGATCCTGATGGACATTCAGATGCCGACGATGAGCGGACTCGAAGCGGCGGCCGCGATCCGGCAGAAGGAGCGCGGCCGCGGCAGCCGCGTCCGGATCATCGCGCTCACCGCGCACGCCATGAAGCGCGATCGCGAGCGCTGCTTTGACGCCGGTATGGACGGTTATCTCGCCAAGCCAATCGACCGGACCATGCTCTTCGACGTCATCGAGCGAGGCAGCACCGGGCTGGAGCCGAAAGACGACGAAGAATCGATTGCGCGCTGAAGAGCGATCCGGGCAATTTCCGCGCCTCGTCACCGCGGCGGATCGTAGAAGTGATTCGCCGACGGATACGTGCTGCTGGTGAGGCGGCAGTTCAGGCCCTCCTTCCCCCAGAACTGCGGCGCGTGCCACGTCTTCGGCGGCGCGTAGACGATGTCGCCCTGCGTGGCGACGATCGAGTTGGGCACGTCACCCTCGAAGGTCCAGCGCAGCTCGCCGAGCATCACCACCCAGAACTCGGCGAAGTCGGAGTGGAAGTGGCCGCGGTTGGCGGGCCCGACCGGCGCGTCCGATCCGGCGTAGCCGCAGATCAGGTTTCCACGCGCCCGGTTCTTCCGGATCGCTTCCTGCGTCCAGCTTCGCTTGCCCTCGTTCGTCTTCGCGAGTTCGTAGACGTTGAAATGCGTCGGCCACGGCTTGCCGTCGGCCGCGGGAACGTCGAGCGGGTTCGGCCCGGTGCTCAGGCGAACCGGGATGTACTCGACGCCCGGCTCCGGCTGCGCCGGCCGCTCGGGATACACCGGCGTCGCCGTCGCCAGCGTGACCTCGAAGGTCGTCGCCGGCTGGTCGCCGACCACTTCGAAGGCGTGCAGCATGCGCTCGGGCACGAACACGTACGACCCTTTCGTCGCCTCGAAGGTCTCGAACGAGCGGTCGGGCCGCTCGACCTCGAAGCGGATGCGGCCGTCGAGCACCGCCCACCACGCGCCGGAATCGGGATACAGCCGGCGCGCGTGCTTCGTGCCGGCCGGCTCCTGGACGATGAACGCGCGCGAGTTCTCGTCGTGAATCACCACCTCGCGCCACGTCGCCTCGCCCTTGTGCTGCGCGCGGACGTCGGCCAGCCGCGTGATCGGCTTCATCGGCGGCTGCCACTTCGTCCGGGCGGTCGGCTTCGGAAAGTAGAACGTCCGGCTGTCTACGGCCTGCGCGGAGGCAACCGTGAAGGGCTGCGCAACGACGAGGAGAGCCGGAACGGCCAGCAGTGACAGCGCGAGCGCTTGCCTGATTCGCATCCTGATCCTCCAGACACGCCGGCTCATTATCGCGCCCCCAGACCTGCTACGATCCACCCTCGCGCGATGGCGCCGATTTCCCTGGCGTGGCGGCGGCTGATGGCCGGCGCGGGCGCGTGCGCGCTCGGCCTGCACCTCTCCGCGTGCTCCACGAAGGAACCGCCGCCGCAGCCGCAGGCGTCCGCGCTCTGGGGCGACCTCAAGGCGGTCGTGTCGGTCAAGGAATTGATGAAGTACATGATCGACCCGGTCGCCGACCACATCTTCAACGCCGTCGGCAGCGTGATGACGAAGGACGGCGTCGAGGAGCGCGAGCCGAAGAGCGACGAGGATTGGGACCGGATCCAGGTCGGCGCCGTCTCGCTGGCCGAGGGCGCGTATCTCCTGAAAGTGCCGCGCCCCTTCGCGCCGCCGGGCGATCTGAACAACAGCGCCGGCCCGAACGCGGTCGAGCTCTCGCCGGCGCAGATCCTCGCAAAAGTGCAGCGCGATCCGGTGGAGTGGAACGCGCGCATCGAGACCCTCCGCAACGCGTCGCTCGCGGTGATGGACATCGTCAAGAAGCGTGACGTGAACGGCCTGTGGGATGCCGGCGAGATTCTCGACCAGGCGTGCGAGGCCTGCCACCGCAGCTACTGGTATCCCGGCGAGGATGCCGCGTTCTATCGCAATCTTCGCCGCCGCCTCGAAGAGTCCCGGATTCGCTCCCGCTCGGACAAACCCGCGGCGCCGAGGAAGTAACAGGATGTGGCCATTGAGAATCGGGTCGAGGCAGATCGTGCGCGCGGTGACGATCATCGTGGCCGTCGCGCTGATGACCGCAGCCGTCGACCGCGCGTCGGCGCAGCAGGCCGGCCAGCCGCCGCCCGCGCGAAGGCCGCCGCTCGTCGACGATGTCTTCAAGAACGTCCAGGCGCTCAAAGGCATCGCCGTCGACGACTTCATGCTGACGATGGGCATCATGTCCGCGGCGGTGGGATCGGATTGCGTCGGCTGCCATCCCTCCGCCGGCACCGATCATGTCGACTGGGCGCTCGACACGCCGCGCAAGCGCACGGCGCGGCGGATGGTGCAGATGGTGGCCGCGCTCAACCGCGACAACTTCAATGGCCGGCAGGTCGTGACCTGCTGGACCTGCCACCGCGGCCGCGACAGGCCGGTCACCACGCCGACGCTCGACACCGTCTACGGCGAGCCCCTGCTCGAGTTCGACGATGTGCTGACGCCGGCGCCGAACGTGCCGACGGTCGATCAGGTCGTGAACAAGTACCTGCAGGCGATTGGCGGCGCCGAGCGGGTCGCGACCGTCTCGAGCTTCGTCGCCACCGGCAAGAGCGTCGGCTACCGCGGCTTCGGCGGCGGCGGCGTCGTCGAAGTCTCGGCCCAGGCGCCCGATAAGCGCGCGACCTACATCAACTTCCCCGAGTACCCGGACCGCGGCCTCAGCGTACGCACCTACGACGGGCGGACCGGCTGGATTGCGACGCCGCTCGCCGTGGTGCCGAAGTACGAGCTGGGCGGCAGCGAGCGCGACGGCGCGCGGATCGACGCGCAGCTGTCGTTCCCGGCGCAAATCAGGCAGGCGCTGACCAACCTGCGCGTCGGCCCGCCGACGACGATCGACGACAAGGACGTGACCGTCGTGCAGGGAAACGGACCGAACGGCACGCTGGCGACGCTGTACTTCGACGATCGCTCCGGGCTGCTGGTGCGGATGATTCGCCACGGCCGCTCCCCGATCGGCCGCGTGCCGACGCAGGTCGACTACGCCGACTATCGCGACGTCGGCGGCATCAAGTTCCCGTTCCACTGGACGTTCGCCTGGCTCGACGGACGCGACACCTTCGAGTTCAGCGAGGTGAAGCTGAACGTGCCGATTGATCCGGCGAAATTCGGCGAGCCGCAGGTGTCGCCGCAGCCGCGGCCACGGTAGGCCGTGATCCGCATCGTGGCGCCGGCGCTCGCGCTCCTGGGCGCGGTCGCTGCGTCTTCCATCCAATCGCCGGCGCGGCCGGCTGACGTCGACGCGGCATTCGCGAGCTTCTTCAACGCGAACACGCCTGACGAGATCGCCGCGGCGTCGAATCGCATTGTCGCCAGTGGCGTGGCATTCGACGACGCCTTCAGGCGGCTGAAGGCGGGCCGCGTCTACGCACGCGACGTGTCACGCGGAGTCGTGCAGGGAAGCTACCGCAGCGGCGGCGTCGAGTACTACTACACGCTCGAGGTTCCCGAGACCTACGACCCGGCACGCAAGTACCAAGCACGTGTGCAGCTGCACGGCGGCGTCGGCCGAGTCGAAACCAGCGCGCCGCCGCGCGCCGCCGCGGCCGGCCGCCTCGCAGGCGCGGAGCAGATCTACGTGATGCCGTACGCCTGGCGCGACGCGCCGTGGTGGAGCCGCCGCCAGATAGAAAACCTCGGCGCGATTCTCGATCGGGTGAAGCGCACCTACAACGTCGACGAGAACCGCATCGTGCTGTCGGGCGTCTCGGACGGCGGCACGGCGGCGTACTACGCGGCGATGCGCGAGACGACGCCGTTTGCCAGCTTCCTGCCGCTCAACGGCTTCATCATGGTGCTGCGGAACGAGACCGACGAGGCCGACGGGGATCTGTTCCCGAACAACCTGGTCAACAAACCGCTGTTCATCGTCAACGGCGGCCGCGATCCGATCTACCCGGCGAGCGTCGTCGCGCCGCTGGTCGATCACCTGAAGAACGGCGGCGTCACGCTGGTCTACCGGCCGCAGGCGGAGGCGGCGCACGACACGTCGTGGTGGCCGCAGGTGAAGGACGAGTTCGAGCAGTTCGTCGCCGCCCACCCGCGCACGCCGCTGCCCGACCGACTGAGCTGGGAGAGCGGCATCGTGCCGAGCCGCGCGCACTGGCTGGTGATCGATCGCCTGGGCCCGCGAGGTGCTGACGATCCCGATCTGCCTGACGTGAACGTGAGGGCGACGCCGGCGGCGGCGGAGTTCGGCATCCGCTCGGCGGGGACGCGCATCAACCGCGTGCTGACCGGATCGAACGCGCAGCAGATTGGCCTGCGCAGCGGCGACATCGTCACGTCGATTAACAACCAGCCGCTGACCGGCGGCGCCGACATCGCCGGGATGCTGCGCGACTTTCCCCCTGGACGGCCGCTGCTGCTGACGGTGACCCGAGGCGATCGGGCCATGCGGCTGACCGGCCGCTACGCGCCGGCCGTCGTGGCCGGCGAAGCGACGATGATGTTTCCACCGGCGGCGCCGTCAGGGCGCGTAGATCTTGTGCGGGCCGGGAATCGCGTCGAGGCCAGGACGCGAGGCGTGGCGGCCTTCACGCTGCTGTTGTCGCCGGATCAGTTCGACTTCAGCCGC
>Ga0134123_10002049_pt1 | contig 13198 bp, 12 predicted proteins | sample KB303_FD_96460 | JGI IMG/M metagenome (GOLD analysis project Ga0134123, IMG submission 96460) | Terrestrial soil microbial communities without Nitrogen fertilizer from Kellogg Biological Station, Michigan, USA - KB3-0-3 | ecosystem: Environmental > Terrestrial > Soil > Unclassified ...
CGCCATTCTGGCGTTTTCCCTCAGTCTGCTCGGGACCTTCTTGGTCCGCTCCGGTGTGTTGACCTCCGTTCATGCATTTGCCACTGACCCAAAGCGTGGCTTGTTTATTCTTGTGTTCCTGGCTGTGGTGATCGGAGGCTCACTCATGCTGTACGCGTGGCGCGCGCCACGTGTGGGGTTGGGCGGTGGCTTCTCCATCATCTCGCGCGAGGGGATGCTGCTCGGGAACAACGTGCTCCTAGTCGCGGCCTTGGGGTCGGTGCTCTTGGGCACCTTGTATCCCCTGTTCCTGGATGCGCTGGACCTCGGGAAAATTTCTGTCGGCCCACCCTATTTTGATACCGTCTTTGTTCCACTGATGACGCCTGCCATCTTTTTAATGGGGATCGGCCCTCTGGCGCAGTGGAAACAAGCAAGCCTACCGGAACTCGCGATGCGCCTGCGCTGGGCATTCGGCGTCAGTGTTGTGACAGCCCTTGTGCTGCCGATTGTAATGGGCCAATGGACGCCGCTGATCAGTCTCGGTCTCTTGCTCGCCATCTGGATTCTAACAACGATTGCGGTTGACCTGCGCGAACGGCTTGCCCTTGCAGGTGGTGGAGGCAGCCTCTTTGGCCGACTGACTGCGATGCCACGAGCGTATTGGGGTATGGTCTTGGCCCATTGCGGACTTGCCCTGTTCATCGTTGGTGTGACCATGGTGAAGGGTTTCGAAGCCGAGCAGGATGTCAGGATGAACGTTGGGCAAACGGCGACGCTTGGCGGCTATACATTCCGGTTCGACGGAACCCAGCCGTATAAAGGACCGAACTACATTGCAGCGCGTGCGACGATTCATGTGAGTCAGGATGGCCATGAGGTGACGGTGATGTATCCGGAAAAGCGGCGCTACACCGTTCAGAATCAGACCATGACAGAAGCCGCGATTTCTCCCGGGTTTCTGCGTGACCTCTATGTGTCGTTGGGTGAGCCACTTGAAGATGGAGCTTGGAGTGTCCGGCTCTACCACAAGCCCTTTATCGATTGGATCTGGGGCGGTTGTTTAGTCATGGCAATGGGAGGCGTATTGGCCATCAGTGATCGCCGGTACCGACTCGCGTGGCGCCGGAAAGAAGTGGACGTGCCGGCGGGGACACAGATGGCTCGGCAGATAGTCTCATGAACCGGTTTCTCATCCCGCTCGGGATCTTCGTCGTTGTGGTCGGGTTTCTTGGTGTCGGACTGACGCTCAATCCGCGTGAATTGCCATCTCCCTTAGTCGGCAGGCCGGCACCTGACTTTTCGCTCCCGCAGCTCCATGACCAGCAAAAAGTACTTTCCGCAAACGATCTGAAGGGAAAGGTCTGGCTGCTCAATTTCTGGGCGTCGTGGTGCGGTGGATGCAAAACAGAGCATCCTGTCCTTATCCAGCTTGCACAATCGGGGGTCGTGCCTATCTATGGCATGGATTATAAGGATAAAAGGGAAGACGCGCTGGCCTGGTTGAAAGAGTGGGGCAATCCCTATCCTATCGTCGCGGTGGATGAGTCGGGGCGCGCCGGCATTAATTATGGTGTCTATGGCGTGCCGGAAACCTATGTGATCGATAAGGCGGGCGTCATTCGCTACAAGCAGATTGGCCCGTTGAACGGGGATGTCTTGCAAACGAAAATTTTGCCTCTCATCAAGGAGCTGCAGAACCAATGAGATGGCTCTTCATGGTCATCCTGCTCCTCCCCAGTCTCGCTGCAGCGGGAGAGGCTGCCCCGCTTGCTGAGAATCCACAGGCTGAAGCGCGCCTGAAAGCGCTGGCTGTTGAGCTTCGGTGCCTGGTCTGTCAGAACCAGACGTTGGCCGACTCAAATGCGCCGTTGGCGGAAGACTTGCGTCGAGAAGTTCGCGAGATGATTGCCAAAAATATGAGCGACAAAGAGATTATCGATTTCCTCGTCACGCGATATGGAGATTTCGTTCTCTATCGACCTCCGTTGAAAACCACGACCACGTTACTTTGGGTAGGCCCCTTCCTCCTGCTGATCGGAGGTGCGATTGCATTGGTCATGGCGCTGCGCAGGAGACAAAAGAAGCTTGCCGACGTGGCATTGTCTGAAGCAGAGCGCAACCGTGTCGCACAACTGCTTTCCGAAGGAGCGAATCGCCTGTGAACATCATATTCTGGGTCATCGCTTCGACGATGACCATTCTCGTCCTCGGCCTCCTGTTGTGGCCGCTGCTGAAGCGCACGACGACCTCCGCAACAGGAGAGGAGGAGAAGACACTGTCTATCTTCCGACAGCAGTTCGCAGAGTTAGGGCAGGATCGGGCAAACGGCGTGCTCACGGAAGAACTGTATCAACAAGCGCGACGTGAGCTTGAACGCCGTCTGTTGGAAGAAACAGGTAGCACGGAGACATCGCCCAAAATGCCACGGAGACAGATGCATGGAAGACCAGTGGCTCTTGCGCTTGCCATCATCGTTCCAACCGCCAGCGGGTTACTCTATTGGCAGCTTGGGAACCCTCTCGCTATGACGGAGCCGCCTGCGGCCTCAATGGCTGCGCAACGGGGTTTAGGCGATGAGGGTTCGTTCTCTGAAGGAATGGAGTCGCTGATCGAGCGACTCAAGCAGAAAATGGAGCAGAACCCAAATGATGGCGAAGGATGGGCCTTGCTCGCGCGTTCGTACATGGGTTTGGGGCGTTACCCCGAAGCCGCGCGGGCATATGAGAATGCCACAACACTAATTCCTAATGATGCCCAGCTACTGGCTGATTATGCCGATGCGATGGGAGTTCTCCATGGTCGCAGGTTGGAGGGGAAGCCTGAATCCTTGATTCAACAGGCGCTGAAAATCGATCCACTGAATGTGAAGGCGTTGATGTTGGCAGGGACTGTGGCGTTCAACCGCAATAACTTTGCGCTCGCGACTAAGGATTGGGAACTCGCTCGTGCGAACCTTCCTTCGGACGTCGACCCGGAGATGACACAGCAACTGGTGGCTGCGATCGAAGAGGCCAAGAGCCACCTTGGTAGCGGTCAAGAGACAGTGTCCATGTTGACGGAACCGGCAGCAGCGCCGGCTCAACCGGTCAGGCGGACCGGACAACCACGTGCGATCAGAGGCACGGTCACCATGGCGCCGAGCCTTGCTAGTAAGGGGTCCCCGACAGACGCATTGTTTGTGTTTGCCCGCGAGGTGAATGGTCCACCGATGCCAGTGGCGATCGTGCGGGCGACGAAAAAAGATTTACCCTTTACCTTCCAGCTTGATGACTCGACTAGCCCGATGCCATCCAGAAAACTCTCCAGCGCAGGACCGGTGGTGATTGTGGCTCGTCTCTCGAAGTCTGGTCAGGCGATGCCACAAAACGGAGATTTAGAGGGGATGAGCCAGCCAGTACAATCTGGAGTGGATGGACTCACCGTCGTCATCGATCGTGAAAGACCATTTGCGGAGTCGGCAACGTCGGCTCAGCCGGCTGGGCAAGTTGGGCAGCCACGTACGATCAGAGGTACGGTGACAATGGCGCCGGGCCTCGCTGGCAAAGGATCTCCGGCGGATACATTATTTGTGTTTGCACGCGAGACGAGCGGTCCCCCCATGCCGGTGTCGATCGTACGGGCGACGAAAAAAGATTTACCCTTTACCTTCCAGCTCGATGACTCGACCAGCCCAATGCCATCAAGAAAACTCTCAAGCGCAGGACCGGTGGTGATTGTGGCTCGACTCTCGAAGTCCGGCCAAGCCATGCCGCAGAGTGGAGACTTGGAGGGGACGAGTCAACCGGTGCAATCCGGAGTGGATGGAATTACCATTGTCATTGATCGGGAAAGACCTTAGCGCGAAGAAGTCTATATGGCCTACCCACTTCACCTTGTTGTGTGAGTTCCTTCCGTTGATCCCTGTAAGCCTTTGAGGATAGTTGGTTCCTGCAGTCAGGTATCAGATTTAGTGTCCAAGCCCCCTTGACATCTTCTGATGCATGCTGAGATATATGCGCGCTGTTCGCTAAGGGATAGATGCACGCAACACACGATATGATGCGTCTTCACAAACAGGGAGTATTGCACATGGTTGGCACACACGGGTTTAGATGTGGTCTGCTGGTTTGTGGCCTGTTGCTTGCCGCGACAGTGCCTGTGTATGCGGAACCGGCTGAGTTTGCCAAGCCGATTGGGCAGGTCGCACAGTCGCTTGCGATCAGTGGTACGGTGTCGGTGTCACCAAGCCTGGCAAGCAAGGGTTCTGCAACGGATACGTTATTTGTGTTCGCTCGCGAAATGAATGGCCCACCGATGCCCGTGGCGATTGTACGGGCGACGAAGAAAGATTTGCCTTTTTCATTCCGGCTTGATGACTCGACCAGCATGATGCCGTCCAGAAAGCTTTCTGATGTAGGCATGGTGGTCATTGTGGCTCGTCTGTCGAAGTCCGGGCAGGCCATGCCGCAAAGCGGAGACCTGGAAGGGACGAGTCAGCCGGTGAAGCCCGGAGCAGGTGGGATCACCGTCGTCATAGATCATGAACGGCCATAGTTTCAGAGAAGAACAGGTCCATCCAAAAGGGGTTGAAAGGCACTAGACTTGCACATTTGCCAATACCTGAGATTTTTTTGCACTTTTTAATGCGTACGCAACTTAATATCTTGACAACGAATACATGCTGCGATATATGTGCGCCACACGCGAATTAATACGCCCTAATAAACGCCGATAAACGCAATTGCGCACTGAAGATTATCGAGTTGGCCCGACGCGAATGAGCGGGGCAATTAACAGAGGGGGAGGTAGCATGGTCGATAAATTCTGGCTGAAATGTGGTCTGTTGGTTTGTGGAGTGTTGCTTGCCGGCACCGCGCAGGCAAACTTCCCCACTGTCCCCAAGGAAACCTACGACGCGCTAAAGCTCGATAGGTCGGCCACCCCCAAGGAGTTGCACGAGGCGTTGGTGAAACGGTATCTGGATCCAGCCCAAGGCTATGGGAAAGGAAAGTATGGCGAGTACTGGAAGCCAATCCCCATGAGCAAATATTTCGATCCCGGTTCGTTCTATACGCCGCCGAAAGCGGTCAAGGAGATTGCGACGCGTGAACAGTGTGTGAAGTGCCACACCGATGAGTCACCGGGATGGGTGCAGGACTGGAAGAGGAGCACGCACGCTAACCTAGACAAGATCCGTAAGCTCACCGCGAAGGATGATACCTACTACAAGAAGGCGAAGTTAGAGGCGATTGAGGCAAACCTGCGCTCGCTCGGCAAGTTGGGTGAAAAAGAGCAATTGAAAGAAGTCGGCTGCATTGACTGCCACTATGACATCAACACAAAAAAGAAGGCGGACCATCAGAAGGACATCCGACTGGCCACTGCTGATACGTGCGGCACCTGTCACCTGCAGGAATTCGCAGAGCGTGAGTCCGAGCGTGACACGATCACATGGCCACAGAATCAATGGCCAAAGGGACGTCCATCGCATGCGTTGGACTACAAGGCAAACGTGGAAGTAGAGGTTTACGCAGGCATGTCGCAGCGAGAAATTGCTGATGGTTGCACCGGCTGTCATATCAACCAGAATAAGTGCGACACGTGCCACGCCAGGCACGAATTCTCGGCGTCAGAAGCTCGAAAGTCTGAGGCCTGCGGGGCTTGCCACAACGGAGCCGACCACAACAATTGGGAAGCGTACAACCTTTCGAAACACGGCCTGAGGTATCAGCGGGAAAAGGGTAAGTTCAATTGGAACGTAGAGATGAAGGAGGCCATCAAGAAGGGTGGTCAGGCAGTGCCGACTTGTCAGAGTTGCCACATGGAATACCAGGGCAAGTTCACGCATAACGTCGTGCGTAAGGTTCGCTGGGCGAACTATCCATTTGTGCCCGGCATCCGAGACAATATTAAGTCTGACTGGGCCGAGAAACGACTGGACGCGTGGGTCAAGACCTGCACCCAGTGCCACTCAGAGACCTATGCCCGCGCCTGGCTTGACTTCATGGACCAGGGTACCTTCTCAGGTCTGGACAAATACGATGAGGCACACGACATTGTTCATAAGCAGTATGAAGCTGGACTCCTGACTGGACAGAAGACCAACAGACCGGAGCCTCCGAAGCCGGTTCCCGAAGGATTCGAGCAGTTCTTTCAGATTTACTGGTCGAAGGGGAATAATCCTGCAGCAATAGAGCTCAGACTCTTCGAAATGGCTGAGGACCATCTGGTGCAGTTGCACGTGAGTTTGGCCCACCAATATTGGGGGTACACCTACACTGTTGGCTGGGCGGCGATGAACCGGGCTTATGTTGAAATCAATGACGAAGATACAAAACTCAAGGAGAAGCTGGCCCTCCAGGAACGGGTGGCTAAACTTGAGGCAAAAAGTGCCATGCTGGACCTCGACGAGACAGGCGGGAAGATTACGCTGGGTAGTCTTGGCGGTGGGATGATGCTGGCCGGCACGCTCGCCCTCGCTGGATGGAGCAGACGCAAGAAGAACGGTCGATGACAACGGGCGCAGCGCAGTCTGTGGAAGGTGCGCTGACGCGATCAAACAATAGGATCCTCCCGTCACTGGGAATTATTCTGGTGACGGGAGGTCTTTTTGTGCTCGGCTGGTTCGCATACCTCTCCCTCAAGCCGGAACCCGCACCCTACCGTTACCAATTGGTTGAGGAAGGAGGGGTTGGCAAGTTTGCCAATCTAGGGTTGTCGGCTTGGCCGGAGCTCAAATTAGGCAAGTATGAGGTGCGGGTGGAATCTGTGGATAAACCTATCGCCGTGGCCTATCGAGCGTCTGTCGGCAACGCCCAGCCTGTGCTACTCAGCTGGGAAAACCTCATTAGTGAACCAGTTGGATTCATCGATAGCAATTTACCCGATCTGATTACAGTCGCGACACAGATTGCCACGCACGTGCCAAAGGGCACAGTTATTCTTGCCTGGTGGGATACCTCACAACAAATTCGGTTACTTGCGGGTAGCGACACACTGTTCACGTCTCATCTCGGTGAGCCGATGATCACACCTTCGCAATGGAAGGGACGCCAAGAGACCATCAAAAAATATGAAAAAGAGTTCTGGGGGGCTCCGCAGCTGGACGAAGAGAGTCGGAAGTTCCAGCGATTTGCTGATGCCCTATCTTCCGATTCGGAGAAAGGCGTGGCGATGTTGCGGGAGCTGGTCGGCGCGCGTGAAGCCTATGTCGTCGTCCATGTTGCAGACCTGTATAAGTTGGGGCTGATGCGTCCTGAACGTCTCGACATGGCCTTCAAGGACTTCCCCTTAACCGGGAACGTACATGGGTTGGCAGCGCAAGTGAAGGGATGGATGGCAAGCAACGGGTACGACTCGTATACGCTCCAATCTCTTTCCGAGAAAATGGTGCGCGCCTATTTCATCCGGGAAAGTAAGACCGGCAAGACTCTCCTTGCCCAGATGCTGCCCTTCATGGACCGGACGCCTCTTGAGCTGCAATTGTTGCAGGTTATTTATAATCATGGCGGCTATTGGGTGTATAAAATCCCACCGGTGCAGCCACCCAGTACGTGATGCCTTAAGTGTTCAAGGTGGCATTGTCGGTCCTTGAAAATTTTTCAAACCGACGTTACAGTGAAGCCGTAATAATTCATCCCAGGGTGTTATTCTTAGAAAGGAGGCCCCGTGAATCCTCGCATGACATTCGTCCTCGCTGCTGCCGCGCTGTTCGCAGTCTTCGTTGGAACCGCTGCCGCCGAGACGCCATTCGAAGGCCGGAAGAAATGTAGTTCATGCCACAAAAGTGAGTCTGACTCATGGCTCAAGACCGCTCACGCCAAAGCGATCGATTCGCTCAAAGCCGACAGAAACAAGGAAAAGAACGCAGCGATGGTCAAGGCGAAACTTGACCCTAAGAAAGACTACACCAAAGACAAGGATTGTATCGGCTGCCACGTGACCGGATTCGGCTCTGAAGGCGGGTATGAAGTTGCGGAGCCAGACAAGTTTCTGGTAGGTGTCGGATGTGAATCTTGCCATGGGGCAGGCCCAGATTATCGGAAGATTCACCGCAAGGCCGGCGAAGCGTTTGAAAAATCGAAAAAGGTTACAGCGCGCGAGTCTCTCGCGGAAGCCGGACAAGATTTTGCGTTCGTCGAGAAGTGCAACGCCTGCCATCTGAACTATGAGGGCTCGCCGTGGAAGGGCGCAAAGAAACCCTATACTCCATTTACCCCCAAGGTCGATAAAAAGTATGAATTCGACTTTGAGAAGTCTGTGCGCAACAACAAGGCTATGCATGAACACTTCAAACTTGTGGGTACGTTTGAAGGTCCGCCTACCCCCAAGTTCCATGAGGAGTTCCAAAAAGATGCCAAGCCGGCTGAACTCGGTAAGGAGGAGTAATGGCAGAGTGGGGTAGGGTATCGATCGGTGCCCTGATTCTTGGCGCAGCTATTGGCGTCGGAACCATTGCGGTGGTATTCGGCGGCGAAGCGGCCATATCTCGGACCGAGTTCTGCGTGAGCTGCCACTCCGAGACCTACCCGTATGAGGAACTGAAGAAGTCCTCGCATTGGGGCGCGCTCGGTGCAGACCCTGGCTGTAAAAACTGCCATGTCCCGCAGGGTTTCCAAAACTTCCATCTGGCATTGTGGACACACATCGTGGATGGAGTGCCGTTCTTGATTGAAGAGTTCACCGTTGATTACTCGACGATCGAGAAATTTAATGAGCGACGGCCGGAAGCGGCTTACAGGGCGCGGATGAAACTGAAGGGGTGGGACAGCATGACCTGCCGGGCTTGCCATAGCAATCCCAAGCCGCCCGGCGCATCCGCCAAAGCTGCGCACAAGAAGATGGAAACGGAGGGTGCAACCTGCATCGATTGTCATCAAAACCTGGTGCATAAAAAAGTTCCCGAGACGGACCTCAATGCCAGCTTAGCCCAGGGCAAGAATGTGCCAAAGACGGAACCGAAGGAGAAAGACTAGTCGCGTAGTCTCACTGGTACTCGGAGGACATGATTGCGGCGGTAGATGCCGGCATCGCGAAAGAGATGCCGGCATCGTGCTGTTGGATGGAGTTGGAATCCGCAGGGGTTACTGTAGCGCTCATAAGACGATCGTGGAACCCATGTGAGTCTTGAATGGTCAGATACCTGTCTCATTGGACCCAACGAGCTATCACCTCGCCATCTACTCAGAATAAGCCTCCTGCCATAGTCCGGCGTCCCTTCGTATCCGGGAAGTGTGTGCAGGGGTGAGCATGTGCGATGCTGATTATTCTTTTTCTGATAACCCGGCAAACTGCCCTTCTTGAGTTGACGCGAGACCAGCGACGCGCTAGATTTCAGCACAGCAAGCCCGTGAGAGAGACCTCCTAGAGATCTGACGGCGTTTGGACGCCGAGAGGTTATTCCGGGTCCTTGTCGAAACGGAAGACGGCAGTCAACCGCATCCTTTCACATGGTTGTATTACGAGACAATCGAGTGTAAGCCACAGGTTTAAGAGGGGCTGATGTTCCTATTCCTACGTTCGATGATACCGGGCATGCTACGCCATTTTCCGCAATTGAATGTGGCACATGCGCATAGGACACGGGATTACGCGATCGCGGCATTCACATTTTTTTCCGTAGTGGTGTGTTTGACCCTCGAAGCCAATGCGAGTCTAGAACGGCAATATGTCCTGGGGGGTATCGCATTCGTCTCTCTTATCGTGATGTTGCTCGGTGAGAATAGAGAAACACGGTTACAAGTTTTTGTGGCAGTGGCCTTTGCCACATGGGGCGAGCACTTTGCTTCTATTTATATGGGCGGATACACCTATCGATTTGAGAATGTTCCGGCTTATGTGCCGCCCGGCCATGGCATGGTATATTTGACCGCGATTGCCTTGGCGCGGTCCGGGCTGTTTCAACGACATGGCAGACGAATTGCCGCATTTGTCATCGTGGTATGTGGCGCATGGTCAGCGTGGGGGATCAGCGGATACCCAGAACAGGCTGATGCGCTCGGCGCCTTAATGTTTGCCATTTTTTTGGGCTTTCTCTTTCTTGGGCGCTCGCCCATGGTCTATCTTGCCGCCTTCTTTATCACGACATGGTTGGAAATAATCGGCACCGCCGTTGGAGCCTGGAAATGGGCTGCCATAGACCCTGTTCTTGGCTTGTCTCAGGCTAATCCGCCAAGTGGCGTCACATTCTGGTATTGCATCGTTGATTCAGTAGCGATGGGAGGGGCGGCGCTAGTATTGATGGGATTGAAATATGCCCGTTCGTGGGTGACAGCCGGAGGTTCTTCTCCTGCACGAGCCGGTCGATGGTCAGTTCTTCTTGGTCTTCGTGAGCATGCACGTGAAGATATTCAATCGCAGATACGTCTCACCTCGCGGGCCCTTAGCAAGTCGTTGAAGAACTCCGATCTAGTTGTCGAGCCCATCGATAAAACGTAGTTTGAATGCCAGCTGGCCTGGTTGGTCACTGCTCGCCTTCTATTGAACCACATTGCATGGCGCTCGACGGCCCCAATTAGATAGAGTCCTGCCCCCATTTTTATAGCCATTTTGCTGGTTGGAGATGACAAAACAGGGATCTTTCTGGGTTTAGGAATTGGTTCAGGCACATATCATACTGGCCCAGTATGGCCACAGAAGGGCTGAAAGGATCACGTGCAGACGTTGACCATAATAAATGTTCGGTCACGACATTGGGGGCGGGATCCAGGCGGACGCAATGTCGTTGGCAGCGAAAGTGTGTAAGGAGGGTCTTGGGGGATCAATCTAGACGGAAGAAGGCGTGACGGTCGATACTTCATTTGAGCAGGCACTCTCGAGACCATTATAGGCACTGACCGCAAAATAATAGTGGGTATCAGGAACAAGGTCTGTAAGCGTGATTGACGGAGAGTCAACAGAAACAGAATGTTCGTATGCGCAGCTACCCGGTTGATGCGGTGATTGCCGGCCGTAATGGACGAAATAGGCAGAAACCGAGGGATCTGGGACTGGATTCCAGTCGAGAGATGCGGTGACGCCCTTGACGGTGGGGTCGCTGCCGGTCTCACCTCCGCCGCCGCATCCTGTCAGAAAAGACATGGTTGTAAGAAGAAGCCCTGCAATGATGACAGTCAGGCGTCGCAGCCTACCGATGGCCTTCATGGCTCTGGTCTGCGGTGAAAAACATAGTTGCTTGGTCAAATCGCTCATGGGCTGCTCTCCCGCAAATGGCTAGGCCGCGATGATTGAGGTTCGGTCTACTTCACGTATGACGCTGAATGAGAAAACAAACATGCTTCGCGTATGAGCAAAGCATGTGCCATGGGGTACATTTGTAACTAATTGATTTATTAACGTATTAATGATTATGCGATGTTGGAAAATATCTGAGTTGCAGGAACTGAAGGAGAGATCATACAGATTTTATTCTCCCAAATGAGCGTTATCCCTTTTGCGTTGGTCTTCCCCCGATTCAGTGGACACCGCTGGTTGAGTGAGCGGCCCGCTGTTCGAACTCCACAGGGCTGAGATAGCCCAACGTGGAATGACGACGGACCCGATTATAAAATCCTTCCAGATACGCAAAGATTTCCGTTCGTGCGTGCTCCTGTGTCAGGTCCTGGCGGGCAGGGAACACTTCTGTTTTGAGCGTGGCGAAGAAGCTCTCGACCACCGCGTTGTCCCAACAATTGCCAGGACGGCTCATCGAGCACCGGATGCCGAGGGCGATCAGCCGTTGTTGATAGAGCGTCGCCACATACTGGCACCCGCGATCTGAATGATGCAGAAGCCCCACCGGTACGGGGCGGTGCTGCAGCGCCATCTCGAGGGCACGCAGCGTCAAGGTCGTGGTCATCTGCTCACCCATCGCCCAGCCAATAATGCGGCGCGAATAGAGATCCATCAGCACCGCGACATAGAGCCAGCCCTGGCGCGTGGGGACGTAGGTGATGTCGCCCGCCCACTTCTCATTCGGCCGGGTGGCCACAAACTCTCGCCGCAAGGTGTTTGCCGCTGCGACCTCAGGGGGTGCCCCCGCACGGGCTCTCCAGATCCGGCGGCGGCTGACACTGCAGATGTGATGGAACCGCATCAGTCTCGCGACGCGATGACGGCCCACCCGGAACCCTAGCGCCTGCAGATCCTGGTGAATCCGTGGACTGCCGTACCGGCCTCGCGAAGCCTGATAACAAGCACGAATGTGCGTCACCAGGCCTTGATTCTCTTGTGCGCGCCTACTCATCGGGCGGTGGCGCCAGGCATAGAATCCACTCCGGGCGACGTTGAGCACCCGACACAGTACGCCCACCGGATAGACCGCCTTCTCTGCCTGGATAAACCGATATCTCATGCCGATTCCTTGGCAAAGAAGGCCACGGCTTTTTTTAAGATGTCGCGCTCCATGCGAACCTGCTCGAGTTCCCGGCGCAGCACCTTTAATTCCTCTGTGGCCAGGAAGCTCTTTGCTCCCAGGGGTGCCGTCGCGGCCTGCTGCATCCAGCGATTGAACGTGGGTTGAGGAATGCCCAACTCCCGCGCCACCTGGCAGGCACTTTTCCCACTGCGCCGGCACAAGTCCACCGCTTCCTGCTTAAACTCCGGCGTGAAACTCCGTCGCCGTTGGCCCATGAGGCACCTCCCTCCGGCAATTATGCCTGGAAGATGTCCACAAAATCAGGGGAAGTCCACGTTGGCTCATCCATTTATGAGTGCCCATGAATGGATATGAGGAGTTGATCGTGGGTGTTCAGCGAACGTCGAGGGTTCAGACGACAAGAGGAGAAAGGGACTAAGAGGGAGGCGGTAAAACTTGATTCAGCCAGTCACAGTAATTAACTGGCCGGTATTCCTTCCACGCTCCCCCTTAGGGGACGGTTCTCTGCCGAAAAAATCGAAAGAGTAAGTAGGCATTGATCATCATCATGATCGTGAGAATACTGTAGGTGGTGAAGGCGGTGGCCAGATTCAATTCGATAAGCACCCTGGACAATCCAAATGCGACCACTAAGGCATCGAAGGCCATGCAGATCCGCCTGAACGTTTCAGGGTCCATCCAACGAATGAGATAGCTCCCGAGCGGAATTCCCAACAGAACGCTGGGGACGATATAGAGAATGATCTCCATACTGGCGTAACTGTAGAGTCCAATAAAATAGTACGCGATTCCTGTCATGACCGCCTCTCCCACTCGAATGACGCCGAGTGCGGCCCGGAAATCCTGTTTGACATATCCTTGATTGTTAAACAGGAGCGCAAG
>Ga0134123_10002052_pt1 | contig 13192 bp, 9 predicted proteins | sample KB303_FD_96460 | JGI IMG/M metagenome (GOLD analysis project Ga0134123, IMG submission 96460) | Terrestrial soil microbial communities without Nitrogen fertilizer from Kellogg Biological Station, Michigan, USA - KB3-0-3 | ecosystem: Environmental > Terrestrial > Soil > Unclassified ...
ATGAGCGACTACAAGCCGCAGCAGCTGGATAAGAAGTGGCAGCAGGAGTGGACGGCGACCGGGGCGTTCGAGGTGGAGATCGACCCGGCGCGGCCGAAGTACTACTGCCTCGAGATGTTCGCCTACCCTTCGGGCCACGCGCACGTCGGCCACGTTCGCAACTACATCATCGGCGACGTGATGGCGCGCACCAAGCGGATGCGCGGCTACAACGTGCTGCATCCCTTTGGCTGGGATGCGTTCGGGCTGCCGGCCGAGAACGCGGCGATCAAGACCGGGACGCACCCGGAGCAATCGACGCTCGCCAACATCGCGCACATGAAGGGGCAGCTGCAGCGGCTGGGGATCAGCTATGCGTGGGCGCGCGAAATCGCGACCTGCATGCCCGACTACTACAAGTTCAACCAGTGGATCTTCCTGAAGATGTTCGAGCGCGGCCTCGCCTACCGCCGGCGCTCGACCGTCAACTGGTGCCCGAGCTGCCAGACGGTGCTGGCCAACGAGCAGGTGATCGACGGCGCCTGCTGGCGCTGCGGCACGACGGTGGTCGCGCGCGATCTCGAGCAGTGGTTCTTCCGCATCACCGAGTACGCCGACGAGCTGCTGAAGGGGCTCGAGACGCTGACCGACTGGCCGGAAAAAGTCGTCGTCATGCAGCGCAACTGGATCGGGCGCTCGGAAGGCGCGCGGGTCAAGTTCCCGGTCGTCGGTGGCGCCGCGACCGACATCGAGGTGTTCACCACCCGGATCGACACCATCTACGGCGCCACCTTCGTCGTGCTCGCGCCCGAGCACGCGATGGTCGATCGACTGGCCGCCGAGAGCCCCAACCCCGGCGAGTTCCGCGATCGCGTCGCGAAGTTCCGCGCCCTTGATCGCGAGGCGCGCCGCGACGGCACGATCGAGAAGGAAGGCTTCGATACCGGCCGCAAGGCGCTGAACCCGTTCACCCGCGAGGAAGTGCCGATCTGGATCGCCAACTTCGTCCTCGCCGAGTACGGCACCGGCGCCATCATGGGCGTGCCGGCGCACGATGAACGCGACTTCGAGTTCGCCCGCAAGTACTCGCTGCCGGTCCGCGTCGTCGTCCAGTCGGGCGACCAGGTGGCCGACGGGGCGACCATGCCCGAGGCGACGACCAATTACGGCCGGCTGGTGAACTCGGGCGAATACAACGGCCAGGAAGCGCCGGCGGTGATCTCGCGGATGATCGCCGACGCCGAGAAACGCGGCATCGGCACCGGCGAGGTGCAATACCGCCTGAAGGACTGGGGGATCTCGCGCCAGCGCTACTGGGGCACGCCGATCCCCGTGGTGCACTGCGAGCGTGACGGCGTCGTGCCGGTGCCGTACAAGGATCTGCCGGTCGAATTGCCGAAGATCGCGTCCTTCTCCGGCCGCGGCGACTCGCCGCTGGCGCAGGTCGCCGACTGGGTGAACGTGACGTGTCCGAAGTGCGGCGGCCCGGCGCGGCGGGAAACCGACACGATGGACACCTTCGTCGACTCGTCGTGGTACTTCCTGCGCTTCGCCGATCCGAAGAACGACGAGCAGCCGTTCGACCCCGCCGCCTCGGCCTACTGGATGCCGGTCGACTTCTACAGCGGCGGCGTCGAGCACGCGATCCTGCACCTGCTCTATTCGCGGTTCTTCACCCGCGTGCTGCGCGATGTCGGCCTGGTCAACTTCGACGAGCCGTTCAAGCGCCTGCTGACCCAGGGCATGGTGCTGAAGAACGGCGCCGTGATGTCGAAGTCGAAGGGCAACGTCGTCGATCCCGACGACATGCTGCAGAAGTTCGGCGCCGACGCGCTGCGGCTCTACGTGATGTTCGTCGCCCCACCGGAGAAGGAAGTGGAGTGGAGCGACGCCGGGCTGGAGGGCAGCGCCCGCTTCCTGATGCGGGTCTGGCGCCTGGTCGATCGCTGGGCCGAGACGATCGGCGGCGAGGGGATCCCGGAGTGCGGCGACGACTGCACCGACGCCGAGCGCGCGTTGCGCCGCAAGACGCACGACACGATCCGCCGCGTCACGACCGACATCGAAGATCGCATGCACCTGAACACCGCCGTGTCGTCGCTGATGGAGCTGGTCAACGAGCTCTATAGCTTCAGCGACAGCACGGTGCATGGCGGCCCCGCCCGCGGCGAGATGCCCGCCGGCGGCATCGAGCGGACGCAGACCATCGCCGTGCTGCGCGAGGCGATTGACGCGCTGGTGCTGATGATTTCGCCGTTTGCCCCGCACATGGCCGAAGAGTTGTGGCACAAGCTGGGCCACGTCGGCGGCCTGATGCAGGCGAAGTGGCCGTCGTTCGATCCGGAAGTGGCGAAGGCCGACGAGGTGGTGGTGCCGGTGCAGGTGAACGGCAAGGTGCGAAGCCGCGTCAACGCGCCCGCCGGTGCGTCCGAGGATCGCCTGCGCGAGCTCGCCCTGGCCGACCCGGCGGTGCGCACCTACACCGACGGCAAGACGATTCGCAAAGTGGTGATCGCGAAGGGCCCGCTCGTGTCCGTGGTGGTGTCTTGAAGAGGGGCTGCCGCCTTCTCGGCGTTCTCTGCCTGCTTTGCGGTCTCTGCGCCGGCTGCGGGTATGCGCTCGCCGGTCGAGGATCTTTCCTCCCGTCCTATATCCAGCGCATCGGGATCCCGACGTTCATCAACCGCACCCCGGTCTTCAACCTCGAGACGCTGCTGACGCAGAAGGTGCGCGGCGAGTTCATCGGCCGCGGCAAGTACCAGATCCTGCCGGAATCGACCAACGTCGATGCGCTGATGACCGGCGAGGTGACCTCCGTGTCGATCACGCCGGTCAGCTTCACCCAGGAGCAGCTGGCGTCGCGCTACGCGCTGACGCTCACCGCGCGCATCGAGCTGCGCGACCTGCGCGAGAACAAGGTGCTGTGGGAGAACCCCAGCGTGACGTTCCGGCAGGAATACGACGCCACCACGGGACGCGACTCCACCGACCCGGCCGCCTACTTCCAGCAGGACATCAACTCGCTCGAGCGCATCAGCACCGAGTTCGCGCGCACGATCGTCAGCGCCATCCTCGAGGCCTTCTAACCGCGTGGCTTCCCTGACCCCGGCGGCCGTCCTCCAGCAGATCGCCGCCGGCACGCCGGATCCGTTGTATCTGCTGCAGGGAGACGACGAAGTCGAGAAGTCGGCGCTGGCGGCCGCATTCGCCGAGCTGGTCGAAGAAGGGCTGCGCGCGTTCAACGTCGAGCGCGTTCATGCCGGCGAGCTGACCACCGGCGATCGCCTGGCGGACGGCGTCGGCGCCATCGTCGCCGCGGTGCGGACGCTGCCGATGATGGCGCCGCGCCGCGTCGTCCTGGTGATGCAGGCGGAAACGCTGTTGATGCCGCGGCGCGAGAGCGAGGCGGCGGCCCGTGCCCTCGAGCAGCTCGAGGAGCTGTTCCGCGCGCCCGACCCGCAGACGACGCTGGTGCTGGTGGCCGCGGCGCTCGACCGCCGCAGCCGGATGTTCAAGTCGCTGCAGAAGCTGGCGACGATCGTCGAGTGCGGGGTGGTCACCGATCTGGCGGACGCGGAGCGCTTCGTCCGCACCCGCGTCGCCGCCGCCGGCGCGGCGATCGAGCCGGCAGCCGCGCGCCTGGTCGCGCAGCGCGCCGGCACCGACGTCCGTCGCCTGCGCGCCGACGTCGAGCGGCTGATGCTGTACGCGCTGGGACAGAAACAAATCACCGCCGACGACGTGCGCGAGGTGACCGGGCCGGCGGGGTTGCAGGACGATTGGGCGATGACCAACGCGATCGAGTCGGGCCACGCCGGCGAGGCGCTGCGGCAGCTGGCGCTGATCCTCGATGCCGGCGCGCCGCCGGAAAAAGTTCTCGGCCAGCTCGGGTGGGTGGTACGCGCGAAGTTCCCGGGCCTCGCGCCGGCCAGCGTGCGGCCGGCGGTCGACGCCGTGTTCAGGACCGATCAGGATCTGAAGAGCTCGGCCGGCGATCCGCGCGCGCTCCTCGAGCGCCTGATCGTCGAGTTGTGTGCGGGAAAGCGATCGACGATGCGGCGGTGGTAGCGCGCCTACGAGCGGGCGGCGAGGCGCGCGTTCAGCCGCGACTTGTAGCGGCCGGCGGCGTTGCGGTGGATGACGCCCTTGCTCGCCATCTTGTCGATCAGCGAAATCGTCTGCTTGAGCGCGGTTTTGGCGCCGGCGAGATCGTTGCCGTCGATCGCGGCGCGGATGTTCTTCAACGCGCCGCGCAGGCGCGACCGGAACTGGCGATTGCGCTCGCGGTTGTTCAGACTCTGCCGGTGCGCCTTGAGCGCGGATGCGTGCGTAGCCACGTAATCAGTAACCTCCGGAAACCACTCATCCTATCACCAGATGGCGATCGCCGTCGAGCATTTAGCCCGCACGTATAGCAGCGACACGGGCAGCCTCACGGCGGTCGCCGATCTGTCGTTCGAGGTGCGAGGCGGCGAGATCGTCGGCCTGATCGGCCCCAACGGCGCGGGCAAGACCACGACGCTGCGCGCGCTCGCCGGCATCCTGCGGCCGACCTCCGGCCGAGTGTTCATCGACGGCCACGACATCGTCGCCGATCCGCTCGAGGCGAAGCGGCGGCTCGCGTTCATGCCGGACGAGCCGCACCTGTTCGAGTACCTCACGGTCACCGAGCATCTCCGCCTGGTCGCCCGGCTCTTCGGCGTTGCCGACATCGACCGGCGATCGGCGGCGCTTCTCGAGGAGCTGGAGCTGCGGGGAAAGGAGCGGTCGCTTCCAGGCGAGCTGTCGCGCGGCATGCGGCAGAAGGTCGTGATCGCGTGCGGCCTGGTGCGCGATGCGACGACGCTGCTCTTCGACGAGCCGCTGACCGGGCTCGATCCGCTCGGCATCCGGCGGATGCGCGAGACGATCGTCGCGCGCGGCCGCGCCGGCGCGGCGATCCTGCTGTCGTCGCATCTGCTGCACCTGGTCGAGGAGATCTGCACGCGCGTCATCATCATGGACCGCGGGCAGAAGATCGCCGACGGCACCTTCGAGGAGCTGCGCTCGCGCGTCGACCTCGCCGAGGCGGGATCGAACCTGGAGCAGATCTTCCTGAGCGTCACCGGGAACAATCGCGCCGGCCAGCCCTGACATGCTCGGCGCCAGCCTCTACGTCATCGTTTGCAGCGCCCGGAACCGGCTGCGCATGCGGCTCCGGCGGCTGCGCGAGCCGCGCTACCTTGCCGGCGCGGTGGTCGGGGCGGCGTACCTCTACTTCTCATTTTTCGGCCGGCTTCGCGGTGCCCGGTCGGATCGCGCCCGCGCCGCGCGCGCGCGGCGCCGCGCGTCGCCGCTCGGAGAGCTGCCTGGCTTGGCCGTCGCGGCGCCCGTGCTCGGAGGCATGGCGCTCCTCGCCGCCGCGGCGCTGAGCTGGATGGCGCCGTTCGAGAGCGGCCTGCTCGAATTCTCCGAGGCGGAAACGCAGTTCCTGTTGACGGCGCCAATCACGCGCCGCCAGCTCCTGCTCCATCGCCTGCTGCGATCGCAGATCGGGATGCTGTTCGGCGCGGTCATCTTCGGCATCACCGTGCCCTCCTCGTCCGGCTACCGGCGGCTGTCGGTCGGCATTGCGACCTGGCTCCTGCTCGTCACCTGGAAGATCTATTTCGCCGGCGTCTCGCTGACCAAAGCTCGGATGCGCGCCGAAAGCGGCGCGCCGCGTGCGGCCGCGTTCGTGCCGGCGGCGATTGTCGTGTCGGCCGCAGCTCTGGTTGCCGCCGCGCTCTTGCGTGCCTTCTACATCGCGCCGCCGGCGGGCCTTGCCGGCGCCGCCGCATTGGTCGCGGGCGCGGCCGAGCAGCCGGTGATTCGCATCGTGTTGTGGCCGTTCATCGCCCTGGTCCGGCCGCTGTTCGCCGCATCCACGAGCGGCTATGTGCCGGCCATCGCCGCCGCGCTGGCGGTGACGGCGGCGGTCACGGTGTGGATGCTTCGCAGCGACGATGCGTTCCACCTCGCGGTCGATGCCGCGGCGCGCCGGCGCAGCCGCCGGGCGCCGGGGCGCAGGCCGGTCAGCTATCGCACGCGCGCCGAAGGGTGGACGCTGGCCCCGTCCGGGCGTCCTGAAACGGCGTTCGCCTGGAAGGCGCTGATGCAGACGCTGCGGGTCTTCGATCGCCGCGAGGCGGTGCGCGCGGTCGTGGTGTTGACGGCGTTGACGCTCATCACCGTCGCCACCGGGCGCGAAGGTCCGGCCGCGCTGCTCGGCGGGTTCTCGATGGCCGCGGCCGGGTTCGCGATCCTGATGGCGCCGCAGGTGGTTCGCATCGATATGCGGCAGGACCTCGAGCACCTCGAGCTGCTGAAGACGTGGCCGGTGCGCGCCGCTTCAGTCGTCCGGGGTCAGCTGCTGTGGCCGACCGCGCTGATTACGGCATTCGCGTGGACGATGATTGCCATCGCTGTCGCGCTGTCCGGCACCCTGGTGCCGAACGTCGCGTGGCTTTCACGAGTGGCGGCGGGGGTCGCGGTGTTGATCCTCGCGCCGGCGCTGGTAGTGGCGCAGCTCACGGTGCACAACGCCGTTGCGCTGATGTTCCCGGCATGGGTGCCGCTCGGCGTGCAGCGGGCGCGTGGCGTCGACGCGATGGGGCAGCGCATCATCCTGCTCGGCGGCACGTGGCTGCTGCTGATTGTGATGGCGATCCCGGCGGCGCTGGCCGGCGGGCTGTTCTGGCTCGCGGCGGCGAGGTTTTTCGGCACGCTGATGCTCATGCCCGCGGCGGCGATTGCCGCCGTCGTCATCGCGATCGAGGTCGTCGCCGTCACCGAAGCGCTCGGTCCCGTCTACGATCGGCTGGATATTCTGGCGGTGGAGAGGCCGGAGTAGGGAAGTCGAAAGTCGAAAGTCGAAAGTCCGGGCGCTAGCGTGAGCCGACGACTTCAATCGCACCCGTGGTCGGTTTCTTGTCGGTGTAGCGGACGACGGTCTTACCGTCGACGACTTCCGTGACCTTGAAGATGGTGTTGTCGCGCAGCGCGACCGGCCGGGTGGCGGTGTCGCTCGCGCCGGTCATCCGGCTGATCTGCTTGACGTAGTTGCGCGTCTCCTTGTACGGCGGCACGCTCTGGCCGTACTTGTCGACCGCGCCCGGGCCCGCGTTGTAGGCCGCCAGCGCCAGCTGCTCGTTGTTCTCGTAGCGATCGAGCAGGTGCCGGAGATACGCGACGCCGGCGCGGATGTTCTCGCGCGGGTCGAACGGGTTCTTCACCAGATAGCGCTGGATGGTCGCCGGCATCAGCTGCATCAGCCCGAGCGCGCCCTTGGGCGAGCGCGCCAACGGGTTGAACGCCGACTCCACCTGCATCACCGCCTTCACCAGCTCGGGCCGGACATCATGATTCCGCGAGTGCTCGCGGATCAGATCCTCGTACGGCCTCGAACGGTCGGCGGCCACGTAGCGCGTGGTGCGGATGTTTTCCGCCTTCGGCACGGCGAACGACTTCTGCTCGTACACCGCCGACCCCGGGCGGCGGTTCGACACCACCAGGTTCCCGTTCGCGTCGCGCCACGAGTAGATCTGTGCGCTCGCGGGCGCGGCCATCCCGAGGCAGAACAGCCCCATGCCGACGTAGCGCAGGCTCCGGCGCCGGTCGGGGACACCCGTGCGGCGGTCAGGCTGGCCGGCCGCCAGGCGCGACCCGCGGCGGCGGTCGCCGTTGAAATTGAAGATGTCTTGTACAGTCAATGGTTTAAGTGGTGGCCGCAAGGCGGCACACAACCTTCCGGAGGGTGTATCGGCAGGTAGGCGCGGCGACTTTATAGCTGAGCCGCGCGGGCGCGGGGGCTGGGGTTCGGGCTGACGGTGCAGGGGCTGGGGGCTGGCTGAAAGCCGGTCGCTCAACCGAGTGCAGTTCGACCGGCCCAAAGCCGAAAAGACGTGGACACCCGCCGGTGTCGCGCTCCGGCTTACTCACATAAAACGCGTACGCCAACTTCGATTGGCGTTCACAGGGAGATCGTCGTGGTCAAGCGGTCAGTATTCTCGGCGGTCTTCGTTGGGGCGGTGTTGTGTGCATCTGGTGTGCTGATGGCCCAGGGACGCTTTTCCGGGACGCCAGAAGAATTTGAAGCAAAGCTCGGATACCAAACCGGCACCGTTACGGTGGGCCGAGGGTTGGCAACGCTCCATCTACCGAAATCATTTCGATTCATCGGGCCCGAAGGAACACGTCGTCTCCTCACGGAGGCATGGCACAACCCACCCGGAGCGGTTGACGGTGTATTGGGGATGCTGATCCCCACTGAAGCCAGCCCGTTGTCCAGTGAAGGATGGGGCATCGTGATCGAATACGAGGAAGAAGGCTTCGTAAACGACCAGGATGCGGCGTCCATTGATTACGCGAAGCTGCTCAAACAAATGCAAGACTCGACCGTTGCAGCGAATGAAGAACGTCGCCAGCAAGGTTTCGAGCCGGTGACGGTCGTCAATTGGGCGGAGCCGCCATTCTACGACTCGGCCGCGCACAAGCTGTACTGGGCGAAGGAACTCGCGTTCGGCTCGAACTCGGATCACACGCTGAACTACAGCATCCGCGTGTTGGGTCGTCGTGGCGTGCTCGTGCTCAACGCAGTTGCCGACATGAGCCAACTTCCGGCGATTCGCAATCAGACGAAAGCCGTGCTTGCGGCCGTTGAGTTCAACGAAGGGCACCGCTATACCGACTATTTGCCGGGATCCGACAAAGCAGCGGCATACGGAATCACCGGTTTAATCGTCGGCGCGACCGCAGCGAAGGCAGGCTTCTTCAAGCTGTTAATCGCCGGGATTCTCGCGTTCAAGAAAGCCCTGCTCGTTGGCCTCATGGCGCTCGCCGGAGCGATCAAGCGGTTCTTCGGCGGAACAAAAGAAGCCGAACCCGTCGGCGAAATGAAGCCTTAGCCTAGCCCCCAGCCCCGACTCGCGACAGCAGCCTGGCGACGACGCTCTCGGCAGCCTTGAGCATCTCGTCGATCTTCTCGGGCTGCTTGCCGCCGGCTTCGGCGAAGTCGGGACGGCCGCCGCCGCCGCCGCCGACCATCGGCGCGAGCTCCTTGACGATCTGCCCGGCCTTCACGCGCGACGTGAGATCGGGGGTGACGGCGACGACAATCTGCACCTTGCCGTCGGCTTCAGAAGCGAGGACGACGACGCCGCTGCGGATCTGCTCCTTCAGCGAATCCGACAGGCCGCGCAGCGCGTCCTTGTCGAGGCCGCTGACGCGCCGGCGTGCGAGCGTGATGCCCTCCACCGTCACCGTCTCGTCGCCGCCGGACGCGGACCCGCCGCCGCCCATCGCCACTTTGGTCTTCAGCTGGGTCACCTCGCGCGCGAGGCGCTTGTGCTCGGCCTGCAGTTTCTCGATCGCCTCGACCGCCTGCGCGTCGCCGACGTGCAGCACGTCGAGGATGCGCGACACCGCGGCGCGCTGATGCTGCGCCCAGGCGACGGCGCCGGCACCGGTGAGCGCTTCGATGCGGCGCACGCCCGCGGCGACGCCGCTCTCGGCGACGATCACGAAGAAGCCGATGTCGCCGGTGGCGCTGACATGGGTGCCGCCGCAGAGCTCCATGCTGAATCCGGGGACGCTGACCACGCGCACCTTGTCGCCGTACTTCTCGCCGAACAGCGCCATCGCCCCCGCCTCGATCGCTTCCTGCGTCGATCGCACCTCGGTTTTCACTGGCGTGTTGCGATAGATCTGGGCGTTGACGATCCGCTCGATGCGATCGAGCTCGTCGCGGGTGACCGCCTGGAAGTGGACGAAGTCGAAGCGCAGCCGATCCGGCGCGACCAGCGACCCGGCCTGCTTGACGTGGGCGCCGAGCACCTCGCGCAGGGCCGCGTGCAGCAGGTGCGTCGCCGTGTGGTTGCGGCGCGTCGCGTCGCGCACCTCGGCGTCGACCTCGGCGGTGACGATGTCGCGCACCTTCAGTTGCCCCGAGGCGACGCGCACGCGGTGGGCACGCGGCAGACCCGGGCGGATGCGCGCGAGTCCCTCGACCGTTGCCGAGGCGTCGGTCGCCTCGTTGACGATCCGCCCCGAGTCGGACACCTGGCCGCCCGCCTCGAGGTAGAACGGCGTCTTGGCCAGCGCGAGGTAGCCGGTCTGGCCGGCGCCGAGCGCCTCGACCGGCTGGCGATGATCGTCGAACAGCGCCACCACCGGCACGCCGGTGACGCGCGTCGTCGCGTAGCCTTCGAACTGATCGCCGACGCCCTGTAGACCGGTCTCGGCATCGCCCGCCGCGAGGGCGAACTCCTCGTTCTTCCGGCCGCCGCCGAACGCGCTGCCGGCGCGCGCCTTGTCGCGCTGCCCTTCCATCGCTTTCTCGAAGCTGGCGCGGTCGACGCTGACGCCCTGCGTCGCCGCCGTGTCCTCGATGAAGTCGTAGGGGACGCCGAAGGTGTCGTAGAGCCGGAACGCCGCCTCGCCAGCCAGTACCTTGGTCTTGGTGCCGACAACCTTGGCGATCTCGGCTTCGAGCTTCGGCAGGCCGCCGGTGAGGACCGCCTCGAAGCGGTCCTCCTCGGCGCGAATCGTCTTCTCGATCATGCCGCGGTTGCGCCGGATCTCGGGATACGCATCGCCCATCTCGCGGTCGAGGACGCGCACCAGATCGTGGAGGAACGGATCGGCGAAGCCGAGGTGCTTGCCGTGCCGCATCGCCCGCCGCATGATCTTCCGCAGCACGTAGCCGCGCCACTCGTTGGAGGGAATCACGCCGTCGGCGATGAGAAACGTGGTCGAGCGGATGTGGTCGGCGACGACGCGCATCGACACGTCGCTCGAACTCATCGAGCCGCCATAGGCATGCCCCGAGAGGCGGCCCACCTCGGCGAGCAGCGGCATGAAGAGGTCGGTGTCGTAGTTCGAGTCCTTGCGCTGCAGCACCGCGGTGATGCGCTCGAGCCCCATGCCGGTATCGATCGACGGCGCCGGCAGCGGCGTCAGCGTGCCGTCGGCGCTGCGCTCGAACTCCATGAAGACGTTGTTCCAGATCTCGATCTCGGGATCGGTGCCGGTGCCGCGGACGAAGTAGATCTCGGAGCAGCGGCCGCACGGGCCCGTATCGCCCATCTGCCAGAAGTTGTCGTCGGACCCGAGCTCGAGGATGCGGTCGGCGGGCACGCCCAGCCCGCGCCAGACGTCGTAGGCCTCGGCGTCGCGCGGGATGCCGTTCTCGCCCTTGAAGATCGACACCACCAGGCGGTCGGCCGGCATCTTCCACACGTCGGTCAGAAGCGTCCAGGCGTAAGGCAGCGCCTCCTTCTTGAAGTAGTCGCCGAACGAGAAGTTGCCGAGCATCTCGAAGAAGGTGTGGTGGCGGAACGACGGCCCGACGTTGTCGAGATCGTTGTGCTTGCCGCTGACGCGCATCACCTTCTGCGCCGTGGCCGCGCGGGTGTAGTCGCGCTTCTCGCGGCCGAGGAACAGGTCCTTGAACTGATTCATCCCGGCGTTGGTGAAGAGCAGCGTCGGATCGTCCCCGGGCACCAGCGGCGAGCTCGGCACCACCCGGTGGCCGTGCTGCTCGAAGTACTTCAGGAAGGACGCGCGGATCTCGTTCGCGGTCATCGTTTTATTGTAGTGGAACAGGCCGTACACTACGCCCCATGCTGCGCTCACGACTCACGGCGTGCGCCGCCGCGCTGCTCATCCTGTCGATGGTCGCGTCTGCCCAGCAGCGGCCTCCCGCGCCGGTGCTCGTCAAGGCGGCGCGCCTGCTCGACGTGCGAGCGGGCGCGTATCGCGCCGATCAAGGGTTGTGGATCGAGGCGGGGCGCATCAAGCAGGTCGGTGGGTTCGAGACCGTGCGCGCCGCGGCGCCGCGCGACATCGCCATCGTCGATCTCGGAACCGCGGCGGTCCTGCCGGGCCTGATCGACGTCCACGCGCACCTGCTTGCCGCGATGGAGCCTGGGACGGCCCCGTCCGACAACCTCGTGCAGACGCTGACGACCCAGTCGGCGGCGAGGCGGGCGCTGACCGGCGCGGCGATGGCCCGCCAGATGGTCGAGGCGGGCTTCACCACGGTGCGCAACGTCGGCCACTCGGGCCCCGACGGCGACGTGGCGCTGCGCGACGCGATTGCCAACGGCCTCGTTCCCGGGCCGCGAGTCGTTGCCGCCGCGCGCAAACTGTCGCCGATCGGCGGGCAAGCGATGCCGGTGCAGGGGATAGCGCAGTCGATCGTCGACGTCGATTTCCTGCCGGTCGGCACGCCCGACGAAGGGCGCCGCGCGGTGCTGCAGAACCTGCGCGCCGGCGCCGACGTGATCAAGGTCGTCGTCGACGACTGGCCGCGCGTGATCGCCGACGACACGCTCAAAGCGGCGGTCGACGAAGCGCACCGCGTCGGCGTCCGCGTCGCCGCCCACGCCACGACCAAAGTGGGCATCCAGACCGCGATCGATGCCGCCGTCGATTCGATCGAGCACGGAGACGAGGCCACTGACGCGCAGTTCACGGCGATGAAGTCGAAGGGGATCGTCTTCGTGCCGACACTCTGGCCGCGGGAGCTGCTGCCGATCCCCCGGCAGCTGGCCGCGAGCCCCAACATCGACAAGATGGTGGACGCGTTCATGGCCGGCCAGCGCGTCAAAGTCGAGAAGGCGATGAAAGCCGGCGTCATGCTGGCGTTCGGCTCGGACAACTGGTTCGGGTTCCCGGACAAGTCGCGCGGCGACTCGACCAGGGCGGTGCTGATCGCCATGCCGTCGTTCGGCGTCCCCGTCGCCGAGGCGCTGCGCGCCGCGACGATCAACGCCGCCGAGTTACTGAAGATCGGCGATTCCACCGGAACGCTGGACGCCGGGAAGTATGCGGACTTGATTGCGGTCGATGGCGATCCGCTCGAGAGTGTCGGGGCGCTGGGAAAGGTGACGCTCGTGATGAAGGCGGGCGCAATCGTCAAGGACGCGCGGCGGTGAATTCTCCTAATTCTTGATTCTCTTGAGCGCCGCGAGCACGCGATCGGGTTCGAACCCCTGCGACACGAGATAGCGGTACAACCGCTCCATCTCGCGATCGTCCTCGATGCGCTGGCGCCCGCGCAGCCGCTTTACCAGCGCGGCCTCGAGCAACGCGGCGTCGTCGATCCCCTCGAACGTCTCGTCGACCGCCCGCCGCGCGGTCGTCCTGGCGATGCCGGCGCGCTCGATTTGCATCTGCACGCGCAGCCGGCCGC
>Ga0134123_10002053_pt1 | contig 13190 bp, 10 predicted proteins | sample KB303_FD_96460 | JGI IMG/M metagenome (GOLD analysis project Ga0134123, IMG submission 96460) | Terrestrial soil microbial communities without Nitrogen fertilizer from Kellogg Biological Station, Michigan, USA - KB3-0-3 | ecosystem: Environmental > Terrestrial > Soil > Unclassified ...
GGAGGCGTGATCGAACACCATCCGGACTGCGCGGTCACGCAGCTCCGGGGAGTACTTGCTGGGTCGGGGCATGGGCTCCATCCTCTCTCGGAATGAGCCCTCCGATAAACCCGGTGCGATTCACAAATTACGTCGGTTTGTGTGTTGACGGTCCACGGTCGCAAAGCGACTATGCGCCGTCCGTCAAATGCCGCGCCGATTCCCAGTATTGGCATGTGACTGAGGGGGCGAAGCTACGCCGCATGTTGTCATTCGGGACACACCGAGACCATCGTCAATTGCAATCGATCATGGATCACGCTAAGGCCAACTAGCGCGAGCGTATGAATCACTACCGGGATGGCACTCGGCGACACACGAAAAATCAATCACTCCTTGTGGACTCCGGAAGGGGAGGTTCCCGACTTGGTCGACAAGGGGCTGGCCACTCGGTTGTCAGCGAATTCGCGAGACTGAGTCGGGAGAAGTGGGGGGCGACGATCTGTCAGAGGCCGGGCTGGATGCGCGCGACCGGTCAGATCAAGACGCGCGAATGTCGTGAGTGGTTAGAACGGCTCGAGATGGCCGGCTGATCAGACTACCGCCGCAGCGGATCGGGCTACCGCCAAGCGGCCTCACGGCGTTGCCGGTGACGACGCGGGGGTGATGCGCAGCCGGCGATCAGTTGGACCGTCCGCGCGCATGGCGCCCTCACCGTGACGACCGCGGCCATCCGCCGGCTGTTTCGGGAGCTGATTCGCCGCCATCGCTATCTCGGCCACGCCGTACACGGGCGCGTCGGCTACGCCGACCTGCGTGGGCGGGGGCCGGCGTGGCAGCGGCCGCATCGAGTCCGCCAACCAGCTGATTTGCCACGCTCCGGCGCATACTGGCTCGAACGAATAGCAATGCGATGCTGCGGATTCGTTGTGCGTTCTACAACGGAACATTTGAACAGATCTTTGGTGGATTACATGGCCGCGGAGGCGGCACAGCAGGGCGTCATTCGGAACAAATCGCGAACGCGCTACGCCGGAAGTAAGACACATAGACGCCGTTAGAGAGGACGACGGTCTGGCTCGAGCATACCGAGCGAGGCATCCACATGACAGCTAGGCCACTATCTTCGCCACAACGGCGCCTCTGGTTCGTCCACCAGTTGCAGGGTGAAAGCAGCGACTACAACCTCGTGGAAGCGTATCGAATCTGCGGCCGTCTCAACGCCCAAGCGCTCATTGCTGCACTGAACACAATCGTGCGCAGACACGAAGTGCTCCGCACGCGCTTCGTGGAGGTGGCTGGAACACCATTCCAAATCGTGGAACATCCATGCGATCTTCATGTCTCCGTGCGAGATCTACGGTTCGATGATGCCGCCACGCGTGAGAACGCTGTACGCGAGCTGATCAGCGCCGAGTGCAGTACCTCGTTCGCGCTCGATAGAGCGCCGCTCATGCGCGCACATCTCCTCCACCTTCACGATTCCGAATGGGTATTCATCTATACAGTTCATCACATAGTATTTGACGGCTGGTCACGTGGCGTATTTAACGCCGAACTTAACGCGCTGTACGAAGCACTTTGTGAAGGTCGACCTGAGGCGCTGGAGCCATTGCCTCTTCAATACGCCGATTTCGCACAGTTGCAGATAGACGCGAATAACGATTCTGTCATTCAACGTCAGCTTGACTATTGGCGGCAGCATCTGAGGGACGTACCAACCAGTATGCCTCTCGCGGCCGATCGTCCTAGAACGATGCCTCGGACGCATGATGCCGGCATTCTTGAGGTTCTGCTGCCGCCATCGTATCTACTGTCTCTGAAGGCGCTAGCATCTAGGTCTCATTGCACGTTGTACCCGGTTCTGCTGTCCGCATTCTCAATATTGCTCGCGAGGCAGAGCGGAGAGTACGACGTCGTCATCGGTTCTCCGATTGCTAATCGCCGCGTCGCTGGTACAAGGAATTTGATCGGGTGCTTCGTCAATTCTGTCGTCATGAGATCGCGGCTGTCTCCTGCGATGACATGTCGCGACGCCTTATCTCTTAGCCACAACACAGCCCTCGACAGCATTAGGCATCAAGACGTTCCATTCGAACGACTCGTGCGGGAAGTGGCGATGGATCGGCGAGAGAGCACTCGGCCACTCCTTCAGGTGTCATTCGCACTCCAGAACGCACCTTGGCTACCAGTCGCGCTGAAGGGCACGTCGGTGCAGCCGGTTGAACGCGTGCGTACACGTATGCCGTATGAGTTGGCGCTCCACGCATTCGCGCGCGAAGATCAACTGCGCCTTGCGTGGCTGTACAACGAGTGGTTATTCGATAGGGCCAGAATCGACTTCATGGCGCAACAGTATGTCAACGTCCTCGACGCGCTATTGGAGCACGGTGACGAACTGATTGGGCGTGTATCGATTATCGGAACGCAAGAACATAAGCAAATTGCGACCTGGTCAAATGGGAAGCGGCTCATGACTCGTTCCGACTCCGTTCTAGAACGTTTGACACATCAGGTCGCCATTCGGCCCTCAGCGTTCGCCGTCATTGCGGATGGCTCGACTCTGACTTACGAAGAATTGGAGAATGAGTCGACGAATTGCGCGCGTTATCTCGCCTCTTCCGGCATCGGACCTGGAGTATTGGTTGGAACATACTTAGATCGCAATATCAATTGGCCAATTGCCGTGTTCGCCATCCTGAAGGCCGGCGGCACATACGTGCCGATCGATACAAATACATCGACGGGCCGAATGGCAGAAATCATCGCTAATAGTGGATTAGCTATGATTATCACCAACAGACAGCACCTACACGACGTGTCTCAGCACGTCAAGAGAGTCGCATGTATTGAAGACCGTCATCGCTGGACCTCGGAATGCGAGTACGAGATGACAACATCTCGTTCGTCGGCGGATCTAGCGTACGTCATATATACATCTGGGACGACGGGGCAACCAAAAGGTGTCCAAATATCGCATGGCGCTGTGGCGCACTACGTCGATGCCCTGTCCGAGCAGCTCCCAGGTGTTTTCACAAGGCGCTATTTTTGCGCGGCATCCGCGGCCTTCTCCTCATCGATCAGGCAGCTGCTTCTGCCGTTGTGCTGCGGTGGAACGGTTGTGGTCGCGCCACAACTGGCTACAGTCGACCCACAAGCGCTGATTCAGTTCATAGTCGAATCAAAGGTAGAGGTCCTAGATCTGATACCCACCGTGTGGCAGGCATGCGTTGATGAATTGGAAAGGCGCAGTCAAGACGTCAGCCAGTTTGCGCGCAGTTGTGTTCGGACCATATTGACAGCAAGTGAGCCGCTGCGAGGAGACCTTCCACGTCGATGGCATGCAGTAGCCGGTCGCGATGTTAACGTCGTCAATATGTACGGACTGACGGAGACTTGCGGTATCGTCGCCACGTACTCAATTCCTGACGGTGAGTGTTCAGAAATAGTGCCTTTAGGGACGCCTATCGCAAATACCACTCTCGAGGTGTTGGACGAACGACTCCAGGCAGTGGGCATCGGTGTCGTTGGTGATATCTACGTCAGCGGACCGTGCCTCGCGAGCGGTGTCGTTGGGGGCGCTGAAGGGGGGCACGGTGGGTTCGTTGTTGGTTCTGATAGCAGACAGATGTATAGAACCGGCGACCGAGGACGATGGAACTCTCGCGGCAATCTTGAATTTTGCGGTAGGACGGACACGCAAGTAAAGCTGCGCGGCATTCGCATCGAACTGCAAGAGATCGAGGCGGCACTAAAGCGCCACCCTGGTGTGATAGAGGCTGTCGTCATGGTGCGCGAAGGACGTGGCGGCCAGCCAATGCTGGTTGGGTACATTAATGATTCAGACGCTATCGACCTCGAGGAAATGCGATCGTTCTTGAGGGGAATATTACCGGACTACATGATTCCATCACGGCTGATTCACTTGGCCGGTTGGCCACGGACATTGAGCGGGAAAGTAGATCGCGGCGCTCTGCCGCTGCCCGAGAATCAGGCCGACACAGCCGCTGACGATCATGCTAATCCGACGCTACATGAGGACGCGTTCGCAAGGGTATTTGCTGAAGTACTCGAAATCGACTCGGTATCACCACAAGCCGACTTCTTCGCCTTGGGTGGCCATTCCTTGCTGGCAGTGCGCCTCGCGGGGAGGATCCGAGATACGCTAGGAATAGAAATCCAGCTCAACACCTTGTTAGCCGCACCGACACCGTCTCGTCTGGCAAAAGTGTACAGCCACGGTTGTCTCGATCGTCCATTGATTCTTCCCTCGGGCGGCGGCGCGATGAAGGCGCCGCTTTCGTACGAGCAGGAATCAATCTGGCGCGCCTCGAGCGGGAATCTGAATAGTGCGACGCTCAATCTTGTAGGTGCACTGCGAGTGACAGGTCCGCTAAATCACCGTCGCCTGGCGCTAGCCTTCGCCGCGGTAATTAACCGCCACGCAGTATTAAGAATGTGTATTGAAGCGCAAGGCACGATACCGATACAGGTCGTTGGGCCTGCCAGAGATGACGTGTCCTTACACATAGACGATATTCGAAACGAACCCGAACAAATGGAGCTGATGTTTCACGCAATGAACGAGGCGAGTGAGTCCGCCTTCCGTGTGGGTTCCGAGCCCCTGGTGAGATTACGAGTACTAAGCATCTCAGACGTGGACCACGTCATCATTCGTACTATGCACCGGATCGCGGCAGACGGCTGGTCACTCGCGTTATTCAATCGTGATCTCTTTGCATTGTACGCGACACTTGATGAGCCGTCGCGCGACCCATTGCCGGAACTCCCACTTCAGTATCTCGATTACGCATTGTGGCAACGTGGCCTCGCTGGGCCCCAGCCGGTGATTCAAACGTCGGTCGCGACTGGCACATCAACCGGAGCTTCCACCGTTTGGCGCCAAGCCGAAATATTACGAATCACAGTTTCCGAGAACACGGTAAGGGCGCTCCAGGGTACGGCTAGTTTAAGGGGCTTTACCCTACGGGCAATTCTCGTGGGCACCTTCGCTATGCTCCAAGGACGCGCCTCCGCAACCGACAACGTTGTTGTGAGAGTTCCTGTCGCGGGCCGATTTGACGGGGCCTTAATTGATCTGATCGGGTGCTTTGAGGCGAAGGTACCCATCGCTATTCCGTTAGGGCGAAGAACGTCCTGCGAGGGTGTAATTGCTGCCGTCCAGCGTTCATTATTACAAGAACAGACGGCAAACCATGCTGCTGATATGACTGAGGCGGCCATCGCCGGACCAATGCCTATCCTAGTATTCGCGCATCATGCGAGGCGGCTCCTCCCTATCTGTCCAGAACTCTCGTTTGACACCATACGACCGCGCCGCACGCTTATTGACGCGCATCTCGAAGTGCATTCAAGAGAGCAGCGAGATGGATCGCTGCTGCTCTCGTGGCTATATGATCCCACAGTATATAGTCCTGATACAGCATCTACTCTCGCGCACGACTACGTCCACGCACTTGAGGCCATGTCGTGCGGGCTGCGAGAGCCCTTAAGTACACGCGCGAATCCATGAATTCTGTGAGGGATTGGGGAAGTCCTAATGAGATCAGCGCAAGCGCCACAGCCCCAACGTGCCAGTAACGCTGAGGACGATGAGGTGTATCAAGTCATCGCAGGTCTCGCCGCCGAGTTGTTGCACATCAGCGTAAACGAGCTGTCGAGAGATTCGATTCTCGTGGATCTGGGAGCTGATTCCCTAAATCTTGTCGATCTGATCTTTCAGCTGGAGCAACGATACCAGATAACAATATCGCCAGAATATTCTGTGCCTCAGGATCAGTCAATCGGCACGTTCGTTGATCTCGTTCTGCGACGGTAGGTGGGCCCAAGGTAGCGAGAGCCAGCGGCTTCTCGGCCCGTTGTCATGTCCAGCCGACCGTCTTCTAATTGTCATCCGCTAGACGACGAGAGGGATCAAACACTCGCTGTTCTTGAACGACTTAATCGAGTGTTTGTCCTCATGGCCGGTCCCGGGCAGTGTAGATCAAAGGGCGCCGCCGTGCGCTCGTCTGCGAATAGCCATGCCCTGCGCTACCTTCTAAGCTTCAACAAAGCGTTACAAACTCGTATTTACAGGGTCAGTGGTAGCCGTCGGAACGGCGGAGGAGCGAGTACTGGTTGCAATCCGCCAACGCGCTTGTGAATGGCAGCCTATCGCACTTGCATCGTAGCGGACCCGAACTGTGTGGTCATTGATTCAGTGGATTAGCGCAGATGCGATGATGAGCGCCGAGCCCCCTATCGCCGACTGCTATACGCCATGGACGTTTGACTATGGCGCCTCCCGTCGAAATGGGATCAAGACGACTCCACGGCCGACTCTAGCTCTCGCGCCGTTTTGGTTTATTCACGGTGCCGGCGGAGCTCTCAAAGAGTCTATATTCTCATTCGCAGCTGCCCTCGTGTCCAACAATGTCCCGGTCTTCGCCTTCGATCACGGCGACGTAGGTCCAAATGATGGCGGTCCGTCAGACGGGTCCAGCCTTCGGACCAGGGTAGACGAGGCAAAGTTCGCAATTGAATTAATGAGTCACGATATACCACTGACCTTATGCGGCACTAGCATGGGCGGACATATAGCCCTTCGCGTCTCGGAGGTGTGCATCGCCCACAGTATCGTTCTCTTCTGCCCCGCTATATATAATAGGCACGCTTATGATGTGCCATTTGGCGAAGGATTTCGCCGAGTTATTCGGTGTGAGAACAGTTGGCGTGATTCCGACGCGACTGATGCCTTGCGGCGGTTTCACGGGCGACTGCTCATTGTGATCGGTGAACGCGACAAGATCATTCCACATAGCGTCGTCCAAGAGCTTGTGGAAAACGCAGAACACGTATCGTGTTTGCAGATAATTCGGATCCCAGAGTGCCCGCACGGCATCCACCCTTGGTTGCGCACCCATCCCGACGTTGGGGAGCGTATCGGACGTGCAATAGTGGACTTCTGTTATCCAAGACGAGCCGATCGAATCGGATCGTAAAGGTGCGCATGGTCGCACCTGGGTAATACGACCAAGCACCGACGTGTCTGTTGGACGTGAATAGCCGCCCGGCTGCGCGCTGACACTATCATGCGGGACGTCGTAATTACTGGTCTGGGTATCTGTTCATGCGCAGGCATAGGGTGGAACACGTTCTGGGAATCGATAAGAAGTGGTCGGGCCGCATTCCATGTGGCCCAAATGGAACTAGCGACACTTAGAGTTAATCTCGTTGGTTCGGTTAATGCCGCATTGGATGCAGATTCCGCGTACCGGAGTAGTAACACGCCTCAAGTCGCGTTTAATAGGACGTTTGAGCTACTGTCAAATGCCGCTGCGTTGGCGATCGAAGACTCTGGTCTGCCAAGTGCCTGTCGGGTGAGCACTCGTGGCGGCATTGTCGTCGCCATCGGTGGTCTGTCTGAATGTATGGTCGGATCGGATTGTGAGCTTAGGAGCTGTAAACCGACTCACCCACTAGATCGGTTGCGCCAATTGCCTAATATAGGCGCGGCGCTCGTGGCGATTCAGCATCGGCTTGAAGGTCCGAGTGTAACCTTAATCGGTGATGCGACGGCGGGTGTGCAAGCAATTCTTCAGGCTTCGGAACTCGTAAGGAACGGAGTCGTTGACTACGCGCTGTGCGGCGCCGCAGATGCGAGGCTCACGGTCGACCATGTTGCGGAGATGGCGAAGCGCCAACAGATGTCCCCGGCCACTTCCGCCAGCAATGCGTGTCGACCTTTTGATATTGCGGGACAAGGCATAATCGCATCTGAGGGCGCGGTGTTAATGCTGCTGGAATGCGGAGAGACTGCGAGCCGTCGAGGGGCAAGGATATATGCAGGGATCAAGGGCAGCGCCGTTGGGCGGAAGGAGTGTTCGGGTTGGTCAACGGCAATGTGCGATGCTGCCGCGCTCTTTAGCGATAACGTCGACGGGATTATCGCGCACGGAGACGGAACGCCGGCGTCGGACGCCGAAGAAGCCAATACGATTGATGAGGTCAGCCGGCGACTTGGTTCGCATCCACTTGTGACATCAGTGCAAGGAATTATAGGGCATTGTATGTGCGCATCGGGTGTATTCGCCGTGGCATCGACATGTCTAGCATTGCTAACTGGGACGATTCCGATCCTCCGTTCGTTGCGTGAACCCGTTAACGCGTCAATTCGCTTTGCACGGCCAGCAGTATCGTACGCGCCGCCACACCGTCTCCTGGCGAATACTCGCGGTGAGCATGGAACGATCGTGTGTGTTGCGCTGGAGCGTGTGATATGACGGCTCGAGTGCCAGTCGTGATTTCAGGAGCCGCTGCGGTGAGTCCGCTGGGCGCCTCATTCGAAGCAGCGGCGGAATCCTTGCTAGCTGGTATTTCGCGGGTAGGTCCGTTAACCAACAGAGACGTCGCGGACTGGCCAGTGAAGATCGGCGCGGAAGTACAAGGTTGGACACCCAAGATGAAACGCCACGAGCGCATAGGCGAGATGCTCGCGCATGTGATAGAGGGTGCCCTGTCGGACGCCGCAATGACACCGATTCCCAGCCGAACCGCATTGGTCGTTGGCCTTGGCAGGCAGCCACCGCTAGAGCCGTCAGCAGCGATAGATTCGACATTGCAGGATGTAGCATCTTTGGAGCGCTTGCCATCGATACTCGCCGATCGTTTTCGCTGTCGTGGTCCAATCTACGCGTGTGCAAACGCATGTGCTTCTGGCAACGATGTGATCGGCATAGGCCGCGGCTTGCTAAGACAGGGCGTCGCTGAGGTCGTTATTGCCGGCGCATCCGATTCGCAGCTATCACGATGCTCAGTCAACGAGCTGGCAAACCTCAAAGTACTGGCGCGTCCGCGCGATGAGGGAGACCGGGTCCCGAAGCCATTTGATAAGAACCGGAACGGCTTCGCAATTGGGGAAGGCGCAGCAGCATTTGTGCTTGAAACGCTCACACGAGCTGAGAAGCGCGGCGCGCGAGTACGAGCAGAAGTTGTTGGCTATGCGTCTGCTGCCAGCGCTTTCTCCTTGACTCGTGAGCGTCCAGACGGCGGAGGAGCGCTTCGCGCAATATTGGGGTCACTTGAGGACGCCGAACTGTCCCCTCGCGACATCGACTATGTAAACGCGCACGGAACCGCGACAATCGCCAATGACATTGTGGAAACTCGAGCGATTAAGGCGGCCTTTGGTGACCACGCGCTTTCGGTTCCCGTGAGTTCAACGAAAGCTCTTAGTGGTCATGCGCTAGCCGCTTCTGCAGCGATTGAACTTGCGTACTGTCTAATCGCACTGGAACGCAACTTCGTTCCTCCAACCGTCAATTTTGAGACTCCGGATCCCGAATGTGATCTCGATTACGTTACCAATCAATCGAGATCCCATGAGATGACCACAATTATGTCAAACGCCTTTGGCTTTGGTGGCCAGAGTGCCGTACTCATCATCAGGCGCGTGACATCGTGATACGCAAACGGCTGTTTAGGTAGACAGGGGCAGATTGCACGCGACCGCTCAACGGAGATTAATAGTTCATTGCAAGCCGGTGGGCCGGCTTGTATTGGTAATGCTCGGCTCGTCCCAGCCTTCTTCCGTATTCGGCAAGCGGCTGACTGTCAATGCGCTCACCGGCAGCGAGCTTCCACAATCGTGCTTAAACGATCTGCACCCTATCTAAGACGTGGCAAACAAACGACTCATTCATAAGCCACCAGAACCAAGCAAACTGAGCGTGCGCGAGCGCTTCAATGCGCTCGGCGCTCGCGTCTTTGCCGTTCCAAAGAAGGAAATCGAGAACGCGAAATCGGATGGCGCACAGGTGGTCATCACTACCGGGATGAGGAGGAGTCATCCAATTCATGATGCCGCCCGAGTATTGACTCGACAGAACCTGTGTTCAAATCGATTTCGCCAGTCTGAATGCCATTCAACATGGCTGATGCCGCATGGAATCGGGGAGACGGCTTATGTGTCTGCCGCATAATCCCAGGCTGCATGTCTGCCGCTTGCAATGGCATTGTCGCTTCATCGCGTAATTCGTGGCACTCACCGAATCGCGGATTGATAGGTGTGATCACATCATAAACAACATCTGTGACGCGAACCGAACGCTTACACTTGTCCATGTCCAGGATAAACTCGATTTGATCAAAGCCATTGAAGTGCTCGACACAGCATCACCATGACACATTCGAAGTAATACGGGGAGCTGCGGTACCTGCGTGTTAATCCGAGATTTAGCATATAGGTCGAAATCCCGCTATGTGATGTGACAAGCGACACTCTGAAATGTGCGAGCGTCATGTAGCAAGACGGCCGCCATTCGATGCAACTTCCCATCTATTGCTGCATCATTCCATCCCTTACACTCCCCAACACGGAGAAGCGCCTCGCTCCCATTTCAGATATTTGCTTGAAGATTCAGCCAGAAGCGCCCGTTGCCATTGAGGTGAGAAGGATTCCCACAAATCAAAGCCTGCAATCCATCCGGCGATCTGATAGGAATGGCTCGACTCAGATTCATCGAGAAACACCTGCCCGAGACGTAAAGCCGCGATCAGTCTTTGTCCCTTGGAAGGTATTCCGCTGTACAAACGGCGCAACTGCGACGGCTCATCATGCCCCTGCTCACCGGCAGTGTGAGGCCCTGAGCCGCATGTGTCAAGTAAGTGATTACCCTATATAGCGTCGGTTAGCCGAAGCCTACGTCTGTTGGAGTAGAGGATCGGCGACGGTGGAGCTCGGAGAGCATGTCACGCAAGAGGCGATGGAGCAATGCCAAATCCGTTCGACAATGAGGCCGGCACATTCCACCTCATTGCCAGCAGCCTTGGAGAGTACTCGCTGTGGCCGACGTTTAAGGACGTGCCAACCGGATGGTATGTAGTACTAGAAGGACGGTCGAGACAGGAGTGTGTCGACTATTTAGAGCGCCACTGGGTTCATCTTAGCACGCTGAAAAAGTGATGTGCCGGGATCGATATGGTGATCTCCGCGTACTGCCAGCCAGTTCTCGGAATGGAGCAACCGAGTTGCACGGATGACGAGCAGGCCAGCCAGCCACATGTTCAGTTACCTCGTATGGTGGCACCGGCGTCGGGATCCCGCGCTGCGCGCTTGCTCTGGCGGATGATCGACGAGGTGCTCGCGAGTTGTCGTCAAGCTTGGATCGGATGCACTCGGATAAGGGGGCGCGCGTAGATTCCGCCGAGGGAGCTGCCTGGGCGCGCCGTTGCGCACTCGCTCGACACAACTGCCAGCGACGGCTGCTGATGGAAGAGATTGACGACAGCATTGTGTGTCGATGGTTCGTCGGCCTCGGCATGGGTGATGCGACCAGGGCGCCGACGACCTTCAGCAAGAAGTCGGACCTGCTGCTCAAGGGATATTGCGGCCCCTTGGATGCAGCAGTCGATCAGGCCTGCCAGACCGGGCTGTTGACGACGAGCGTTTCGCCGTCGACGGCACTTCGCTGGAAGCATCGGGCACCCTGAAGAGCGTCCGCCCGAAAGCTACAAGGCCGAGCGAGGGGCCGGATCATTTGGGCAATCCCGCGATCAATTCCGCGTCGAAGTGCGACGCAACGACTCGCATCCGTCCACAACCGATGCAGACGCGCTGCTGGCACATACGGACGCAGGACGCCAAGCGATGCTTGTCGTACGCAGGTAAGGTGCTGCTAGACAATCATCATCATCAAGGCATGGTCACCTGACGTCCGCGTCAAAGCGGCGGTGGGCACAGCGCAACGCGAGACCACCGTCGTGTGACTCGGCAACCCCTCCAAGCAGCCGTCCTCGCCGGCGACGGTGACGCCAAATGTGGCCCAAAGAGCGATGTGCACGGCGATCGAGCGGCGGACCACACGCCATGAGGACGACGCGACAGTCAACAAAAATGACAGCTGAATCTTCGAATGGATGAAAACAATCGGTGATCGCGAGGCCGGCATGGGTACGGAATGACGCCCAGAACGACGACGCCCCAATGACGACCGCCGCGCGTACGCGGGAACAGAAGACACGGGTGACGAATCACTTGTCCGGCCCCTTGTGTGGCCGGCCAAGCGATAGGGACGATGCTTCGTACACTGACGCGATGATTGCCCATGCGATTGTCTATGCCAGAGAGACTACGATTGCTCGTACCGTGTGTGGCCCATTGCGTCGCAAAGTACTGAGTCATTCCTCTTGGACACACCAGATGTTGCCGTGATGAATGACCGCTTGCCGAGGCCGAGATAAATGCCGCTGAGAGAGATGTTCTTACACAGTGTAGAGCGCTACGCCCTCAAGCCTGCGCTCATCAGCGAGCGAGAAACGATCACGTTCAGAAGTCTAGGCGAACGTGCGATCGCGATCTCCAACGGTATTGCGGAGGCCGGTGTGTTGCCCGGCGACCGACTGGCGATCGCAACCGTCGACCAGGTGGAGACGGCGATAGCAATTCTGGGCTCGATAATTGCTGGTGTAGCGTACGTCCCAATCAACTTCACCTGGCCACAATCGAGAATCCAGTGTGCTGTCATCCAGAGCGGAGCGCGACTAATAATCGTGTCGGCCAATGACGCAGCTGAGTCGTGTCCGGAGGTGAAGCGCCTCTATTTCGATAGCTTGCTCGAGCAGAGTTGCAATGCCCATTCAAAAGACGATGACCGGGGCTCTCCAGACGAACGCTTATTCAGCATTGTGTTCACCTCTGGGGTAACTGGTCAGCCTAAAGGCGTAGCCGTATCTGAGGCGGCAGTCATAGGACGCATGCAATGGTTGAAGAACGTCGCGCCGTACTTGTCCGATACAGATGTGTGCCTTCTTCATCGCCCATCGACTGTTATAGCACATGCGACCGACGTGTTATCGCCGTTGCTAAGCGGCGTAACCGTCGCCGCGGCTCCGAAAGGAGCGAACGGCAACCTGCTAACGCTGGTGGACTGGTGCTTACAGGGGCGCGTGACATGCCTCGGGGCTTCCGCAACGGCATGGGAAGGCATATTGGACGCAATGGAATGCCGACGCGTAGGTTGGCCGCTACGTTTAGGGCGGACGAGCGCATCCGCCCTCCAGCGGACTATCGCGGATCGTTGGTACCGCGCCTTTCCTAATGCGACACTGATAAATATCTATGGCGCAACGGAGTGCGGCTCCATTTCGAGCTGGCGCGTTCCTCGCCCAGGAATCGATCGTGACGATGAACCAGCCGATATCCCGGTCGGTAC
>Ga0134123_10002055_pt1 | contig 13186 bp, 13 predicted proteins | sample KB303_FD_96460 | JGI IMG/M metagenome (GOLD analysis project Ga0134123, IMG submission 96460) | Terrestrial soil microbial communities without Nitrogen fertilizer from Kellogg Biological Station, Michigan, USA - KB3-0-3 | ecosystem: Environmental > Terrestrial > Soil > Unclassified ...
CGATCCGCGAGGCGGCCCAGCTGGTGGGCCGGACGCTCGAGATGCTGGGGCGCGAGGTGCGCCCCGGCGTGTCGACGCGCGACCTTGACCGCCTGGCGGAGGCGTTCATCCGCGAGCACGGTGGCGAGCCGGCGTTCAAGGGCTACCGCGGCTACCCGGCGACGCTGTGCATCTCGATCAACGAGGAGATCGTGCACGGCATCCCGGGGCCGAAGAAGCTGAAGGACGGCGACATCGTCGGGCTCGACCTGGGCTGCGTCGTCGACGGCTTCTACGGCGACGCCGCGCGCACCGTGGCGGTGGGCCGCGCCAGCGCCGAGGCCGAGCGGCTGATGAAGGCGACGCGCGAGTCGCTCTTCGCGGGCATCGACATGTGCCGGCCCGGCAACCGCATCGGCGACATCGGCCACGCGGTGCAGACGCACGCCGAGAGCTTCGGCTACTCCGTGGTGAAGGACTTCGTCGGCCACGGCATCGGCACGAGCCTGCACGAGGAGCCGCAGGTCCCGAACTACGGGCCCGCGGGCCGGCGCGAGCGGCTGGTGGCGGGCATGTGCCTGGCGATCGAGCCGATGGTGAACGTCGGCCGGCCCGAGGTCGAGATGCTGGCGGACGGCTGGACCGCGGTGACGCGCGACCGCAGCCTGTCGGCGCACTTCGAGCTCTCGGTGGCGGTGACCGAGTTCGGGCCGTGGATCCTGTCGGACCCATACCCGTACGCGCGCGAGGCGGCGCATGCGTGATGGCCGCGGACCGCGACGCGCTCGAGGCGGAAGCCGTGGTGCGCGAGGCGTTGCCGAACGCGCTCTACCGGGTGGAGCTCGCGAGCGGCAGCCACGCCTCGCTGGTGGCGCACGTGGCGGGCGACGCGAGCCTGCTGCGGCTGCGGCCGGGAGACCGGGTGTTCGTGGAGATCGCGCCGTACGACGCGGGACGCGGGCGCATCGTGAGGCGAGGCTAGGCGTTCTCGAAGGGATGAGACAGTGAAAGTAAGGTCGTCGGTCAAGAAGATCTGCGTGAAGTGCAAGGTGGTCCGGCGCCACGGCGTGGTGCGGATCATCTGCCCGAACCAGAAGCACAAGCAGAGGCAGGGGTAAGAGATGGCTCGCATTGCAGGTGTCGACCTCCCGCGGCAGAAGCGGGTCGAGATCGCGCTCACCTACATCTACGGGATCAGGGTCACGCGCTCCAACAAGATCCTGAAGCAGGCCGGCATCGAGCCGGCCGTCCGGGTCAAGGACCTCTCCGAGGAGGAGGTGAGCCGCGTGGCTCGCATCCTCGACGCCGAGGGCGCGGTCGAGGGCGACCTGCGCAAGGACGTAGCGCTCAACATCAAGCGCCTGATGGAGATCGGGTCCTACCGCGGCGGCCGGCACCGCCGCAACCTGCCGGTGCGCGGCCAGCGCACCCACACGAACGCGCGCACCCGCAAGGGCCCGCGCAAGGCGATGATCCGCGCCGTCAAGAAGCCGACGGTCTAGGAGCTGAGATGAGCACGAACACGCCGAGTACGCCGGGCACGCCGGGCACGCCGGAGAAGCCCAAGGCCGCCAGGAAGAGCAAGAAGGAGAAGAAGCACGTGGTGCACGGCATCGCGCACGTGCACGCCTCCTTCAACAACACGATCGTGACGATCACCGACCTCGAGGGCAACGTGGTCTCGTGGTCGAGCGCGGGCACGCTCGGTTTCAAGGGCTCGCGCAAGGGCACGCCCTTCGCGGCCCAGCAGGCGGCCACCACCGCCGCCGGCAACGCGAAGGAGCACGGCCTGCGCTCGATCGACATCCGGGTCAAGGGCCCGGGCAGCGGCCGCGAGTCGGCGATCCGCGCGCTGCAGGCCGCCGGGATCGAGATCAAGTCGATCCGTGACGTCACCCCGATCCCGCACAACGGCTGCCGCCCGCCGAAGCGGCGTCGCGTCTAAGGAAGGATAAGTCGTGGCACGATACACCGGTTCCGTCTGCCGTCTCTGCCGCCGCGAGGGCATGAAGCTGTTCCTCAAGGCCGACCGCTGCTTCACCGAGAAGTGCGCGATCGAGAAGCGCAACTACGCCCCCGGCCAGCACGGCAAGGGCGGCCGCATCAAGTCGAAGGTCCAGGGCTACGGCCTGCAGCTGCGCGAGAAGCAGAAGGTGAAGCGTCTCTACGGCATGCTGGAGGGGCAGTTCGCGCTCACCTTCGACCGCGCCAGCCACGAGAAGGGCGTCTCCGGCGAGCTCTTGCTGTCGAAGCTCGAGCGGCGGCTGTCGAACGTGGTCTACCGGCTCGGCTTCGGCAGCTCGCAGGCCCAGGGCCGCCAGCTGGTGCGCCACGGCCACGTGCTGGTGAACGGCAAGAAGATCGACATCCCGTCCTACCAGGTCAAGGTGGGCGAGGTGATCACACTGGCGTCGCGCGCGTCGAAGAACGCGCTCGTGGCCGCCTCGGTCGAGGCGGTCAAGGGCCGCGGCGTGCCGCGCTGGCTCGAGCTCGACGCCGCGAACCTGAGCGGCAAGGTGCTGGCGCTGCCCGCGCGGGACGACGTCAGCTTCCCGATCCAGGAGCAGCTGATCGTCGAGCTTTACTCGAAGTAGGAATGGGCGGCCCCGCGCGCTCCGCGCGCCCGGCCGCTTGGAGGACTTGAAGACATGCTTTGGAAGGGTTTCCAGAAGCCGAAGCGGCTCGAGGCGGACCGCGACACCGCGACCGACCACTACGGGCGCTTCTCCGCACAGCCGTTCGAGCGCGGGTTCGCGACCACGGTCGGCAACGCGCTGCGGCGGGTGCTGCTGTCGAGCATCGAGGGCGCGGCGGTGACGGCGGTGCGCGTCGAGGGCGTGCTGCACGAGTTCTCGCCGATCCCGGGCGCGATGGAGGACACTACCGACCTGATCCTCAACCTGAAGCGGGTGCCGCTCAAGATGCACGTCGACCACCCGAAGGCGCTGACGCTGCGCACGTCGGAGCCGGGCGAGGTGCGCGCCAAGCACATCACCCCCGACGCCGACATCGAGGTGCTCGACCCCGAGGCCTACATCGCGACGCTCGGCGCGGGCTCGACGCTCGCCGTCGAGATGCGCGTGAAGCACGGCCGCGGCTACGTCTCGGCCGACAAGAACTTCGACGAGGACCTCTCGATCGGCTGGATCCCGCTCGACTCCGTGCACTCGCCGGTCAAGAAGGTCAACTACTTCGTCGAGCAGGCGCGCGTCGGCCAGGCGACGGACTACGAGAAGCTCACGCTCGAGGTCTGGACGAACGGCGCGGTGTCGCCGCGCGACGCCGTCGGCCTCGCCGCCAAGCTGATGAAGGACCACCTGCAGATCTTCATCAACCTGGAGGAGGAGGACGAGGACGAGCTGGGCGAGCCCACCACGCCCGTCGAGGTCTCCGACGAGGAGAAGGGCGCGCTCTACGAGCGGCTCAACAAGAGCGTCGACGAGATGGAGCTGTCGGTGCGCTCGTACAACTGCCTCAAGAACGCGAACATCCGCACCATCGGCGAGCTCGTCCAGAAGACCGAGGTCGAGATGCTCAAGACCAAGAACTTCGGCCGCAAGTCGCTCAACGAGATCAAGGAGATCCTGGCGTCGATGGGTCTCTCGCTCGGGATGAAGCTCGACGACTGGCCGCAGGCCCAGAAGTAGGCCGCTCGGGAGCGAGAGTCCATGAGACACAACGTCGCACATCGCAAGCTCGGGCGCGTCACGCCCCACCGGATCGCGCTGCTCCGGAACCTGGCGACGGCGCTGTTCGAGCGTGAGCGGATCCGCACCACGCTGCCCAAGGCGAAGGAGCTCCGGCCCTTCGCCGAGAAGCTGATCACGCTCGCCAAGCGTGACTCGGACCGGCTGCACGCGCGGCGCCAGGCGGCCCGCCACATCCAGGACCCGAAGATCGTGCAGAAGCTGTTCGACACGATCGGCGCGCGCTTCGCGACGCGGCCGGGCGGCTACACGCGGATCCTGCGGCTCGGCCCGCGCCACGGCGACGGCGCCGAGATGGCCTACCTCGAGCTGGTCGGCTACGAGTACAAGCCCGAGGGCAAGGCCGACAAGGCGGGCAAGAAGGAAGCCGCGGCGCAGGACGAGAAGAAGGCAGCCGCGCCCAAGGCCGAGGAGAAGGCCGAGGCGAAGTCGGCCGCGCCGAAGAAGGCGGCCGCCAAGAAGGCTCCGGCCAAGAAGAAGGCCGCGAAGTAGGACGCCGGCCTGGCGTCTAGAGGCCGGGCGGCGTGGCCGGCGGCGTCGCCGCCGCCGGCGCGTCGGGCGCCTTGGGCGTGGGCTGTGCCATCGCCTGCGGCTTGATCACCGCGGTGCCCTTGTCCGCGCCGTACGTGAAGGTCGCGGTGAGGTACGCGCGCTCGGCGCGCTGCCGCGTGAACACCCACGACGCCACGGTCTGCTCCGCCGAGAAGCGCAGCACGTCGGGACCGGTCGCGGTCTGCAGCGCCGTCACCCCTCCCGCGCTCACCGAGAAAAGCACCTCGACCGTGCCCGTGACGCCGTTCAGGCGCGCGAGCGGCGGCACGACCGGCCGCCTCCCGCGCGCGAGGTCCGGCACGCCCGGCTCGAGCGTGACCTCGCGAACCGCCGAGATGCCGTTCTCCTGCGGCGGAGGCGGAGGAGGCGCCGTGATCACCTCGACCGGCGGCGGCGCCGTGGCGTCGGAGGGCGCGGCCGGGACGGCCTGGGCTCCCGGAGGCGGTGTCTGCTGTGGCGTCTGCGGCTTCGCGGGCGCAGCCGGCTGCGGCGTGGGCGTCGGGGTGGGTCGCGGCTCGGGAGCCGCGGGCTTGGCGGCCGGCGGAGCGGGAGCCGCGGGGGCCGGGTTGGCGGGCGCCGGCACGGGCGTGGGAACGGGCGTCGGAGTGGGGGCCGGAGCCTGCTGCGCGGGTGTGGGAGTCGGAGTCGGCGTGGGAGCGGGGGCGGCGGGCGCCGGTGCGGCCGGCGCCTGCGTCGTCGGCGTCTGGGGCGCCGTCGCCTGAGGGGCGGCCGCCTGAGGCGCCGGAGCCGGCGCCGCGGATGTGTCGGCCAGCAGGTCCGAGCGCTGCAGCCCCGTGGCGCGCAGCTCCACCGCGTTCGGCTCGCTGCCGCCCTTGCTCTTCACGAACTCGGCCTCCACGCGGAACGACAGCACGGAGTCCTCGGGCGGCGGCGCGAAGCGCCAGGTCTTGAGCGCGGCGAGCAGCGCATCCGACCAGGGCGCCTCGCCGGAGAGCAGCCGCGCCGCGCCCACGCGACCGTCGGGCTCGAGCGTCACCTCGGCGCTCGCGTTCCCGCCGCTCGACGCGTCCTTCGGGAAGGGCGGCGTCACGCCCTGCCGCAGCTCCGGGACGCCCGACTGGCGCGTGAGGCGCGGCAGCGCCAGCGAGAACGTGATCGGCACCGTGAGCCGCACGCTGACCGGCTTGTTGTCGATCTTGGTCGGCTCGTACTCCCACTGGCGCGCGGCGGCGATCGCGGCCTCGTCGAGCCCCGGGACGCTGCGCAGCACGCTGGTCGACGAGACCTTGCCGCGCGCGTCGATCACGATGTCGAGGATCACGATGCCGCGGATGCCCTGCGCGAGCGCCTCCGGCGGGTAGACCGGCTGGACGTGCTTCGTCTTCTTGGGGACGGGCACGCCCTCGCCGCCCGCCTGCAGCGGCTCCTCCTGGGCGGGGGCGAGCGCCGCGGCGCCCAGCGCGAAGACGAGCGCCAGCAGGGCGGTACGGGCCTTTGCCGAGCTCATGAAATCAGTCTACTCCTCTTCCTTCACGTCGCCCCGCTCCGCCTTGGCCGCTGCGATCACCTTTTCCTGCAAGTGTCCCGGCACCTCGTCGTAGTGGTCCATCTCCATGTGGTAGGAGCCGCGGCCGCCCGTCATCGAGGTGAGCTCGGCGTCGTACGAGAGCATCTCGGCGAGCGGGACCTCGGCCTTGATCACCTGCAGCGAGCCCTTGGGCTCCATGCCCTGCGGCCGCCCGCGGCGGCTCGAGAGGTCGCCCATCACGGCGCCCGCGTACTCGTCTGGGACGGCGATCTCGACGCTCATGACCGGCTCGAGGATCGTGGGACGGCACTTGGGCACCGCGTCCTTGAAGGCGAGCGAGCCCGCGATCTTGAACGACATCTCGGAGCTGTCGACGTCGTGGTAGGAGCCGTCGAAGAGCTCCACCTGGAAGTCGACCATCGGGAAGCCCGCGACCACGCCCTTGAGGCGCGCGTCCTGGATGCCCTTCTCGACCGCCGGGATGAAGTTCCTCGGAATCGAGCCGCCGAAGATGTCGTCGACGAACTTGAAGTCCTCGCCGCGCGCGAGCGGCTTCATCCGGATCTTGCAGTCGCCGAACTGCCCGTGGCCGCCGGTCTGCTTCTTGTGGCGGCCGTGGCCCTCGGCTGCGCCCTTGATCGTCTCGCGGTACGGGATCTTCGGCTTCTTGAGGTTGACCTCGACCTTGTAGCGCTTGCGCAGGCGGCCCACCACCACCTCGATGTGCAGCTGGCCCATGCCCGAGAGCAGCATCTCGTGGGTCTGCGCGTCGCGCGAGACGCGCAGCACGGGGTCCTCCTCGAGCAGCCGCTGCAGCGCGGTCGAGATCTTGTCGTCGTCGCCGCGCGTCTTGGGCTCGATCGCGAAGGTGGTGGCGGGCTCCGGGAACGCCACCTTCGGGTACGCGATCGGGTGGGCCTTGTCCGCCAGCGTGTCGCCCGTCTGCGTCTCCTTGAGCTTCGCGACCGCGCCGATGTCGCCCGCCTGGAGCTCGGGCACCTGCGTCTGGTTCTTGCCCTGCAGCAGCAGCAGCGACCCGAAGCGCTCGGCCACGTCGCGCGTCGCGTTGTGGATCGCGGAGTCGGACTTGAGCGTGCCCGAGTACACGCGCAACAGGCTGATGCGCCCGGCGTGCGGGTCGACGAGCGTCTTCCACACGAACGCCGACGCCGGCGCGTCGGCCGCCGGCTTGCGCGCGACCCCCTTGCTCGCGGCGTCCAGGCCCTCCACCTCGCCCCGGTCGGCGGGCGAGGGCACGAGGTCGACGAGCGCGTCGAGCACCTGGTGCACGCCGACGTTCAGCAGCGACGAGGCCGGGAGCACCGGGCAGACCCTGCCGGCGCCCACGGCGGCCCTGAGGCCCTTCGCCAGCTGGTCCTGCGAGAGCGTGCCCTTCTCGAAGAACTCCTCCATCAGGTCCTCGTTGCTCTCGGCGACCATCTCGACGAGCTTCTCGCGCCAGGCTTTCGCCGTCTCCAGCTGCGCGGCCGGGATTTCGCCCGTCTGGAACTTGCCGCTCGCGTCGTCCGCGTAGAGCTGCGCTTTCTCCGAGACCAGGTCGACGACGCCCTTGAACGCCTTGCCCTCGCCGATCGGCACCGCGACCGGCACCGCGGAGCGTCCGAAGGACTTCTGGATCGCCTCGAGCGCGCGCTCGAACGAGGCGTTGTCGCGGTCCATGCGGTTCACGACCACGAGCCTCGCCAGGCCGCCCTCCTCGGCGTAGCCCCAGACCTTCTGGGTCTGCACCTCGACGGCGGCCACCGCGTCGACCACGACCAGCGCGGCCTCCGCCACGCGCAGCGCCGAGCGCGCCTCGGACAGGAAGTTCGCGTAGCCGGGAGCGTCGATCAGGTTGAGCTTGGTCTTCTTCCACTCCGCGAACGCGAGCGCCGCGAGCAGGCTGATCTTTCGCTCGATCTCGTCGGGATCGAAGTCCGTCACCGTCGAGCCTTCGTCGACGCGGCCGATCCGGTTGACGGCGCCGGCGTCGAAGAGCAGGGCGGACACGAGCGAGGTCTTTCCGCAGCCTCCGTGGCCCACCACCGCCACGTTGCGGATGTTCGGGGCGTCGTACACCTTCATGCGCAAGCCCTCCGGGTGCGTTTCGGATCATACAACGGCGTTAACATGTGGATCGTGGCGCTGCCCGGGACGAGGACCTACCTGGCCTTGGACGCGTCGTGCGTCACCGCCGCGGAGGTTTCCCACGGCGTGAAGACCGCCCGGCTGCGCACGCTGGCGCGCGAGCCGCTCGCGCCCGGCGCGCTCATGCCCGGGCCGGCGGGGGCGAACCTGGCGGACGAGGCGGTGGTCCACGCGGCGCTCGTGCGCGTGCTCGAGCGCGTCGCGCGCGAGCGCGTGACGCTGGTGCTGCCCGACGGGCTCGCGCGGCTCGCCCTGCTCGAGACGCCCTCGGGCGTCGACGCGCGCGAATACGTGCGCTTCCGCCTCTCCTCCGCCCTGCCGTGGCCGGCGGCCGACGCCAGCGTCGACACGCTGGCGGCCGGCGGCTCGCGCGTCGTCGGCGCGGCGATCGGGCGCGCGAGCGTCGCCGAGTACGAGCAGGCCGCGCTCGCGGCCGGCGCGCGCGTCGAGCAGGTGTTCCTGGCGCCGCTCGTGGCGCTCGCGGGCCTGCTGCGCGCGGGCGCCGGCGAGGCGGTGCACGCGGTGCTCGGGGACGTGGCGCTCTGCCTCGCCTTCGTGCGCGAGGGAGCACTCGTGGGGCTGCGCAGCCGCCGCCGCGACCGCTCGAGCGGCGAGGCCTCGCGCGTGGCCGAGGAGATGCGACGGCTCCAGGCCGCGAGCGGCAACGGTCACGCGGGGGTCGCGCTCGCGATGAGCGGCTCGGACGCGCCGCGGCTGCGCGCCGATCTCGGGGAGCTGGCTCCCTCGCTCGAGACCTCGTCGCTGCCGGACGGCGACGAGGCCGGCTGGCTCGGGGGCCTGCTGCAGTGACGCGACAGCCCGACTTCCGCACCGCTCCGCGCGCGCCCCGCGGGGCGGGCTGGGCGAGCGCGCTCCTCGCCGCCGGCGTGATCGCGGCGGGCGTGGCCGGCTACCAGGCGCTCGGCGCGCGGGAGGAGGCGGCCGCCGCCGAGGCGCGGCTCGCCGGCGTGACGCGCGAGGTGGCGGCGCTCAAGCCGCGCTACGCGGCGCTGGCGGCGCACGCGGCGGCGGGTGGGCAGTCGCTGCTCGCCGTCGACGCGCCGCCGTCGCGGATCGTCGCCGACGTGGCCACGGCCCTGCCGCCGGACGTGCGGCTCGACCGCCTGTCGATCGACTACCGGCAGGGGGGCACGCTCGAGATGCTCGTCGTCGCCCGCGACGCGGCGGCCTGGGACCTGCTGCTCGAGCGGCTGGAGAAGGCGCCGCGCATCCGCGACGTCGAGCCGGGACCCGAGGCGCGCGAGGCCGAGGTGCGCAGCCTGGTGCGGGCGCGCTGGTCCGGGGTTCCATGACCCGCAGGATCGTCGGGCTGGTGCTGCTCGCGGCGGCGCTGCTGCTCCACGTCGGCCTCACACTGCCGGCCCGCCGCTCGCGCGACGCGGCGCGCGAGCAGTACGCACGCCAGCGCGAGGAGCGCGAGCGCCTGCGCGCCGAGGTGGCGCGGCTCGAGCGGCGCTCGTCCGCGGCCGCAGGCGCCCAGGTGCCGGCGGGAGAGGCGTCGGCCGCGCGCGCGCTGCGGCTGTCGCTGCTCTCCGCCACGCGCGGCATCGCGGTCGGCGACGTGGTGATCGCGGCGGAGCCCGAGCGGCGCGGCGCCGTCGCCGCGCGTGGCCGCCTGAGCGCCGCCGGGTCGCAGGCCGACCTGCTCCGCGCGGCCGGACGTCTCGCCGAGCCGGGCTCGGGCCTGAGGCTCGACCGGGTGCTGCTGAGCGCCGGGACGGGCACGCCGCGGCTCGAGGCGGACACGGTGCTGCTGCGGGCGAGCTCGTGACGGGGCGCGCGAAGCTGCTGCTCGCCGCGCTGGCGCTGGCGGCGGTGGCGCTCGTGGCGACCCGGTGGCCGAGGACGCCGACGGCCGCGTCCGCGCCGATGCCGGGCTCGGTCCGCGCGCCGCGCCCGTCCGCCGCCGCCGCCGCGACGCCGGTCGATCCCGCGACGATCCGGGACATCTTCCGTTTCGTGGAGCGGCCCGCGCCGGTCCGCACCGAGCCCCGCCCGGCGGCCACTCCGCTGCCGACGCCCGCACCCGACCTCCCGAAGCTGGTGGGTCTCGTGAGGCGCCAGGGCCGCTTGCTCGCGGCGTTCTCGCAAGGCGGCGAGGTGGTGCTGGCGGGCCCCGGAGACACGGCGGCCGGCGTCACCGTCGTGGACGTGAGCGAGGACGGCGTCCGCGTGCGGCGGAAGGACGGCAGCGAAGAGCTCCTGCGCGTTCCCTGAGCGCGCGGCGCGGCCGGCGCGTGCGGCCCCGGCGTTCCGTGCTATCGTGCGCAGGCCTCGAGGCGAGACCGGATGGCCCTTCGAGAGAAGTTCGGCAGGCTGGTTCTTCTCGAGCAGACGGACTCCGATCCACTCGGAGACGAGTACCGGGCCGCCCGCCTGGGCACGGCCGGGTTCGACCGCCTCGTCAGCGTGCTGCGCTTCTCGCCGGCCGTGTCGGCCCACGCCGAGGCTTCGAAGCGCCTGGTCGACGAGGCGCGGACCGCGTCCCAGGTCCACAACCCCAGCCTGGTGCGCGTGCTGGGGGTCGGCCGCGTCAACCAGTCCTTCTACGTGTCGACCGAGCTGCCCGAGGGCCGGACGGTGCGCACGGTCCTCCGCTACTGCGCCGACGAGGGCTTTCCGTTCGCCGTCGACCACGCGCTGATGATCGCGAGCCGCGCCGCCGCAGGCCTCGAGTTCCTGCACGCGCGCAAGGACGAGAACGGCCGGCCGCTCGTCCATGGGCTGCTGACGCCGGGACGCCTCGTGGTCGCCTTCGACGGCGAGGTCAAGGTGAAGGGCCTCGGCCTCTGGCCGGCGCTCGGACCGACCGACCTGCTGAAGCCCGAGGAGCGGGCCTACCTGGCGCCCGAGCAGGCCGCGGGACAGGCGGAGCCCCGTTCCGACGTCTACGCGCTCGGTCTCGTGCTGCTCGAGGCGCTGCTCGGCCAGCCCCCGGACGGCAGCGACCCGCTGCTGCACGTCACGTCGGCCCGCATCGCGGCCCCCGGCGGCGATCCCGCGCCGCTGCCGAAGCCGCTGAGCGCCCTGCTGCGGCGCTCGCTCGGCCGCGAGCCGGCCGCGCGCTTCGCGAGCATCGCCGAGATGCGCAAGGCGATCGACGCGTTGCTGTTCTCCGGCGACTTCACGCCCACCACCTTCGACCTCGCCTTCTTCATGCACACGCTGTTCCGCGACGAGGTCGAGCGCGAGACGAAGGCGATCGAGGAGGCCCGCGCGGCCGACTACCGGGAGTTCCTGAGCGAGGAGACCGCGAAGCCGGCCGCGCCGAATCCTCAGACCGAGCCGGCCGACCTGCGCCCGCCGGCGCCCGAAGCCGACGCGCTCGCCTCCGCGCCGACCGCGCTCTTGCCGCCGACCGCGCCGGACTCGTCCCACCCGCACGCCGCAAGCGGGGCGCACGCGCGGCCTTCCGCTCCGGGCCCCGACGGCTCGGGCGCGCGCCACGCGCGCGTCGTGCGCGAGTCGGGCGCGCACGAGGCCGCCGTGCGCGACGCGAGCCCGCGGGCCGCGCGCCAGCCGCGCGCGGGACTGAGCCGCAACGCCCGGCTGGCGATGATCGTCGCCGGTGTGGTGGTGCTGGTTGGCGTCGGGACCGGACTCTATTTCGTGGCGCAGCGGAGGGCGGCCGCCGCGGCGGCGGCGAGCGCGGAGCAGGCCGCCGCACAGGCGCGCGTGCGCGAGCTGGAGACGCGCATCGCGCAGCTCGAGCGCGAGAAGCAGGAGGCCGAGGCCAAGGCGGCGGAGGACGCGCGCCTGGCGCTCGAGAAGCAGGCGGCGGCGGGCGGCAAGTCCGCCGACCCCGCCGCGATCGCGCGCGCGCAGGAGGAGGCGCGCCAGCGGGCCCGCGCCGAGCAGGAGCGAAGGCAGCAGGAGGAGCTCGCGCGGCTGGCCGAGGCCAAGCGGCTCGAGGAGCAGCGGGTCGCGGCCGCGCGCGCGGCTCTCGCGACGCCGCCTCCGACGCCGCTGCCGCTGCCGACGCCGATCCAGGCGACGCCGACGCCCGCGGCCGCCGACCCCGCGTCGTCGGCCCAGCAGGCCTCGCCCAATCCCAGCCCGACGGTGGAGTCGATCCAGCTGCCGCTGTCGGCCGCCGCCTCGCCTTCGCCGCCCGGCGGGGGAGCCACGCCCGGGCCTTCGACCGGCCAGGCGGGAGGACGGCAGCCGCCCGCCGACCCCAGCGATCCCGCGGTGCGCCCGCCGACGCTCGTCTCGGAAACGCAGGTTCCGTACCCGGCGCGCGCCATGTCGCGCCGGCTCTCGGCCTCTGTGGTGATTCGCGCGCTGGTCGACGAGAGCGGCAAGGTGTCCGAGGCCACCGTGACCCAGGCGTCCGGCCAGCCGCTCGACTACGGCTTCGAGCATGCGGCCCTCACGCGCGTGAAGAGCCGCAAGTACCGTCCGGCCCGCCGCAACGAAGTCCCCGTGCCGATCTGGGTCGTGGTCCGCGTCGAGTTCCGGCCGCCGCCGGCCCGCTAGCCTAGCGGGGGGCTCGGGGGGTGCTCAAACCCCCCGAACGCTCAGTCCGGGAATCCCTTGGCTTCGTTGTTCGTTTCCGTTGTTCCTGGTTCGTCGTCGTTCAGCCGTTCCTGTTGCTCCCTCCAAAGAAAAAAGGGGCGGCCGAAGCCGCCCCTTCCGTTTGCGTTTGGAGGTCTTGTTAGAAGCCGCCGCCGTGCGGCATCCCGCCGCCCATCGGAGCCTTCTCCTCCTTCTCCTCCGGGATCTCGGAGACGAGAGCCTCGGTGGTGAGGAGCAAGGACGCGATGGACGAGGCGTTCTGCAGCGCCGAGCGGACAACCTTGGTCGGGTCGATCACACCCGCCTCGACCAGGTTCTCGTACTCGTCGGTGAGCGCGTTGAAGCCCTCTTCGGCCTTCATCTCGCGCACCTTGGCGACCACGACCGCGCCCTCGAAGCCCGCGTTGGCGGCGATCTGCCGGAGCGGCTCCTCGAGCGAGCGGCGCACGATCGCGACGCCGACGGCCTCGTCGTCCTTGGCCTTGACGGAGTCGATCGCCTTCTGGGCCCGCAGCAGCGCGACGCCGCCGCCGGGGACGATGCCCTCCTCGACCGCGGCCTTCGTCGCGTGCATGGCGTCCTCGACGCGGGCCTTCTTCTCCTTCATCTCGGTCTCGGTCGCAGCGCCGACCTTGATCACCGCGACGCCGCCGACCAGCTTGGCGAGCCGCTCCTGGAGCTTCTCGCGGTCGTAGTCGGAGGTCGTCTCTTCGACCTGGGTGCGGATCTGCTTGACGCGGCCCTCGATCTGCTTCGACGTGCCGGCGCCCTC
>Ga0134123_10002056_pt1 | contig 13183 bp, 13 predicted proteins | sample KB303_FD_96460 | JGI IMG/M metagenome (GOLD analysis project Ga0134123, IMG submission 96460) | Terrestrial soil microbial communities without Nitrogen fertilizer from Kellogg Biological Station, Michigan, USA - KB3-0-3 | ecosystem: Environmental > Terrestrial > Soil > Unclassified ...
CCCTCGGCGCCGAGCCGGTGACGCCGGAGGCGGGTTTCGACGGCGCCGACGCCGTGCTCATGACCATGAACCATCCGGAGTACGCCAAGCTCGACCTGCCCACCCTCCTCACGCGGCTGCGCCGGCCGGCCGTGCTCTTCGATTCGTGGCGCATCCTCGACGAGGAGGCGGTGCGGTCGGCGGGTGTGCGCTATGCCGGGATCGGCTATGGCTAGGATCCTCGTCCTCGGCGGCGCGGGCTTCATCGGCCATCATCTGGCCACGCGACTCGTGGGGGAGGGGCATGCCCTGACCCTGGTCGACGATTTCTCGCGGGGGAAGACGGACGCGGCGCTGGAGGCCCTCTGCGCCAGGCCGGGCGTCGCCCTCCACCGCGCCGACCTCACGCGGCCGGGGGCGCTCGATGCACTGCCGCGCGACTGGGAGCAGGTCTACATGCTGGCCGCCGTGGTCGGGGTGCGCCACGTGGAGCGTGATCCCGCGCGCGTGATCCGGGTGAACACCATGGCCCTGCTGCACGTGCTCGAGTGGCTGCCCGGCCGCGGCGAGACGCTCTTCTTCTCGTCCACCAGCGAGGCCTATGCGGGCGGCGTCACCAACGGCACCGTGCCGGTCCCGACGCCCGAGGACGTGCCGCTCTCGGTCCCCGATCCCGCCGCGCCGCGCTGGGCCTATGCGGCAAGCAAGATCCTCGGCGAGGCGGCGGTCCTTCACGAGGCGCGCGCGCGGAGCCTCCGGGTGGTGGTGGGACGCTTTCACAACGTGTACGGGCCGCGCATGGGCGCCGACCATGTGATCCCCGAGCTCGCCCTGCGCGCGCTCCGCCGCGAGGACCCCTTCCGGCTCTTCGGCGTGGAGCAGCGCCGCGCCTTCTGCCACGTGGCGGACGCGGTGGAGGCCATGGTCCGCCTCATGGCGTCGGAGGCCGCGTGGGGGCAGGTGGTCAATATCGGCAACGATGCCGAGGAGACCCGCATCGACGATCTCGCCAGGCTGGTTCTCGACGTGGTGGGGTATGCGCCCCTCATCGCGGCGGCGCCGGCGCCCCCGAACTCGGTGGCGCGGCGGTGTCCGGACCTCACCCGGCTCCGGGCGCTCACCGGATATCAGCCCAAGGTCGGCCTGGCCGCGGGCGTGCGCGACACCGTGGAATGGTACCGGCAGTGGGCGGCGGGGGAGGGGCGGGGGCAATGAGCGAGCGCCCGCGCATGATTCCGAACGCGGTGCCGCACCTGGCCGGCAACGAGTGGAAGTACATCAAGGAGTGCCTCGACACCAACTGGGTCTCCTCGGCGGGGCCCTTCATCGAGCGCTTCGAGCGAGCGGCGGCGGAATGGGTGGGCGTGCCGCATGCGGTGGCCACCGTGAACGGCACCGCGGCGCTTCACGTGGCGCTGCTGGCGGCGGGGGTGAAGCCGGACGACGAGGTGATGGTGCCCACCTTCACCTTCATCGCCACCGCCAATGCCGTCGCCTATTGCGGCGCGCATCCCGTCTTCATGGACGTGGAGCCGGGCTCCTGGGGCCTCGATCCGGCCAAGACCGCCGACTTCCTCACCCACGAGTGCGTCTCGCGCGGCGGGCGAACGCTGAACCGCGTCACCGGCCGCGTGGTGCGCGCCATGCTGCCGGTCGATCTCTACGGGCATCCCTGCGATCTCGATCCCCTGCGCGCGCTGGCGGAGGCGCACGGCCTGGCGGTGGTGGAGGACGCGGCGGAGTCTCTGGGCGCGCTCTACCGGGGCCGCCCGGTGGGAGGCGACGCGCCGCTGGCCTGCCTGTCCTTCAACGGCAACAAGGTGATCACCAGCGGCGCCGGCGGCATGGTGCTCGCGCGCGACCCCGCCATGGCCGCGCGGGTGCGCGCACTCACCACCCAGGCGCGCGGCGACGCGCTGGAGTTCATTCACGAGGAGGTCGGCTTCAACTACCGGCTCTCGAACCTCCATGCGGCCCTGGGCCTGGCCCAGCTCGAGCAGCTCCCGGGCTTCCTCCAGTCGAAGCGCGAGACGGCCATCGCCTATGCGCGGGCCTTCGCGGGCGTCGAGGGCGTGCGCATGGCGGGCGAGGCGCCGTGGGCGCGCTCCGCCTGCTGGATGGCCTCGCTTCTCATCGACGCCGGCCGGTGTCCCGACGTGCGGGCGCTCCTGCGCGATCTCAACGCGGAGGGCATCGGCGCGCGGCCGCTGTGGCGCCCGCTTCACCTCCAGCCCGCGTTCTCCGGCGCCCAGACCTATCGAGTGGAGGTCGCCACCCGGCTCTATGACCGCGGGCTGTCGCTGCCGTGCTCGGTGGGCATCACGCGCGAGGAGCGCGAGACGGTGGTGACGGCGCTGCTCCGCCGACTCTCGTGAGCCTGGACGCGGCGCTGCGGGGGCGCATCCGCAAGTACTACACCGGCTACTACCGGGACACGCTGGGCATCGCCGACTGGTCCACGCTGGTGGCCCTCCGTGAGGAGGAGGAGACGGCCGAGGCGCCGCAGTTCGCGCGGCTGCGTGATCTTCTCTCCCCCACCAAGGTCGCCGGCCCTCTGCTCAATGTCGGCTGCGGCACCGGCGGCTTCGACGTGGTGGCGGCGTCGGAGGGGATGCCGGTGGTGGGCGTGGACGCCGACGCGGAGGCCATCGCGATCTGCGCGCTCAAGCGGCGCCAGCTCGGGGGGCGCAGCGGCGCCTTCGTCCGGAGCCTCGCCGAGGCCCTGCCCTTCCGCGACGGCGCCTTCGGCGTGGTCTACTGCTTCTCCGCCATCGAGCACGTGGAGTCGGTGGCCCGGACCCTGAGCGAGATCGTCCGCGTGACCCGGCCGGGGGGCTTCATCTACCTGCATACGCCGAATGCGTGGTCCTGGTACGAAGGGCACTACAAGCTCCTCTGGGCGCCGTTTCTGCCCGAGCCGGCGGGGCGACTGTACCTGCGGCTCCGCGGGCGGCCCACCGAGTACCTGCGGACGCTGCGGCGCCTCACGCCGGGTCAGCTCATCCGAGAGCTCCGGCGCCACGGCGTGACGGACCTCCGCTTCTTCGATGACGAGCGGCCCCGCGAGTCGAAGGGCCGGGCCTGGAGTGTGCTCAAGCATTACTACCGCGTCACCGGAGTGGCGCCCTTCATCGAGCTGGTGGCCCGGAAGCCGTGAAGCCCATCCTCTTCGCCAGCGAGTACTATCCGCCCTTCGCGCCCGGCGGCGCCGAGTGGAGCACCGCGGCCTGGGCGGCCGCGCTGGCGCGACGGGGCCACGCGGTGGTGGTGGTGACGCCGAACTACGGCGCCGCCGCCCGCGAGGAGCGCGAGGGCGTCACGGTGGAGCGGGTGCCGTTTCCGCTGCGGCTGCGTCCCGGGCAGGGCGAGGCGCCCTGGCTGGTGCACCGGAACGCGCTCTTCTACCGGTACTTCGGCGCGCGCATCGAGCGCGCCGCGGTGGCGCACGGGGCGCGGGTGATTCACGCGCACGGGAAGGCGGCCCTGGTGGCCGGCTCGCGCGCCGGCCGTCGACTGGGGATCCCCGTCCTGGCGACCATCCGCGATGCCGGACTCATCTGCCCCCTCGGCTTCTGCACCATGTTCGAGACGGCGTGGACGACCTTTGACTGCACCACCGCGCAGTTCACGAGCAAGTGCGTGCCGTACTTCCTCGAGCGCTACCAGGCGGGGGCGGGGCCGCTGCGGCGGGCGTGGCTCCGCGCCTCGCTCCGGCTGGGCTGGCGCGACCAGCAGCGGCGCTTCCGCGCGCTGGCGGAGGCGGACGGCGTCATCGGCGTGAGCCGCGGCATCCTCGCCATATATCCCGACCGCCTCGTGGGGGGCGGTCGCGGCCGCGTCGTGCATACGCTGCCCCCCGAAGTGTCGGCGCCGGCGGCGGAGGAGGTGCAGAGCGTCCGCGATCGCCTCGGCATCGGCGACGGGTCGATCGTCCTCTACGCGGGCAAGCTCTCGCCGGGCAAGGGCACGCCGGTCCTGCTGGCCGCACTCCCCGCCATCCGCGGCGCGGTGCGCGGGGCGCGCTTCGTCTTCGCCGGCAAGGGCGAGCTGGCGGTGCCCTCGGCCCCGGACGTTCATGCGCTCGGCTCCATTCCGCAGCGGGATCTGTTCGCCCTCTATGCGGCGGCGGAGATCGTGGTGGTGCCCTCGGTGTGGCCGGAGCCGCTCTCGCGCGTGCTGCTGGAGGCCATGCGGCTCGGGCGGCCGGTGGTGGCGACGCGGGTGGGCGGCACGCCGGAAGCGGTGGCGGATGGCGTCACCGGCGTCCTCGTCGAGCGCGGGGACGCGGAAGCCCTCGCGCGCGCGATCGCCGGGCTCCTCCTCGATCCGGCCCGGCGGGCGGCCATGGGAGAGGCCGGACGCGCCCGCGCGGCCGAGTTCTTCAGGGAGGACCGCATCGTGGACGCGCTGCTCGAGGCGTATCAGGCGGCGGCGGACCGCGAAGCGGCGACACGGGGGGCGGCATGAGCACGGGGCTCCAGCAGTACCTCGGACTCTCATATCGCCGGAAGCGGATCGACGCCGATCTCACGCGGGTGGCGGGCCATCTCGCCGGGCGCGTGCTGGACGTGGGGGGGGCGCGCCGCCGCGGCACCTTCCGGCCCCCCGCGGGCGCGCGCTGGGTGGTCGCCGACGTGAGCGTGGCGCGCACCGCCGGGAACGGGCTCGGCGTGGGCGCCGATATCCAGGCGCTGCCGTTCCGCGCGGGAGCCTTCGACGCGGTGAAGGCCACCGAGGTGCTCGAGCATGTGCCGGATGTCCCCGGCGCGCTCGCCGAGTGCCGGCGCGTGCTCCGCCCCGGCGGCCACCTGGTGATCACGGTGCCGTTCCTCGAGCGCGTGCACGGCGATCCCGGCGACTACACGCGCTACACGCGCAGCATGTGGGAGCGCCTGCTCGCGGAGGCGGGGCTGCGGCCGACCGCCATCGTCTCGCAGGGCGGCTTCTTCACCCACCTCGCCGGGGTGCTCCGCTATCTCGTGCTCCACTCGCCGCGCCCGTTCCGCTGGGCGGGATATGCCACCTTTCCGCTGCTCGACGGGCTGGCGCGGCTCGACGGGCTGTCCAGCGTCCGCCGGTCCGATCTCGCCAGCTGGGTGGGCGGCTATCTCATCGTGGCGACGCATCCGTGAGTCTCTCCCTCTCGTGACCACCCTCTCTCTCTGCTCGCCCCATTGTGGCGTGGCGCCCGAGACGACCTCGGGCGGGGAGACCTACGAGCGCGAGCTGCTGGTGCGCCTGGGGCAGGGCGGGACTCGCGTGGAGCTCATTCTCGCGCGGGGCAAGCCCCATCCGGCGCACGCCCCCAACTGGAGGGTGCACCGCTTCCCCATCGGGCGTGGGCTCCGCTGGTACGTGGCGCCCCTGGTGGTGCCCGACGCGATCGGCTGCGTGTGGCGCGAGCGGCCCTTCGACCTGCTCCGCGTCCACTCGTTGCGCTACATCGGCCCCGCGGCCCTCTGGGCGCGCCGCCTCTATCAGATCGATGCGCCCATCGTCGCGCACCACCACCACCTGGATCCCGGCCGGCTCAACGGTGTGATCGAGAAGCGCGTGATCGACCACGCCGATGCGGTGGTGGTGGGCAGCGAGTTCGCGCGCCGGCAGCTTCGCGACCAGCTGGGCGCCCGCACCGATCACGTCTCGGTGGTGCCGTACGGCGTCGATGCCGCGTTCTCGCCCCGTCCGGCGCGTCCCGATCTCCTGGCGCGCCATGGCCTCACCGGACATCCGGTGGTCCTGTACTTCGGAGGGCTCAAGGCGCGAAAGAACCTGCCCCTGCTCCTCGACCTCTGGCCGCGGGTGGCGGCCGCGGCCCCGGACGCGCGGCTCCTGGTGGCGGGCGGCGGACCGCTGCTGGCCGACCTGCGCGCGCAGGCGGAGCGCCTGGGCGTGGCCGCGAGCGTGGTCTTCACGGGCTATGTGCCCGAGGCGGAAAAGGCCGATCACTTCAATCTGGCCGACCTCTTCGTCTTTCCCTCCGCCATGGAGGGCTTCGGGCTCACGGTGGCGGAGGCGATGTCCTCGGGGCTGCCGGTGGTGGTCTCGGATCGCGGGTCGATCCCGGAGCTGGTGGGGGAGGGAGAAGGGGGATTCGTCTGCGACCCGGGACGGCCCGAAGCCTTCGTGGAGCGCTTGCTCGCGCTGCTGCGCGACGCCGCGCTCCGGGAAAAGCTGGCCGGGCTCGCGCGCGAGCGGGCGGAACGGCTCTTCCGCTGGGAGCGCTGCGTGGAGGGCACGCGGCGCGTCTACGAGAACACGGTGGAGGCGTGGCGCCGGGCCCGGAAGGACGGGCGCCGGTGAACGGGCTCTCGCGGCTCGCGGTGCGCGCGGTGGACGTCGTGAACCGCAAGGGCAAGGCGGTGGGCGTCCGTCTGGTCCGGCTCACCGGCAAGCGCGGCTATGCCATTCATCCCAAGCACCTGGTGGATCATCCATGGCACGACTGGTATCTCCCGCATCTCCGCGCCGACGACTACGTGCTCGACGTGGGATGCGCCAACGGCGCGCATCTGGCGCGCGCGGCCACCCGATGCCGGTCCATCGTGGGCTTCGACTACGATCTGGCCCAGCTCCCCAACGCCGCCCGCGCCATCCGTGACGGCGGGCTCGTCAATGCGCGGATCTTCGCCTGGGACATCACGGGGGCCTTCCCGTTCCCGGAGGGGACCTTCTCCGCCGCGCTGTTCCTGGACGTGATCGAGCACATCCATCCCCGGGTGGCGGTGCTGAAGGAGATCGCGCGGGTGCTGCGCGACGACGGCCGCCTCCTCGTCTCCGGGCCCAACCGCGACACGCGCTGGCGGCGGACGCTCCGCGCGGCGGGGCTCTTCGCCTACTCGGATCCCGACCACAAGATCGAGTACACGCGCGAGGAGTTTCTCGGCGAGCTGGCGGACGGGGGCTTCGAGCCCGTCTCCGAGGTGGAGCCGGTGGTGCTCGATACCCCCTGGGCCGGCGCCATCGATGCGGTGGGTGGGCTGTCCTTGAGCCTGTACGACCGGCTCAGCCGCTGGAAGCGCACGGCGGCGCTGCGCCAACCCGAGAACAGCACCGGCTTTCGCGTCGTGGCCAGGAAGCGGCGCTGATGCGCCTCGGCCTCTTGCCCGCGGTCGGCGGCGGGATCCGGGAGCTGGCGCGAACCGGACAGGTGTCGCGGCTGGTGGACGGGTATCTGCGCCGGTATGTCGAGGCGTTCGACGAGATCGTCTACTTCAGCTATCTGACCGAGTCCATCGACGAGCACACGCAGGATGAGGTCATCCGGAAGCGGGTTCGCATCATCTCGCCCCCCGGGTCGCTGCCGCGCGGGAAGTGGGCGCGCCGGCTGGTGGAGGAGCAAGGCGAGGAGCTGCGACGGTGCGACGTGCTCCGGATCTTCCAGGTCACCGGGGCGACGCCGCTGTACTGGGCCGATAGCTGGCGCCGGCCTCTCGGAGTCCCCTTCGTCACCACCTACGGATTCTCGTACGCGGCGCTGTCCGACTCCATGGTCAAGAAGATCCTGAAGCAGCAGGTGGAGAAGTGGGCCTTGCGCCACGCGGCGGCCGTGATCGCGACCACCGAGGCGCTCGGGGAGCAGGCCCGGGCCATCGCCCCCAAGGCGCGCGTGGAGCTCATTCCCAACGGGGTGGACACGGAGCGCTTCCGGCCGGGGGAGCGCCGGCGCGCCGGACACGATCCGCTTCGCGTGCTCTATGTGGGCCGCCTCTCGGCGGAGAAGAACGTGGCGGCCGCGGTGACCGCGACCGCGATGCTGAAATCCGGCGGAGGGGCGGCGCCGCCGGTGACCCTGGTGGTGGTAGGCGGGGGGCCGCTGGAGGCGGCTCTCTCCGAGCAGGCACGCGAGCGCGGTGCGGCCGACCGGCTCGTCTTCCGCGGCGTGGTGGACCAGCAGGTCCTGCCGGCCGAGTACGCCGCCGCCGATGCCTTCGTGCTGCCGTCCTTCACCGAGGGGCACCCCAAGGCTCTGATCGAGGCCATGAGCTGCGGGCTGCCGTGCGTGGTGTCGAGCCGCGGCGGCAACCTGACCCTGGTCGAGGACGGAGTGAGCGGACTCCATTTCGACCCCGAGCGGCCTGCCGAGCTGGAGGCAGGTCTCCGGAAGCTCCGCGACGATCCCGCGCTGGCGGCGCGACTGGGAGCGGCCGCACGCGAGCAGGCGGTCAAGCGCTACGATCTGAATGCCCTGGTCACTCGCGAGATCGCGCTGCTCAAGGACGTGGCACGGAGCCGGCGGTAGCCCATGCCGCTGGCCTACTATTCGCGCGCCGCCGACGCCGACTTCTGGACCGAGCACTGGGGCACGCATTCGGTCGAGGAGCTGCTGGCGGTGGCGCGGCGGTCGCCCCTCACGCGGCTGATCGAGGCGCACCTGCCGTCGCGGGGGCTCGTGCTCGAGGCGGGCTGCGGCCTCGGCCAGTACGTCCTGCACCTGCGCGAGCGAGGCCATCGGGCAGTCGGCGCGGACTGGAGCCTGGAGGCGCTGCGCGCCGGGACCCGCCTGGGCGCGCCGCTGGCGGTGATGGATCTCCGCGCGCTGGCGGCGCGGGACGGCGCCGCCGCCTGCTATCTCTCGCTCGGGGTGGTGGAGCACGATCCCGCCGGGCCCGCCGCCATCGTGGCGGAGGCGGCACGGGTGCTGGCGCCGGGCGGCGTGCTCCTGCTCTCGGTGCCGTACTGGAATGGGGTGCGGAGGCTCTTCGCCCACTGGGTGGCGCGCGACGGGCGCCGTACGCGCGCGGAGGGCGGCCAGTTCTACCAGTTCGCCTTCACGCGCGCCGAGGTGCGCGCCTTTCTGGAGGCCGCCGGCTTCCGGGTGCGGGCCTTTCATCCGTACGACCCCGCGCGGATCGTGCGAGGCGCGCTGAGGTCGCGGCGCGGCGGCGCCGTGGCGGCCCCGTCGCCCGCCGGGAAGAGCGCGACGGCTCGCGCCACGACGGCCGGCGGCGGCGCGCGCGGAGCGGTGAAGCGGGCGCTGCGGGGCGTGCTCTACTCGCCGCCGGCGCTGCGACTCCTGGGGCACATGATCCTGGCCGTGGCCGTGAAGCCGGGGGCGCGCTGAAGCGCCGCGCCCCGTTGCTATACTGAGCGCGATGACCGAGCCGGAGTACCGTCTCCAGGACCTCGGCGACCGGCGCGTGCTCACCGTCGGCGGGCAGGAGCACACCACCCCCTACAGCGAGCGGGTGGTCCGCATGCTCATCGAACGCAAGGGCGCGCGCCGGGCCGCGCTCTACTTTCCGTTCAAGGAGACGCGCGGACGCCACTTCCTGGCGCCGCTCTTCGCGTACCTGCGCGGCCGCGCCGCCCGGGACCTCAGCGTGCTGGAGGTGGGCTGCTCGTTCGGGCACATCACGGAATACCTCGCGGAGCAGCCCGAGGTGGGGCGCATCAGCACCTTCGACACCGATCCCGACTTCATCGCCATGCTGCGCGCCAAGGTGGAGGACCAGGGGCTGAGCAAGGTGAGGGACCTGCGGCACCTCGGCAATGACGAGACGCGCCGCCTCCCCTATGCCGACGCCGCGTTCGACCTGGTGCTGGCCATCGGCGTGGTGGAGCACCTGCCGCCCCGCCACCGCCGCGCGCAGGTGGACGAGTACTATCGCGTGCTCCGTCCCGGCGGTCACATCGCCATCCTCGACACGCCGAACCGCGCGTTTCCACTGGAGACGCACTCGGTGGGTCTGCCCCTGGTCCAGTGGCTGCCCGCGCCGCTGGCCTGGCGCTACGCGCGGCTTGCGCGTCCCCGCCGCTACGGAGGTATCGGCTACGCGCAGTTCGTCGCCGACGGCACCGGCTGGCGCAATGCCTCCTGGCGCGACTGCCTTCCCTCGGCGGGCGCGAAGGATCTCGAGGACGTCACCGAGGCCGCCGGCTATGGCTGGCGCTTCTTCCGGGACACCGCGCGCTCCCGCACGCGCCGCGCGCTGCTCCCCGCCTTCGGCGCCGCCTGCCGGCTGCTGGGCGCGGCGGGGCGGAGCCCGTCCCTGGCCCTCCCGTACTTCAACCTGGTCTTCCGCAAGCGGTGATCCGCATCGAGATCGGGGAGCGGAACTACCTCCTGTACCTGCTGCTGCCCCATCCGCGCAAGATCGCATTGCTCTCGCCCGCCTCGCGGGAGCGGCTCGACCGGATCAATCGGGGCTTCAACGAGACCATCTACTCGGGGACGAGCGCCGCCGGCTACGACGCCATCCACGGCTACGCGGAGGCGGAGCAGCACGAGTACCCGGCGCGCGGCCTGATCAACTCGGTATGGGCCCCGGAGGGCTTCGGTCGCGCGCTCGAGCTCGGCGCCGGCAGCGGCTACTTCACCGCGCTCATCGCCCGGCGCGCCGTCAGCGTGGTGGCGGTGGAGCCGGTGGCGGATCTCGCCCGGGTCTTGCGCACGCGCGCCCAGGAGGAAGGGCTCGCCAACGTCGAGATCGTGGCGGCGACGGCGCAGGAGCTGGATCGGCACGTGCCGGCCGGCTCCGTCGATACCGCCTTCGTGATCCAGAGCCTCCACCACTTCGCGCGGCGGCCCGAGGTGTTCGCCGCGCTCGGCCGCGCGGTGCGGCCGGGCGGGCGCCTCTTTCTCCTCGAGCCTCACCACAACGTGCTGCGGGCGGCGCGCCTCTTCCGGAAGTACCTCTCGACCTACCGCGCCCGCGAGTTCTGGACCGACGAGCGAAACTGGGCGACCCACGATTTCCTCACTCGCGGCGAGCTGGTGTCGCTGTGCGAGGGCGGCGGATTCGGGGACGTCCGCGTGTCGGGCTTCTGGATCCCCTACTCGCGGCGGATCCAGCCCGACGCCGAGCGCCGCTTCCGGCTGGAGGGGCGCTGGGGCCGTCTCCTCGGCCTGCGGCACTTCGCCCGCGTGCTCGCGGTCGAGGCGCGGCGGAGCCCCTCGTGAGCGACCCCGCCGTCTCGGTGCTCATGGCGGTCCGCGACGGCGCGCCGTGGGTGGCCGAGGCGGTGGCCAGCGTGCTCGGCCAGACCGCCGGCGATCTCGAGCTCATCGTGATCGACGACGGCTCCACCGACGCCACCCCCGAGCTGCTCGCGCGCGTGCGCGACGCGCGGCTCCGCGTCGACCGGCGGGCCGCCGCCGGCCTCACGCCCTCGCTGAACCGGGGGCTGGCCCTCGCGCGGGCGCCGCTGGTGGCGCGGCTCGATGCGGACGACCTCGCCCTCCCCGAACGGCTCGCGCGGCAGGGCGCGTTCCTGGCCGCCCACCCCGAGGTGGGGCTGCTGGGCGGGGGAGTCCGCGAGCTGGACGCGGACGGGCGCGAGGTGGCGGTGCGGGTGCCGCCGACCCAGGACGACGCGCTCCGCGCCGCGCTCATCCGACGGAATCCCTTCGCGCACTCGGCGGTGATCGTCCGGCGCGCGCTGGTGGAGCGGGTGGGCGGCTATGACGAGTCGGTGCCGGTGGCGCAGGACTATGACCTCTGGATGCGCCTGTCGCGCGTCACGCGCCTGGCCAGCCTTCCCGAGGTGGTGGTGGTGCGCCGCCTTCTGCCCGCCCGCGTGTCCGCGACGCGCGACGATGCCCGGCTTCACGCGGAGGCGCGCATTCGCTGGCGGGCGGTGCGCGGCGGCGACTATCCCTGGTGGTGCGCGGTCTACGCCCTGCGGCCGGCGGCGGCGCTGGCCCTGCCGCTGACGCTCCGCCGGCGCATGCGCCGCGCGCTGGGCGGCGCGGCCGGCGCCTGACGTGGCCGCTCGTCCGTCGCCCATGCCCATCCTCGAGCTGCTGGTCTCGAGCCAGCTCGGCGGCGGGCCCGCGCACGTGGCGGATCTCCTCGGCGGGCTGGACCCGAAGGAATTCCGCGTCATCGTGGGGGCGCCCTCCGGCGGGCCGTATCTCGAGCGCTTCCGGGCGGCGGGCGCCGAGGTGGTGGAGATCGCGGCGGACCGGCTCTCCCCGTTCACGCTCGGCAAGGTGACGCGGCTGATCCGCGAGCGCGGGATCCGCGTCGTGCACTCGCACGGCAAGGGCGCGGGCCTCTACGGGCGGCTCGCCGCGCGCCGGGCGAGCGTCGCCGCCGTGCACACCTTCCACGGTGTGCACTACGAGGGCTATTCCCCGGGCGCCCGGAGCCTGTATCTGGCGATGGAGCGCCGGCTGGCACGCACGACCCACACCATCATCCACGTGGCGGCGAGTCAGGCCGAGCGGGCGGCTCCCCTCGGCCTCGCGCCCGCCGGGCGCTCCTGCGTGATCGTCAACGGCATCGACGCCGAGCGCGTGCGTGCGCAGCTCCGCCCGCGGGACGCCGCGCGCTCGGCGCTGGGGCTGGATCCGGCGGCGCTTGCGCTCGGCACCGTGGCCCGGTTCGACCCCGTGAAGGATCTCGAGACGGTGCTGGAGGCCATGGCGCGCCTGCGGCGCGGCCGGCCGGGCGCGCTGTGCCTGGTGGTGGGAGATGGACCGGAAAGCGGCCGGCTGCGCGCGCGGGCGCGACGGCTGGGACTGGGAGGCTCCGTCGTCTGGCCGGGCGCGCTGCCGGACGCCGCGCGGTACTTCGCCGCCCTCGACCTCTACGTGACGGCGTCCCTGGGCGAGGGCTTGCCCCTCGGGGTGCTGGAAGCCATGGCGGCGGGTCTGCCGGTGGTGGCGACCCGCGTGCCCGGGCACGTGGACGCCGTGACCGAGGGCGTCACCGGCCTTCTCGTGCCTCCGCGCGATTCCGGAGCGCTCGCGGCGGCCGCCGAGACCCTGCTCGCCGACGGGGCGCGACGGCGCCAGATGGGCGAGGCCGCGCGCGCGCGCGTGGAGCGCGACTTCTCCGCGGCGCGCATGACCGCCGAGGTGGCGGGCGTGTACCGGCGGGCGGCGGCGAGTTTGGAAGGGGCCCTCCAGGGGCGTGGCGTATAATTGCCATCGGCTCGTGTTGAGGCGACGCGGCCGAGAGGAGCCGGTGGGCGCGAATGCGACTTCTGATCACGGGAATCACCGGGTTCGTGGGCAGCCACATGACGGAGCTTGCCCTCGCCCGCGGCGCCGAGGTCTTCGGATCCATGCGCTGGCGCAGCAAGACCGAGAACATCGACCACCTGCGCCACCGGATCACGCTGGTCGAGTGCGACTTGCGGGATCTGTCCTCGGTGCGGAACCTTCTCGAGATCGCGGCGCCCACCGACGTGGTGCACCTGGCCGCCCAGAGCTTCGTGGCCGCGTCCTGGAAGGCGCCCGCGGAGACCTTGACCA
>Ga0134123_10002058_pt1 | contig 13175 bp, 11 predicted proteins | sample KB303_FD_96460 | JGI IMG/M metagenome (GOLD analysis project Ga0134123, IMG submission 96460) | Terrestrial soil microbial communities without Nitrogen fertilizer from Kellogg Biological Station, Michigan, USA - KB3-0-3 | ecosystem: Environmental > Terrestrial > Soil > Unclassified ...
ACGAGCGCGCAGGGTGACGGCGTGGTCGATGTCGCGCAAAGTCTCGCTGCGTCCGGGGCCGGATTCTACGACGGCCGGAAGGCGTTTCGCGGAGAGGCGCGCCTGGTCAGCAAGCGCCATCGGGCGCTCTCGGAGCTGACGGTGATCGACGTGGTGGGCGCCGACGCCGGCCTGGCCAGCTACCTCGCCCAGCTCGACCACAGCCGGCTGGTGGTCCGCGATCGCGCCAGCGGTGACGCCCTCTATACCTTCTTGTGGGCGTCAGGCTACGTCAACGGGACCGACATCCGCGTCCAGGGCGTCCTGGATCACGCCTAGGGCGACGACTCAGGAGCGCGGCACGCGCCCGGCGCGCAGCTTGCGCAGCGCCTTGGCCTCGATCTGGCGGATGCGCTCCCGGGTGAGGGAGAACTGGCGTCCGATCTCCTCCAGGGTCTGCGCGCTCCGCTCGCCGATGCCGAAGCGCAGGCGCAGGATCCGCTGCTCGCGCAGGGTCAGCCCGGCCAGGGCCAGGCGCGCCTCCTCGACCACCTCGGTCTGGGACAGCGCCTCGGCCGGCGAGGTGACGGTCTCGTCGGGGATCTGATCGCCCACCCGCGCCCCGTCGTCCTCGGCCAGCGGGGCGTCGAGCGAGACGGTGGAGCGCCCGAAGCCGGCGATCTCCTGCACCCGCTCCGCGCTCATCCCCAGGGCGGCGGCCAGCTCCTCGACCGAGGCGGGGCGCCCCAGGCGGGCGTCGAGGCGCTTGCGGACCGCGTGGACCCGCATCACCAGCTCGTTGGCGTGCACGGGCAGCCGGATGGTGCGCGACTTGTCGGCGATGGCCCGCGAGACCGCCTGGCGGATCCACCAGACCGCGTAGGTCGAGAACTTGAACCCCCGCCGGTGGTCGAACTTCTCCACCGCCCGCATCAGGCCGAGGTTCCCCTCCTGCACCAGATCGAGGAAGGGCAGGCCGCGGTTGAGGTACTTCTTGGCGATGGAGACCACCAGCCGGAGGTTGGCCTGGATCATCTCGTCGCGGGCCACGGCCCGGGTCCGCTCGGCCGCCTGGATGGTCTCGACGGCGCGGCGGAGGGCCACCGGCCCGCAGCCCATCTGGCGGGCCAGGCGCCGCCGTTCCAGCGAGGGCGCGCGCGCGCAGCTCCCCGCCACCGCCTTGAGCCGGGCCAATAGCGGCGTGCCCAGCCCGCCGGCCATGCCGCACGCCCGCAAGAGCGAGAGCAGCTGAAGGCTGCGCGCCTGCTGCGCCCGGGCCGTCCGGCGTGGGGTTCGCCCGCGAACCCGCCGAGCCCGCTCGCTGGCCCGCTGCCGGGCCAGAAGGGCGATGGTCTCGTCGAGGAGGCGGCTCAGCTCCAAGGTGGCGTCGACCGAGGCCCCGCGCCGGCCGGGGGCGGGCTCGTCGGTCTCCGTCACCAGGGCGGCCCGGGCCCGGGCCAGCTCACCATCGAGCGCCGGAACCTCCAGGAGCGCCCGGAGCATCACGTGCTCGGCGGCCTCGATGCGCTTGGCCAGCGCCACCTCCGCCTGCCGCCCCAGGAGGGGGTTCCGGGCGATGCGGTTGAAATAGAGGCGCTCGGGATCGATGGAGCGGTCGACCTCGGGCCTATCGTGGCCCGACCTATCGGTGGGGACGTCTTCGCTCGAACTTTCCATGCAACCAGGGCCGATGTCGGATCCGCACGCGCCTCAGCACCCGTCGACGGCGGAGCGAACGGTACACACTAGCAGCAAGCCGCCGGGGGTCCATCAACTTTGCGACGCCAAAGAGGGTGATGTGTCAAACACCCGGCCGTTCCCGTTCCCGTTCCCGTTCCCGTTCCCGTTCCCGTTCCCGGATCCGTCCCCCGTGCCCGGATCCGTCCCCGTGCCAGGATCCGTCCCTGTGCCCGTGCGCCCCGGGAACGGGACACGGGTTCGGGAACGGGAACGGGAACGGGAACGATCGGGCCCGAGTTCGGTGCCTCAACTCGGGGTTCAGTCCAGCGACGCGCCGAGCAGGGTGGGCTCGGGGACCAGCCGCACCCCGAAACGAGCCGCCACCGTGTCGCGGACCAGGCGAGCCAGGCCCAGGAGCTCGGCTGTGGTGCCACCCCCGTGATGGACCAGGGCCAGGGCGTGGCGGCTGGAGATGCCGACCGAGCCCTGGCGCAACCCCTTGGCGATGCCGGCCCGCTCGATCAGCCAGCCGGCGGCGAGCTTCACCCCGCCGGGGGCCGGGAAGCGGGGGACCTGGGCGGCGTCGGCGGCCAGACCCTCGGCCACGGCCTGGGCGGCGACGCGCTCGGCCTCCTCGCTCGCCACCACCGGATTCATGAAGAACGACCCGGCGCTACGGCGGTTCTCGTCGGTGGGATCGAGGACCATCGACTTGCGACGGCGCAGCGCCAGCACCGTCTCGCGCACCTCGGGCAGGCTGGCCCCCTCGGCCACCGCCGCGCGCAGCTCGGGGTAGCGGATGGTGGGAGCTCCCCCCGGCCGCAGGGCGAAGGTCACCGCCAGCACCACGTGGCGCTCGGGCGCGCGCTTGAAGTTGCTGTCGCGGTAGCCAAAGCCGCAGGCCCCGGGGTCCAGCTCGCTGACCACCTGGGTGGCGCGATCGAGGACGCGCACGCGCCGGATGGTCTCGCTGACCTCCTGGCCGTAGGCGCCCACGTTCTGGATGGGCGTGGCGCCGACGAACCCGGGGATGCCGGACAGGCACTCGACGCCGCCCAGGCCGCGCCCCACCGCCTCGGCCACCAGGGCGTCCCAGGGCTGGCCGGCCCCGGCCTCGACCAGCACCTCGCCCCCCTCCTCGCGAAAGGTCAGCCCCGGCAGCGCGGCCTGCAGCACCAGCCCCTCGAAGCCGTCGTCGGACACCACCAGGTTCGAGCCGCCCCCCAGCACGAACACCGGCAGGCCCCGCCCGCGCGCCCAGTGCAGCGCCTGGGCCACCGTGGCCTCGTCCTCGGCGCGCACGAAGAAGCGGGCCGGGCCGCCCAGCTCCAGCGTGGTGAGCGGGGCGAGCGGAACGTCGCTGGCGACGGCGAAACCCAACGGAGAGAGCTTACCTCGTCAGGGCGGGGGCGGCGGGACCGCCTCGGGGATGAGTGGGAAGCGGTCGCCGCGCAGGCGCCGCTGCTTGGTGAGCATCCACTTGCCGGCCTGGTACTCCCAGCGCTGCTCGATGACCGAGCTGTGCACGATCATGTCGCGCTTCGAGTACCACGAGAACTTCACCACCGACGTGGCCGCCTCCGAGCCGCCGGCGAAGTGGATGGAGACGACCTCGTAGTCGCCCACCTCCAGATCGTCGCCCAGCGCCGCCGCTCGCGAGAGCATCAGCTGCGCCTCCTCGGGCGGCAGCGAGAGGTGGAGCTGCTCGTAGCGCCCCCAGCGGATGTCGTCGTTGAACTCGCGCGCCTCGCGCACCAGCGTCTCCTCGCGCCGCTGCGTCGGCGTCACCACGCAGCCGGCCAGGCAGAGGAGCAGGAGGACCGCCCTCATGCCCGCACCGCCAGGCCCGACACCACCCGGTCGATCCCGCCCAGGTCGGCGCGCGCGCGCACGTCCTCGAGGCCCGCCGCCCGGCACAGCGCGGCCGTGGCCGCCGCCTGCCCCTCGCCGATCTCCAGCACCAGGGCCCCGCCCGGCGCCAGCAGCTCCGGCGCCGCGGCCACCAGCGCCCGCACCAGGTCGAGGCCGTCGTCGCCGCCGTCGAGCGCCAGCCAGGGCTCGCTGCGCACCTCGGGGGCCAGCCCGGCGATGTCCCCGGCGCGCACGTAAGGGAGGTTGGCGGCGATCAGATCGAAGGGCCCGTGCGCTCGCAGCGGCTCGGCCAGGTTCCCCTCGAGGAAGGTGACCGCCAGGCCCAGGCGAAGGGCGTTGTCCCGGGCCACCGCCAGGGCGTCGGGCGAGACGTCGCAGGCGAACACGGCCGCCTGGGGGAGGTTCTTGGCCAGGGCCAGGGCGATGGCCCCCGAGCCGGTGCCGACGTCGGCGATCCGGGGCGGCTGCTCGGCCGGGCGCGCGCGCAGGCGGTCGAGCGCCTCCTCGACGGTGGTCTCGGTGTCGGGGCGGGGGATGAGCACCCGCTTGTCGACGGCCAGGTCCAGGCTCCAGAACTCCTTGCGCCCGGTCAGGTAGGCCACCGGCTCGCCGGCCTGCCGCCGCTTGACCAGCTCGCGGAAGGCGGCCAGCTCGGGCCCCAAGAGGGGGCGGTCGAACTGGGTGTAAAGCTGCACCCGGGTCAGGCCGAAGGCGTGCGCCGCCAGGAGCTCGGCGTCCAGCCGCGGCGAGCCCAGCCCCCGCTCCTGGAAGCGAGCCGTGGTCCACTGCAGGACCTCGAGGATGGTCCAGCTCGCCTTCGAAGCGCTCACGGGGGCGGTCGCAGCCAAGGCCGGCACTCTTGCAGGCGGGTGGGCCTCACGCAAGCCCGGCCGATTTCAGCTTGGCCCGCGCCATCTGCCCCAGCTTGCTGCGGCCGGCGCTCTCCGCCACCAGGGTCAGGGCCTCCTCGCCCAGGGGATGATCGCGCTCGATGAAGTGAAAGCCGATCTCGTAGCGGTGGCGATCCTCGAGCGAGCGGTCCTTGCGCATGGCCGTGGCCACGTCGTAGCCCTGATCGGCCAGCTGCCCCATCACGGTGAAGGCCTCGTCCTTGAGGCCGTGGGTCAGCTCCAGCGCGGCCAGGGCGTAGCCGTCGTCGGGCGCGGCCTCGCGGCTGCGGCCCAGCACCCGCAGCACCTTCAAGGCCCGCTCGGGCTTGCGGCTCTTCTTCAGCTGGCTGGCCAGCTCGCGCAGCGCCCGGGCCGTCCCCTCGGCGTCCACCCCGCGGGCGATCTGCAGGACCGCCTCGGCGCTGGGGTCCTCGGCCTCCAGCCGCGCCACCGTGCTCTCGACGATCTTGCGGGCCGCCCTCTTCTCGACCGCGCCCAGGTGCGGGCGCAGCAGGTGGCCCACCATCTCGGCCCGGTCCCGGTCCTTCGTCGCCACCAGCGCCCCGGCCAGGGCCGCGCCCGCCTCGGGCCGCTTGCTGAGCGCATTGGCGGCGGCCTCGGCCCGGGCCCGCTCGTCGGTCTCGATCAGGGTCTGGGCCAGCGCGTCCGCGGTCTCGGCCCCGGGGATCTGCCCCAGGAGCTCGACGGCGATGAGGGCGCGGGCCGCCTCGCCGTGCCCCGCCAGCTTGCCCAGGCGCTTGCCCAGCTTGGCCGGCACCCCGCCCGAGGCCAGCGAGTAAAGCGCCGTGCGCGCCACCCGCAGCGGCGCCTTCTCGGCCAGCGTCACCAGCGCCTCGACGGTCTTGGCGGGGAGCGCCTTGCCGCCGACCAGCCGCAGCGCGATCACCGCCTCCTCGCGCACGTTCTCGTCGTCCTTCGACTGCGCCAGCGCCAAGAGCTTGCCCGCGGCCGACGGATCGCCCAGGTAGCCCAGCACCTTCGTGGCGCCGAGGCGAGCGGCCACCGTCGCCTTCTTGTCACCGAGGAACTTCAGCGCCTGCTCGAGGGTCCGCTTCTTCTCGCGCGCGTTGGCCTCCTTGAGGCGCTGGCGCAGCGGCAGCACCGCCGCCCGCGCCGCCTCGAGGTCGTCGCCCGGCAGCCCGGCCAGCAAGCTCGACAGGGCGTCGCGCCCGCCCAGCCGCGCCAGCAGCTCCTCGAGCGGGCGCCGCTCGGCGGGGGGAGTCTCGGCCAGGCGCGCCCGCACCAGAGGCACCGCGTCCTCGCCGAACGCCGTCACCGCCTCCACCGCCGCGTCCCGCACCCCCGCGTCGCGCGCCTGCACGAGAGGCACGATGGCGGGCAGGGCCTTGCGCGAGCCCGAGGCCCCCAGCGCGGTCACCGCCTCCCGCTGCAGCGAGGCCACCGTGCTGCCGAGCAGGGCCACCAGCCCGTCGACGGCGGCGTTGTCCTTCACGCCGAGCTCGCCCAGCACCAGCGCGGCCGCCCGCTGCTTCTCGACGTCGTCGCTCGCGAGGAGCCGGACGATCTTTCCCACCAGCGCGCGATCACTCACGGCGCGAATGGTACCAAAAACCGGTGCTACTTCATCCGCAGCCGCTCGACCGGGACGCCGCCGATGAGGTGCTGCTCGACGATCTCCGGCACGTCCTCGGCCCGCACCCCGCCGTACCAGACCTGCTCGGGGTAGACCACCACGGTCGCGCCGCGCGCGCACTGGTCCAGGCACCCGGCGGCGTTGGCCCGGATCCGCCCCTTCAGGCCCTTGTCGTGCAAGAGGCGCTTGAAGGCGTCGCGCACCTCCTCGCCCCCCTTGCTAGCGCAGTCCCCCTTGGGATCGCCCGGCGCGCGCCGGTTGGTGCAGACGAAGACGTGCTTGTCGAAGTGGGGAACGGCCATGCCGACAAAAGTAGCGTGTTATCGTCGGCGCAGCACGGCGGCCGCGAAGGAGGGTCGGTGAAATGAGCGCGCACGAGCACGGGGGCATCCTGCTGCAGGGGGACACCCTGGGCGCCTACCTCCTCGTCAACGTGGGGACGGGCCTGTGGCTGGTGGCCTATGCGCTGGCCATCGTGTACGGCTTCAAGTACCGCACCTACGGCATCCCCTGGGTGGCCATCGCGCTCAACTTCACCTGGGAAGCCCTGGCCACCTTCCTGTGGAAGGCGCCCTTCGCCGTCTGGCACTACGGGGCCATCTTCTGGCTGGTGGTGGACGTGGTGATCGTCTGGCAGCTGGTCTGGTACGGTCGCGGCAGTCAGACCGTCCCCGAGCTGCGGCGGTGGTTCCACCCGCTGGTGGTGGCCAGCTTCGCGCTGGCGCTGGTGGGCCAGTACGCCTTCGCCCGGTTCTTCGACGACTGGCTGGGGTTCGTCGACTCCTACCTCGTCAACCTCACCATGAGCATCCTGTTCATCTTCATGTTCATCGTCCGCCGCGACGCCGGGCCGCTGGTGCTGGGGGTGGCCTGGGCGAAGATGTTCGGCACCGGCCTCATCTCGGTGGGCCTCGTGCGCATGTTCCCCATGCTCTACCCGGGGCGGCGCAGCTACCTGCTCATGTACGTGCTCTACGCCGCCTGCTTCCTCATCGACGCGCTCTACGTGGCGGTGCTGCACCGGGCCCGGCGAGCGCTTCAGCCCAGGAGCGCCTGAGCCATCCCCTCCACCAGCCGCAGCTGGCCACGCGCCGCGACCCGGTGGCTGCGCTGCCACAGCTCTCGGGCCCGCGCCTCCCGGCCCGCCAGCCAGGCCACCTGCCCCTCGTACAGGAGGGCCAGCGACTCCCCCGAGGGATAGCGCCGCGCCCAGGCCCGCACCTGCCGCAGGGCCCGCCGCGCCTGCCGGGGAGCCTCGCCCGGCCCGCCCGCGTCTTGCCCCCGGCGCCACAGGGCCAGCCAGGTCTCCATCACCCCCATCACCGCCAGGACCCCGACGGTGGCCACCCGGGGCAGGTCCCGGGCCAGCCGCTCACCGACGGTGCGCGCCGTGGCCTCGGCCGCCTCCAGCCGGCCCAGCCGCGCCTGCACCAGCGCCTGGGCCCCCATCCAGTTCAGGCGCAAGAGAGCGTCGCTCTGATCGCTCCAGCGCTCGGCCATCTCGATGCAGCCCTGGGCCTCCGCCGTCCGCCCCATCAGGCACAGCACCACCGCCTCGACGGATGCGAACAGCAGGCCGAAGCGGGCCTCGCCCGGCTCGAGGTTCTCCTGGGCGCAGCGAGCCCGTCGCTGCGCCTCGGTCAGATCGCCGCCCAGAAGCGCGATCAGCGCCACCAACCCGTGGCTGTAGGCGACGGCCGGCCGGTAGTGGAGCTGCTGGCCGCGCTCGATGTTCTCGCGCAGGACCGCCTCCGCCGCGGCCATCTCTCCTTGCCCCATCAGGAAGGCCGCCTGGGGGATCACCCCGCCGTTGAGGCTGCGCTCGTCGCCGGACCCGGCGGTGGGGGCGTGCATCCGGCGAAAGTAGCGGGCCGCCGTGTTGCGCAGCCCCACGGAGCCGGCCAGAAAGCCGAGGATGCCGAGCGGCAGCCGCGGGCTGGTCCCCGACCGATCGCCCAGGTTCACCGCCATCAGGCTGGCCTCGACGATCCCCAAGAGCTCGTCGGTCTTGGCCAGGGCGTGCGCCACCCCTTCGGCCGCGCGAGCCGCGATGAGCAGGGCCTCGTCGCCGGCGTTGGCCCGGCCCGCCCGCCGCACCCGGTGTCCCAGCTGCCGGAGCAGCTCGAGGAGGATCCGAGCCAACGCGCCCGGGCCCCGGCGCCGGAGGCGGTAGCCCAGGATGCGCAGGGCGGCGGTGTGGTGGGCGATGGAGCGCTCGCGCTCGCCCAGGAAGTTGTACCCCTCGCCCAGCGCGCAGCGGATGCGGGCGCGCACCAGCCGGTCGCACGCGGGCGCCTCGGCCCAGGCCAGGGCCCGCTCCAGCACGGCCACCGCCTCGCCGTTGGCCGAGGTCCCGAGCGCCTGATCGCCGGCCAGCTTGAGGTAGTGGACCGCCTTGGCGGCGAGGCCGGCGGCGTCGAAGTGATGGCCGATCACCCCGGCGTGAAGGGCCAGCTGTCCGCTTTCGTGATGCTTCTCGAGGGCCAGCCCGGCCTTGCCGTGCAGCTCGCGCCGCTCGGCCGGCGGGATGCGGGCGTAGGCGGTCTCGCGGACCTTGTCGTGCACGAAGCGGAGCCGCCCGTCGCCCAGGTCCTCGAGCACGGTGCGCGCGCCGAGCTCCTTGGTGGTCTCCCAGAGCTGCCCTTCGTCGAAGCCGGCCAGCGCGCCCAGCACCTCGCCGCGAAACTCGCGCCCCAGCACCGCGGCCACGTTCAGGGCCCGCAGCGCGGCCGGGGTCAGGTTGGCCAGGCGGCGTCCCACCAGCTCTCCCAGCGATCCCGGCAGGGGCAGCGCCTCGTAGCCGGCGGGCTGCTCCGCCAGCGTCCCCGCCACCTTCCAGGCGCCGTTCTGGCGGTAGAGCAGCCCCTCGCCCACCGCCAGCCGCAGGTACTCGGCGGCGAAGAACGGGTTGCCCTGGCTCTGCCGGGCCAGGAAGCTCACCAGCGCCTCGGGCGCGCTGGCCAGGCCCAGCATGCTGCTCACCATGGCCTCGAGCGCCTGCTCGTCGAGGCGGGGCAAGAGCACCTGGCGCACGGGAGCGCGCCCCAGCGCCTCCCGGACCCGCTCCGGCATCTCCTCCGAGCGGCAGGTGGCCAGGATCAGGATGGGCTGGCGCTCGAGGCGCTCGGGAACCAGGGAGGCCAGGACGTCGAGAGACAGATCGTCCGCCCACTGCAGATCGTCCAGCACCAGGCACAGCGGCTGGTCCTGTGCGTAGGCCACCAGCAGATCGACCACCGCGCTCACCAGCCGGCGGCGGGCGGCGTCGCCGGGCAGCTCGGGCAGGGGGGTCACCGGATCGGCCTCGATCAGGCTGGCGATGGCCGGCTCGTGCGGCGCCAGCAGCGCGCCGGCCGGAGCCAGCAGGCGCCGGGTCTCGCCCGGGCCGCCCGCCTGGCAATGCTCGGCGATGGCCCGGAAGAGCGGCCCGAACGGGTGCAGGGGCGCGCCGTGGATGTCGCTGGCGCCGAGCTCGTCGGCGCCCACCGGGAAGCACTGCCCGGTCACCACCGTCATCCGGGCGGCGCGGGCGCGCCCCGCCACCTCGGAGACGAGGAAGGTCTTGCCCACCCCGCTCTCGCCCACGACCAGCGCCATCGCCCCCGCACCACCCTGGGCGTCCTCGCGCAGGCGGCCCAGCTCCTCGATGACCTGCCCGCGGCCGACCACGTCGGGGCGGTAGAGGTAACCGGGGGCGCGCTCGGTGGTGGCCACCGCCCACATCGGATCGGCCAGCCGGGCAAGCGCCTCCGCGACGTCGTCGGCGTGCCCGATGCGCTGGCGCGGGTCCTTGGCCAAAAGGCGCATCACCAGATCGTCCAGCGCCGGCGGCACCCCATCGACGAGCTGCGAGGGGGGCGACGGGGGCAGGGTGAAGTGCTTCTCGAGGACCTCGCGGGCGCTGCCTCCCAGGAAGGGGGGCCGCCCGGTCAGCGCCTCGTACAGCATGCAGCCGAGCGCGTAGAGATCGGCGCGCGCGTCCACCAGCTCGCGGCGCCCCTGCTCGGGCGCCATGTAGGGCACGGTCCCGAGGAGCGCGCCGCCCACCTCGAGCACCTCGCGGCCCAGCCCTCCCCGCGACTGGATCATCAGCCCGAAGTCGACCAGCACCGGGGTGCCGTCGGTGCGAATGAAGACGTTGGCGGGCTTGAGATCGCGGTGCACCACGCCCCGGCTGTGGATGTACGTGAGCGGGGCGCACAGCCGCTGGAACTGGCCCAGCACCTCGACCAGCCGCCCGTGCGCCGCCAAGCTCATGAGCGTGGGCGCGCGCTGGACCGTCGCCAGCGGCGTCCCGCCCGCGGCCGTCACCGCCGTCGAGACCGGACCGGTGGCCAGGGTGCGCTCGACCCCCCAGAGGTCCTGCAGCCACCCGCCGAACGGATCACCGGTCAGGAACTCCATGGTGAACCAGGGCCCGTGCTTCCAGACGCCCTGATCGAGGATGCGCACGATGCCGGGGTGGCGCAGCCGGCTGAGCGCGTGGATCTCGCGGCGGATCCCGGCCAGGTCCGTCTGCTTCGCCACGCGCACCGTCTTCAGCGCCACCTGCGCGCCCGAGTCCCCGTGCACCGCCTCGTAGACGACGCCCATCCCTCCTGTCGCCACCACCCGGAGGATCCGGTAGGGACCGATCGTCTCGGGGAATTGCGGCTGGAGCTGCATTCGGCTGGGCCTGTGGACGCGGTACTTTACTACGCGCCCGCCCCGCGCCGGCTGGATGCTAGGCTTGCGCCGATGGTGCCCCTCCTCGCGCGCACGCTGGTGCTGCTGGTGATCGGCGCCGCCGTGGGGCTGTCTGCGAACGCGGTCCGGCGCGATGGGGTGTCGTTGCGCCGCTACAGCCCGCCCGCCTCGTGCGAGGGGCCCAAGGGCGGGCCGGCCGTGCAGGTGCTGCCGCCCGAGCAGGCGGTGCGGCTGTGCGGGGACGCCGGGGTCCTGGTGGCCGACGCGCGGCCGCCGCAGCGGTTCGCCGAGGGGCACGTGGCCGACGCCGTCCACCTCCCCTGCGCGGCGCCCAACGCCGAGGCCTCGTCGGTGGTCTCGGCGCTGGCCCGCAAGCACACCCTCATCGTCTACGGCGACACCACCGAGGAGGCCCGTCCGGTGGCCGAGGATCTGCGCCGCCGCATCGGCCGCGCCGACCTGAAGGTGGTGGTGCTGGAGGGCGGCTTCCCGGCCTGGAGCAAGGCCGGCCTCGCCTGCTCGTCGGGCCCGTGTCGGGAGTGCACCGAGCACCGATGAAGCCGGCCGTCCGCTGGGCGCTGCGCCTGGGCCTGGGAGGCCTCTTCCTGGTCACCGGCGTGCTCAAGCTCCGGGATCCGGCCGGCTTCGCCACCGCGGTGGCCAACTACCAGCTCTTTCCCGCCCTGGCCGCCCTCCTGGCCGCGACGCTGCCCGCGGTCGAGATCGTGGCCGGGCTGGCGCTGATCGCGGCGCCGGGCCCGTGGCGGCGCGCCGCCGCCCTGGCCATCGCGCTCCTGATGGCGGTCTTCACCGCCGCCGCCGGCAGCGCGGTGGCCCGCCACATCGACATCTCCTGCGGCTGCTTCGGCGTCGACAGCGGCCGCATCGACGCCCTCACCATCGTGCGGGATCTGGTGTTGCTCGCCGCGGCGCTCGGGTTGGTGGTGATCGACCGTGACGCCGGCCCTGACGCGGATCGGTGATTGACCACTCGCCAGCGGCCTCGGCTACTATCGGCCGCCATGCGCGGTTCCTGCTTCCTCCTCGCGCTCGCGGTCGCCGGCTGTCACCCGGACGAGAAGGCCTTCTTCGGCAAGACCTACGCCTGCGATCCCAGCGCCGCGCGGTGCGGGACCTCGATGACGGGGCAGACCCTCACCTGCTTCGGCGGCAAGCAGCTGGGCGGCGGGCGTGATTTCTGCGTCGAGGAGTGCTCGCAGGGGCAGCCCGAGGAGGCGAGCGCCATCTGCGTGGACGGCCGGGCCAAGCTGCGCACCTGCCGCCCCTCGGAGGGGACCGCCGACGATCCCGATGGCTGCGGCCCCGATCTGGCTTGTTACCGGACCGACCTCATCAGCGACACCGGTGTCTGTCTGGCCATGCCCGTGTGCAGCGTCGACGCCGACTGCAAGGATCCCGTCCTGTCCACCTGCGCATCGTCGGTGCTGAAGGCTGCCGTGCCCGGGGCGCCGTTTCAGACCAGCAACCTGCAGTGTGTGGTGGGCGGCTGCAAGGCGCGCCAGACGTCGTGCCCGGCCGGCGAGACCTGCCTCCCCACGGTGGTGCCCGCGACCAGCCCGGTGCCGGACATCTGCGTCCCGAGCTGTGACTCGCGGATGAACTGCCCTCCCAACTACGTCTGCTGGAAGCGCGTCTCGGGCCCGGCCTCGCCCAACGTCTGCCTTCCCACCCTCGCGGGCGTGCGCTGCACGGCCTCGATCGACTGCATGGTGGGCGAGTGCCTCGATACCGGCGAAGGCTTCAGCCTGTGCAGCGTCCCCTGCGAGAGCGACCATGACTGCGCCCGCTACAGCGACTCGTCCCACAAGATGTATTGCGTCCCCACCCAGGACGCCCGGCGCCACTGCGTCCCCATCAGCACCTTCGCGGGGTCGCTGTGCCTGATGGACGTCCACTGCCCGGCCGGTCAGAAGTGCTTCTTCACCTCGCCGTACAGCACCAAGCCCACCCAGCTGGGAGAGTGCCGGCTGCCGTGCGGCCCCGAGGATCGCTGCCCGACCCGCGGCGGCCTCACCCACACCTGCTTCGTCCGCGACGACAGCAAGAGCTGCTACCCGGCGATCCTGGGCCTCACCTGCCGCCGCAACGAGGACTGCTCGTCGGGGAACACCTGCGAGACGCTCCCCCTCGAGGAGCGGCTGCGGCCGGAGCCGCCGGGGACCGATCCGGGCACGGTGCGGGTGTGCGCGCGCCCGTGCACCGGCGACGTCGACTGTGTCGATCCCTGGATGAACCAGGAGGGCTACTGCGAGGGCGGCTGGTGCCGCATCGGCGCCGGGCAGGGCGGGCGTTGCAGCCGCGACCAGCAGTGCGGGCGGGGTCACTGCGATCGCCCCGGCAACGAGCCTTGGGGCACCTGCGACTATCCGCCCCTTTGAAGATCAGTCCGCCACGATGTCGCGCCAGTAGCGCGCGAAGATGACCGCCGAGGC
>Ga0134123_10002059_pt1 | contig 13173 bp, 12 predicted proteins | sample KB303_FD_96460 | JGI IMG/M metagenome (GOLD analysis project Ga0134123, IMG submission 96460) | Terrestrial soil microbial communities without Nitrogen fertilizer from Kellogg Biological Station, Michigan, USA - KB3-0-3 | ecosystem: Environmental > Terrestrial > Soil > Unclassified ...
AGTCGTGACGAACGGGCGCTGTACGTCACCAACGGCAACGTCGTCATCGCCTTCGACGTGCAGCCCGACGGCGCCACGGCGAATCGGCGCGACTTCGCGGCGCTCGAGGCGGGCGGCGGCGGCGACGGCATGGCGATCGACGCGGACGGCCGGCTCTACGTGACGTCGAACCCGGGCGTGCAGGTGTTCGACGTCAGCGGAAAATATCTCGGCCTGATTCCCACACCGCGCGCCGCCATCAGCGTCGCGTTCTCAGGCCCGTCGAAACAGACGCTGTACATCGTCGGCAGCGGCGCGGTGGGCGCCGACGGCCGCGAGATCGTCACGCCGGCCGGCGTGCGGAACAACGCGAAGACGATCTACCGGCTGCCGATGCTCGCGTCAGGATTTGCGGGCCGCCCGAAGTGACGACGATGTTCTCCGCGATCCCAGCAGTAGCCGCAGGTTTCAGGTGACGACGTGTTTTCCGCAATCCCAGCTGTAGCCGCAGACCTTCAGGTCTGCGGATAGAATCGGGTATGCCCAAACTGACTGTAGAAGGATTCGGCACCGTCGATGTCCCTGCCGGCAAGCGCCTCGTGCTGGCGCTCGAGCAGGACGCGCACGTCGACGTGCTTCACGCATGCGGCGGCAACGCGCGCTGCACGACCTGTCGTGTGGAATTCATTGCTGGTGAACCGTCGAAGATGACCGCGGCGGAGAAGAACGTGCTCGCGGCCAAGGGCGTGACCGGCGTCCGGTTGTCCTGCCAGATTCAGTGCGAGAACGACATGAGCGTCCGCGCGATCAGCCGGCTCGAAGGATCGGGACGGCCGAACGCGGGCGGCCCGCCCGACGTCAACATCCAGCCGCCGCCGCAGTGGGTCTGACGCGTTAGACGCGGGAGCCGTGACGCGTGAGGAACGTCTGCACCGCCGCCTGATCGGTGGCGGTGAAGAACATTCCCGCGCGATATCGAATCGGCTTGCCGGGCATCGTCGGCTCGAGGCGCGCCCAGACGATGCGTCCGCGGCAGAGGACCGGGTTGTCGCTCGACGGCAACAGCATCTTCACGGTCTTGTCCGGCTTCAACGAGGAGCAGGAGAGCACCTGCGCGCCAATCACCGACAGATCGACGAGGAGCGCGGCCTCGCCGTCGATCTGCACGCCCAGCGCGTTTGAAAACGCCTTGCGATCGGCTTTGCGGATCGGGCCGTTCGGCGGAGCCTTGGCCCCTGTCTTCTTCTGCGCCGGCGCCGCCGGTCCCGCCGCGGCGGCTGTCGTCGCCGCCGGCGCGGCCGCCGGTTTGGCCGTCTCGACCGCCGCCTTTTCGCGCGCTTCCTTCAACGCCGCTTCACGCGCCTCGAGGTCCGCGTGCAGCTGCTTAATCTGCCGATCGCGATCGCGGACGATGTCGTCGCGCTCGTGCACCAGCGTGTCGCGCTGCAGGACCATCGCGTCGTGCGTTCTCACGAAGTCGTTGCGCTCCGCGGCCAGCTTGTCGCGTTCGGCGGTCAGCGTGTCCCGCGCCGTGAGCAGCGCATTGCGTTCGACGATGAGGGCGTTGCGCTCGAGCGCGAGGGCATCGCGCTCGGCGGTGATCACCGTGCGGTCGCCGACGCGCGTGTCGCGTTCGGCAGCGAGGCCGTCGCGCTCCGCGGCGATCTTGTTGCGCTCGGCCACGACGGCGTCGCGGCTGGCGGCCAGGCTCGTGCGCTCGTCGAGGAGGGCGTCGCGTTCCGCGACGAGGGCGTCACGCTCGGACTGGCGGTTGTGGAGGTCGTGTGCCAGCTCGTCGCGCTCGCGCAGCGCCGTTTCGATGCGTGAGGACGCCGCCGCGAGCTTGTCGGCGCTCGCCTTGGCGGCGCGCGTGGCCTCGTCGAGCGATGTCTGCAGCTGCGCGATCTTCGCCGTCAGCTCGGTCCGTTCGCGCTGACGCGCGGCGTCGTCGCCCTGGCGCGCATGGACGGTCGACGCCAGCTGTTCCTTCAGCGTGGCGTTTTCGGTCTGGAGCGTCGCAATCTGCGCGCGTTCGGCGTCGAGCTGCACGTGCGCGGCCTGCGCCTGCGCCATCGCCGTGGCGAGCATCGCCTCGGCGGCGCGCTGCGCGCGCACGGAGGCCTCCTGCGCGGCCGCTTCGGCTTCGTCGCCGACGGCCTTCAGCAGGTTCATCATGACCGCGTCGATTTCCCCTGAGGAAGTCGAGTCCGGGTCGGCGAGGACTTCTTCGAGCGCCATGAGGCGCTCGTCGAACGTGCGCCGGACGCTGGTGAGCTGGTCGTTCACGGACGTCTTAAATTGCAAGCCGAACGCCAGCCTTCGAACGCAGGGGATCTCCCACGAAAGCGCGCACTCGCGCTCGCCCTACCGACGGTTTTTGTAATCGAGGCTGCGATTCTGTCAGTGACGCGGGACGCACCGCACGGATTTGCGCAGCGATCCCGCGGCCTTTCTCTTGCAGTTTTCAGACCGCTTTCATGTCTGCTTCGCCTTCGGTTGTCGCGGCCGCCAACACGCTCGCTGAATGGGCGCGCGAGCGCCGGCGTGTCTGGACCGACGTCCCGCTCGACATCCCCGCGCCGATGCTGCGCGAAGCGGAGCCCGAGATCGTAGAGCCGATCCGATCCGTCGCGACACCGGTCGAAGAGGTCGTGCCGGCGGCGATCCTGCCCGAACCGATCCTGCCCGAACCGAGCCTGTCCGAAGCGAGCGTGCCCGAACCGATGGTGTTCGAACAGACCGCGCCGGAGCCGCTGGTGGCGGAGCCGGTGCTCTTTGCCGCCGCGGAAGACGGACCGGAGGTGGCCGGCGGACTGGCGGTCGTCGAGCGGCCGACGGCGATTGCGAGCGGATTCACGGTCTTCGCTTCGGCCGGCCGCGTGGCCGCCCGCGCGGCCGCCGGTCTGTTCGTCGCGATCGTCGAGGGTCTTGCGACCGTGCGTGAGCCGGCGATTCGCTGGCTGACTCGCGGCGCCGCCCTGGTGTCGACGGCGTCTGTGGCCGGTCTGATCATCATGAACCGGGGCGAGCTGTTCACGCGCCTGGATCATGTGTCGTCGATGGTCGTTGCCGCCGCCAACCGCCCGCAGCCGGCGCCCGCGCCGGTGATCACGCTGCCCAAAGGCGTCGGCCGGTTGACGATCACGTCTGGCGAAACCGAAGCGACCGTGCTGATCGACGGCACGCCGCAGGGCACCACGCCGCTGACGATGAATCTGCCGGAGGGCCCGCATCGGGTACTCCTCCGAAGCCCGCAAGGGTCGGTCGAAAAGACGATCCGCGTCCAGTCGGGCGAGTCGTCTGAAATGAGCGAAGCGATCTATCCGGGCTGGGTGGCGCTGTCGGCCACGGTCGACGTGACGCTCAGCGAAAACGACAAGCCGCTCAAGCGCGACGAGCGCGGCTGGGCGATTCTGCCGCCGGGCCCGCACGAGATCCACATCGACAACCGCGCGCTCGGCGTCCACGAAGTCCGTCGGGTCGTCGTCACGCCCGGCGCCACGACGAGGCTCTCGTTTGCGGCGCACACCTCGACCATCAGCCTCACGACCAACGAGCTCGCCGAGGTCTGGATCGACGGCCAGCCGTACGGGCAGACGCCGCTCGTCGATCAGCCGATCGCCATCGGCGTCCACGACGTCCGCCTTCGCGGCTCCGCGCACGAGCGCTGGCTCCGCATCCGCGCCACCGTTCAGCCCGTTCAGGTGAACGTGGACCTCACCGCCGACCGCTGAAGCGACTTATAGTTCCAGCATCGTGAAACGGCTGCCCGCAGCGGCGCTCGCGCTGCTGACGCTGACCGCGTGTCGGCGTCCCGCGCCCCCGCCCGCCGCCCATCTCGTCGACCGCACGCACCAGAGCATGGGGACCGAGATCCGCGTCTCGGCGTGGGTAGACGATGCCGCGCGGGCGGACGCCGCGATTGAGGCGGTCTTTCGCGAGTTCGATCGTCTCGACGCGATGATGACCGTCTGGCGCGAGGCCAGCGACATCGCGAAGCTCAACGCGGCCGCGGGCGATCATCCCGTCGCGGTCTCTCCGGAAACACGCGAAGTCCTGCGCATCGCGAACCAGATCAGCGAACAGACGCGCGGAAAGTTCGACGTCACCTTCGCGGCGCTGTCAGGCCTCTGGAAGTTCGACTACCAGGACAAGGACAACTCGATCCCGGATCCGAAGGAGATCGCCAGACGACTTCCGCTGATCAACTACCGCGATCTCGTGGTGGACGACGGGGCTGGCACGGCGATGCTGAAGCGGAAAGGCATGCGCGTGAACCTCGGCGGCATCGGCAAGGGCTACGCGGTCGATCGCGCGGTGGATATCCTGCGCCGCAGCGGCCTCCGCGATTTCATGATTCAGGCCGGCGGCGACATGTACGTGTCCGGAAAACGCGGTGACCGGCCGTGGCGCGTCGGCATCCGGGATCCGCGCGGACCGGCGGACAGGATTTTCGCCGCGCTCGACCTGACCGATGCGACGTTCAGCACCTCAGGCGACTACGAGCGGTTCTTCATGAAGGACGGCCGCCGGTATCACCACATCCTCGATCTGAGCCTCGGCGAACCGGCGCGTCTCACGAGGAGCGTCACGCTCGTCACGGACCGCGCGGTCATCGCCGACGCCCTCGCGAAAGGCGTCTTCATCCTCGGCCCAGACGAAGGGATGGCGCTCATCGAACGGACGCCGGGAGTTCAGGGCGTCATCGTGTCGGCACGGAACGAGGTGTCGATCTCGTCGGGGCTGCGCAGCCGGCTGATGCTGCTCGCGCCTCCCACGGACGCGCCATGAGTCCTGGGCGAGGCGACGTGTCGCGTTGCCGAGTCGAAGGATAATATGCCCATGATCAAAGCTGGTTGTGTTGCCGTTGCGATGGTGTGTCTGACGCTGCTTACAGGGCGCGTGACGCTGGCGCAGAGCACCGACAAGAACCCGCTCGCCGGCGTGAAGGCGATGAAGTGCCGGTTTTCGATTTACTCGTCCGGCTCGTGGTCGAAGCAGACGCAGGAGCCTGGCGCGCAAATCCGCCAGCCGGAAACGCTGACGCTCGACATCGACGAGATCGACACCGACAGCGGCAGCGGCCGCGTGACCGGCACGGCCGGTCCGGCGGAGGTGACGGCGTTGCTCACGCTGAGCAGCCTGCACTTCATGGAACGCAGCGTCACGGGCACCTTGAACATCACCACCGTGTTTTCAGGCGCCGAAGGCGCCAAGACCTTCCGCGCCGTCCACACGCGGCACGACTACCTGCCGCTCAGCCTGCCGGGTTTCGTCTCGGATCCGTCGGTCTCGCAGCATTACGGCATCTGCGACGCGGTGAAGTAGACGCGCGTGCTCAGCGGCGGAACAGGCCCGTGAGCGCGAGCGGGTTGATGCCGAGGTAGTAGTAGTTCTTCTGCGCCTGCAGATTCCGGCCGGCGCCGGCCCAGAACAGATCGTGGAGGAACGTCACGCCGACGGCGACGCCGAGCTCCATGTCGTGCTCGTCGTCGAAGTCGAGCAGCGTGAGCGTTGCCCCGATGCCGAGCGCCAGCTCGTGGTTGAGGCCCGGCTTGTTCTTCGCGCCGTACCTCCAGTAGTAGCCGATCGCCGGAGCCGGCTGAAACGACACGTTGCGCGTGAGCGTCCCGGCGGGCTGCACGAACAGGAGCGCGCCCCGCGTTTCTGAGTACCAGCCGTACTTCTCGATCCGGATCGACTGACGGCCCTGGAAGATCGTGACGAGGTCGCCGCCGGCCCCGCGCCGGACGGTCGCGGTGAGGTTGACGATGTCGCCCGGGTGGCGCTCGCCGCTGATCGTCGCGAGGTCGAGCGACGTGTCGAGCGAGCGTCCAGGCGCGATGTCCCGCGCCTGCCGCGACGTGGCGTCCGCCGCCTGCGCGACGTCGCCGGTGAGTCCGACGGCGGCGGCGATCTTTCTCAGTTCGTCCACCAGCGCTCTCAGGTTGGGACCCTGCGTCAGCGTGCTGACGACGAAATCCAGCGTGTCCTTCGCGGCGGTTCTAAGCTCCGGCGTCGCCTGCGCGAGCTGCGTTTGCAGGTTCGTGGCGAGCGCCTGCGCGCGAGCGGGGACGTCGTTCGCCAGCGTGTCGACGATCCGGATGGCGTCCGTCAGGCGGCCGGCGATCTGCGCGATGGCCATCGGATCCGCGAGCGCGCCGCCCTGGACGAGCGCGGGCAGCATCCGCAGCGCCGTCACCGCGTCGATGATCTGCCGGATGTCGTTCACGAGCGGCTGGAGGTCCGTTCGTCCGGTCGCGGACAGGTCCGTCGCCAGCTTCTCGAGCCGCGCGGCGAGGTCGCTCGACTTGAGCGTGTCGGGCAGCCGTTCGAGCGCCGTCTGGAGCTCCGCAATGGACGCGCGGATCCTGGCGGCGCCGTTCGAGACGAGCGGCACGAACGCTTTCGCCGCCTCGAACTCGCGGACGGTGCGGTCGTCGAGCTGCAGCTGGAATCGCGCGAACGGCACCGGATCGCCGGTGCCGATGGCGTCGTAGCCGTCGAGGTGCAGCGGCATGGTTCGGCCGCCGCTGTCCACGAGGTTCGCGGTCACGAGCACCTGGAGCGCTCGATCGGCGGTCAGCTTCTGCGCGAGCTCGTCGGAGGCGCGGCGCAGGTAGTCCTGCAGCACGCGCACCGTCGCCGCGTCGTCCTTGATGGCCGCTTCGAGAGCACCGTAGAGCTGGGGATCGGTCGTGCGGAAGCGGCCGATGGGCGCGAGGCCGCGGTTCTCGACGGCGCTGTATTCCTGAACGGCCGTTCGGAACGAGGCGGTCAGGCGTGCCACCTCGGCCTGATTGTTTGCATTCTGCGCGGCCAGGAGCGCGGTGGAGATCGCGCGGAGCGCGATGAACTTCTCCTGCGTCTCGATGAAGGCGCCGACGGCCGTCGAGAGCAGCTGCAGCCTGACGAGCAGCGGCGAATCGCCGGGGACGACGCCTTCGCGTTGCGCCACGGCGGCGAGCAACTGCGGCGTGCGCCAGTTGATGGCGATCGCGCTGTCGATATCGACTTCGAGCGCGTGCCCGGCGATCGGCGGCAGCGTCCGGCCGTTGGCGGTGAGGGTGATGAAGTCGAAGACGTTCTGCGCGCGGCTGTCGGCGGTCGCGGACAGCAGCAGGAGCACGGCGGCCGCCGTCCGGAGGCGGGTCATTACAGGCCTCCGTCGACGAAGGCCTGCTCGAGGATGATTCGATCCACCGGCGCACCCTCGGGGATGGTCGTGGCCAGCGTGCCGTCCATCGTGAGCACCGCGACCCGGGGCACCGTTGGACCGACGATCGGGGCCAGGATGGCGCTGACCGCCGGCATCATCTTCGGCACCCAGACGACATGGCGGAGGTTGCCGGTCGGCAATTGGGTCTTCTCGCACAACTCGTCGGCCATCGTGACGACGTTCGCGGCGGCCGCGCCGGTACCGAAGACCAGCATCACGATGCGCAGCTTGACGGCGAGCGCGTTCCTGAGCATGTGTTCCGCCGCCGCCGAATCGTGGTCGGAGAGCGTCTCCGTGTTTGCCAGGGCCATGACGTGCGGAACTCCTTCAGAACAGCTTTTCGAAGTTGTAGCCGAACTTCAGGCCATGACCGGCGCCGGCGGCGGCGTAAAACTGCATCACGACCTTTCCCTGCAGCCGGATCGTCAGGCCCGGGCCCGCGTCCTGGCGCAGGCGCGACGACCACATCCCGGACGGCGTCGGCCCGACCACTCCCGCGTCGTAGAAGACGAAGATGCCGAGCGGATCGAGCTTCTTGAACGTCCGCGTGAGCTCGACCTGCACCACGGCGGCGTTGTTGTCGCGGAAGCGGTAGTTGTCGAAGCCGCGCAGCGACGTCCGCGATTCGATGTCGGCGCCGCCGAGCGTCGGCTGGAAGTAGAAGGGCACGACATGCCCCGACGTCGTGTTCGAGAGCTGGACGAGGCTCTTGACGTCGAGCGTGCCGAACGAGCAGGTCTGCGTCACGCGCGGACCGTCGCACAGATGATCGACCACCCACGACGTGCCCTTCGGCGCGAACCGCTGAATCACCGAGCCGAACGCGATCGACTCGTCGCCCTCGAAGACGAACTGCTGGAACGAATAGCGGCCGGTGTCGAGATCGCGGTACCAGTGGTAGCCGGCGCTGTTCTGGAACTGGAAGCGCACGCGCGGCTTCATCAGCGGCTGCGTCGACGGATCGACGCCGGCCGCCAGCGGGTTCGTCGCCCGCTCGGCGATGGCGAGGGCGCTCGTGCGGAACATGACCGACGAATGCAGGAAGTTCGGCTGCGACGTCAGCCCGGGTGCGGTCGCCTCAGAAAAATTCATGCTGACCGATTCGGGCGCCGCGCTCGACGGGAGAAAGGGCTTGCGGTCCTCGACGCCGCCGTCCACCCGCAGCCAGTCCGTCAGCGGCATCCGCAGCATGACGCCGCCGTAGCCCTCGCGCTCTTTGAAGAGATACTCCGTCGCCGGCGACAGGCTGCCGAGCCCGTAGAAGGACAGCGACTGAATGCTCCGGTACGTTCCGTAGACGTCGAGGCTGAAGACACTCTGCGTGCAGAGCCATCCCAGCCGATGGCACGACACGCCGTCGCGGAACGCGTCGGAGTAGTGCAGCGGGGGAAACCAGTTGAACGAGCCCGTGGCCGTCAGCGATCCGTTGGTCGAGCCGACGAACGCGAGCGTCGTTTCCGTTCGCGATCGATAGGTCCCGACATGTTCGTCGGCCTTGTCGTAGAGCAGGCCGATCGGCAACCCGTTGCCGGGCGGGACGCCGGACAGCGTCAGGTGCAGCGGCGTTTCAGAAAAGATCCCTTCGATGCAGTCGAGCGCGACGTGGACGTCCTTCCCGAAGTCCGGACACGATTTCATCGTCTGCGCGAGCGACGCGCGCGGAGCCATGAGCAGCAGGGCCAGGGTGAAGGCGGCGGCCAGCCTCATCGGTGCCTCCCTTTGACCAGATCCGCCGCCTGACGGAGGTAGTTCGACGCATCCTGCGCCGAATAGATCTGGCTCACCTTCATCGTCGGATGCAGGCCCATCGTGTCCATCGAGTACTGCATCGCTCTCGCCATCTGCAGCGAGAGGTCCGTCGGCTTCTTGACAGCCGGCGGCACGCGCGCGCCTGCGCCCGCCGCCGGGGGCGACGCGACCGGGTTGGGAGGCGTGACGCGATCCTGCCGCGCCTGATTGAGCGTGAGGATGTCGTCGAACGTCGCTGCCTGCGCTTCACGCCAGTTGAACGGCGCCTTGTCGGTGCAGAACATCTTGCGGACGGTGGCGACGATCGAACAATGGTCGAACCGGCGTGTGATGATCGTGCCGCGCGGGATGTGCGGCGAGACGAAGACCGCCGGGACGCGGACGCCGAGCCGATCGAACGCGAACGCCGGCTCCTTCGCCGCGGGCACCGGCGGATACGCCGGATCGGCCGTCAACGACGGCGGCGGCACGTGATCGTAGAGGCCGCCGTGTTCGTCGTAGGTGATGAGCAGCAGCGTGTCATTCCACATCGCGCTGTTGCGGATCGCCGTGTAGACCTCGAGAATCAGGCCCTCGCCCTCGTCCACGGGAAAGTCCGGGTGCTGGCTCCTCGCATATTTTCCGTTCGCCGCGTCGTCGTCGTACGACGGCTCGATGAAGGTGTACGCGGGGAGATCGCCGTTGGCGCAGTCGGAGCGGAAATCGCTGTAGGGGTGGAAACCGCCCTGGTGGTGCGCGAGATACAGATTCGCGAGGAGCACCGACGCGCCGTCCGTGTAGATCCGGTACGTGTCGGGGTTGGCCGGGTCGTCCATGACCTCGAAGATCGTCTTCAGCCTTGCCGGCGCGATCGCGACGTCCTGCGTGAGCGAGCCGACCGAACTGGCGCCGTGGACGAACAGGCGATTCGGAATCGTCGAGCCCGGCACCGACGAAAACCAGTGGTCGCAGATGGCGAATTCCTTCGCGAGCGTCGACAGCACCGGCAGCGTCGCCTCGGTGAAGCACTTCATGATGTTGGCGCCGTGGCCGGCCTGGTTGCTGACGAGCGCGTAGTCCTGCACGAACCCCTGCATCAGCGGACCGGTCTGCTGGCCGGACGCGTTGCCGAAGATCTGGATGTTCGCGTTGATGAAATCGTGGCCGGGATCCGGATTGAGATCGTGCACCGTCCGCGCATCGCGTGACACGGTCACGGGCGGATCGCCGGGGTTGGGTCCGGGATTGCTTTCGCCGCCGCTCAGTCCTTCGATGTCATACGCGGGGCTCTTGAGAAACCCCAGCATGTGATCGAAGGAGCGGTTCTCGAGCATGAGCACCACGAGGTGCCTGAATGTCGCGGGCATGCCGACTTATACACCATACGCGCACGGCGGATGGAGAGCGGCTCGCTTAATGTGAGAAAGCGTCGAGAAGAATCGGCAGCAGCGCGTTCATGTGGGACAGATCCGGACGAGCCGGCGTGATGCCGCGTCTGAATCCCCTCGAGACCAGCCGATCGAGGACATCGGGCCGGCTCGCGATCACGTGGACCGGAACGTCCCACGGCGCGCCCTCGCCGCTGACCAGCGCCGGCGGCTGGTGATCGCCGAGCAGAATCATCACGAAGTCGCGATCCGCGCGCGTCTGCAGGTAGCCGGTCAGCGTCGCGTACGTGTACGCCATCGCGTCGACGTAGCTGGGGCCGAGGTTCAGCCAATCGGCCTGTTGATCGAAGGAACGATCCAGATCCGGCTGATCGAACGGCTGGTCGGTCAGGATGCGCTTCCAGTCCGGCTGATACGGCGGCGTCGGCCGGAACGGCGTGTGCGTGCTGATGGTCGGAAAGAACATGAACAGCCGCGGCCGGCCGATCCTGGCGGCTTCGAGCGCGTCGAATTTCGCGAGGGCGTACTGGTCGGGAATGTCGAACCATCCGAACTCCGGGCCCGGGTACTCGAACCTCGCCCCGCCATATATCTGGTCGAACCCGTAGAACTGGCCTTCAGGCCAGGCCTGCCAGAGACCAGGCATCAGCGCGACGGTGCGATAGCCCTGACGCTTGAAGGCCGTCGGCATCGTGTCGCGCTTCTGCGCCATCAGCATCGCGTTCACATCTGGATCCCGCACTTCCACGCCGGACATCAGCGAGATGTGCGCCAGCCACGAATTGCCGCCGAACGTCGGCGACGTGACGAACGCGGAGACGAGGTCCCGCTTCGTGTCGCGGATCGCGCGTTCGAACGCGGCTCGCGGCGCCGCGAGCCCGCGCGCGAACTCCGGACGGTCGAATGTGACCGCGCCGTACGACTCCAGAAAGATCAGATAGACGTCCGCGCCCTTGACGCGCGCGAGATCCGGTGTCATCGCCGGACTTGGAGGAATCGTCGTCGTTCCGCGCATCGCCCGGACCGCGACGCCGATCTGTCTCGCGTACGTCAGCGTCACCGGACGCGCGATCGGCACGCCGGGGATGAGGACGAACGCCGCGAAAGCGGCGAGTACGATGCGCTCGCGGCGATCCTGGGCGGCGTCGGCGACGCGTCCGAGCGCCCATCGCAGCAGGACATACAGCACGCCGACGACGATGACGATGGCGAGCGCGACGCCGAGCGCCAGCCAGACGTGCGCCGCTTTGGCGAGAAGCGAGACGACGTCCGGGATGAAGCGGAGATCCCAGTAGAGGTTGATGTCACGGCCGAAGAGCGCGGTCGCCGTGACGTCGGCGTAGCGGCCGAGGACGAAAAAAACCCAGACGGCAGTGATGAGCTTGAGCGCGGTGCCGGACATCCGGCGGCCGTTCGTAGTGTCCGCCTTCAGGCGGACCAGGATACTGAAGAGCAAGTAAGCCGCGAGTTCAACGGAGATTTCGCCACGCCAGCTGATCGCTGGTGTGGGCCAGACATTGTGAAAAGTCAGCGACACGTCGAGCAGCAGCAGAGCTGCGACGAGCGCAACCCCGTGCAGCCAGCGGGCGCTCATATCGAGTAGGCTAGTAGCCTAAGCCTTTGAACATCTTTCAGACAATCGGGGCTCGCCTCCGGTCCGCCTTCGGCCTGCCGCTCGTGCGTGAGGTCGCCACGGCGAAGCTGCCGACGGAGTTCGGCGACTTCGAGATCCACGCGTTCGAGGATCTCTCCAACGGCAAGGAACATGTCGCGCTCGTGCTCGGCGAGATCGGCGACGGCCACGGCGTGCTGGCGCGCGTCCACTCGTCGTGCCTCACCGGCGACGTGTTTCACTCGGCGCGCTGCGACTGCGGCCCGCAGCTGCACACGGCGATGGCGCGCATCGCGGCCGAAGGTCGAGGCCTCATCCTGTATCTGAATCAGGAAGGCCGCGGCATCGGCCTCGCCAACAAGATCCGCGCGTATGCGCTGCAGGACGAAGGCTATGACACGGTCGAGGCCAACGAGCGTCTCGGCTTTCTCGCCGACCAGCGCGAGTACGGACTCGGCGTCCGCATCCTCTCCCTCCTCGGCATCCGATCGATCCGCCCGTTGACCAACAACCCGCGCAAGCGCGCCGGCGTCGAGACGCACGGCATGTCGGTCAGCGAGCTGCTGCCGATCGAGATCCCGGCGTCCGAGTTCACGCGCCGGTACCTGCAGACGAAAAAAGAGAAGCTCGGACACCTGCTGAGTTCCGTCTAGCTCGGTGTGTGTAGTGCAGGCCTTCAGGCCTGCCGGATCAGCCACGCGGTATCCACAGCAAACGACCACGCGAGCACCACGAGCGCGGCGGCAGCGATCAGCACGCTTGCCGGCGGCGACGCGATCGGCGAGACGATGACGATCAACGCGACGATCTGGATCACACAGACCGCCTGCCTGCGCCGGCTGGGCCGAAGCGGTCGTTCCATCCACGGCCAGATCCAGCCCGCCAACACAAACAAATAGCGCAGCAGTCCCGAGGCCAGCACCCACACGCCCGCCTTGCCGTACGTCCACGCCAGCATCGAGAGCGCCATGATCAGCAGCGCGTCGACTTCCATGTCGAAGCGCGCCCCGAATGTGCTGGACTCCCCGAACCGCCTGGCGGCCCAGCCGTCGACGCCGTCCAGCACCGTCGCGGCGACCGACACAGCGACGACGACCCAGGCGACGGCGGGGGCGGTGGACGCGCCGATCGCCGCGACGACCACGACGGCGAGGCTGGCGCGGACAGCGGTGATGGAGTTGGCGATGCCGAACCGCGGCGCCATGACAGAATGTTACCCGTGACTGAGAGTGCCCGCGCGTTCTGGA
>Ga0134123_10002060_pt1 | contig 13170 bp, 11 predicted proteins | sample KB303_FD_96460 | JGI IMG/M metagenome (GOLD analysis project Ga0134123, IMG submission 96460) | Terrestrial soil microbial communities without Nitrogen fertilizer from Kellogg Biological Station, Michigan, USA - KB3-0-3 | ecosystem: Environmental > Terrestrial > Soil > Unclassified ...
CTGTTCCTCCAGGAAAACCTGTTCTTCCAGAAACTCAGCCGTCGCACGATACTCGTCGCAGATCAGGCGCGCCGCCCGCAGTATCAACAACTCGTGCTGCGCACGTTCTTCCTTTCAAACATGAAACCGAACGACGCGCGCACGCTGGTCCAACAAGCTATTCCACCGTCAGTCGGTCGCCCGCAGACGATAGTTGTTCCTGACGAAGCGACGAACAGTTTGACTGTGCGCGACACGGCAGAGAACGTCCGCTTGATCGGCGACTTGCTTCAGAGCATCGACAAAGATCGCGCCGAGGTCGTGATGGACGTCTCGATCTACGAGGTTTCGAAAACTGACTTGTTGACTTTCGGTAACCAGATCGGGACCGGTACGGATATCTTCAACCTGGGCGGTTCACCCGGTTTCTCAGTACTGAGTAACGCCGCAAGTATCGGTCCTGGTGGCGTAAACGTGGCGAACATCGTGGGTGGTGTTCCCACAGCGTTAGCAGCCGCGCTGGTGATTCCGTCTACAGCGTTCAGGGCGTTCAGCAGTAAACAAAACACTAAACTGGTTGCATCGACGCAAGTGCACGCGTTCAACGGCGAAGAGTCCACAGCGCGAATCGGACAACGCGTGCCCGTACAAACAGCGCAGGCTTATCCGTTCGGAGTTCAAACAGGGACGCCGACTCCTGGACTTGGCAATCCGTTCCCGAGCGGTGGATTTCCAGTCATCAACTACGAGCCAACGGGTTTGACTTTGAAGTTCACGCCGCAGGTATTTCCGAATCTCGACGTTCAGGTGAAGATGAACATCGAACAGAAAGACGTTTTGGCGGCGAACGGCAGTGAATTGACTCCGACGTTTACTGAACGCACGATGACCGGCACCGCGCGCGTTCAAAACAATCGCACGATGATGCTGGCGAGCGTGTCGTCTGACATCGAAACAAAGGGACGCAGGGGAATAGCATTCCTCGGCGGGCTTCCGATGCTCGGACGGTTCTTTACTTCACCAACGCGCGACGTTCGACAGATCGATATCGTCATCGCCGTGACTCCACGCGTGCTTCGTGCACCGGCGATCACGCCGCGTGACGAAGAGATGCGGCCGAGCGGAACGTTGCAGTCGCCAACCACGGGCTCGCTCGCCGAAATGATTCGCGACGCGGATCGTGAAGATCAGATCGCGGCAGCGCGCTCGTTGCCGACGAACGTCAGTCTGCAACTTCCCGACGCGCCACTCGTGAAGGCAGGTGAGACGGCAGCGCAGAACACGACGCCTGTCAATTTGCCTCCGCCTGCCGGCACGCTCGCATTCCAGCCGGCGCCGGCTCCAGTTAAACCCGTCGCCGTGGAGAAGACAGCAACGACCGAGGAGCTCGCGTCGTTTGTTCCAGCTCCGAAGTCTCTTATCAGCGATAAGGCGGCGTCGACTGTCGCGACGGTGAATACAAGTCCAGCGGGAACTCAGAATGCAGTGCTGACGAATTTGCCTAAAGCCACTGAAACCACGCTCGCTGCGAAACCGCCTGGCCCTGTGGCTCAACTCAGCCTTATGCCCGACGGCGACGTGTTGAAAGTGGGAGAGAAACGGCGATACACAGTTCAGTTGAGCTCGGATGTTCCGTTGAGTCTTGCGTTGCTTGCGTTGCGATTCGATCCGAAGGTCGTGAAGGTGCATGGAGTAACCGCAGGAAACCTGCTCGCATCTTCGGGAGATGCGGCGCCGTTGTTTACACCGTCGATCGATGCGTCAGGCACGTGCCTGATCTCGATCTCGAGTCTAAACGGCAAAGCGTCGTTCAAGGGATCTGGGCCATTGCTATTCATCGATATCGAAGCAATTGGCGCGGGCAACGCTTCGCTGGCTTTCGTTAAGGAGACGTTGCACCTTGTAACCACTGACGCGCGCAACGTGTCGTCAGAGGTGATCCAGGGAACTGCAACTGTCAAGCAGTAGATGTTTTCGGCCCCAAAGAGGCACAAAAAGCGCAAAGGTTACGAACTCTGATTTGTGCTTTTTGTGCTTTTTTGCGGGCTAGAAACGGTTGACGCTCATGAAGCAAAAAGGCTTTTCACTGATGGAGCTGGTGATCACGATCACCGTGCTGTCGATCCTGACGCTTGGCGTGTTGCCGCTGGTCAAAGTTTCGGTGAAGCGGCAAAAGGAGCAGGAGCTCCGCGACGCGTTGCGGCAGATGCGCATGGCTATCGATGAGTTTCACCGAGACACTGTTGGCATTGTCTGCAGTGGTGTAGCGCTGAACACGCAGCAGCAGGCGCAACAACAGCAACAGCAGAACGCCTTCATCGATCCGCGCAGCAAAGTCGTGATCAGCGATTGCACGATCTTTGGAATTGATAATCCCGATCATTATCCGCCCGACATCGAAACGCTTGTGAACGGAGTGAACGTGATACCCAGAGGCTCGATGGGCGGTCGTGGTGAGCCGGGCAGGAACGCAACCGAAGTCGGCCAGTTGTCGACTAAACAGAAGGTCTACTTGCGCGGGCTGCCGGTCGATCCGATGACGGGCAAGTCTGACTGGGAATTTCGCTCGTCCTACGATCCTCCTGACTCGACTTCATGGGGCGGTGAGAACGTGTTTGACGTTCGGTCCAAATCGAAAGAGACAGCATTGAATGGGGAGAGATACAGTGACTGGTAAAGCAGCAATGAAATGGCGGGTGGCAGGGTTTACGTTGCTCGAGTTGATGATCGTGATTTCGATCATCATCATTCTTGCTGCGATCACGTTGCCACAGTATCAGAAGACGATCATGCACACGCGCGAGGCTGTGCTGAAAGACGATCTGCGCAGGATGCGTTCGTTGATCGATCAGTTTGCGGCTGACAAAGGACGCCTGCCTCAATCGATTGACGAGCTTGTGACCGAGGGTTACATGCGTGAAGTTCCCGTCGATCCGTTCACGGGCCAGAAAGATTGGGCCATCACCAGCGGCGAAGATCCCAATTCCGTCCAGGGCGACTCGGGCATGACTGACATCCACAGCAGTTCCGCCGAGGTGTCGAGCGAGGGAACACCGTACAGCGAGTGGTAGGTCTTTGGTCTTTGATCTTTGTACTTGGTTCTTTGTACTTGGTTCTTTGTGTTTGGAGTCGAAGACCAGTACAAAGTACAAAGATCAAAGTACAAAGTACAAAGTACAAAGTACAAAGATCAAAGACCTAAGCCCAAAGACCAAAGCCCCCAACCCTATAAATGCCTAACCTTATTTCACGTATCGTCGAACCACGGTATCCAGCCACAGCCATCGGTCTGGAAAAGGGCGTAGCTTCAATAGTACAGCTCGAACGCATCAAAGGATCGGCGAGCAAACTAAAACGCGCCGCTACCTTCAGTATCGCTGACTCACTACTCCAACCGAGTTTCGACGAATCCAACATCGCAGACCCCGGACAGCTCGCAGGCATCCTGAAGGATCTCGCGGTCAGCGCAGGTTTACTGAAACAGAAGCGCTGGTCCTTGAGTTTGCCGGAAGCGACCACGCGAACGCTCGTGTTGACGATGGAGAGCCAGCCGCAATCCGCTGCCGAGCTTCAGGACGTATTGAAGTGGAAGGTCGAGCGCGGCTTTGGCCTTGCGTTGGAAGATCTTTCGGTTTCGAAAGAGAAGCTGCAAAGAGATTTGCACGGACGAGATCGTTTTCTCGTGATCGCGGTCAAGAAAAGTATTGTCGCCGAATACGAAGCCGTGCTCGATACATTGGGATGGAAAGCAGGACTGATTCTTCCGCGCCATCTCGGCGAAGCGCAGTGGCTGGTACGAAACGGAAGCGTCGGTGATGCACTGTTGCTGAGCGGTTCGAGTAAAGGCTTCACGGGCGTGATTTTTCGTGATAAGCATCCGTTGCTCGTGCGAACAGTGACTTGCGCCCAGGACGAATTCGAAGACGAGTTTTATCGCTTTCTTCTGTTCTATCGCGACCGGAGCACGCCCGAAGGCACCGGCGAGGCTCCGGGACTGACACGTCTGATGGTCATCGGCGAAGGGATCACGAAGCAACGCGCGGGCGAGATCGTCAACGAAACGACCGGCGACGATCTGCGGCCGCTCGAGGCCGAGGATTTAGGCTTGCAGTTACCCAACCGCGACTTTAGTTTCGATTCGATCGCGGCCCCAGCCGGCCTGGCAACATTATCCTGGTAGCCACGATTTCGTTGCCTTTTGTGGCTGAAACAATCTGCGCCGACCGAACGTAACACCCCTGTATCATGAGTCTTGCAGCATCCTCCGTTTCCCGAGCCTTTACCAGAGATCTGGCTGCGGCCACCGACCGCGAGCTCGTCGCCACTGCCGTCGGCGGCATCGAAGGCAGCTTTGAAGAGCTCGTTCGCCGCTATCAGCGACCAATCTCAGCCTATGTTTACCGCATGGTCGGCAACTACGAATCCGCCCTCGATCTGACTCAGGAAATATTCATCAAGGTTTACAGCTCACTCAGCCGCTACCGCGCCGAGTTCAAGTTCTCGACGTGGATCTACAAAATCGCGCACAACTCCGCCGTCGACCACCTGCGTCGAAACGCGACTCGTGAACAGTCGCTGATCGTGGGCCCGGAAGGCGATCAATTTGACTTGCCAATCGAGAGCGGACGTTTGAGCCCCGAACAGGAAAGCGAGCGCAAGGAGCGACGAGGCGAAATCGAGTCCGTCGTCCGCGCACTACCGTCAAATTATCGCGAGCTGATCATCCTGCGCCACTCACAAGACCTCAGTTACGAAGAGATCGTCGAAGTAACAGGGCTGCCGCTCGGCACCGTTAAGAACCGGCTCTTTCGTGCACGCGAGATGATGCGGCAACAATTCGTCGAGAAGGGAATCACCGGCATTTAATGAGCGCGACGACGCGTCAGGAAAAGCTTTGCGACAGAAATCTAATCGCCGCTTACGTCGACGGCGAATTGGAAACTCGCGTCAACGCTATTTTCGAAGGCCACCTGGAGAATTGCTCGCACTGTCGCGCTGAATTGAGAGCGCATCAACTGTTTGTTTGCGAACTCGATGCTGCACTGACTGACACTGGTGAGATTCCCGTTCCCGCTGAGTTCTCACGAATGGTTGCAGCACGCGCCAGCAGCGACATGCGCGGCGTACGCACGCGTTCCGAACATCGAAAAGCTTTGAGCATTTGTTTGGTCCTCGCGCTCGGCGGTTTTGCACTTCTCGGCGCTACCGCTCGCGACACGATATTCATGCTGGCCGCGAAGTTTGTTTCGACTTGCGTCAGCGTTGCTGGTTTCATTTCAACTGCTGTCTACGACACTGTTGCCGGACTGGCGGTGATATTTAGAGTTCTGAGCAGAAAGATCATTATTGAATCTGGCTCACTGGGTCCGGTGCTGGTCCTGCTCGCGATTGCGATACTCATCCTTTCGCGTTTGATCTCAAACTATCACCGCACGAGCGCAACCGAGTAAGGGGGTTGCGTGTCACAAGCCGGTGTAACAACATTCCCACTCCCGTTCATTAAATTCGACCTGAATCGCATCTTCGCGATCCTCATGTGGGCCTTGCTCCTCTTCGGCATTGCCGGCGTCGCCAGTGCGCAAAACGAAAAAGTCGTGCTCATCGACGGTGTCAACGAAGGCACTGTCTTCGGGCTCGGAAACTCGATCAAGATCACGGGCACGGTGAAGCAGGGCGCGATGGGTTTGGGCGGCGACGTGATCGTCGAAGGCGTCGTCGAAGGTGACGTTGCCACGATCGGCGGCTCCGTGATTCAACGACCCGGTTCGCGTATCGGCGGCGATATCATCGTGCTTGGTGGAACTTACCGGGCGGAAGACGCAACTGCGCACCGCAATCCAGCAGCCAAGACGATGATGTACGCAGGTTACCAGCAGGAACTGCGCGACATGATGCGAAACCCGACGGGTCTGTTCACTCCCAGGTGGACGCCCACTTACCTGGGCACACGCCTGCTCGTCGTGTTGTTCTGGTTCATCGTTTCGTTGGCGTTTACGGCGGCGATGCCGGGCACGATTAGTCGCGGTGTCGCAAGATTGAAGACAACCGGTTTGCGTGTTGCGGCCATCGGTATCATCGGCGCCGTCGTGATGTTTGCCGGCGTGTTTTTGTGCTTGTGGATTATGCCCGAACCGGTCCAGGTTCTGGTCGGACTGCTGGCCCTGCTGCTCCTGCTCGTCGCCGCGCTGTTTGGAAGAGTAATCCTTTACGCCGCCACCGGCCGCTGGTTGCAGCGAAAGTACGTCCCGTTTGGTAAGAATTCCGAAGCGGTGGCGTTATTATTAGGGACAAGTTTTTGGGTGGTTTTGACTTCGCTGCCGTACGTTTGGCCTTTTATGGCGGCATTCATACTGATTATCAGTTTCGGCCTGGCCCTGACCGCGCGTTACCGGGTAAATTGGCGCGACTCTGTTTAATCTGCGTAACTTGCGAACATTCTCCCGCTTTGTAGCGTAACCAAAAATCGGTACATACCGTCATAAAACCGTATCTTGCGGTGTTCACCTAACAGGATAGAAAGGACAGTTTAATGAGGACGTTCTTCTTCGCAGCCGCGATAGGACTAATCACGCTGCTGGCTTCCAGCCCCGATTCGATGGCCCAGGCCAACGATCCGGGAATTGCTGCCAAACATGCGATCGGAGAGATAAAAACCGTCGATGCGGCGGCGAAACAGTTGATCATCAAGACCGATGCCGGCTCGCTCGTCACAGTTTCACTTACTGACAAGACGACATACAAAAAACTCGCCCCCGGCGAACAAAGTCTAACGAACGCCACAGACGTCACGTTCGCTGACCTGGCTGAAGGCGATCGCGTGATGGCGAGAGGAAACGTCTCGGAAGATCGGAAGTCGGTGCCGGCATCGATGGTTATCGTCATGACCAAGGGCGACCTCGCGAAGAAGCAGGAAGCCGAACGCCTGGAATGGCGCCGCCGTGGAATTCTCGGCGTGATTACGGCCCTCAAGCCTGACACCCACGAGATCACGATCGCGAATCGCACGATGGCAGGGACGCAAAACGTCGTGATTCCAGTTTCAGACAAGACTGAAATGCGCCGTTATGCTCCGGATTCGATCAAATTTGCTGATGCAAAGCCGAGTGACTTCAAGGAACTGAAAGTCGGCGACCAGCTACGTGCTCTGGGTGATAGAACGGAAGATCCGCTGCGTTTCAAACCGGAAAAGGTTGTGACCGGAAGTTTTCGAACCGTTGGAGGAGTGGTGACTGCCGTCGATGCAGCCACCGGTGAGATCAAGATCAACGAGTTGGAAAAGAAGACTCCGCTCACGATCGTCGTCAAGAAGGACGCTGTGCTGCGGAAGTTCCCACCGCCTGGTGAAATGGGCGGAATGCGCGCTGGAATGGGTGGCGGACCCGGAGGTCCTGGTGGTGCGCCACCGCCGGCTGGCGCTCAGGGTCAGGCAGGCGCGCGGCCGCAAGGTGGACCGGGTGGACCTGGTGGCGGCCGGCCGGGTTTCAATATCAACGAAATGCTCGAACGTTTGCCGACGATTTCTATCGCAGATGTTAAGCCCGGCGACACGATCATCGTTTCCAGTACGCAGGGCGTGGATCCCACTCGTTTGACTGCGATTTCGCTCGTATCCGGGGCTGACACCCTACTCGCAATGCTGGCGCCGCGGCCGCAACCGGGCCAGCAGACACCCAACCCCGCTGCTGGTTTAGGCAGCGGAGTCACATTCGGCATCGGCTTGCCGTAATGAATTCTGTGTTTCTTGTAGAAAGCATCTCGACCCCAAGGATGTAAAAATGCACTCTATACAAAGTCTTCCCCGCAAGGTTTTCTGCGCCTTCGCGATCGTGATCCTGGCGACGGCACTCGTTGCTGCCCAGCAAGCCCGCGGTTCGCTGCGCGGTTTGATTACTGACGAGTTAGGCGCAGCTATCGTCGGCGCCAACGTAACTCTCACCGACGCAAGCGGCGCACAGAAGAAGACCACCACAAACGGCGAAGGCGTTTACAGTTTCGCCGGACTCGCGCCCGGCAAGTATTCGCTCGTCGCTGCCGCACCAGGTTTCGCTTCGTCAGACGTCAGAGAAGTGGACGTCACCGGCGCACGGCAATCCGTCGATCTCACGCTGAGAGTCACCATCGAAGAGAAGGTCACGATCAACGAAACACCGGTCAGCACTGAAGCCACGAACAACGCGAATCAAACCGTCATCAGCGGCAAAGATCTCGACGCTCTGCCTGACGATCCTGACGAATTAGCGGCAGCGTTGCAGGCGCTTGCCGGTCCATCCGTTGGACCAAACGGCGGCCAGATCTTCATCGACGGGTTCACGGGCGGCAGTCTTCCTTCGAAGGATTCGATTCGCGAGATCCGTATCAACCAAAACCCGTTCGCGGCTGAGAACGATCAGCCGTCGGGACGCATCGATATCCTTACTCGTCCCGGTACTGACAAGTTCCGCGGCGGTGGTTCATTCAACTTCAACGACGAGAGTTTCAATTCGCGAAATCCATTTGCGATCAATTCCGACAAGCGAACGCCGTTTCAGATTCGGCAGTACGACATGAATCTGAGTGGACCACTGGTGAAGAAGAAGGCCTCGTTCTTTTTCAATTTTGGACGTATCGAAACTGACGACAACGAGCTCGTGAGAGCGACCGTGCTCGACGACAACCTCAACATTGTCGACTTTGGACAAGCATTCCTGGTGCCCCGGCGCAACCTGTTTCTCAGTCCACGTCTCGACTACGCGATCAATACAAATCACACGCTTGTCGTTCGTTACAACTTCAACCGTTCGACCACCGACAACCAGGGCATCGGCGGCTTCACTCTGCCTGAACGCGGCTTCAATACAGCTTTCACAAACCACAATATTCAAATTACTGAAACCGCAATCTTGAACCCTACCACCATCAACGAGACACGGTTTCAGTTTACTCGCAGCCGTAACGAGCAAGATGGCAACAACGACGTGCCCGCGCTCGACGTCAGTGGTGCGTTCGGCTCCGGCGGTTCGCAGGTCGGTAATTCATTCAACGTGCGGAAGTCCTGGGAGCTTAATAATTTCACGGCGAAGCAGAAGGGCACGCACGCAATAAAGTTTGGCGGGCGCATTCGACACGTCGACGTCGACGATACGAGTGAGAGTAACTTCGGCGGATCGTGGAGCTTCAGCGGTGGGTTTGGTTTGACAAGTATCGAGCGTTATCAATTGACATTGGACATGCTGGACCAGGGCTTCACGCAAGCACAAGTCCGAGCGGCAGGTGGCGGTGCTACGTCGTTCAGAATCAACGCCGGCAACCCGTTCGCGGACGTCAGTCAAACAGATTTGGGCTTCTTCATTCAGGACGATTGGAGAATCAGACCGAATATCACGTTCAGTTATGGTCTGCGTTACGAGACGCAAACAAACGCGCACAGCAAGTATGACTTCGCGCCTCGCCTCGCGGTGGCCTGGTCGCCGGGAGCTGCGAATAGTGCACGTCCGCCGAAGATGGTGATTCGCTTTGGCACCGGATTTTTCTACAACCGCTTCAACGAGGGCAGTACTCTCCAGGCAAATCGCTTCAACGGCGTCAATGTGCTGTCAACTGCTGTTATCGAGCCGACGGATCGTAACAATCCGCCGAGCGTGGTCGAGCAACAGCTACCGAACGTCGCCGGCATTTATTCGATCCTGAATCAATGGAGCCCGACGAGTGTTCCAAATGTTTCGGGCATACCGGCAACGCAGCAGTCGGTCTGGCAAGTCGATCCAAACCTGCAGGTTCCGACAGTGTGGGTCGTTGGCACGCAGGTCGAACGACAACTGCCGCGCAACATCACGATGTTCGCCGGGTTCTACAACATTCGTATCACCCACGTCATTCGCGCGCGCGACGTCAACGCGCCGATTCCGTTTACGATCACTCCGCTTACGCCGAATGGACGCCGTCCGGATCCGGCGCAGGGTGAAGTCAACCGTTATGAAGCCAGCGGACAATTCAACCAGCGCCAAATGTTCATCGGCTTCAACAGCAGGTTCAGCCGCATGTTCCAGCTCAACGGAAACTACTCGCTGAGCAAAACCACGAACGACACGGATGGCCAGGGTGGCCAACTGTTTCCAATGAATTCGTACGACACGTCGGGTGAATTCGGGCGCAGCTCGTTTGACATTCGACACCGGTTCACGATTTTCGGCACAGTTAACCTGCCGTGGTGGAAAGTAGTTGTGAATCCATTCGTCATTGCGAACACCGGGCCTGGTTTCAATATCACGACGGGCCAGGATCGAAACCTCGATCGACAATTCAATGAGCGACCCGCGTTTGCTGGTCCAAACGCCGACTGTTCTTCACCGGTGATCAGGTGCACGCGCTTTGGCAACTTCAATCTCACGCCTGGACTGGGTGACACGATCATTCCGCGAAACTACGGTGACGCGCCCGGCTTGTTCGTCGTCAACATGCGCGTCAGTCGAACATTTCAGTTCGGAACGATCCACAGAGGCAACGCCGCCGCACAATCCAGACCCGCGGGACAAGCTGCTGCGCCGGCGACGGGACCAGCACGTCCGGCAGGTGGACCAGGTGGGCCGTCGATTGCGGGCGGTGGCGGTGACGGCGCGAAGAGAGCGGTTGGACCAATAGGCCCGCAGGGTGGTGGTCCGGCAGCCGCGCCTTCCGAGAAGAGATACGCTCTGAATGTTTCGATCAACTTTCAAAACATTCTGAATCACGTGAATCTCTCAACGCCCGTTGGTAACTTGTCGTCGCCGAGTTTTGGTGAATCGCTCGGCTTGAATGGTGCGTTTGGCGGTGGCGGCGGCTCAACCGGCGCCGGCAATCGTCGCATCTACGCCCAGGTACGTTTGAACTTCTGATCGCACCTGCGAAGCAGGTGCAGTATTGTCGAAAGGGTGCAAAGATGTTTTTAAGATTTCTTGCCGTCGCGATTTGTGTTGTCAGTTTTGGTCTAATTGTTTTTGCGCAGGAACAAGCCCCCGCGAAGCCCGAGAGCAACGGTTCGGCCGCAGCTCCCGCTGCTGCGGTCACGATCACTCCCGAGACCTCACCGATGGATTTGGCGCGCGCAGCTTTTGCGGCGCAGGGTGGTGAGAAGTTTCGCTCACTCCAGAACATGATCTTGCGCGGGTCAGTGCAACTGTATCCGCCGAACAGTGTGCAATCGATCCCTGGTTCGTTTTCGCTCGTAACTGCTGGTCCAAAGTTGCGCATGGAGATCGATGCGCGGCCCGCGATCGTGTTCAAGCAGATCTACGACGGTGAACACTCATATAGCTCAATGCCGAACGTGGAAATGCCGCCGCTCACAAAGTTCGGCCTGGGCGCGCTTGCGCGATTCGATCAGACCGGCTACCAGATCACCGCGATTCCCGACAAGAAGAAGCAACGCGGATTTCGTCTCGTCGATCCGGAAGGCTACACGACTGACTACTACCTCGACTCCAAAACGGGAAGAGTGATGAGCTTTTTCCTCTACTACGGCAACGCCACGCTGGGAACTGAGAACAGCAAGTTCAAGGAAGTCGAAGGCGTGCTGGTCCCATTTGCCTTCTCTCAAAAATTCGAGATGCCGATGGGGGCATTCTTCGCGGAGTTCAGCGTCAAGGAAGTGAAGATCAACCAGGAGCTACCTGCGGACGCATTCGTGATTCCGCGGTAACAGGTTACGGCTTTAGATACGGGCACGGCGTGTTTGGATTTGCTGTCTTCACACAACCGCTGTACCAGGTAGGACCACTCGGTGGGGTCACGTACATGTGACTTATCTCGGCCTTGTTGATTTCGGACAACGAGGTCTTTTCTGCAACGCGCGCGACGACGAAATTATAGAAGTCGCCACCAGGCATCTTCAGCTCAACGGTTTCACCGGGCGCGATTCCTTTTTCCCGCTCGACCTCAGCACATCCATAGCAGTAAATGACTTGAGGTGATCCCGGATACAACTTTGGAAGAATCAACGTCAATTGCACTGTCTTCAGATGCTGATAAGACAGGTTCTTCACACGAATCGTGATCGTCTTCAACCAATTGTCATCGCGCCCGACAAACGGTTCACCGATATTTACCGGTTTCCCATCCGCCAGAATCTGCTCGATCTGAACGTCGTCGATCTGTCGAAACAGTTGCAGTGAAGGGGCGACAGTTTCGCGATTACTCCCGACCGGCGACTTGGACCATTCGATTGTCTTGTTTTGAGTTTGCGGAGGACTCGCCGCAATTGCGATTACAACTGAGGCGAGAACTGTAAGCAGAGCGAACTGCGCTGATCTGAGTTTGATTCTGCGGCTGCGCTTACGCAGCCCGAACGTCGACATATTCAACACTCGAAGCGGGTTGGGGAATCGGTTGGCCGTCCTGCCGTAAACCTTCAATGTGAAATTCAATAGCTTCTTGAATCAACTCCAATAATTCCCGCTTCGTATCGGCGACCGCGACACACCCTGGTAAATCGGGTACGTGTGCTCCGAAGCTACTTTCGCCTTCCTCAACAACAACTGCGTATCTCATTTGCTGTCCCTCTCTCGCTTCAGTCCAGACTGTTTAAGAATACTATTCAACGTTCCGCGCGGTACCTCGACGCTTTCTTTTCCCGATACTGTCACAGCACCAGGCTTAGTAGCATGTTTGAACTGCCGATGGCTACCTCGGGTTCTCGCTAAGTACCAGCCATTCTCCTCGAGAAGTTTAATAAGCTGTTTTACCTTCACACCAAAATAATATAACGCGTGTCGTCATGCAGCGCAGGAATAGTTTGGAAGTGGGTATAGCATTTCACAGGATACGACTTCAAAGATCATACGCTCATGATTTCCTGCTCTTTGCTCTTGGAGAGTTCGTCGATTTTGCTGATGAAGGTGTTGGTGAGTTTCTGGATTTCGTCGAGGGCGTCGCGCTCTGCGTCTTCGGAAATGCTCTTGTCTTTGAGCATCTTCTTCAATCTATCGTTTGCGTCTCGACGCACGTTACGAATCGCGGTGCGATGATCTTCGGCGATATCGTGTACCTGCTTGGCGAGTTGCCTGCGACGCTCTTCGGTGAGTGGTGGAATTGGAATGCGCACGAGTTTTCCGTCGTTCGAAGGATTGAGGCCGAGATCGGCGGCGCGAACTGCTTTCTCGACGGCGCCGATCTGAGTCTGATCCCACGGCTGAACTGTCAGCATCTGTGGCTCCGGCGCATGGACCGACGCCATCTGGC
>Ga0134123_10002062_pt1 | contig 13163 bp, 11 predicted proteins | sample KB303_FD_96460 | JGI IMG/M metagenome (GOLD analysis project Ga0134123, IMG submission 96460) | Terrestrial soil microbial communities without Nitrogen fertilizer from Kellogg Biological Station, Michigan, USA - KB3-0-3 | ecosystem: Environmental > Terrestrial > Soil > Unclassified ...
CACGTCGTAGAGCTTGTTGGGCTTGCCTGTCGACGCATCCACCGGCAGCGCCTCGGCGAGGCGCCCGAGCTTATCCCTGGCGACAAAGAATGCGGTATCGGTCATGCCGAGCGGCTTGAACAGGCGCTCGTCCAGAAAGTCGGCAAGCCGCTTGCCCGACGCGGCCTCGACCACGCGGCCCAGCATGTCCGTTGAGAGGCTGTATTCCCAGAAGGTTCCGGGCTGGTGCGCAAGCGGCGCCTTGGCGAACCGTTCGAGTTCATCGGCCGGCGACAGCCCCCGGACATCCTCGTCGATGCCACCCTTGACGTAGGCTTCCTTGACGCCGTTGTTCTGCGTGAGGTTGGCGTACGCCAGTCCCGAGGTATGCCGTAGCAGGTCCTGCACGGTCATTTCGCGCTCCGCCGGGACCAGCGTGTAGGTGATTTTGGCGAATTCCGTATCTGTTCTTGCCACGCTGACTTGCAAACCTTTCATGGCGGGCAGGAACTTCGAAACTGCATCGGTCAACTCGATCTTGCCGTCCTCGACCAGCATCATGGCTGCCACGGAAACCAGCGGCTTGGTCATCGAGTAGATGCGGAAGATCGCGTCCTTCGGCATCGGCTTGCCGGATTCCTTATTCTGGAAGCCGACCGCGTCGGAGTACACCAGGCGGCCTTTGCGGGCAACCAGCACGACCACACCGGGCAGGTTGCCTTTATCGATCTCCTGCCTGAAGGCCTCGCTGATGCGGCCGAGCCGCTGTGCCGACATTCCCACCGATTCCGGAGATGCGACCGGCAATCCCTGAGCCTGCAGCCCGCCCCATGAAAAAGCAGCGGCGGCGGCAAAAGCGACGACTGCAATGCGTTTGCAATTCATGGTGAAACTCCCCGAGTGACGTTATGAGCCGGACTTGTGCAGCATCCTACCCGATAGGTTTACCGCAGTGGTTCCGGCGGCGCGACCGAAACGCCACGGACGCCGTTTTCAGCAATCGTGCGCGCTACGAAACCCGATGCCTTGACGTCCTCCACGAATTCGCGCAAATATTTCGCGGCCGCCTCCCGGCCCTTGGGCGTGCCGATCGACTGTTTCACGGAAGTGCACTGGCCTTCGAGCACGCGCGATCCCGGAAGTCTTTCGGCATCGGCGGCGAGCCGCGGCTTGAGTCCGGCGAGGGCTTCGAGTTTTTCCCTGACGAAAAGCTGGTACGAACCTTCGATGCCTTCGGCACGCACGAGCTGCGCATGCTCGAGGCTCCGGGTAAGGAAAAGATCGTAAGCGCTTTTCTCCGCCACGGCGACGCGCACGCCCTTGCGGTCCACGTCGGCGAGCTCACGAATGGGCGATCCCGCGGGGACCAGAAAGGTAACCGGAATCTCCAGATAGGCGGTGCTGAAGGAGATCTCGTTCGCGCGTTGCGGTTCATTGCCGAGGAAAGCTACGTCCCAGGCTCCGGCCTTTGCCGCGTCGGCCAGTTTTCCCGCAGCGTCGAATACCACGAACTCGATGGGCACTCCGAGCCGCCTTCCCAACTCACGTCCGAGATCGGGCGCGACGCCGCGCGGCTCGGCACCCGGCCTGTAGCTGGTCACCAGAAGAAAATTCCCGGTGTTGATGCCGATGCGCAGCTTGCCCGTCGGAGCCAGCTCCGACCGCAGTGACGAAGGGATCGGCGGGGTCATCGCGCAGGACGTTATCACGAAGACGGCGATGGATGCCAATGCCAGCCGCGGCGGCTCCTTCATCCTTTGATCGCTCCGGCCGTCAGGCCCGCCACCAGATACTTCTGCGCCACGACAAACATGACCACCGCGGGCATGATCGTGAGCGTAACGAAGGCCAGGACAAGTTGCCAGTCGGTCGAATATTCGCCTTGATAGGCCATCATTCCGAGTGGCCAGGGGTAGATGCTGTCGCGGTTGAGGACGACCAGCGGCAGCAGGTAACTGTTCCAGCTATGGACAAACACGATGACGCCCACGACCGCGAGGATCGGACGCGACAGCGGCAAAGTAACGTAGCGGAAGAACCTGATGTAGCCGCAGCCGTCGACCTGGGCTGCGTCAAAGAGTTCAGCCGGAAGCTCCCGGAAGAAATTGCGGAACAGCAGGATGCTCATGCCGAGCCCGAATGCGACCTGGGGTAACACCACGCCCCAGTACGTATCTAGCAGCCCGAGGTCGCGGATCTTGATGAACAGCGGAAGGATCGCCGTGGCCGCAGGGAACATGAGGCCGAGGAGCAGATACTGGAGAAGGAATTTCGATCCGAAGAAGCGAACCTGTGCGAATACGAACGCGGCCATCGACGCGGCCGCGAGCGTCAGGATCACTGTCAGCACCGAGATAACGAGGGAGTTCAGCAGAAGCTGCCAATAGCGCGGTCCCGAAAGTATCGACCAGTAATTGGCCCATTCCCAGTGCGCCGGCAGCCCGAACGGATTCACCCGCAGTTCCCCGAGCGACTTGAAGCCGCCGAGAACCGTCGCCAGTAGCGGTATCAACACCAGACCCGCGACCATGAACAGGAGCGCAAAGCGCAGCACCGGCGCGATGATGACCGGAGTGTCGTAGCTGACCGGCTTACCCATGGCGCGACCTGATGCGGTCATAGCCGAACGCAAAAGCTACGCAAATGACGAACAGGACTACGCCGACCGCGCTGCCGAAGCCGATGCGCATGCGCGCAACTCCGTAGCTGTAGAGGTACGTCACCATCGTTTGCGTGCTGTCCGACGGGCCGCCTCTGGTCATTGGCATGATCAGGTCGAAGAACTGGATGGACCCCAGCACCGCGAAAAACACCGAGAGCAGGATCGTTGGACGGAGCAACGGCAGCGTTATCCGCCAGAGTATCTGCCTGCCGGTGGCGCCGTCGATATGGGCGGCCTCGTAGAGGTTCTTGTCGATCTGCTGCAGCCCGGCGATGTAGATCATCATGTGGAAGCCGAAGTACTTCCACACGATCACCACCAGTATGGCGTACATGGCGAGATCGCGATCCGCGAGAACATGCGGCGCCGCAAATCCAAGGCCGGTCGCAAGCCTCGCAACCAATCCGTATTCGCCGTCGTAAACGAAACGCCAGATCAGCCCGGCGGCAACTTCGGCGAGGATGTAGGGAACGAAGAAGATCATCCGGAACGTCACGGCGCCCCGAAACCGGTCTGCAAGCAGGATCGCCATCGCGAGCGCGAGCGGCAGCTGTACCGCCAGCGACACGACGATGATAAGCAGGTTGTTCACCAGGGCGGTTCGGAATGCGCGCTCCTGAAACAGCAGCTCGTAGTTCTTCAGGCCGACGAAGTGCTCCGGCGCGCCGTAGCCATTCCAGCTGTAGACGCTGTACCAGGCCGCTTCGCCCATGGGGAGAACGACGAACAGGGTGAACAGGAACAGCGCCGGCGGAAGGAAGAGAAGGACGACTGCGAGCTTCCCGTTCAACAGGCAATCCTACCTAGTTGGCGAGCTGCCAGGCGCGCTGCACGGCCTGCGCCGCATCCTTCGGTGTCATGACCTTTGCCGCGATATCCGCCGATACGTCATTGACGACGGCGCCGACGGATGGACCGAGCATCTGATCGTAGAAGATCTGGTGGTATCTCGAATGCCCGATGTTCTCCGCGATGCGACGCAGGATTGGATTGGTGATGGCGTCCTGCGTGCCTTTGACGACTGGAATATAGAAGCCCCGGGCGGCGGCCTCGCGTTGAAATTCCGGGTTCGAGAAATACTTCAGGAAGTCGACAGCCTGGGTCGGCGAGCCCTTGGTGACCAGCCAGCCGTTGAGGCCGCCGAGCGTGTCTGAGGCTTCGCCCTTGCCGCCAGCGGTGATCGGGAAAGGAAACCAGCCGAGTTTGTCCTCGGGTAGGCCTTTCTTGTCGGCGGAGTTCGCGCGCATGCTGTTCAGCATGAAGTTGCCCTGCAGCACCATTGCGCCCTTGCCATCGCCGAACTGACCCGAGGACTGCGGAAAGGTTACGGCGAGGAAGCCCGGCTGAAAGGGGTCCAGATCCACCAATTGCTTGAGCTGCTCACCGGCCTTGACGAATGGCTCGGCTGCGAAGCCTTCGCCCACTCCGCGAAGCGCGGCCTCGAAGGCGGCCTTGCCGCCGTTTCGAATGGCGAGATGCGTCCAGTAGAAGTGGATCGGCCATTTGTCCCCGCCGCCGGCGATGATCGGCGTCACGCCAGCAGCCTTCAGCTTCTTCACGGCCGCAAGCAGGTCGTCCCAAGTCTTGATTGCCGCCGCATCTACGCCGGCCTTCGCGAACAAGTCCCGGTTGTAGAAGAAGCCGACCTGTGAGACCTGCATCGGCACACCGTAGATCTTGCCATTCAGGGTGTAGGCCTGGATCGCCGCCGGGCTGAACCGCTCGCGCCAGCTGACGGTCATTGCCGCGGACAAATCCTCGATCACACCGGCCTTGACCTGTTCCCGCAGCACCCCACCCCCCCAACTGTAGATGATGTTCGGGCGATCCGGAGACTGCAGCAGCGTCGTCATTTTCCTCTTGTAGGCCTCGTTTTCGAGGTACTGGATGTCGATGTTCACGCCCGGATGTTGCGCCGCATACCGGCGGGCGACCTCCTTCAGGAAGCCGCTTGCCTGCGGATTCTGCTCGACGTGGAGAAGCTTCACAGTGGTGTCGGCAGCACTTGCGGCCGAACTGCATGTGACAAGAACGAACGCCGTTGCGATGAATCGACAAAATGTCATGGCGCGCCGGTAGGTGGCTGGATGGCGCGGAGTCGCCGTGGCCTTTTCCGCGTTGCGGATAGAATGTGCCCGTGACCCAAGCCGACTGTCAAGGATCGGCCCTGTAGCCAATCGAGCTCGAATAATATGTCGCGGCGCTGATGAAAGCGTCCGACACACACAAGAATTCGCACATCACGTATGCAAAGCATGGAACGCGTCGGCATCGGCATCATCGGCTGCGGCAACATCAGCGAAGCCTATCTGAAGGCTGCGGCAACGTTCCCGATTCTCGACGTCCGCGGCGTTGCCGACCTGCGGCCCGAAGCCGCGCGGGCCCGCGCTGACGCATTCGGCCTCACCGCCATGACGGTCGACGCGCTCCTCGCCGACCCGTCGATCGAGATCATCGTCAACCTCACCGTTCCCGCGGCTCATGTCGAAGTGGGACTGCGCGCCATTGCAGCCGGCAAGCACGTGCATTCGGAGAAGCCACTTGGGCTTGGAACGAAGGAGGCGCAAACCCTGCTGGACAGCGCGGCCGGCCGCGGCCTGCGCGTGGGATGCGCGCCCGACACGTTTATGGGTGGAGCGCATCAGACCTGCCGCAAGTTGGTCGACGAGGGCGCAATAGGCCGTCCGGTCGCGGCGACCGCTTTCTTCATGTGCCCCGGGCACGAACGCTGGCATCCGAATCCGGCCTTCTTCTATGCGCCCGGGGGTGGGCCGATGTTCGACATGGGGCCTTACTACATTACCGACCTGGTGAATCTGCTCGGACCCGTCGAACAGGTGTCGGGAATGACGGCGCGCTCACGCGACCAGCGGGAGATCACCAGCCAGCCGCTCGCCGGGCAGATGATCCCGGTCGACGTTGCAACCCATGTTGCGGGCACATTCCGCTTCGTTTCCGGCGCCGTGGCTACGATCGCGATGAGCTTTGATGTGCCGCAGCACCGTCACGTTCCGATTGAACTTTACGGTACGGAGGCGACACTTCTGGTGCCAGACCCGAATCGGTTCGGCGGAGCGATCGAGATCGGTCGGAACAAGGCATGGTCCGAGCGCGGAGTCGAACACCTCTATGCGGATGGCAACTACCGGATCATCGGCGTGGCCGACCTTGCTCATGCGATCCGGTCTGGCCGCCCCCACCGCGCATCCGGACATCTGGCCTACCATGTACTCGAGGTGATGGAGGCGTTCCAGGAGTCGTCCGAACGCGGAACATACGTAGCGATCGAGAGTCGACCGGAGCGGCCGGCAATGTTGCCGACGGACCTCGCCCCTGGCGAGCTGGACTAGGAACGACACGCCGATGCAAGACTCAGGAGCAGAAGCATGCGCGAAGCACTGATCGTCTGGGGCGGGTGGAACGGTCACGAACCGGAGCGCTGTGCCGGGATCGTCGCCGGAATGCTGGAAGAGGAGGGCTTCAGGGTCCACCTCGCCAATACAACCGCGGCATTCGCTGCGCCAACGCTGACCAGCATGAGCATCGTCGTGCCGATCGTCACCATGGCGAAGATCGAGAAAAGCGAGGTCGATAATCTGACCAAAGCCGTGCGCGGCGGCGTTGGATTGGCGGGATTCCACGGCGGCATGTGCGATGCCTTTCGCGATGCAGTGGAGTATCAGTTCATGTGCGGAGGTCAATGGGTTGCCCACCCGGGCAATATCATCGATTACCGCGTGAACATCGTGCGGAGGGACGACCCTGTCATGCAGGGGATCGGGGATTTCGACTACCGTTCCGAACAGTACTACATGCACGTGGATCCTTCGAACCAGGTGCTCGCGACCACCACGTTTTCCGGCAAGCACGCGGCCTGGATCGATGGGGTTGTCATGCCGGTGGTCTGGAAGCGCCGTCACGGGGAGGGCCGCGTGTTCTACAGCTCGCTCGGACACATCGCATCCGAGTTCGAGGTTCCGCAAATGCGTACCATCCTGCGGCGCGGGATGGCCTGGGCGGCCCGTTAGTGTCCTGATCCGAGGCGCGGCGTGCCGCCTGTCAACGAGCCACGTCGCGCTTGACTGTCACGGGCAGCTTCGCCGGCGGCAGGCAGATTTCGCTGTTGCACGCCTGGGTCGAAACGATCGCGCGAATCTCTTGATCCTCTCCGATCGTTCCCTTAGGAAACAATGCGGAGAGTGTGACTTCGCCTTCGTAAACCTTCAACCCCGCTGGAGCAAAGGAAGGCTTGAACAGGATTGCCGCCGGATAGCGCACCTGTGTCGGAGTAAGCCCATCGAAGCCGACGCTGGTCGCGATCAGGTAGTCGTATGTCGCCGGGTTAGCATTGACGTGATAGCCATCGACGATTCGCAATGTCACCAGGACTTCATCCTGTCCGGAACCGGTTTTCGCGACCGCCGAGGCACGAACTACCGCTTCGGTCGTCACAGGGCTTTGCGAAGCGGCCCCAGAGGATACGAAGTTGTTCTGGTTGAGTGCCAGGATCATCGCAGGCCAGGATTCCGGCGTGCCTTCGAGTCGATGGCCGAAACGGTCGACGACCTGCCGGGCGGCGTCGCCATAGCGTGCCATGCCCGTGAATTGCTCCACGCGCAACAGCAAATCGACTGCAGCCGAGCTTCCGGACGGATAGGCATTGTCGCCGTCTTCCGGCGGAGCCATCAGCAGGTAGTCTTCGGCAGTCGTGGTCGCGAGGCGGCCATCGGATCGCAGAAAGCGCGCAAGAAGAGCGTCGGCGAGCTGGCCCGCGCGCTCCAGCCAGCGCGCGTCTTTGGTCGCGTCGTACAGCGCAAGGTAGCCCAGCCCGAGTAGCGCGTAGTCGTCCAGGAAGGCATCGGTCTGTGCGCGGCCGTTGAATATCTCGTGGCGCAGCCCGGTGGTTTGGTCGTAGGCGAGACGCCACATGCGCTCGCCGCTTGCGCGGGCCACCGCGAGGTACTGCGGCATGTCGAGCGACTGGGCGGCGCGCGCGAAGGCCCGGATCGCAAGGCCATTGAGCGCCATTACCATTTTTACGTCGCGCTCCGGCTGATGCCGGCGGTTCCGGACTTCCAGGAGCCGTTTTCGCTCGGGCGCGTACGCGGCAATCAGTTGCGCTTGGTCCCGGTGACCGGTGCGTTTCAGCGTCGCCCCGACCGGCAGCCGAAGGCGCAGCACTCCCAGCACTTCGCCCTTTAGCGCCTGCTCCGAGGTTTGCAGCTTTTCCTGATCGGGCATCGGCGCCAATTCGTAGACATCAAGGAAGTGCTGCGCACCTTGATCCCCGAGGACCGCCACGATTTCCCGCCGGCTCCAGAGGTAACTCAAGCCCTCCTTGCCATCCACGGCCGCGTCTTCGGCAGTGTAGAAGCCGCCCTCGGGCGCCATCATCTTCCTGATCAGATAATCGGCCACTGCGATCGCGATCGCGCGATAGTGCGGCGCGCCGGTGAGGCGGTATGCCTCCGCGTAGATCGCAAGGAGCTGGGCGTTGTCGTAAAGCATTTTCTCGAAGTGCGGAATCGACCAGGTCGAATCGGTGGCGTAGCGGTGAAATCCGCCGGCCAGGTGGTCGAAAATTCCGCCCGCCGCCATCGCGTCTAGCGTGCCGGTGAGCACGCCGATATCGGCTATGCCGGCGTCGAGCCCTTGCGTGCCGAGCAGCAGCGCCAGAACCGGCGCCTGCGGAAAGCGCGGCCCCTTGGCGGGACCGAACCCGCCACGCTCCCGGTCGGCGCGTTTCACCCAGACCGCGACCGACTGCTCGAGGGACGCACGCGGGTCGATCGGCTCGCTCGCCTCCGGCGCCTGCAGCTGTTCGCGCAAAGCGGCGGTCGTCTTCTCCGCGGCTTCCCGTACGCGCTGCGGATCCTGCGTCCAGCTCTTGTGGATGGACTTGATGATGCTGTCGAACCCTGGCCGTCCAAAAGCATCGTCGTGTGGCGGAAAATAGCTGCCGGCGAAGAAGGGCTTGAGATCGGGCGTGAGAAAGACGTTGTTCGGCCAGCCACCGCGCCCGGTCATCGCCTGGGTGGCTGCCATGTACAGCCTGTCGATGTCGGGCCGCTGCTCGCGATCGACCTTGATGTTCACGAACCAGGCGTTCATCAGATCGGCAAATTCCTGCTTGCTGTAGATGGTCTCCTCCGCGACATGGCACCAGAAGCAGGTGCTGTAACCTACGGAAAGGAAGATCGGCTTGTTCTCGCGCTTTGCCTTTGCCAGCGCTTCCGGCCCCCACGGATACCAGTCCACCGGGTTGCGAGCGTGCAGCAGCAGGTACGGATCGTTCGAATCGATCAGCCTGTTGGCGGGCGGGGTTCGGGGCGGGACAGACTGCTCCGCGGCCAGAGCCGCGCCGGGGCCACACGCAACCAGGAGTGCCACCGCGAGCAGCGCGACTCCGAAGCGGTGTCCGGAATTGGAGAGACGAATTCGGCTCGGGTCAGCTGACATCGTCGCTTGGCACTCAATGACCCATGGTGCGCAGAAGAACAGGACCCCGGAACGCAGCAGCACTTTCCAATTTCCCGCATTCCTTGATGTCCGGCGCGGTTCGGGTGCTTTTCTTGGGGCCTTCCGCATGCCGCCCGGCGTGGGTTTCAACTTTTCTGCGAAGCGTAAAGCGCCCGGGAGAGATCCTCCATCAGATCGTTCGCATCTTCCAGGCCGATGGAAAGGCGCACGGTGCCCTCGGTGATGCCGGCCGCGCGCAACGCGGCGTCGTCCATTCGGTAGTGCGTGGTGGTTGCCGGATGGATCACCAGCGACTTGGCGTCGCCGACATTGGCCAGGTGCGAGAACACCTTGAGCGACTCGATGAAGCGCTTGCCGGCCGCGCGCCCGCCCTTGAGGCTGAAGCTGAAAACTGCGCCGCAGCCGCGCGGAAGGATTTTTCTGGCCAGTTCGTGATCCGGGTGCGAAGGCAATTCCGGGTAAGAGACCGATTCGATCGCTTCGTGGCTGTCGAGGAAGGCCACGATCTTGCGGGTGTTGTCGATGTGTTTCTGCATGCGCAGGCTCAAAGTTTCGACCCCTTGCAGGATCTGGAAAGCGTTCATCGGGCTCATGCACCCGCCGAAGTCGCGCAGGCCTTCACGGCGCGCGCGCAGCGAAAATGCGGTCGTTGTGGATTCGTCGGTGAACACCATGCCATGGAAGCCTTCGTAGGGTTCGGTGAGCGTCGGAAATTTGCCGGACTTCTCCCAATCGAATGTGCCGCCGTCGACCAGCACTCCGCCGATCGCCACGCCGTGGCCGCCGAGAAACTTGGTCGCCGAGTGAAAAAGGAGGTCCGCGCCCAGCTCGAAAGGGCGCATCAGGTAGGGCGTGGTGAAAGTGGAATCCACCAGCAGCGGCAGACCGGCTTCATGCGCGACTTTTGCGACTCGCGCGATGTCGAGAACGTCCAGCCCGGGATTGCCGAGCGTCTCCCCGAAGATCAATCGCGTATTCGGGCGGAGCGCTTTGCGGAATCCTTCCACGTCCCGCGCGCTGACGAAAGTGGTGTCGATGCCGAAGCGCGGCAGCGTGTACTGCAGCAAATTGTGCGAGCCGCCATACAGCGAACGCGAGGCGACGATGTGGGAGCCGGCGCCCATCAGGGTCGCAATCGCCAGGTGCATGGCCGCCTGGCCGCTCGCGGTCGCGATTGCGCCGACTCCGCCCTCGAGCGCCGAGACGCGTTCCTCCAGCACCGCGTTGGTGGGGTTGGAGATGCGCGAGTAGACGTGTCCGGCACGCTCCATGTTGAACAACGACGCCGCCTGGTCGGTGTCCTTGAAGACATAGGATGTGGTGAAGTAGACCGGCTGCGCGCGCGCGCCGAATTGCGGGTCGGGCTGCTGTCCCGCATGCAAACTCAGCGTGTCGAACTGGTAGGTCTTCGGCCCCGGCATATGAGTTCCGTGACGGACGTGGCGGCGTGATGTCGATAGATCAATAAAAGGCGCCGCGGGCGGTGACGGGCCAGACCGACTCGACCTTGTCGCGGCGCACGCCCACGATCCACTCGTAGAGATTCACGGTCGGGTCGCAGTGGCCCGGAATCAGCCGTATCTTGTCGCCGACAGCCATTTTTGTCCCCGGCTGCAGGCGCAACACCCCGTGCTCGTCCGAGGCTTTGACGAATTCCACGCCCGGCAGATCCGCGACCAGCGGCATTCCGGAATCCACCGACAATGCCTTCAGCCCGGCGTCGACGACCGCGCGTTCGGCGACCGCGTGGCTCATGACCGTGGTCCAGACGAACAGGCTTTGCTGAAAGTGGCGCAGCGGCTTGCCGTCCTCGTCGAGGTTACGGTTGTAGTCGGCATCCATGAAAATGTAGGAACCCGGCTGGATTTCATTGTAGATGCCGCTGCCGGCCTCGTGCAGGTAGGTTCCGGTGCCGGCGCCGGTGATGATTTCAGGCTTGATGCCGTATTCGTGCAGCTTCTCCAGGGTCATGCGCACCTGCTGCGCCGCCTTGGCTATGGCGTTGCGCCGTTCGGCGGGCGCGCGCGCGTGCTGCGCGGCGCCCTGATAGGCGTGCAGGCCGGCGAAGCGCAGATTCTTCGCTGCGGTGATCCGGTTTGCCAGTTCAACCACCGGCTGCCCCGGATCGACGCCGCAACGGTTCGCTCCGACATTGACCTCGATCAGCACGTCCAGAGTGGCGCCCGCGGCGCGCGCCGCGAGGTCGAGGTCGGAGACGTTCTGCGCATCGTCCACGCAGACGCTCACCCGCGCTCGTTTTCCAAGTGCGGCCAGTCGCGCGAGTTTGACGGTACCGACGACTTCATTGCTGACCATGACATTCATCACGCCGCCTTCGACCATGGCCTCGGCTTCGGTCACCTTCTGACAGCAGACGCCGACCGCTCCGTGCGCCATTTGCCGAAGCGCTATCTCGGGGCATTTGTGGGATTTGGCATGAGGACGCACGCGTACATTGAATCCCGCCAGAGATTCATCGAGGCGATCCAGATTGCGCTCGAACGCATCCAGTTCCAGCAGCAGCGCCGGGGTGTCTACGTCGCCAAGCCGCATGCCGGTCCGGGCCGGCGGAGGCAGTCGTGTCACTCAGCGCCCCGCCATGCAGTCGGTGCGCATGACGTTGCCGGCGGATTCCACCGTCCAGTTGCGTCCATACGGCCCGAACACGAGGTCCACGATAGCAGCGAGGTTCTTCTTCTCGACCGGATCGTTGTATGTGCGTTTCTCCAGGGCCGCCAGCGCCTGTTCCCGCGTCTGGCCCTCCTTGCGCCAGGACATGGCTTCCGAGGCGAATGTCGCGATGTCGTCGCAGGTCATGGTGCCCAGCGGATAAGCGGCCTGGACGGCAGTGGACGCTGCAAGAAGCAGGGCGGACAGCAGAAATTTCATCATCTACAAGCTCTCGAAGAACGCAGGGGGGTAGAATTTGCCGGCAGGCGCATCGGCATCGATGCGAAGGCGCCATTTTAGGGTTTTGGCACGGGGATTGCCATGCTGAGTCACCGTCACAACGCGAGTGGGTTTGCCATGCTGCGCATGTTCGCAATCATCCTGGTTGCGGCGTTGTTGGCGGCGAGCCAGAGTCTGGCGCGGGAATCCGAGGGCATGTCACGACGACGCGCGCTGGAGGATCTGCGGCAGGAGGATGCCCAAACCCGGGCAGCCGCCTGCGCAGTGCTCGGCGAACTGGGAATACCGGCGGATTTGCCGCCGTTGATGGCCGCTCTGTACGATCCGGATGCGCGGGTGCGGCACGGCGCGGAAGGGGCGATATGGCAGGTATGGAGCCGCTCGGGGGACCGGGCAACCGACCAGGTTTTCGAGCGCGGCCTGCGGCAAATGCACAGCGGAGATCTCCCGGCGGCGGTCGAGACGTTCAGCCGGGTGATCACAATGAATCCGGACTTTGCCGAGGGGTGGAACAAGCGCGCGACTGTCTACTTCCTGCTCGGCAAGGACGATTTATCGCTGAAGGATTGCGCCGAAGTGCTCAAGAGGAATCCGCAACACTTCGGCGTGCTCTCCGGTTACGGGCAGCTGTATGTGCGCAAGGGCGAACTGGAACGCGCCCTCGAGTTCTTCCGGCGTGCGCTGACGGTAAATCCCAACATGGAGGGCGTGCGCAGCTCGATCGAACTGATCGAGAAAGTCCAGGTGGAACGCCGCCGGAAATTCATCTAGGGAAGCTCTGATCAAGTTCCACATGCGCGACCGAGGCGATTCGGGTCGAGGGCAAGACGGCGAGGACGCCGTGTAGCCGGCCTACATAAGGAGGAGCCGGCGCAGGCATCGGCCCGAATCGCCCGGTCCCTCGAAGGAGTCGAAATGTCATTGGGTTGTGCCAGGTGCGGCGCCTGCGTTGTTACGCTCCTTGCTGGGGCTTCAGCCGCAGCTGCGGAGCGACGCCTAGCAGTCATCCGCACCTGGCGCAACGCGCGTCGCGGAACTTGATCAGAGCTTCCCTTGCCGAAGTGCAATCCCGATTTCACGGCAGAACGTGGATCTTCGATCTGGACAACACGCTGCACGACGCCCGCCCGCA
>Ga0134123_10002063_pt1 | contig 13159 bp, 13 predicted proteins | sample KB303_FD_96460 | JGI IMG/M metagenome (GOLD analysis project Ga0134123, IMG submission 96460) | Terrestrial soil microbial communities without Nitrogen fertilizer from Kellogg Biological Station, Michigan, USA - KB3-0-3 | ecosystem: Environmental > Terrestrial > Soil > Unclassified ...
CACCCCTGAGCTCGTCGCCGAGTTCCGCGAGCTCGGCATGAACCTCTCCGCCGACGACCTCGTCGCCGGCCGCATCCACGGCGTCTCACCGGCCTACGTGCGGCAGATGCGCGAGCTCGGCCGCCGCGAGGCGAGCTTCGACGACCTCGTCGCCACCCGCATTCACGGCGCCACGCCGCAGTTCATCGGCGAGATGAAAGAGCTCGGCTACGGCGACCTCGACCTCGACGACTACGTCGCATTTCGCATCCACGGCGTGACGCCGGCGTTCGTCGAGGAGCTCGCGGAGCTGGGCTACCGCGACATCGACGCCGACGACCTGGTGGCATTCCGGATCCACGGAGTGACGGCGAAGTTCATCCGCGAGCTAGAGGAGGACGGGTACCGAGACCTGTCGGCCGATGACCTGGTGTCGATGAGGATCCACGGGCGCGGGCGGCGGTAGGCGGCGCGTCGCGAGCGCTCGAGACGGCGGCGCCGCTTGGCACCGTGGCGCCTCTCCAGGGCCTTCAACTCGCAGCGCGGCGGACCGATACGCGCGGATGGTAAGAATCGCGCGTGCCTGTTCGCAGCGTACCGCGGCCCACGCCCGAGACTGTCACGGCGGTCCTCGCCGCCTTGCCGCTGACGGTGCCGACGCGCGAGGAGTGGGCGCCGCTCGCGGCCGCGCAGCTACCGACCTTCCTCGCCGATCACGCGGTCTGCGAGCAGCAGGTGGCCGCCTTCGCCCTCTCGCTCGCCGGCCACTACCCGGCCGACCACGAGCTGGTCGAGAAGGCGGCGGCGCTGGCGGCCGAAGAGGTCCAGCACTTCCGCCGTGTCGTGCGCATCCTCCACCGCCGCGGCTACCCGAGCGCTGGCCGGCGGCCCAACCGCTGGGTGCGCGCGCTGCGCGACCGCATCGAGCTCGGCCGCGAACCGTGGAGCAAGGTCGACCGCCTGCTCTTCGGAGCCCTCGTCGAGGCCAGGAGCTGCGAGCGCTTCACTCGCTTATTGGCGGTGATCGACGACGCCGAGGTGGCGCGGCTTCTCCACGACCTCGGGCCAGCCGAGCAGCGGCACTGGGAGGTGTTCTACGCGTTGGCCGCTCGCGAAATGCCTGCGGACCAGCTTGCCGAACGATGGCAGAGTTGGCTCGCGTTTGAGGGCGAGCTGCAATCGCGGGCCGGAGTCGAGCCCACCGTCCACGGGTGAGATGGACTCCGCGCCGCGTGCGGTGGCCTGTCACACGCAGCAGATTTGCGAACGGTGTATAACGATGCCAATTGAGCGCTTCGGTCTCCGGGCCGATGCCCATGAAGATCGACCGGCGGCGGCAGGCCCGGCCAGCCGCGCTCCGGGTCGCGGATCAGGAAGAAGAGCGCGGACGCTGCCATCAGCCCCACCGGCAGCCCGAGCATGAAGATCCCCAGCGCCCGCGACCGCCGCTCCGCGGGGAAGAGGTCGCCGATGAGCGAGCTCGCAGCCGGCGCGTAGCTCGCCTCGCCGACGCCGACGCCCATGCGCGCGACGAGGAACGACCCGAAGCTCCAGGCGAAGGCGTTGGCTGCCGTGAAGGCGCTCCATATCGCGACTCCCCAGCCGATCACCTTCCTGCGCGAGCCGCGGTCGGCGAGGCGTCCGAGCGGCAGCCCGGCGATGGCGTAGATGACGGTGAAGGCGGCGGCGATGATGCCGAGCTGGAAGTCGTTGAGCCCCCACTCGAGGCGGATGGGGCTCGTTGAGGATCGCCGGGATCGTGCGGTCGAAGAAGTTGAGGAGGTTGGCGAGGAAGAGGAGGGCGAGGACTCGCCAGGCTTGGGAGGGTTGGGATTCGCGAATGGATGCCAAGTAGAACCCCTTATATGGCCGGTGGCACTGTCAGAGGCCCGAGTGGTGGTGACCGAACCGCGTCGCGAGGAGCCGCCTGACGATGGGGTGCCAGGCACTTGTCCAGGGCCGATGCGGTTGTGCTTAGGTCATCAAGCCCCGGAGCTAGCGTGTCCCGAGCTTAGCCGCGGACATGCGCCCCCGCGGCCCCGTTCCCATCGGCGCCGTGCTTGGACGAGTGCTGAGACGCTCTTCCGCCGCAACGACGCCTCGGGCACGCAGGTAGTACGCTTCGTTCGCAATGCGCCTGTACTCGGGCCTATCGCCTCAGTTCATCGAGGAAGCCACACGCGGCACTATCGCAGGCCGTCTCGAGAAGGCGTTCTTCAGATACTTCCGGTACAAGCCGTCCCAGAACGAGGTACATTCATGGGACCGCTCACTACGCGCATTGACCCGCGTCTTCTCTGCTTCCGACCTCACCGACCATGGAGTCGTCCTCGAGTACCAACTGCCGTTAACATCGCGTCGGCTCGACTGCCTTGTCTGCGGCAAGAACACCGAGCAAGACGACAACTCAGTCATCATCGAGCTCAAGCAGTGGCAGGGCTGTGAACCAGCAGAAGGAGCGCACATCGTTGCCACGTGGGTAGGTGGAGCGGTTCGTGAGACCCTCCACCCGTCCGCTCAGGTTGGCCAGTACCAGTTATACCTAGAAGACACGCACACGGCTTTCTGGGAGGGGACTCGCCCCGTAACCCTCTCCTCGTGCGCATTTCTTCACAATTACGAGCCGCTGGTCGACGACGCTCTCCTAGCGCCAAAGTTCGCCGACCTCCTCAGCCGGCACCCGTCGTTCCTGGCCCGCGACTTCGACCAGCTGGGGAGCTATCTCCGCCAGCGGCTCGATGGGGGAGCTGGCGAGGCTGTGCTCCGTCGTATCGAGGACGGCAAGTATCGACCCAGTAAGAAGCTGATGGAGCATGTCGGACGCGTCATCAAAGGGAAGCAACAGTATGTTCTCCTCGACGAGCAGTTGGTTGTCTACGAGTCCGTGCTGTCAGCGGCGCTTCGCGGGGTGGAGAGCCGCAAGGAGGCCATCTTGGTGCGCGGTGGTCCAGGCACCGGCAAGTCGGTCATCGCGATCAACCTCGTAAGTGATCTGTTGCTCGCAAGCTTGAATGCCCACTACGCCACTGGCTCCAGAGCGTTCACCGAAACGCTTCGCAATGTCATCGGGGGCCGCGGCAGCGCCCAGTTCAAATATTTCAACAGCTACGTGGCAGCCGAGCCCGAATCTGTGGACGTGCTTGTCTGCGACGAGGCACATCGGATCCGCGAGACCAGCAACAACAGGTTCACGAGGACGGAGCTCCGCAGCAAGCGGCTGCAGATCGAAGAACTCCTCGATGCGGCGAGGGTGGCTGTGTTCTTCATTGATGATCGGCAAGTGGTGCGACCCAACGAGGTCGGTTCGTCGGAGCTGATTCGCCGGGAGGCGGCCGCGAAGGGATTCACAGTACGCGAGTACGAGCTCGAAGCTCAGTTCCGTTGCGCCGGGTCCGATGGCTTCGTTAACTGGGTGAACAACACGCTCGGTATCGAGCGCACTGCGAATGTGCTCTGGGATCCTGCGGAAGACTTCGACTTCCGGATCATGTCTTCCCCGGAGGCGCTGGAAGAGGCCATCCTTTTGCGCGCCGCCCAAGGCCAGTCAGCCAGGCTCACGGCGGGCTTCTGCTGGAAGTGGTCGAAGCCGCAACCAGACGGTCGATTGGTTCCCGACGTCGTCATCGGCGACTTCCGGCGACCGTGGAATGCCCGTTCCGATGCCGGAAGACTCGCGCCGGGTATCCCCAAGGAAGCTCTCTGGGCGAACGATCCCAAGGGAATCGAGCAAGTCGGCTGCATCTACACCGCGCAGGGGTTCGAGTTCGACTATGTGGGCGTGCTCTTCGGCGAGGACTTGGTCTACGACTGGGAGACCCAGGCGTGGGTCGGACAGTCGGAGCGTTCTCACGACACCGTGGTGAGGCGTTCCAAGCAGCAGTTCGTCGATTTGGTCAAGAACACCTATCGCGTGCTCCTTTCTCGTGGCCTCAAGGGCTGCTACGTGCACTTCCTCGACAAGGACACGGAGCGCTTCGTGCGAAGTCGCGTCGAGGGTCGGCTTAGGGGGATCGAGGAGATCCGGGTCGAGCAATCTGGGGAACGGTCCGACCTGCCTTTCCGGATCCTGCCGTTCCCTCTCGTCCGCCCCTTCGTCAATTCTGTTCCTCTCTACCGCATCGATGCAGCAGCTGGCGTCTTCGGCCCCGAGCGCAGTGTGGAACAGGCGGACGACGGCGCTTCGCCAGCAGATCTCGAATGGGTTGAGCTTCCCCAGGGGCTCACGCCACAGAAGGATCTGTTCGTCACGCAGGTTGTGGGTGGATCGATGAATCGCAGGATCCCGGATCGTTCCTGGTGTCTCTTCCGGTACGCGGGGCCCGGCACGCGGAATGGCCGCATTGTGCTTGCGGAGCATCGCGACCTAGCCGACGTGGACACTGGTGGTCGCTATACCGTCAAGCTCTACGAGAGTCGCAAAGAGGCCGGACCAGATGGCACTTGGCGGCATACTGAGATCCTGTTGCGACCTGACTCCGATGACCCTCGCTATCGAGCCATCCGCATTACCGAGGAACAAGCCAAGGCTTTCAGGGTGGTGGCGGAGCTCGTTGCCGTGTTGACCTAGGAGTGGGCGACGCAGGCAGCCAAGTTGTGAGACTCTTCGTCGCCGTCACCGATAACGACTGGTTCCGCTTCCTGCGCGACAGACCTCACCTCGACGAGGTCAATTTCTGGCAGCCGAGCGGTAGCTCGTCGTTCCGCGCGCTGTTGCCGGGCGAGCTGTTCCTGTTCAAGCTCCACCACCCAGAGAACTTCATCGCGGGAGGTGGCCTCTTCGCCCACTTCTCGCCGACGCCACACAGGACAGCGTGGGAGTGGTTCGGCGAGAAGAACGGAGTCGCTACGTTGGAGGCGATGCGCCGTCGGCTGAGCCGCTATCGCCGCGCGGAGATTTCGCCGTTCGAGGACGTGACGATCGGCTCGATCATGCTCTCGCAGCCGTTCTTCTGGCCGGAGTCGCTGTGGATTCCGATGCCCGCGGATTTCGCCCGCAACATCGTTCGAGGCAAGGGATACGACACCGCGACGAGCTCTGGTCAGAAGCTCTGGGAGGAGGTCCGTATTCGGCTTGAGGGAATGACGATCGCGGAGCCGGCTGCCAGCGGCGTGGCAAGTGAGATGTGGGGCGCACCCATGTCGGTTCGACCGCGTCTCGGCCAGGGCACTTTTCGGTCTCTGGTTACCGATTGCTACGGACGCAGATGTGCCGTGACGGGGGAGAAGGCGCTACCAGTACTCGACGCGGCGCATATTCAACCCGTTATGGCGGGCGGTCGTCACGAGTTAGCCAACGGTCTCCTCCTCCGGTCCGACTTGCATCGACTCTTCGACAGGGGGTACGTGACGGTCACTCCCGATGGCCGGTTCCGCGTCAGCTCGCGTCTGAAGGCCGACTTCGACAACGGCGAGCCCTACTATCCGCTCGAAGGCGCCCAGCTTTCGGTTCCGGATCGAGCTGCCGATCGGCCACGCCGTGAGTTGCTCGAGTGGCACAGCTCAAGCGTCTTCCTTCGGTAACCGGTCAGCCGTAGTCGGTGTACTTCTTCGCTTGGCCGCGAACGAGCTCGGCAGGGTACTTGAGCTCGTTCTTTTCGAGCTTCCGACCGGCGGCAGCCTCGGCGTCGATTCCCAGCTCGTCGCAGAGTCTTACTAGGTAGATGAGAACGTCGCCGATCTCGTCCTCGACCGCTGCCTTCGATTTCTCGGGGAGCTCCCTACTCTCTTCTGGAGTCAGCCACTGGAACTGCTCGAGAAGCTCGGCAGCTTCAACCGTGAGTGCCATCGCCAGATTCTTGGGCGCGTGGAATTTCTCCCAATCGCGTGCGCGGACGAAGTCTCGGAGGCGGGAACGTAGCTGGTCAAGGGACATGCTGGTACGTTACAACTGAACGCTCTAGACGGAGGACGCGCGACCGGATGAGCAAAGGGAGGCCGGCGCAGCGGGTACCAGCCGAACCGCGGCGCCTGACCCGCTACGCTCACCGGACCGCCAGCACCCAGCTCGATGAGCACACCGCGGGCCTCGCCGCGAAGCGGACGCGCGGGCTGCCTTCTTCCAGCCGATGCCGCGGCTGACGTAGAGCGGGAACCGAAGCCGTCCGCATCGAGAGGGCGACGAGGTCACCGGCTCTACCCGGTAGAGGTGCCAGCCGAACCGCCACCTCAAGCCTGCCCGGATGAACACAAACGCGCGCGCGTCACTGTGCGAAGCTCGGATTCGCTCGGCCCTCGGATTGCCCGATGAAGATCCTCGTCGACGCCGACGCCTGCCCGGTCAAGGACGAGGTCTACCGCGTGGCGCGGCGTCACGCGCTCCCGGTGGTGCTGGTGGCCAACTCGGCGATGGCGGTTCCGGCGAGCGACACGGTCCGGCTCGAGGTCGTCGGCGGGCGCTTCGACGCGGCGGACGATCGCATCGTGGAGCTCGCCGAGGCCGGCGACGTCGTGGTCTCTGGGGACATCCCGCTGGCCGCGCGCTGCATCGCCAAGGGAGCGCTGGTGTTGAGCGCCAAGGGGCGGCGGTTCGACGAGGAGAGCATCGGTGACGCGCTGGTGACGCGGGACTTGCTCGAGCACCTGCGCGGCGGAGGCATGGTCACCGGCGGGCCGCCGCCGTTCGATCGCAAGGACCGATCACGTTTCCTCGACTGGCTCGAGGCGAGCATTCGGGCGGCGCGAAGCCGGTCGAGCCGCTCCGGTGCCGAATAGACGCTGGTCGCCGGATCACTGCGAAGGTGTCGGTCGGTGCGGCCCCGCCGAGATGACCATGATAGCCTCCATATCATATGGCGCACCGCACAACCCTCCTCCTCGACGACGAGACTCGGGCAGCGGCCCGAGATCTTGCTCGGGAGTACGGCGTGACCGTATCCGAGGCGATCCGGCGCTCCGTGATCCGCCAGCGTGACCTGGCGGTGGGCCCTCCAGCAGATCGTCGGGCCCAGCGCACGCGGGCCCTGCGCCGGGCGTTCGAGCTCTTCGAGGGGAACGATCCGGCGGCCGAGGTCCGGCGACTCAAGTCGCAGGACGCGGGCTTCTAGTTGCTGGTTCACCTCGACACCGATTTCCTGGTCTACGCGCTCTCCGTTCGCGGAGCAGAGAGGGAGAAGCTCAGCGAGCTGGCGCGCTCTGAGGCACAGATCGAGATCAGTGCCATCGCGTGGTACGAGTTCTCGCGCGGGCCTCGTACTGCTGAGCAACTCGCCGTGGCGCGGTCGTTCCTCGGGAGCGACGGGATCGTGCCGTTCACCGAAGACCTTGCCGCCGCGGCCGCGGAGGCCTTCCGGACTCTGGGATCTCCCAGAAAGCGCGCGGCGGACGTTGCGATCGGGATCACCGCCGCAGCGGCGGGTGCCGTGCTCCTCAGTCGAAACGCGAAGGACTTCGCAGGCATCCCGGGGTTGACGGTCGAAGCGGTCGCATGACGCCGCTACCCGCGACCCTGTTCACGAGTCACGAGTCCCTCAACACGACCGCCGGGTCGACGCGGCTCGCTCGCCGCGCCGGCACGGATGCGGCCAGGAGCCCCGCGGCCACCAGTACCACCGCCGCGCCGGAGAGCGCCAGCGGGTCGGCCGTGCCGACGCCGTGGAGGAAGCTCGCGAGCAGTCGCGCCGAGACGAGGAAGGCGACCAGGCCGAGGCCGCCGCCGATCAGCGCTCCGCCGCGGCCGACGATCTGGCCGAAGACCGTCGCCGGCCGCATGCCGAGCACCATGCGGATGCTCCAGTCGCGCCGGCCGCGGTTGACGAAGTGGGAGACGACGCCGTAGATGCCGATGGCGCCGAGGACGAGCGCCAGGCCGGCGAGCAGCGAGAGCAGCGACATCACCTGCAGCGCCGGCCCGATGGCGTGGGCGAGCACGCTCTCCATCGTGGTCTGGTCGGAGATGGCGACCGCGGGGGCGGCGGCCTGGATGGCCCGCCGCGCCGCGGGGAGGATCGCCGCGGGGTCGAGCCCCGGTCGCGTGCGCAGGACGAGGGTCTGCCGGGTGAGCAGCCAGGGTACCTGCTCGAACACCACGTAGCGCGCGGGCACGGGCTCGGTCGAGAGGTCCGACTCGGCGACGTCGTCGACGACGCCGACGATGCGGTCCCAGCGGCGCCCCATGAACTGGATGCGCTGGCCCAGCGGGTCGCGGCCGGGGAAGTACTTGCGGGCGAGGGCCTCGTTGACGACCACCACGCCTTCCGCGACGTTGGGGTCGCGATCGCCGTCGAGCAGGAGCCTGCCGCTCTTCAGGCGGATGCGCAGGGTGCGGAAGTACTCGGGAGTCACCACGCGGAAGGCGGTGGTAGTCTGCGGCCGGTCGGGTTGGTTCTCGACGGCGATCCCCCAGTTGTCGCTCGAGCCGCGCAATGGGAGGCGCTGCGTCACCGCCGCGGACTCGACACCGGGCAGCGCGGAGGCGGCGGTGACGAGCTCGCGGAGGAGCTGCGGGATGCCGGCCTGGTCGACGGTCTGCGGCAGCTGCAGGTCGAGGACGGCGACGCCCGCGACGTCGACGCCGGGATCGATGGCGCGGCGGTTCTCGACGCTGCGGATGAGCAGGGCGGCACCCGAGGTGAGCAGCAGCACGAGGGCCACCTGGCCGACGACGAGGCCGTGCTCGAGCCGGCCGCCGCGGCCGCCGATGCCGCCGGTGCGGCTGCGGTTGAGCGTGCCGCGAAGATCGCCCTGCGCGACCGCCGTTCCGGGCGCGGCGCATCGCCATCTCGGTGCCGCGGGTGTCGAGCTGGCCGAGCATCAGCGCCGCGACGTTGACGCAAGCGACGAGCAGGATGACGCCCATGGCGACGAGCAGCGCCAGCAGCGCCGGGCGCACCTTGCCGAGGAGGCGCTCGCGCAACGGCGTGAGCACGGGGTTCTTGGTGAGGTCCCACTCGGCGAGGAAGTCGAAGCGCTCGTCGAGGAGGCGCGTGATGGCTCGGAGCTGCGGGCCCATCGCCTCGACGCGCTTGCCGGGTGGGAGGCGCGCGACGATGCCGTAGTTGCCGACGTCGTCCTGCGGGTCCATCGGCTCGCAGAGCCAGACCCGTACGCCGGGGTCGGGGAACCAGAAGCCTTCGGGCATCACGCCGACGACGGTGCGCCGCTCTCCCGAGAGCTCGATGCGCTCGCCGACGATCGAGGGGCGGGCGCCGAGCTCGCGCCAAAGCGAGTAGCTGAGGACGGCGACGGGCTCGGCGCCGATGCGGTCGTCGCCGCGGCGGAACCCGGAGCCCAATGCCGGGCGCACGCCGAGCACGTCGAAGAGCTCGGCGCTCGCCGCGAAGCCCGCGAGCAGGCGCGCCGGGGCGTCGCCGATGCGCAGCGTGGCGTCGGCCGCCCGGACCGCCGCCGCGCTCTGGAAGCCGTCCATCACCGGCCGCACCGCGAGGAACTTCTGCTCGGACCAGGCGCCCTCGAACCAGAAGGTGACGACCTCCTCCTCGGCGCGTTCCGGCAGCGGGTCGAAGAGCAGGCGCCGCGCGATGCCGTACACCGCCGCCGTGCCGGCGACGCCGAGGGCGAGGGTGAGCACGGTGAGCGCCGTGTAGGTGCGGCGGCGGAGCAGCCGGCGCAGGGCGAACCTGACGTCGATGGCGAGGCTCTCGAACATCGCTTCTCCCTGTTGAAGGCGCTCCGCCGGGGGCTCGAAGGAGGAACGGAGAAGCCGCCGGGGGGTTACGGAGTGCCGCCGGCTCCCCTAGTGACTTGGATCGACTAGCGGCTGCAGGATCGTCGTGCGAGAGGCCGATACCCCCGTGGGCAGGCGCCAGCACTGAGGCCTGATGTGTTAGCATCTGATGCATGCGCACCACTCTCGACATCGCAGACGACGTGCTCTACGCCGTCAAGGAGAAGGCTCGGCGAGAGAAGCGGACAGCAGGAGAAGTGCTCTCGGATCTCGCCCGCTCGGCGCTGGTTCGCGGCCGGGCGCCGAGCGAGGTGGCGGAGGAGGAAAGCTTCTACGGCTTCCACCCTCTTCCCCGACGCGGCCCGGCGGTGTCGAACGAACTGATCGATCGGCTGCGCGAGGACGAGCCGGAGTGATGCGCGCGCTGCTCGACGTCAACGTGCTGCTCGCGCTGCTGGATGCCGACCACGTCGATCACGCCGCGGCCCGAGCCTGGCTGGAGCGCGACATCGACAGCGGCTGGGCCTCCTGCCCGATCACCCAGAACGGTTTCGTTCGGATCGTCAGTCAGCCACGCTATCCGAGCCCCGTCCCTCCCGCCGAGGCGATTCGTCGGCTGGAGCTGGCGACGCATGGTCCGCAGCACGAGTTCTGGCCCTGCGACCTGAGCCTTCTCGACAGGGAGCTAGTCGACTCGACGCGCCTTCACGGCCCCAAGCAGGTGACGGACGTCTACTTACTGGCGCTCGCGGTCGCCAAGGGAGGCAGGTTCGTGACCTTCGATCGCACGGTTCCCCTCGCCGCTGCAGTCGGGGCGCGCAGTCACCAGCTCGTCGTCCTCTGAGCCGAGCGCTAAGCTTCTGTCGATTTCGCCTCGCACCGTTCGACTAGGGTGAGAACAGCGGTCAGCCGACCGCACAACCAGGAAAAGGGGATTGTGACCATGCCAAGCGAGCTAGAGACGTTCCTGCGGGTTTGGGACGAGGAGGCGAAGAAGACCGTCGCGTTGTTGCAGTGCCTGCCGGAGGGCTCGTACGACTTTCGGCCCGACCCCAGCGGCCGGTCGCTGGGCGAGATGGCGTGGCATCTGGCCGAGGGCGACGCCTACATGAGCTTCTTCGTCGAGCGGCGGGCCTTCGACATGGGCGGCGCGCGCCCGCCGGGCATCGAGCGGCCGCGCGCCATCGCCGAGCTGGCGCCGGGCTTCGAGCGCGTCCACGCCGAGGCGGTGGCGCGCATCCAGAAGCTCTCGCCCGCCGACCTCGGCACCCAGGTGCGGTTCTTCGACGGCAGCGAGCGGGCGATCGGCTCGATCCTGTGGGAGGGGATCGTTTTCCACCTCATCCACCACCGCGCGCAGCTGTCGCTGCTCTGCCGCCTCGCCGGCGGCGTGAGCCCCGGCATGTACGGCCCCAACCGCGAGCAGATGGCGGCGATGCGGGCGGCGCAAGAGGCGCAGGCGCTGAAGGCCGAGCCCGTCGCGGCGCAGCCGAGCTAGAGTTGCGCGCTTCGCGATGATCGGCGCCCGGCGATGCCTCGCCGGGCGCCACGATTTCCCTGGTGGAGAAGCGCCGATGGCGAAGACCGACTTCCGGACCGTCGACGAGTACCTGGCCACGCAGCCGCCCGCCGTGCGCGCGGTGCTCGAGCGCGTGCGGGGCGCCATCCGCCGCGCGTTGCCCAAGGCCGAGGAGGCGATCAGCTACCAGATCCCGGCTTACAAGGTCGACGGTGCCGTTGCGCTGTACTTCGCCGGCTGGAAGGAGCACGTCTCGATCTACCCGGTGTCGGCGGCGATGATCGCCGCCTTCGGCGACGAGCTCGCGCCCTACGTCGCGAGCAAGGGGACGCTGCGCTTCCCGCTCTCCTCGCCCGTGCCATTGCGCCTCATCGGCCGCATCGCGAAGGTCCGCGCCGCGGAGACTGCGGAGAAGAAGCGCGCGAAGCCGAAAGCGGCGCCATCGAAACGCGGCGCGAAGGCAAGCGCGAAGCCGGCCGCGAAACGCGCATCGGCCTCGCGGCCCAGACGCTAGAGCCAGCTCAGCACTGGGCTGGCGCGGCCTGCATCTGCTTCCGCGCCGCGTTGGTCGCGTCGGACTCGGGGAAGCGCGTCGTCAGCTCGCCGAACGCCTTCTCCGCCTCGGCGCGGCGGCAGAGGGCGCCGTTGGCGACCACCAGCCCGAACAACGCCACGTCCGGCCGCTCGAGGTCGGCGATCTCGAGCGCCCGCGCGAACTGCTCGCGCCCGCGCTGGGCGTCGGCGAGGTTCACGTAGTCCCACCCCAAGGCCACGTGGACGTCGCCGCGCGCCTTGGCGTCGCCCTTGGCGCCGGGGCTCTTCAAAGCCCGCTCGTAGTACTGCGTGCTGGCGCCGAGGAACTTGTGCTGGAAGTAGAACGCGCCCAGCCCGCGCAGGGCGGTGAAGCTCTTGCCGTCCTTCTCGAGCTCGGCGATCCAGGGCGCGACGGGGGCGAAGTCCTCGGGAATCTGGCTCAAGATGAGCTCGAGCTGACTGGTGTCGCCGAAGCCGACGACGGCGGCGATGGAGTTGCCCCAGGGGTCGAGCACGATGACGGCGGGGAGGGCGCTGACGTTGTGCTGGCGCGCGAAAAGCTTGTTGCGATCGAAGTCGACACGCACGGTGGTGAGGCGCCGCGAGCGCTCCGCGACGTCGGAGCGGCTCCAGAAGTCGCGGTCCATGGCCTTGCAGGGGGCGCACCAGTCGGCCCAGAAGTCGAGCAGCACGGCGCGGCGCTCGGTGCGCGCGGCGGCGAGAGCGCGGTCGACGTCGGTCTGCCAGGCCATCTCGGCCGCGGACGCGGCGGCGCCGAAGAGCCAGAGCAGGACGGCGAGCAGCGCGGCGGCGCGCCTCGACATGCCCACAACTCTAGACCATGCCGCTCGGGACCACGCCGCGTGGCGCGAGGTCAATTCCAGGGCAGCCCGCGGAGGGGGTCGAGGTTGACGTTGCCGCCGGAGAGGACGGCCACCACCCGCGAGCCGGCGGGGAGCTTCACCAGCCCGGCGAGCAGCGCCGCCACCGGCGCCGCGGCCGCACCCTCGACCACCAGCTTGCAGCGCTCCATGATCCACACCACGGCGTCGAAGATCTCGCGGTCGGGGAGCGCGACGACCTCGTCGACGAAGCGTTGCACGACGGAGAAAGTGATCTCGCCGGCGCGGCGCACGCGCAGGCCGTCGATCACCGTGCGGCAGTCGATCGTCTCCAAGCGACCCGCCTCGAGGCTGCGTTTCATGGCGGGACCGTCGGAGGACTCGACGCCGATGACGCGTGCCCGCGGGTTGTGCGCCTTGACCGCCATCGAGACGCCGGAGATGAGGCCGCCGCCGCCGATGGGGACGACGACGACGTCCACCTCCGGCCAGTCCTCGACGATCTCGAGGCCGAGCGTGCCCTGGCCGGCGATCAGCTCGGCGTCGTCGAAGGGGTGGACGTAGGTGAGGCCCTCGGTGCGGACGAGCTCCTTGGCCTTCTCGTTGGCCTCGTCCCAGATGGTGCCGTGGAGCACCACCTCGGCGCCGTAGCCGCGGGTGGCG
>Ga0134123_10002065_pt1 | contig 13153 bp, 9 predicted proteins | sample KB303_FD_96460 | JGI IMG/M metagenome (GOLD analysis project Ga0134123, IMG submission 96460) | Terrestrial soil microbial communities without Nitrogen fertilizer from Kellogg Biological Station, Michigan, USA - KB3-0-3 | ecosystem: Environmental > Terrestrial > Soil > Unclassified ...
CGACGGCGGGCGCGCGAGCGGGAGGGCGAAGCTGAATCTGGCGCCGCCCGCAGAGGACTCGGCCCAGATCTTCCCGCCGTGGGCCTCGATGATTCCACTGGCGATGTAGAGCCCCAACCCTGATCCGGGCTTGCTGGAAGCGGCGGCCTTCCAGTAGCGGTCGAAGACGTGGGGAAGGTCGTCCGCCGGTATGCCGGGGCCCGTGTCAGCAACCGCGATCAAGAGGTCGTCCCCGCGGCGCTCCGCCCGGACGTTGATCTTGCCTCCCTCGGGGGTGAACTTGATCGCGTTGCCGAGCAAGTTCCACAGCACCCGGAGGATCCGTTCTGGGTCGACGTCGAGCCTCGGCGTTTCGATCAACTCGAACGCGAGAGTGATCCGCTTGGCCTCCGCCAGGGGCGAAGCGGCCAGCAGCGCCTCCTCGATCAGGCCCCGACTCTCCACGGATTGACGGCGCAAGGCGAAGCGGTGCGCTTCGATGCTCGCCAGATCGAGAAGGTCGTCGGTCAAGGCCCTCATGTGAGCTGCCGATCTCCGGATGCGCTCGGCGTTGTCGCGCAGGAACCGGGCACGACCTTCATCCTCGGCAAGGGGCGACTGCAGCAGCACTTCAGCCTGGAACAGGATGCTCGAGAGCGGGGTTCTGAGATCGTGGGACACGACAGCGAGCAGGTCGTCTCGCGCTCGCACCGCCCGCTGCTCGCTCAGGAACCGCCGCTGGAGATCGACTTCGATCGCGCGGCGCTGTAGCTCGTCTGCGGCCTCGAGATTGCTCGCCGTCCACGGATGCGAGCGGAGTCTCACCTCTTCGCGCCACAGCGCGAACGAACGACGAGGACGGAGATGATCACCGGAGGGCGCCCCGACAGGCTTGTTTGGATCGCCACCCCAGCTCACGGTCTGGATCAACTCCGGGCGGAACCAGAGGAGTCGCCTCTGGGAAGCACCGGGCAGAGCGAACGTGAGCAGTCCGCTGGCCACGTCGCTGTTCACCCGTGCCGGAGGAAACACACCGCCCAGCCACGCAGTGGCGAACGGCCGGAACCCTTCCTTCTGCTCGACCCACGCGGCGATCTCCTGGATGAGCGCAGGCGGCGGCGTGTGGCCACTCGTCATGATCTCCCCGCCGCTCACCACGGCGACGCCCGCGGCGCTCACGATCCCCATCAGATCCTTCGCGCGCGTGAGCAGGGCCTCGAGCACATTGACCTCGGCGGCGCTCTCGCGCATCGCACGGGCCAGATCTTCCTCGATCGTTCGACGCGAAGCGCGCTGAGCGAGCTGGTCACGGTCCTCGAACGCAGCGATCTGGAGCGATGTCAGGCGCCCCAGGAACTCACACGCCATCCGCGTCTCCTGCGAAACACGGAGCGGGCTGGTGTGGTTCAAGCAACTGATGAGTCCCCACAGGCGGTCGCGGACGACGAGCGAAATGCTCATGGAAGCCCGGACCCCCATGTTGGCCATGTACTCGAGGTGAATCGGCGAGACACTTCGAAGAACCGAGAAGCTGAGATCCAGCGGCCCTCCCGTGTCCGCGCGGAGGGTCGGAACGACTCGCGCCGGCTTGGCCCTCCCGTCAAAAATGAGCCGCAACCAGTTCCTGCGGTAAAGCTCGCGCGCCTGGGCGGGGATGTCGGAGGCCGGATAGTGCAGCCCGAGATACGGCTCCAGCTCCGGCGCTCTTGCCTCGGCTTCGACGGAGCCGTGCCCGTCCTCGTGGAATCGGTAGAACAGGACCCGCTCGAATCCGGTGACCCGCCGCATTTGCTCGGCGACGACCTCTCCGAGCTCGGCCGACGTGACCACGCGTTGAAGCCGGATGAGCGCCGGCCGGAACGGGTGAGCCATGGCGATGGGCGGCCCCGGATTCGGCTCGAGCTCGAGGATCGCCGCGCCTTCGTGACGGTGGACGATTCCATCGAACTGCTTTCCGTGCGCGCCAATCTGCAGCGGGTTCAGGTCGCGCCAGCGCTCCTCGGCCAGCGCCTCCCTCACCGCCGCGACCGACGCCGGATCCAGCAGGCTGGCGAGTGGTCGACCCAGAACTTCTTCGACGCCTACGGGGAGATGGTCGTGGACGTTCTCGCTCACCTGCGTGACGGTCAGCGACGGCTCGGCCAACACGGACAGCACGCCAAAGGGCTGGATTGTCCCCGGGATATGGATGGGCTCTCGATCACAGTTAGTCAGATCCACCATGGCATCCCTCTCCCAATCACGCACCGGCGGTCGCGGATGCTCCTATCGCTCCACCCATAGCGCGAACGCCAGGAAGGTCGCGCGCGCTGAGGCGACGATCTCGCCTCTCGGCGCGCCCGCGCGCACCAGGCCTTCGAGCCAGTCGAGGAAGACGCTCCACCTTGCCTGCGTCCCCTCCGCATCGCCGATGAAGAAGGAGGCGCCACTGCCCCGAGCGATTCCGAACCGCTCGCGAAGCGCAGGGGCGATCACCCGCCCGCCTAGGCAAGCGCCCTCGAGCACATACAGACAGCCGGCCAGCTCCTCGGGACCTGATAGCCGCGGCAGATCAGCGCAGCGAGGCAGGTCGACGACCTCACGCCGAGACAGGCCAAGCGAAAGGAGATCACTCTCGATGAGTCCCGTGCGATCCCGCAGCGGCAGCCCGATCGCGGGGCCCGCCGACGCCGCACGCGCGATACCGGCTTCGATGGGGGCATAGAAGCCGAAGAAGGACTCGAGAATACGGCGATACCGACCCGGCGAGAGATCGGGGTCCAGCAGATCCAGGCTTGTCTCGAGACGGTGATGGAGAACGGCCGTGGCGCGCTTCAACTGCTCGCGGATCGGCGAATCGCCTCCCTGCCGCCGATCGTCCGGGGGTGTGGATCGCAGATCGGTCATCGGTGGCAGGTCCTATGTCTCATCGGCGACGCAGGCGTTTCTTGGGGCCTACCATGAGCGAGCCTCCGCTCCGTGAAACACAGGAGCCCGTGAGCCTTGCGACGCTCGGGCATGAGCGTATCAGGGGCAAGACACGATTTTCGGGCTAGGTGCGCACGAAAGGGCAGTCTGTCAAGGCCTGCCGATCGCTTGCAGATCGCGGAGCGCGCACGTGACGAGCTGCTGGCTCGAGGGCTACAGGTGCCCGAAAGAGCGTCCGGACGGTTCGCCACTTCGCGGTCCGCCTTCTGGCGGCTACTACCACTCGTGCATGGTCCTGCCGTCCCTGGACCCCACTGCTGGGCCCTGCCGATGGTGCGGTCGGCGCCGACGGCGCCGTGAAGTTCTGGGGCAAGGCCTACGAGCGTGGCCGCGACGTCCCCATTTCGGGGCCTGGTGGCCAAGGCCATCAGGGCCAAGCTGGACTCGTTCCCCGCGTCGCTGGTCGACGACAGCATCGCCTGCTGGGGCGTCCAGCAGCACGCGCACCTCATGATCCCGCGCGGGACGAAGGTCCACGGCACCGCCGGTGATGAACGCCCTCGACCCGCGCTGGCGGCCGCTCTTCGCCACCGCCATCTACACGAGCCTGCGAAAGTGCGAGGCACTCAGCATGCGCAAGGTCGACATCGCGCACGGCCCCGCTTGCTGGATTGGTGCTGCATGGGCGCGGGCGCGGCGCTTCGGGCGCTCCCGTGGAAACCCGAAATACCGGAGAGTCCTCGGCGGCTATCTTTGCGGGGGGGACGGGGCTTGAAACCTGAGGGGCGAGGACAGAAAACCCTGGCGGGACGCGACCTTGGCCAGCAAGTGGGCGTTGGGGCGGAGGGAAGGCGCGGACGGCTCGAGTCGGATCGGGCGTGGTCGCGCCCGCGGCAGCTACGGCGTGACGGCACGGCAGCGGCACGAGGGGCTCTGACCGACGGCGCGGGTTGAGGAAATGCGCCGTTTCGTTCGAGCGAAAGTCGAAATGAAGGGGAGGCCGGCTGGGAGGTAGTTTCACCCCATGCGGGCGAGCTTCGTCGCGTTGGCAGCAGCCGTGGTCCTGGGCGCGTGTTCTTCGGCGAGCGGTCCGGGTGGCGGAGGCGCCAATGGCGGTGGCTCTTCCGGCGGCGACAGTTCGGGTGGCACCAAAGGCGGTGCTGGCACCGGTGGCGCATCCACGGGCGGCAAGAACGGCGGCGGCTCGGGGGGCACGGCAGGCCAAGGCACTGGCGGCACCTCGAACGCGGGCGGCAGCGGCGGTAGTCCCGACTCTGGCGGCACTGGGGGTGGCGGCACCGGGGGTGGCGGCGGTGGCGGCTCGACCGGCGGCGGCGACGCCGGCTCCGCCGATGCCCCGGCTTCGGCGGTGAGCGGGTGCATGGGCGTGAAGGCCGCCTTCTGCGACGATTTCGAAGGCCAGACGGTGGGCGGGGCGCCGAAGGGCGACGCGTTCACGACCCAGGGAGGCGCGTTCGCGGTCGAGACCGGCAAGTCGTTCAGCGGCACGAAGGCCGTCCACATCCACGTGGCAAAGGGCAGCGGCGGCCCGAATACCAAGATGATCTTCAAGAAACAGTTCCCGCTGCCAAACAACGATCTGCACGGGCGCGCGATGGTTTTCCTGACCCAGAATCCGGCCGACGCGACGAATGCCGGGTTCCATTGGGACATGATCTTCGCCAGCGGCGGCGGCAAGACCTACGTGCTCGGCAGCATGTACAACGCCGTCGCCAAGGCGGGGGCGTTCATGCCGGTCTATCACCCAGGAGACCGATCGATCGACACCAGCACGCCGTTCCCAACTGGCAAGTGGTCCTGCATCCAATGGCAGTTCCGCTACGGCGGCGCGGGGGACCTCCTCCAAATCAAGCAGGACGGAAAGATCGTCGATCTCGGGAAATCAACGGCCGAGGGAGCGGCCATCGTCGACGGCCACATCGCCGCCTGGCCCGCCGGCCCCTGGAGCCAAATGACCTTCGGCTACGATCACTACCAAGGTCTAAAAATCGACGTCGACCTGTGGTTTGACGACCTCGCCTTCGGCGCGGAAGAAATTCCGTGTCCCGTATCGCCGGGTTCGTCGGGGATGTAACGCCGCAGAAGCGATCCGCGACGTCGCGGGCAGACCGATGAGCCCGAGGACGAGAACCCGTGTCAGGGGCGTGGCAATTTTCGGCAGCGGGCCAGGCACGCTAGATAGCGTTGCTGACAGTAAGCGGGATTTCTCAGGAGCCGCATACAGGTGTTCTCGTCGTCGACGCAGCCCCGAACGCAATCCGAGCGTCCCGGCAGCATGTTCGCGTCGTCTCCCGACGCGGAGGTCAGGCCCGCTTCCTCGTCCGATTCGGGCTCGCCGATATCGTCCTCCGGATCGCTCGAGCCCGCGTCGTTGTCGACGACGAGAGCCGACTGCAGCGATTCGGTAACCTCGGGTGCGGGCTCCGGCGGCGTGCTGATAGCGCAGCCGAAGGAGACCAACTGCGCGATGGCCAGCGTTGCGATCGAATATCTGATGTTCATGCGTCCTCCGAGGTCAAGGCGTCGCCCGGCTCACCCGGGCCCACGCGAGGGCCGGCCAACGCAAGACGGGCGCCATCGGCTCGAGGCCCCGAATTCACCGACGTTTCACCATCCTCGGCGCAGACCGCGAGATCCCGGGCGATGTCCAGCGCGCATCAGCTGTCGCCTGTCACACAGCAACGCGTTCGTGCTGGCGCGAGCTTTCGAATCGAGCAGGAGCGACGCCGGCCGCGCCTGTAGTCCTGGAACCACCGATCGACATCTGGGGCGGCGTTCATCCACGCGACCTCGCGGCCCGCGACCCGCGCACGCCTCCGTCCGCCGATCCCTTAGCTCCTGGGTTGAACGTACCCTTTAAGTAGTTCCCTGAGGCGCATGTGAGCAGGCACGGGATCGTTCGCGCTCCACGCTTTTTTTTCGCACGCGCGCGCTTGGACCCGACTGTCAGCGACAATTGCGGGAACGCGCCCGATCGCCGTTGACAGATAGCGAGCTGAAGTCGAATGTGAAAAACACGTTCGCTCGACCGGGCCATCCACGCCCTCTTCTCTCCTAACCAGAACAGAGAGCGGCGTCCGGTGAGGGCGGGAGCGCGGCCGCGGAGCCGAGGGCGGGGGCGAGCGACTCAGTACGATTGGCCCCCCCACCGCACGACGAGCCGCTGCTCATCCGGCTCGAGGAGGACCCATGTACTTCAATGCCAATGGCGAGAGGATCTCGCGCGCCCGGTGGAAAGAGCTCTACCAGGCCTTCAAGAACCGGCAGGAGATCATCAGGGCGCGCCTCTCGCGCCGCGACCTCTGGAAGATGGGGCTCCTGTCGAGCGCCGGCATGCTCGTGGTCAAGAACGGGTTGAGCTCCCGCGCATACGCGTCGTGGGGCGACGGGAACTGCCGGAGCGGCACCAGCGGCTGCGGCAATTGCGCCAGTCCCTTCACCACGCCGTGGTCGATGAACATGCCCATTCCGCCGGTGAAGCAGCCGATCGCGCTCTCCGCCCTCACCGGCCCGCCGCCGACCATCGCGCCCAACAACGCCATCAACGCCGCCACCGGCAAGCCGTACGAGGGGCGCACGCGCGCTCATCAGTCGCCCATCGGCAGCCACAGCCAGCTGCCGTTTCCGGCCACGAAGATCTACCAGGTGACGCAGAAGGCCGCCGACGTGGACGTCTCCGGTGGCCTGCCGCCGCAGACGCTCTGGACGTTCGACGGCGTGTCGCCGGGCCCCACGTACGTGGCCCAGTACGGCACGCCGATCCTCATCCGGAACTACAATCAGCTGCCCGCCGACAACGGCGGCTTCGGGCTCAACTCGGTCACCACGCACCTGCACAACGCGCACACGCCGTCGGAGAGCGACGGCTTCCCGTGCGACTACTTCTCCGTCGGGCAGTACTACGACCACTATTATCCCAACCAGCTCGCCGGCTTCCTCTCCACGCACCAGGGCACCAACGGCGACGTCAACGAGGCGCTGAGCACGCTCTGGTACCACGATCACCGCGAAGGTTTCACGGCCCAGAACGTGTACAAGGGCCTCCTCGGCCACTACATCCTGTTCAACTCGCTCGACACCGGCAACGAGACGACTGGCTTCCGCCTGCCATCGTTCCCCGACTACGACATCCCGATGATGTTTGCCGACCGGTGCTTCGACGCCGCGACCGGCGAGCTCGTCTACGACACGTTCAACATCGACGGCATCCTCGGCGACAAGTTCATGGTCAACGGCGTGATCCAGCCGGTGTTCCACGTGCACCCGCGCCGGTACCGCTTGCGCTGGACCAACTCCGGTCCGTCGCGCTTCCTCCAGATATACCTCACCGATCTGGCGAACCCCAGCGCGTCGCAGCCATTCTGGCAGATCTCCAACGACGGCAACCTGCTGCCACACCCCGTGCAGGTGCCCGCGGTGGCGCTCGGCGTGGCGGAGCGCTCGGACGTGATCATCGATTTCTCGCAGTATGCCGGCAAGACACTCTACCTCGAGAACCGCCTCAATCAGCCCAACGGCCAGGGCGGCCCCACGGGCAGCGTGGTGAGCGGCGGTCAGGGCTTCCTGATGCTGAAGATTGTGGTGGACCTGCCGGCGGTGGCGGACAACAGCGCCATACCCTCGGCGAGCACGAGCTACTACGCGTTGCCGAGCGTGAGCGGCACGCCGAAGGTCACGCGCAACTTCAACTTCGATCAGGGCCGCAACGGCCAGTGGACCGTCAACGGCAACCTCTTCTCCTGCAACACGGCGCGTTTCCTCGTCCAGCAGAACTCACTGGAGCAGTGGAACTTCCAGAACGGCTGGAACTGGTCACACCCGATCCACGTGCACGTGGAGGAGCACCAGGTAACCAAGGGCGCGCCAGGGCTGTACGGGAGCGACGGCGACGACCACAACAACTACAGCCGCTGGGGCAGCCAATACTGCTGGTCAGGCTGCACGAACAACAGCGCCACCGGCGTGAACCTGGCCCGAAAGGACACGGTGAGGCTCACCCCGAAGGCGAACGCCACCATCAAGATGCGGTTCCGCGACTGGCTGGGCCGCTACGCCATGCACTGCCACAACGTCATCCACGAGGACCACGCCATGATGGTCCGCTTCGACGTGGCCCCCACCGGCGACACCAAGTCGAGCCCCTGAGGAGATGAAGATGCTGATCAACAGAAGAAAGCTCTTCGCGGGTCTCGTCGCTTCCCCTGTGCTCGCCGGGTTCGCGGCGCCCGTACCGGGCAATGTGGCTACCAGAGGCAAGTTCGCTCCCAAGCTGCCGCCGCGCGAGGCCCTGCGGCAGCGCTACTTCCCGAACGTCCAGCTCACCACGAGCCAGGGGAAGAGAGTTCGTTTTTACGACGATCTGCTCAAGGACAAGATCGTCATCCTCAACCTGTTCTACGCCACCTGCGAGGGCGTCTGCCCCCTCACCATCATGAACCTCAAGCGGGTGCGCAAGATCCTGCGCGAGGAGATCAACCACGACATCTTCATCTACTCGATGACGATAAAGCCCGAGCAGGACACGCCCAAGGCGCTCGCCGACTACGCCGAGATGCACGGCGTGGACGACCCGCAGTGGCTCTTCCTTACGGGCAGGCCCGACGACGTGGACCTGCTCCGCCACAAGATCGGCTTCGCGGACCCGAACCCCGACGTCGACAAGGATAGGTCCCGCCACAGCGGCATGCTCCGCTACGGCAACGAGGCCATGGCCATCTGGGGCTCCTGTCAGGGCAGCGCGGACCCCGAGTGGATTGCCCAGGAGATCGGCTTCGCCGTCCCTCGGGTGTTCAAGCGTCATCCGCGCGTCAACGATTAGTCTGCCTGCGCCGCGGACCGAGCCTGCTGGCGGACACGGAGAGCTCAGAAGCGGTAGACGATCTGTCTACCGAATCGGATCAAGCGCACCGCCGTCGAGGACGGCATCACGACACAAGGAGGTGCTCAACTAGATCAGAAGACCGGCTGTCTCATTCTCGTTGACAGGTTCCGCTGGCGCCCGGTTACCTGCGCGCCGAGATCGACCGGCTCCACTTCCGGCCGCCCGAGCCGGCGGAGCCCCTTGTCGCCGCCACAGTCGCGCACGGTCGGCCGTTCGGCGCGGGAGCCGGCCCCAAGCCGCAAGCGGGCTCAAAGCCGCACACAGCCCCGCTTGCTGCATTGGTGCTGCAAGGGCGCGGGCGCGGCGCTTCGGGTGCGTCTCTGGAAATCCGAAATACCGAAGATTCTTCGGCGTCTAGCTTTGCGGGGTGGACGGGACTTGAAACTTGAGGGGCGAGGAACAGAAAACCCAGGCGGGACGCGACCTTGGCCGGTAAGTCCGCGTGGGAACGGATGGAAGGTCTGGACGGCTCGTGCCGGCTCGAGTTGGGCGGTGCGGGCCGGCGCTGCAGAGTGAAGGCTCGAGAGCGGCACTGACCGAGGCACGCCGAGACCTCCGCGATCGACCAGCCCTTCCTCGTGCGCGGCGTGGGCTGGAACGGCGGGAACGCGCCCTACCTGGCCCCCGGCTTCCACTACTGCTTCCCCGGCGACTTCGGCCACCACAACACCAGCTTCCGCCTTGTGCTCGAGGGGCCGCCCCCGTGATGGTTCTCGTTCGGCCGGTCAGGTGGTGGTCTTGGCAGACGCCGCCGCGCGCGCCTCGCGCCGCACGCCGCCCTCCGCCTCGCCCCGCTGCTGCGCCACCTGCTCGGCCACGCGGCGCTCGAGCTTGTCGCCGAGCCGGTGCATCGCCCGGTTCGAGTGTCGCAGCCAGGTGCCGAACCCCAGCCCACCGACCACGACGGCGCCCGCGGCCATCAGGGCGGCGGCCAGGCCGTGCCCTGCGTGCGACAGCGCGGCCCCGCCGGCGGCGCTGGCGAAGAACGTCGGGTAGAAGGTGCCCAGGAACTGCAGCAGAGGGAAAGGTCTCAGCCGGATTCTCGTGCGGTCGTTGCGGGAGGTGACCTCCAGCCGGGCCAGCCCCGAGCCGGTCCAGACCTGGGTGCGGAGGGTGCGGCCGATCTGGGTGGCGTGGCGGCGGTGACCGGCGCTCACCTCGGCCAGCAGCACGTCGAAGTCGCGCGGGTCCAGCTCGCCGGTGACGACCCGCTCCTCCTCGCGGAGCAGGTGCCAGCGGCCGCGCGGCGGCTCGAGGCGCTCGCGGATGGCCTGCTCCAGGAACTCCGGCTCGACGCCCACCTCGGCGGCCACCCGCTCGAGCTGCTCCCGGGTGACCCCCGGGGTGTAGCTGAGGCCTCGCTCGGGCGAACGCTCCTGGAGCTCGGCCGCGCGCTGGACGATCTCGCCGACCTCCTGCTCGCTGAAGACGCGACCGTCGCGGCTCATGCGCGCATCTTAGCGCGCCCGCTCACTTGTCGCGGTGGAGCTTCTTCAGCGCGGCGGCCATGCCTGCCTTCGCCGCGCCGGCGACCTCGTCGGGGTTCTCGCCGATGTAGAGGCACTGGTCGGCGGCCAGGCCCGAGCGCTGGCGGGCGTACTCGTAGATCTTGGGCGAGGGCTTGTCGGCGCCGGCGTCGTGGTTGGTCACGATGAGGTGGGGCGTGATGAGCTCGGTCAGGTCGGCCGCGGCGAGCAGCTCGGCCAGCTGGCGGGAGGTCATGTCCGCGGGCAGGTTGCTGATCACCCCGATGGTCAGCCCCAGGCCGGTCTTCAGCCAGTGCAACCAGCTGCGGGTGTCGGGGTAAAGGTGGAGCTGTCTGCTCTGGTCTACATCGCCCAGCCATCTCGAGTTCTTCGGGGACGACGTCTACGTCGCATCGGAGCACTTCGGTCTGTTCCACATGAACCTGAACGCCCCGGCGGATCTGCCGAGCGAACCGATCATGTAGTCGGCGTGTTCGGGGACGGCGCAGAGGCGCCGAATGGCCGGTCGAGCCGAGGTTCTGACCGCCCATCGCATTTTCTTTTGCGACGATGGCCGGCCAGCGCGCCTCTAGTTGGTATGAATGGCCGACCCGCCTCCTGCCCGGCGCTGCCTGCGTTGCCCTCCTCATCCTCCTCAGCGGGTTCAGCGTTCGGCTGCGACGCTCCCGTCGGTGAGATCCAGCTGGCGCCCCGCGAGTTGTTGTCTCCAGTCGACCCGGGTCCCGGCCGCGACGAGGGCGTCGATGTTTCGCAGCAGCAGGTGCTGGACGGGGCGGTCACCCGGGCTCGGCCCGAGGTCGGGATCGTCAGGCTGCCGGGCAGCGGGTGTACCGGGACGCTGATCACCACCCGGCCGCAACGGGCGGGAGTCCGGCCGGCTCGTAGTGGACGTAACCCATTGGGAAGTCGTTTGGAAATCCACGTACAACAAGGAGAACGTTGATGAAAAGCCCATTTGAAAGAGAAACTAACCATGATGGACACTACAGAAAGATGACGCCAATGAGGAAGACACTGCTCGCAGGTTGCATTTACGCCGTTCTCGTCGCGGGAGGATTCCTGGCTCGATCAGCAACGGCTGAGCCCAGGCCCGATTTATCAAGTGCTTCAACAACTTCGAAGACTCCTTCCTCTCCTGCCACGACAAACCGATGCCGCAATGAGGACCCGTCTAGGCCGACGGACAAAGGGATCTGCGCCGATCCTGCTCCGATTGCCGATCGATCTTCCCCCTGGAATCCGAGGTTTGACGAGTCCTCGGCAAGCCGCCCCGACAGGCCGGGAGGCCGCCGAGCATCCGCGCCCGCTGGTAGCGCCTGTGGAAAGAGACCTCCGAAACGTGAGGAGCCCATTGGTAGGAATCCTATCGATTGGGACGACTGCACCGTCCCCAAGTGCGGAAAATGGGAATACCCGGACTGCCGGATTTATGGCAAGACGACCTGCGTTTGTTTCTGCACACCGATTACGATTTCGGTGTGAGAGCATAGTTCAATCGAAGGGGGAGCCCGCCCACAAGCGCGTAGGCAGCGCGTAGGCAGAATGAACCGGGGGGACGGTGGCGAGGGATTCTGCCTACGCGCCTACGCGCTCGACGTCCCGGTGGTGGTCATCTCAGCCTGCAAGGACCTGCCCGAGCGGGCGAACAAGCTGGACGTTGCCGGCCACCTGGAGAAGCCGGTGAAGCTGGCCGCCCTGCTGCGGCTGGTCCGCGAGCACTGTCCGATCGTCTGAGATTTTCCTGGGAACCCGCGGGCGCGCTGCAGCGTGATAGGGGGCGCGATGGTCACGCCCCAGCCCAGCGCCGGTTCGCCGGGCGCGCCCCGGTGAGCTCGACGAGATCACCCTGGCCCGCGCCCAGAAAGGAGAGCGCGCGGCGTGGGCGGCCCTGGTGGCCCACCACCAGGGGGCGGTGTTCGCGCTGATCTCGCGCATCCTCGGCCGGCGCCAGCTGAACACCGCCTACCAGGACCTGGCCCAGGAGACGTTCCTGCGCGTCTTCCGGGCCCTGCCCACCTTCGATCGCGGCGGCCCGGCGCGCCTGTCGACCTGGATCTTGACCATCGCCTCGCGGCAGGCGATCTCCGAGCTGCGGCGGCGGCCCTCGGAATACGCCCTCCGTATGACGACGTCGGTGGGGGCTGGCGCTGGCGCTCGGCGGGGCGGGCGCGGCGGCAGCGGCGCTGGCGCTGGTGTTCGCGCTGCAAGCGCGCCCGCCGCTGGCGACGGGAGCACCGGGCGGAGGCCGAGCGCCTCTCGGTGTCGAGTACATCCCGGGCCGCGACAACGTACGCCGCGTCGTCATCGACATGTGCGACCCCTTCAAGAACTTCGTCCAGCGCTTCTTCCCCAACGCCCGCCTGGTCGCCGACAAATTTCACGTCCTGCGGCTGCTGACTCCGGCCATCAACCGCCGGCGCAGACTCGTCAGCGGCGACCGGCACTCCGCAGCCATCCGCAGACTGCTCCTGCGCAACCGGCCCTCCCTGACGCCGGCCCAGCGCTGGGCCGTCGCCACCTGGCTCGCTCAGCATCCCGAACTGCGCGAGCTCTACGAGTACAAGGAGGCCCTTCACAGCCTGTATCGCGTCCGGGGTCCCCATCGCGCCGCCTCGGCTCTTACCGCTCTCACTGACCGCATGACTGCCTCTGCCGTCCCGGAGATTCAGACCCTGCGGCGCACTCTCATGCGCTAGCGCTCAGAGGTCCTCGCCTACTTCGAGTGCGGCCTCACCAACGGCCGCACCGAGGGCTTCAACAACAAGGCAAAGGTCGTAAAAAGGCGCGCTTACGGGTATAGGAGCTTCCAGAACTACAGGCTTCGACTCCTAAACGCGTGTGCCTGAACGTCTTCTCGGCTCTGCCCACCGTGAAGTGA
>Ga0134123_10002067_pt1 | contig 13152 bp, 10 predicted proteins | sample KB303_FD_96460 | JGI IMG/M metagenome (GOLD analysis project Ga0134123, IMG submission 96460) | Terrestrial soil microbial communities without Nitrogen fertilizer from Kellogg Biological Station, Michigan, USA - KB3-0-3 | ecosystem: Environmental > Terrestrial > Soil > Unclassified ...
CCGAGGGACGGCAATCGGTATCGCGGATGGCGGGCTGCCGTTCAGAACGCGTTCGGCGATGTCCCCGACCATCGTGCCGTACGCTTCGTTGGTGAGGACGTAGCCGCCGACGACGCCGCGGCCGAGGGCGTGGCTGGCGGTGCTATACACCGGCACCGGCGAGGCGTTGGTCACCTGGTCGAGGATGTCCTGCGGCAGCAGGGCCGCGCCGCGCAGATCCTCGGACTGGCGCACCAGCAGGACCAGCGAGTCGGCCGACAGCTGCTTCACGTCGTTGACGATCTCGGCGACCGGTCGATCGGTCCAATACGTAATCGGCTGCTCGAGGCCCATCCTCGTCACCTGGTTCCGCGCGTCGGTTTCCAGCCGGCGATCGCGTTCCGGTGTGGCGGTGATCACGTACGCCCGCCGGGCGCCCGGGTGCAGGCGGAAGGCGAGCGACAGCGTCTCGCCATAGGACGGGGTGTGGACGACCCCGGTCATCCGCGGCGATCGCCACCCCTGTGGCGGCAAGCGGCTGCTGCTGAAGACGATGTCGGCATCGGGAAACAGCGTGTCCTGCTGAAGCAGGAAGGTCAGCGGCGTGGCGGTGATGCACAGCACCAGATCGATGCGGCGATCGGCGTACTTCTCGCGCAGGTAGGTGGCCAGCGCCTGCGGATAGCTCGGCCTGTGGAAGCGCTCGGACTCGAGATACTCCTCGTAGTACTGCAGCGAGCCCGGTGGCATCGAGCGCAGGCCCTCAATCAGCCCGCTCTTGATCCCCGGGTACGACGGGAAATCCGGTCCGTCCCAGAACAGCGCGACCACGCGCTTCGGTTCGGCGGTGACGTGCGCTCCGGCCGGCGTCGCGCCGAAGGGATCGCGAATCGCGCGCGGCAGCGTGCTGGGCGACCGCGCACCGGGCGACAGGCCGCCGCCCACCACGCAGACGACGACCAGACACGCAACCCGCGCGCCCGCCGTCCGTGACTGTCGCCCGCCGCGCGAAGCGTCTCCCGCTCTCATCGGTTCGCTGCGACGTTCTAAGGGCAGACAGACGAGTTACACAACTGTCAATACTGACAGGTGCTGCACGGAAATCGCCCCTGGAGGACGCAAACTCGCTACTTGGCCGGCGCCACGCTCACCAGCAATGCTTCGGTGTAGGTCACCGCGAGCTTGTCGCCGGCCTTGAACCCTTCGAGGTTCTTCGCCTGTTCGATCTTGTATGTCACCGTGCGGCCGTCGTCGGTCAGCACCGTGATCGACGGCACGGCGGCGTCGATCGCCTTCACCGTCACCATGGCGGTCCGCTGATCGCCGAGCGTGGCGCCGGGCCGCGGGCCGTTGCCACGCGTCAGCGCCACATCGCCGGTGGTCGCCGTCGGGATGTCCGGGTCGCCGGGCTTGGCCAGACGGACGACGATCGATTCGATGTAGGTGAATTGGATGGTGTCGCCGACTTTCAGCTCGTTGAAGCGCGCCATGTCGGCCGGCGCCTTGAAGCGCTGCTGCTCGCCGTCCTTTGTCCTCAACGTCACGTACCGCGTCGTGCTGTCGATGGCCTCAATCGTCGCCGTCCCGCGCACGGTCTGCGACTTGGTGACCGGCGTCTGCGCCCAGGCCGCCGACGGCAACCCCAGCGCGAGGGTGAAGAGTGCGGCATTGCGTAGCTTCGTCATACGTCCTCCAGGAAGTGTCCTCGCAGGGTAGGAGGCGGCGGCGTCGGCCGGCTATGCACATTCGGCATACCGATCTCCCTCGCCCTCGCCAGCGGCGATCGGATGACCGACTCGCGATGACGAACTCGCTGACGGACGTAGCGCCCGGTGACATTCGGGACGGGCGGGCGCGAGATCCGCAAGCAGGCTCCGGCGGTCGCGGGCCCGACATTCCCGCGGCCGCCGGCAGCCAACGACCGGGCTGAGCTGCTGAGGTCCCGGCGGGCCCAATTGCCCGCGGGCGATGGATCCCGGTCGACCGCCGTCGCTCGGCGCGGCGACGCCGGGACGATACCCGGCAACGACCACGTGCGGCTATGCAGATCCGGCAGCGTGCGGCAAGGCGCGGCTCGCCGCCATGATCCTGCGCGCGGCGACGTTGATGTGCGTTCCGCTACCAGGGGCTGTTTCGATGGCGAGGGTGCCGCCGAGGAAGGTCACGCGCTCGCGCATGCTGACCAGACCCAGGCCGGTCCCCTCTCGGTCACGCAGCGCGAACCCCGATCCATTGTCGACAATCTCCAGCGAGACCTGATCGGCCGAGCCGCGCAGCCGCACAGCGGCGTGCGTCGCGCCGCTGTGCCGGACCACGTTGTGCAGCGCTTCCTGGGTGACCCGATACAGGCACAACGCCAGATCGGGGTCGAACGGATCGCGCACGCCGGCGTGCTCGAAGTCCACGGGCGTGCCCCACTGCCGCGACGTGTCGCGACACAGCGCCTCGAGCGTCGGCACCAGGCCGATCGCCTGCAGCCGGGCCGGATGCAGCCGGTGCGACAGGCGATGCACGCCGCTGGCGATCTCATTCGTGCGCTCGGCAATCTGCGCGACTTGTGCGGCCGCGTCGAAGTGCGGGTTCGCTCCGCTCAGCTGCAGCTGTGCGAGGTCGATGCTGAGCATCGCCAGTTTCTGGCTGAGATCGTCGTGCAGCTCGCGCGCGATCCGGTGCCGCTCGCCTTCCTGCGCGGCGATCAGGCGGCCCGCGAGGTGCCGGTTGCGCTCGACGGTCTGCCGCAGTTCGATCTCCCGATCGCTCAGGGCGCTCGCTGTGCGCTTCCGCTCGGTGATGTCGCGCACGATGCTCACCACCGTGTCGTCGTCGCAGGCGACGAGCCGCGATTCGTAGTGGCGCATCTCGCCCTCCATGGGCAGCTCGTATTCGACCACGCGCGGCTCCGCCGATGTACGCGCGGCGGCGAGCTCCCGCGCGAACATCGCGCCCAGCGGCGGCGGCATCACGTCCGCGATGTGCCGGCCCAGGAATTGCTCGGGCGGGAGGAACAGTTGCGTTGGATCACGCGCGCGGTAATCGAGGTAGACGCCGTCGGCGCGGATGACGAACATCAGGTCGGGGATGGCCCGCAGCAGCGCCGCGTTCCGCGCTTTACTCTGCCGCAGCGCGAGCTCGGCCTGCCGCCGCCGCGAGCGGTGGGCCATCAGCGCGCCGACCAGCAGCAACTGCGCGAGGCACAACACCGCAGCGACGACTATCAACCAGTTCCGTTGGAGCAGGCTCGAAGCCGACCAGACCGCCAGGGCTCGATTGGCAGGCGAGATGTCAGCAGCGCCCGCGCCGGCTGGCAGACACACACTGAGGACGCAGACGGCTACCGACGTCGTGAGGAGGCGATAAGGAGAGCGGGCGGAGGCAGCAGTCAAGGGCATCCAGCCCCGCGACACGGCGGGGCGACTCGCACATTCACCGACGCAACCAGGCAATCATGTCCAACTGAACGCAGATTCTAAGATCGACCGGGCTACACGCTTTCAGACATTTTTTCAGCGGCCGACCTCGGACCTTGGAACGAGTCCGCCCAAGAAGAGGGCCGCGCTTCTTAGCGCCCGACGAGCTTCATGAGGTGCTCCGGATAGCGCGCACCGTGCACCTCAATCTGTGAGGCTGCGCGGTCAATCTCCCGCAGGTCGTCCGCCGTGAGTTGGACGTCGACCGCGCCGGTGTTCTCTTCGAGTCGATGGCGTTTGGTCGTGCCGGGTATCGGCACGATCCACGGCTTCTGTGCCAGCAACCATGCCAGCGCGATTTGCGCCGGCGTGGCGTGCTTGCGGGCCGCGAATGATTTCAGCCAGTCGACGAACGCGAGGTTCGCTTTCCGGTTCTCTTCGGTGAAGCGCGGGACGACGTTGCGGAAGTCGGTCGGATCGAACGTCGTCTTGTCGTCGATTTTGCCGGTCAGGAAGCCTTTGCCCAGCGGGCTGAACGGCACGAACCCGATGCCGAGCTCCGCGAGCGCCGGCAGCACCTCCCGCTCCGGCTCGCGCCACCACAGCGAGTACTCGCTCTGAAGCGCGGCCACCGGCTGGACGGCGTGGGCGCGACGAATCGTCTGGACGCCCGCTTCCGAGAGCCCGAAGTGCTTGACCTTGCCCTCGCGGATCAATGCCTTGACCGCACCCGCGACCTCCTCGATCGGCACCTCAGGATCGACGCGGTGCTGATAGAAGAGATCGATCCGATCGGTCTTCAGGCGCTTCAATGAGGCATCGGCGACCTCTCGGATGTGCGCTGGCCGGCTGTCCAGCCCGGCCTGCTTCCCGCCCTCGATCTTGAATCCGAACTTCGTCGCGATGACGACCTGATCGCGAACCGGCGCGAGCGCTTCGCCCACCAACTCCTCGTTCGCGAACGGCCCGTAGACTTCGGCCGTGTCGAAGAACGTGACGCCGGCGTCCACCGCGGCACGAATGATCGCGATCCCTTCTTCGCGCGTGGCCGGCTGCCCGTAGCCGAAGCTGATGCCCATGCAGCCGAAGCCAAGCGCCGACACTTCCAACCCGTCTCTTCCCAGGACTCGCTTCTGCATGACCTCAGTTCTCCTCCGCGTCTCGGATTGCGCGCCGTTCGTCGAATTCACTGCCGATGACATTGCTGCGCGGCGAGCCGACGCTTTTGCGGCTCCGATTTGCCGGGCCAGAGTTTGACGATGATGTGAGGCATGGCCGGCTTCTACTCCTGCTGGCCGCCGTTGTACTGGTCGTCGCTGACGTGCTCCATCCAGTCGACCGGCTTTCCATTGAGCTTTTCCTGGATCGCGATGTGCGTCATCCCCGTCGTCGGCGCCGCCCCGTGCCAGTGTTTCTCGCCGGGCGCGAACCAGACGACGTCGCCCGGCCTGATCTCCTCAATCGGCCCGCCCGCGCGCTGCGCGCGCCCGACGCCCGAGACGACGATCAATGTCTGGCCGAGAGGGTGCGTGTGCCACGCGGTCCGCGCGCCGGGCTCGAACGTGACGCTCGCGCTCGCCACCCGCGCCGGCTCCGGAGCATCGTGCAAGGGATCAACGCGGACGCTGCCCGTGAACCACTCCGCGGGACCTTTGCCTGAGGCGCGTGAACCTGCTCTCTGGATTTCCATCCGTCTAAGGTACGGCGGGTGATGCGTTCAAGTCGAATCGTTGCATGATCTAGAAGCGAATCGTCCTCACGACCTTGGCCGCCGCTCTTCGATCGAACGTGACCAGGCGCTCGCGATCGATCCAGTTGTGCGTGTAGACGAAGAACCAGTCGTTGCCCGGCTTCTCGATCCACCGGAACCGCGCCTGCCACCCCAACGCCCGGCTCACCGTGTCGTACTGCACGACCTGCGCGAGCGAGATCCACGGCCCGAACTGCGTGCTCGCGTCGCCGCGCCACAAGGTCGTCGAGAACCGCCCCTCGCGCAGATCGACGTCGTTGTAGTCGGCGGTCACGCCGAGCAGCACGCCGGACCGAGGCCGCAGGTTCACGGTGCCGGTGACCTGGCGGCGGCTGCCGGAGTAGAAGCTGCCGTCCTCGTACTGCCCGTTCACCGACACGAGGCGGCGCCCGGCGCTGCGGACCTGGTACTGCCGCCGGAAGAACGTGTAGGTCGAGCCGGCCGGCAGCGTCACCGCGCCGAAGATCGGAAAATCGCGCGGCAGGCGCTCGAACAGCGGAAACAGGTGCAGCTCGAAGAAGTCGCCCGACTGCAGTTCCAGCCTCAGCGCCTGCAGATCGGGGCGCCTGGTTTCGAGCCGTCCCTCGGGATCGAACCGGAGATCGACGTCCGCTTCGAACGAGTAGCGGCGGACGATGGGATTGGTGATCGTGTGGCGGATGAATCGGACCGCCGGGTTGACGCGCCGGTAGCCGCGGCGGTCGACGAACCCGACCGCCGGATCGTAGCCCGCGCCGACCTGTGAAATGCCGAGGCGGAAGTTGAGCGGGTCGTTCGGATAATCGATCCGCATGCCATACGCCGAACTGGGGCACGATTCACGGCGCGGCTCGCAGAGTGCCGCGGCGGGCGTTGTCCTCAGCCAGAAGCCGCTCACCTCGAGTACGTCGTCGCCGCGAAAGTGCGTCGTCGACAACGCGACGTCGACGCCGGCCGTGTGCCGGTCGGGAGGCCCGCCGCCGCCGCGCCGCGTGTAGATGCCGCCGATGAACGACTGCGCGAGCATCCGCCGCCGCACGCGAACGACCGTGAACTGCTCGCCCCGAGCGAGCGCGAGGGAGTCGAGGGGTTCGCCGACGTTCGATGAGGTGTCGCGGGTGCGCAGCTGCAGCGCGCCGACGTCGAAGGCGCCAACCTGCCCGGTCAGCTTCACGCCGTAGTCAATCGGCTGCGGCACGCCCCGATCGTCCAGGCCGATGCGCCGGCTGAAGAACGGGAGGATCGTGTTGCCCGGTTCACGCGCGAACTCGAAGAAGCTCGAGCCCTCGAGGAAGAACGTGCGCTTTTCGGGGAAGAACAGCGGAAAGCGCGTCAGGTTGATCTGGCGTTGATCGACCTCGGTTTCGGCGAAGTCGGTGTTGATCGTGAAGTTCGCGCGCAGGTTCGGCGTCAGGTTGTGGATCACGTCGCCGCCGAACGTGGCGCTGTTGTCGACCCGTTCGATCCCGCGGCCTGGTGCCGCAACCGACGTCGCCGCCGCATACGGCCGCAGGTCGAGGCCAATTCCCTGGCTGAGGCCGTCGAGGCCGGTCAGGCGGCCGGCTGCGGCCATCAGCGTCAGTCCCTGGTTGCGCGGCCACCCGTTCCACAGGCTCTCTTCGTTGCGGCGCCGCACCGTGCGCTGAAAGTTGATCCCCCACGCGCTCGACGCGGGATCGAAGTAGAGCGTGCGGAACGGAATTTCGATCTCCGCCGTCCATCCGGCCGGCGTGCGGGCGACGCGCGCCATCCAGATGCCGTCCCACGACATGTTGACGTTGTTGAACTGCTGGCCGCCGCCGCCGGCGCTCGACGTCACCAGGCCGTCGCCCATCGCGCCCGACGGGTTGATCTGGAAAAAGTAGCCGGAACGGCCGTCGGCGTGCGGATCGATCGAAATCATGAAGCGATCGTCGGCCGTCAGCGGCTGGTCGCGCTGCATCTGGTTGCCGAGCAGGCGCGAGGGCTCCGAATCCAGGCAGGTCACGCCGAGCAGCAGGCGCCGCGCGTCGTAGGCGACCCGCACTTCGGTGCGTTCGGTCGCCGGAGCGCCGTTCTCGGGATCCTGCTGGACGAAATCGGCGGCGATGTCCGTTCGCGTCCAGAACGTCTCCAACAGGCGGCCGTCCAGATCGATGGCATCGCCGGACAGGAGGCGGGTTGCGGTCACGCTGCGCGGCGGCGTCGACTCAGCGGGCTGCGCCCGCGCGCAGACGACGAGCGGCGGCCAGAGCAGGGCGGCGAGGATGATGGTGGTGGGTGCGGCGCGCATGCGATCGGCGTGGACCAGACAGCATACCGATCCGCGCGGCGGCGTGGCACTATGGTGGCGATGAGCATCAACATCGCCACATTGAACGTCCAGGACGTGACCCCGATCCTGAACGTCTCGAACCTCGACGACAGCTTCGCCTGGTTCGAGCGGCTCGGGTGGAAGAAACACTGGCAGCACGGCGAGCCGCCGAATTTCGGCGCGGTGATCTCGGGAACATCCGAGATCTTTCTCTGCCAGGGCGGGCAGGGCGCGCGCGGCGGCGCGCTGCCGCGTGACCGGTGGGACAACCAGGCGGGCAGCACCTGGATGTCGTGGTGGCTGGCCTCCCCTGCCGACGTCGATGCGCTCTATGCGCTCGCCGTTCAACTCGGCGTGGAGGCGCCGTGGCCGCCGACCGATATGCCGTGGAACGTGCGCGAGTGCCACCTCCGGCACCCGGATGGGCACACGTTCCGCGTCGGCGCGCGTCTGGAGGAGGAATAACCGTTCAGCGACCTCCTAGGTCGCGGCGGGCCGGTGCGCGCGCAGGAACGATCGGATCTGCCGCACCGCCAGCGGAATGCGCTCCTTCGGCTCCTTCCACGGGAACATGCTCACTTCGGCGTTCGGCGCGAGCATTGCCGCTTCCATCGCCACCGCGTAGGGGTGCGCCGGGATGTCGTCGGGCAGGATCAGGACCGGCGTCCGGCAGCTGCGCACGAAGTCGCGCGTCACGGTGAAGACGAAATCGGGATTCGTCCGGTACATGCGGGTGAGGAACCGGTCGACCATCTCACTCGTGAGCTCGGGACGGCGAGCGGTGAGCGCCGGGCCCCAACCCTTCATGTTGGTTTCGTAGAAGAGGTCGCGCATCTCGGGACGCGATCCGCTGGGCTGCGCCAGGACCGCGGCGACAATCCGGTTCGGCGCCCGCTTCAGCAGGTTCCAGATGAACGGCCCGCCGATGCAGAAGCCCATCACCATGAACTTGTCGATCTTCAGGTGATCCATCAGGCCGATCTGATCGTCGGTGTACGCATCCCACGGCCGATCGATCTCGAGCGGCCCGGACGACTCGCCGCCGTTCGCGTTGCGCAGGTCGGCGGTGATACAGCGATACTCGGCCTTGAACTCGCCGATCGCGTCGAACGGATCGCCGCGCTTCAGGCCGGCGATGGTTGAATTCAATCCGCCGCCCGCAATCAGCAGCAGCGGGAAGCCGGAGCCTGTCTGCTCGTAGTGGATGCGGACCGGTCCCCTTTCGTAGAACGAGCCGGACTTGCCGTCGCTCACGGTCTGCTGCGCGATCACGCGCGGCGCCGCGGCCATCGCCGTCGCGGCGGCGCCCGCCTTCAGCAGCTTGCGTCTGGTCTTGTCCATACGCGACATCCTTTCAATCGTTGCAGACGGGTTGCGCGCGCCCGCTTGGCTTCTTGCCGCACGGCGCAGGATCGCGCGGCATTCTACCGCGCTCACTCCCTCGATGTGGGCCATAATGCCGTCGCTCGACGGAGGCCTCATCCATGCCCACATCGAAGACCCGTCGCCTGCCGCTCACATCGTCCCCGACATCAGGCGCGATCGGCCGCCGACAACTGCTCACCGGCGCCGGCGCGACTGCCGCCGCGTTCGTGCTGGAGCGACACGGCGTCGAGGCGCAGACCCAGGCGCGCCCGGCGGTCGTCTTCTCGAACACCAGCGTCGTGAATGCCGATGCGGTCCGCGACAACATCGCGCTCGCTGTGCAGGGCGATCGAATTGCGGCGATTGGCCCGACCGACGCGATTCTCAGGTCGTATCCCAACGCGCAGGTCTACGACGGACGCGGCAAGGCGCTCGTGCCCGGCCTGGTCAACTGCCACGCCCATCTCGCGGCGACGCTCGAGCGCGGCTTCAACGAAGATTTCGGCTTCCCGAACTCGGTGCGGCTCGCGGTCCGGCCGGCGAGCCTGCTGCAAGGCGAGGAAGCGGCGCTGATGTCCACCGTCGGCGCGCTCGAGGCGATCCGCACCGGCACGACGACGATGGTCGAGAACAGCGGCGGCATCGGCCGCGCCGCCGCGGCGCTGGCGAAGACCGGGCTGCGCTGGGTGTTCGCCGAATCCATCCGCGACAGCGAGAACGTCGCCGGGCCGATGTCGCCCGAGGGGCTGGCGAAGAGCGAGAAGCCGCGGTTCTCGGCGAAGCTGCGCGACGAAGGCATGCAGCGCATCGACGAGCTGTTCGGCAAGTGGCACGGCGCGAACCAGGGGCGGATCAGCGTCTTCCCCGCCGCGGCGCTCGCCGAAACCGCGTCGCCGGAGCTGCTGCAGGCGGTGCGCGCGTTCGCCGAGAAGCACGACCTCGGCTACACGATTCACCTCTCGCAGAGCACAGCCGAAGTCGACTTCATGGTGCGGCATCACGGCATGCGGCCGCCGGCGTTCCTCGCCCGGCACGGCTTCCTCGGAGCGCGCCTCTTCGCCGCGCACTGTCGCTATGTCGACGCGGGCGATATCGCGCTGCTCGGGAAGTCGGGCACGATCATCTCGCACCAGGCGGCGATGGCCGCGAACCGCGGCGTCATCCCGCCGATTCCGGCGCTGCGCAAGGCGGGGTGTCCGATCGCCAACGGCACCGACAACAACACCAACGATCTGTTCGAGGTGATGCGCGTGGCGCTCCTGACCGAGCGGATCCGGCGCGACGATCCGTTCCCCGGCGTCCAGCCGCAGCCGGAAGACATCCTCGCCGACGCGACGCTCGGCGGCGCGCAGGCGGTGCGTCAGCTGAAGACGATCGGATCGCTCGAAGTCGGCAAGAAGGCGGACCTGCTGGTGGTCGACACGCTGCGGGCCCACCTCGTGCCGGCGGGACGCTTTCTCTCCGCGTGGATTCACAACGGCCAGGGGTCGGACATCGAGTCGGTGATGATCGACGGCGAGTTCGTGATGCGCGACCGCAAGATCCTCACGGTCGACGAAGACGCGATCGTCAAGGAAGCCGACAAGGTCGGCCGCCGCGTCTGGACCAAGGTGCTGGAGGCGGGCCCGGTCCCCGTCCCGCGCCTGCCCCGCCCGCGCTGACCTGGCCTCCGGGGTCGCAGACCGTCTGCGACCCCGTCTCCGAGACGGTCTCCGACACCGTCTCCGAGACGGTCTCCGACACCGTCTGCGACACCGGGTGCCCGGCACTGCACGGTCGTTTGGCCCTGGCCGGCTGCCGCGACACTTTCAGCGCCTCCGGTCATCTATACTTACGGGGCCCCCTGCGACAGCTGCGGCGTCTCAACGCGAAATCATTGAGTGGATGGAGGTTCGTGTGGATTCAACAATGAATGGCCGTCGTCGTTTTCTGGGCGGAATCATGGGCGTCGCCGCGGCCGCAGGCCTGCCGGTCGCCCCGGCGCGTGCGGCAGCCGCCGCCGAGCCGGGCGCCGACGACTGGATCAAGGAAGTGCCCGGCACGCACCGCTGCCTCTTTGATTTTCCGCAGCACAAGTTCGGGATGCCGCAGCTGCACATCCTCAACTACATCAACACCTATAACGCGGCGTACAAGACCACGCCCGGGCAGGTCGGCGCGGTCGGCACCTTCTACAGCGTCGGCACCCAGTCGAGCATCCCGCTCGCCTTCAACGACAGCATGTGGGCGAAGTACCAGCTCGGCGCCTACCTCGGTCTCAAGGACGCGGCCGGCACGCCGTATACGCGCAACGTCTTCAATCAGCCGACGACCAAGGACGCGCACCTGCTGATGAAGGCCGCCGACCTGCCGACGCTTCGCCTGCTGGTCGATGCGACCCCGGCGATCGGGATCGAGAACCTGCAGAAGATGGGCACCAAGTTCCTGCTCTGCGCCAACGCCTTCGGCCTGTGGTGCCACGAGCTCGAGGCCCGCGGCAAGGGCAAGGCGGCGGAGATCCAGGACGAGCTGAAGGCGAACCTGCTTCCGGGCGTCTCGGTCGTGCCGGCGATGGTGATCGCGATCGAGAAGGCGCAGGAAGCGGGCATCAAGTACAACCGGCAGTAATTCGCACGCGCACGCGCGCGTCGCCGAGCACGATCTCGTCGCCCGACGCGAGGCGGACGCCGCGCGCGCCGGGCGGCACCGGCACGGTCCGGCCGCCGCGCAGGATGCCGGTGCCCTGCGCGCTGCGGTCGTCGTGCAGGCGATGCTCGCCGGACGAGGGATCGACGGTGATGTGGGCGTGGCGGCGCGAGATGGTCTGGTTGATGCCGTCGCCTTCGACGAAGGCGACGTGATTGGTCCGCAGCAGCTGCTGCCGGTGGTCGCGGACCTCGACGCCGCGGCCCAGATCGATCCGCGACAGCGCGAACGCATAGCTCCGCCGCTCCGCCGCGCCGCGCACGACGGTGATCTCGATCCGCGCCGGCGCGGCGTCGGCCGGCGGCGGCCCAGCTTCGACACGCGCGACGCGATCGAAGCCGACGTGAAACTGTGGATGCTCCCAGTGGCGCGCCGCGCGGCCGGCGAACGCCACCTCGATCCGCAGGTCGGAGACGTCACACCCCGCAGCACGCAGGCGATCGAGGATCCGATCGGGCAATGACGGCGCTGCCGAGAACAGCGCCTCGAAGCCGGCGCGCGCCTCGCGCGACGGCGCCGCCACCGACACGGCGACGCGGTTGAACGGGAACAGCCGCGCGCCGCGGCTTCCCGGCTGCACCTGCCGCTCGACCGCCTCGACGATGGCGTGCACGATCTCGAGCGGTTCGCGCGGTTCGCGGCCGGACGCGTCTTCAGCGGCGCGGCTGAGCGCGCGCGCGATCCGCGACTCGAGCGCCCGCGCCTTGTCCAGGATGTTCTCGATTCCCATCATCATCTCGACCTATTCGATCAGGCCCGACAGGGCCGCCGCCGTCACGATCTCGCCGGCGGCCGGCGCCGCGGTCCGCCCGCCGTACCCGGCGTGCTCGATCACGATCGCAAAGGCGATCCGTTTCTTCGCCGGCCCGTAAGGCGCGAAGCCGACGAACCAGCCGTGCGACGGCGCGTTGTCCACTTCCGCTGTCCCCGTCTTCCCCGCGATCCGCGCCGGATGATGGCGCAGGCTGCTGCCGGTGCCGGACGTGACGACGTCGCGCATGTCGCTGGCAATGATCCGCGCCGCGGCCGGCGACAGGAACGGTGTCGATGCCGGGAGCCTGCGCTGTTCCCAGTAGGCGTCGCGCAGCGTCCCCGATGCCGCGATCGCGGCCGCGAGCCGCGCCATCCGCAGCGGAGTGGCTCGCACGTCGGCCTGGCCGTAGGCCACTTGCGGCAGCGTCTCGCGCACGCGCGCAACCGTCTGCGCGGGCGTCGGCGTCCTGGGCGGGCGCAGCGAGTCGAAGGGAGTCAGCGCGATGCCGAGGCGCGCGGCGCAATCGACCAGCGGCTGCGGCCCGAGCTTCAACGCCAGCTGCGCAAAGTAGGCGTTGCACGAGTGCACCAGCCCCTCGTGCATGTCGATCGTCCCGTGCGCATGCGTGTCGAGCAGATCGTCGCGGACCGGACGGCTCCAGCCGGTCAGCTTCGCGCCGATCCGGCCGTCGGCGAGCGGGCTGCACGTGAACTTCGCGTTCGCCAGATCGAGGCTGCGATCGAGCGCGGCCGCGGCGGTGACCAGCTTGAAGGTCGATCCCGGCGGGTAGAGCCCGTAGCGCGCGCGGTCGAGCAGCGGGTCGCCATCGCGCACCTCGTCCTCGTCTGCGCCCGCGGCCGGCCACGGATAGCTGACGCTCGCGAGCACGGCGCCGCTGTCGGGATCGAGCACCACCGCCGCCGCCTTGCCCGATGCCGCC
>Ga0134123_10002068_pt1 | contig 13149 bp, 10 predicted proteins | sample KB303_FD_96460 | JGI IMG/M metagenome (GOLD analysis project Ga0134123, IMG submission 96460) | Terrestrial soil microbial communities without Nitrogen fertilizer from Kellogg Biological Station, Michigan, USA - KB3-0-3 | ecosystem: Environmental > Terrestrial > Soil > Unclassified ...
ATGGCTTCCTGCTGCTGCTGCCGGTCGCGACGCTTCTGATCTTCACGAACGACGCCTCGACGCGGCCGCTGCGGCGCGCGGTGTTCTGGATCATGCAAGCGGCGTTGATGTTCGACATTCCCGGCATGTGGCCCAGAATCGCAGGCTTGATCGTTCCGGAGCAACCGGCACCCTTCGCGGCGCTTGCGAGCCATGCAGATCGCCTGCTGATGGCGGCGCTGTTTGTGTGTCTGTTGATGATCGCCCGACAGGCGCGTCCGGCACTCAACGCACCGGATCGCATTTGAACTCGCGCGCGGCCAGCAGGTCGAGATTCTGTGCGAGATCGGGCCGGCCTGCGGCGCGCTGCGTGATTGCCGCCTCGCGCGAGGCGGCGCACATGTGCTGGCGCACGATCTCGCACGAAGAATCCAGTGACGGTCCCTTGGGCGATGCGATCACGGCACAACCTTTCTGATCGAGTCCAGCGCGATAGAGATCGATAGCAGACGATCGCAGGTCGGCATTCCCGGTCAGCATCACGCCCGTAAGAAGGACGATGGCAGCGCTGTCGTAGCGCCGCTGCTCGAGCAGCACCGCTGCCAGGCCGCGATACGAAACAGGATTGAGCGGCTCGAGCGCCTGCGCGCGACGCGCCGCATCGGCGGCAACGTCGAGTTCCGATAAATGCACGCTGACGGTCGACAGCAGTCGATAGCCGTCGGCCGCGTCCCTGGTGATGCTCCCCGCGCGAGGATCGGCAGTGACCGGCGCTGGTTGCGGCGTCGACCGTTCGGTTTCGAGCAGCGACAGATACTTCGTGACGTGCGCCGACGCATGCCGGAAAGCATCAGTCGATCGCTCGGTGGCGGCCGTGCCCTTGTCCTGTTGCAGCAGCGCCTCACCATATTCAAGGTAGTAGGCGGCCGCCTCGCGGTACGGTCGCGAGTTCTGGATCGGATCAGGGACGTCTTTGAGAATCGCCAGGCTCACCTCTTTCTCAGCGATCACCTGCGCGAGGTTCGAGCGGTTCGGGTCGGAGTTGTACAACGCTTCTGCCAGCGCGCCGTGGGCTTTGAACGATTCCGGCGACGTCCTGACCGTCGCGCTCCAAAGTGCGAGGTCATCTCGCCAATCGCCGTTGCGGATCCAGGTGCGCGCGGCGCAGGCGAAGACGATGAGACAGAGCGCGGCAACGACGGCGGTTCGCCACTTGCCGAACGCCGGCGCCTGCAGCGCCATCACCACGCAGGCGATCACGCCGGCTGACGAGAGATAGACGAGACGTTCGGCCATGATCGTCCCGCTCACGATCAACAGGTTCGAGGCTGGCACGAAACAGATGAAGGCCGCTGCCGCTGCAAAGAACACCAGGCGGCTGCGCGTGAAGAGCGCCAGTGTGCCGGCAACAGCCGCCAGCACGACGATCCAGGCGACCCAATCTTCGATGCGGCCGGACGCGAGCGGGATCTGGTTGTACGAATAGTCCGCCGACAAACGCTGCGGCCAGAGAATCAGCCACAAGTATCTCGGGATCACGGCGAGTGCCGTGAGGCGGCCTCTCCAGAAATCCGCGCCGATAATCGGATTGTCCACGACCGGGAACGACGCCGGCACGCCGGCCAGGACAACCGCGCGCTGATACCAGAGGAACATCAGCGGGACGACGATCGCCATCCATCCTCCGACGATTCGCGACAGAGGAGCCGTACCCAGGCGGAACGTCAGGTCGTACAAGACCACGACGCCGAGAACCGCGACTGCGCTTTCTTTCGAGAAGACACCAATCGTTGTCGCCACTGCCGTGACGAGCAGCCATCCAAGACGCCTGGAACCTTCGGACTCCGACGCTCGCAGGTACGCGAGAAATGCGCCGAGCGTCGATCCCGCGGCCAGCAAGTCGGCGCGGCCGATGATGTTCGTCACGGCTTCGGTCGAAAGCGGGTGGACCGCCCAGATCGCCGCGATGAAAAGCGCCGCCCAGAACTGACGTCCCAGTCGCAGTGCCACCGCAAACAGCAGCAGCACGTTGCCGGCGTGCAGAAGCAGGTTGATCCAGTGATATCCGGCAGGCTCGCGGCCATTCCCCAGCACCGCGTAGTTGAAGAGATAAGAAAACGTCGTCACCGGACGGTAGAGCGCGCTCTCGATGTAGGGCCACCAATATGACTTGTGGAGGATCTGGCTGATGTTCTCGGGCGTGACCGCGCGCACGCGCGGGTCTTCGAGCAACAGCACCTTGTTGTCGAGGACCATCCCGCCGGCGAAGGAATTCGAATAGGCAAGCCACGTCAGCGCGCACAATCCCGCGCAGGCCAGCCATAGCCGCGTCCGCGGCGACCCGTTGTCGGACGGTGGAATCGGGGATTCCGGTCGCTTCTTGTTTTTCCTGTGTCGGTCGGCGGTCATCCAGCGTGCGTAGCTTAACGCTGTCCGACGTTGTGGCTTACCTGGGTGAACAGGGATTCCGGCAGGGCCGGTAAGTCAGAGTAGGGCAGGACCTCCCGGACCAACCCGACCTCTCTGGCTTACCGGACCCTGTCAGTGTGCGAGCGGACGCCGCTGCTGCTTCGAGGAATCAGCCGCCAGCAGCGAGTGCGCGAGATCGACGACGTCTTCGAGCCACAACGGTTTGAAGTGCAGCTCGGCGCCGAGCTCCGCCAGTTCGCGAGGAATGCTTTCGTCGAGCGTGTAGTCCGCCGTCACGATGGCGACCGGCGTGGACTTGCACTGCTCGCGCGAACGGAGCCGGTAGAGAAACCCCAGGCCGTTGATCAGCGGCATGCGCAGGTCGACGATGATCGCATCCGGGTTGAGCATGTCGGCCTGTTCGAGACCAGACTCGGCGTCGAGCGCGGTCCGCACCTCGTGACCTTCGAGGCGGAGGATGCCCGCAAACGTCCGCGTCACAGCTTCGTCGTCGTCAATGATCAGAACTTTCGAGGGCGTCGCAGTCATGCCGCGACTCCTTTCTGGGTTCGGTGAGAATGTGTCCGCTTCCCTCTGACGCGAGACCGGCTCACGCCCCGAGCAGACATCAGCAATTCTTCGAGTTCCGCAGCTCGCGCCAGGGCGGCTTTGGCGGTATGAAAGTATTCGACGATTATGCCCCGGCTGTGCGTAATGGTAAGCCGATATGGGCCCCGCGCGCCAAGCGCAGCGATTTCCGTTCGGATGAGCTCGGTCCCCACGTTAATCAGCGTTTCCATCATGCGCCCCACCAGCGGGGGCAATCAGTATGCCTGCCCTCAACTGCACGCTGTTGCTCGAAAATTTATAGGTGGATTCATGGAGGTGGTGTGCTGAGCTGAGCCATGCGTCGCAGATTCTGTCTGACACCGAAAGTGAGCGATCATGAGCCCGTGTCGCGAATGATGGCTGGCGTGGGCCGGGCGAATGCCCTGGCTCTTGCCGGCACGCTCGTTTTTCTCGGGCACGGAGCGGCGAGCGCGCCCTTCGATATCGCTCAGGGCACGCAATCGCCTTCGCTCAAAACCGTCCTCGAGCGCGCCGGAGCCTACATCGAGCAGTTCGAACAGCAGCTCTCGGGCATCGTGGCCGAGGAAGCGTACGAGCAGGTCGTCAGGCGGGCCGCGCCGACATCGGTGGTGCTCGAGCGGCGGCAGCTGAAATCCGATCTGCTGTTGATGCAGCCGACGCAGGGATTTCGCTGGGTGCAGTTCCGCGACGTGTTCGAGGTAGACGGCCGGCCGGTTCGCGATCGCGAAGACCGGCTGGCCTCGCTGTTTCTCGCGCCGTCGCCGTCGCTCTTCGATCGGGTGAGCCGCATTCGGCGCGAGAGTGCGCGGTACAACATCGGCAACATCGATCGGACGATGAACATTCCTGTACTTCCGCTCGGTGTGCTCGTTCGCGACGAGCAATCCAGATTTTCGTTTTCGATCCAAGCGCGTGGAAAGGGCAGCGACGGCAGCGTGACGCGAGACTTGCCCGACTCGCCGCACTTCCGTGTGTCCACCGAAGTCTGGGTCGTCGGGTTTCGCGAGTCGCAAGGGCCGACAATGGTCCGTACGCCGGAAGGCCGCGACGTATTCTCCCGAGGGCGTCTCTGGATTGAGCCATCGACGGGCCGTGTGCTGATGGCGGAGGTGACAGCAGGCGGTTCCCAGGTGAAAGGTCAGATCACGGTGAGCTTCCAGTCGGAGCCGCTCGTCGGCTTTCTGGTGCCCGTCGAAATGCGCGAATCGTACCAACGCTCGCGGGACACGCGGGTCATCGAGGGCGTGGCGACATATGGAAAATTCCGGCAGTTTCGTGTGGAAGTCGACGAGCAGATCGGCCCGATCCGTTGAAGGGCCGTGTTGGATCCGGGGTCTCGAAAACTCGTTATAATCCAGACGTTTTTCGTTTTGCGGGTGTCTCGCACGAACGGAGTGTCCTCTAATGTTGTGTGCGCTCTTGCTCTCATTCGCCCTGCTGGCTGACGCCGTGACTGGCACGGTGAAGGACTCCACTGGAGGCGCCATCGCGGGCGCCTCGGTGATGGTGGTGACAACCGCCGGCACGGTCGAACGGACCGTTACCGGGCCCGACGGCACGTTCACGCTGGAAAGGACGCCGGAAGGGTCCGCCACGCTCACCGTGCGGGCCGGTGGATTCGCCGAGTTTTCACAGCCGCTCTCGACGTCTGGATCGATGGACGTGGTGCTGATGCCGGCCGGGCTGCTTGAAACGGTCACGGTGACGCCGGCGCGCGGCGCGGAATCCCTCGGGAATATTCCCGCCAGCGTGAGCATCCTCGACGCGACTGAAATCAGAGAATCGCCAGCCCTGGTGGCCGACGATCTGCTGCGCCGCATTCCGACGTTCAGCCTCTTTCGGCGCTCGAGCAGCATTTCGTCGCACCCGACGACTCAGGGCGTGTCGCTGCGCGGGATCGGGCCGAGCGGCGTCAGCCGGACGCTCGTGCTCGTGGACGGCGTGCCGTTCAACGATCCGTTTGGCGGCTGGGTCTACTGGACGCGCGTGCCGATGGACAGCGTCGATCGGGTCGAAGTGGTGGACGGATCGAGCTCGAGTCTGTACGGCAACTACGCCATGGGCGGCGTCATCAACATCGTCAGCAGCCGCGCGGCGCGGCGGACGATCGATTTGAGGGGCGCGTACGGCAACCTGAGCACGCCAAAGCTGGACTACTTCGCGTCGGACGTATGGGGCAAGCTCGGCGTCGTGGTCGATGGCAGCACCTTCGACACGGACGGCTTCAAGAACGTCGTCGAAAATGAGCGCGGGGTGATCGACAACGAAGCGACGGTCCAGTACAACAACGTCAACGTCAAGCTCGATTACAGTCCCTCGCCGGGCACCAAGGCGTTCTTCCGCACGGGCCACTTTGGCGAATCGCGCGGCAACGGCAAGATCACCGAAGTCAACGACACGAACTGGAACACGTGGAATGGCGGCGTGCGACTCCTGATGGGTGGCGGCAGCGATCTCCAGGCGACGATCTTTGGCGATTACGCGACGTTCCACAGCACCTTCGTCGCCGTTCCGGTCACCACGCCGCCGCGAAACAGCGTGCGGTTGACGGTTGACCAGACGGTTCCAACCGACGCGTTCGGCGGGATGGTGCAGTATTCCAAGCCGATCGGTGCGAAGAACGTTCTCGGCGCCGGCACCGACTGGCGTTGGGTCGACGGCGAGAGCCAGGAAGATACCTACAACCAGCTCGGGCCGATCGTCTCGCCGATCACCGGCGCAGTACTCGCGTTGAAGCGCTTCTCGGGCGGCACGCAGCGCATCGTTGGCGCGTTCGTACAGGACGTCTACATGCCGTCGAACAAGCTGTCGATCACCGTCAGCGCTCGCTTCGATTCGTGGAAGAACTACAACGGGCACAATCTGGAAACCAACGTTCCCTCGGGGACGCCGGGCGCCGGGAACGTGCCGAGTCTGCCCGATCGCAGCGACAACGTCGGCAGCCCGCGAGTCGCTGCGCTGTACCACATCAACGAGAAGGTTCGTGTCTGGGGCGACTACAGCCTGGGCTTCCGCGCTCCGACGCTCAACGAGTTGTACCGATCGTTTTCAGTCGGCGCCGTCCGGACGTTTGCGAATCCGCAACTCGGGCCCGAGCGCCTGAAGGGTGGCGAGCTCGGCGTGATGATCGAGCCGGCGCGGAAAGTCGTGCTGCGGGCGACCTACTACGACAACCGGGTGGAAGATCCGGTCGCCAACGTGACGATTGCCACGAACCAGCAGCAGCGGCAGAACCTGGGACGTTCCGCGATCAAGGGTCTGCAGACCGACGCGGAAGTGACACTGGGCGACTACGTGCGCGTGTCCGGCGGATATCTGTTCAACGACGCGAAGGTCACGGAGTTCGCGGCAAATCCCGCGATTGTCGGCAACTGGCTGCCGCAGGTCCCGCAGAATCGCGGCTCGGTGCAGATTGCGTACGCGAACCCGAGTCTCATCAACGCGGCATTCAGCCTGCAGGCGATCGGCCGGCAGTTCGAGGACGATCTGAACGCTCGAATCGTCCCCGGCGAGACCGAGCCGGGCCTTCCCGCCTACACCGTCCTCGACTTCACGGTGTCGCGCTCGTTCGGAGAGAATTTCGATGTGTTCTTCGGCATCCAGAACATCGCGAACACCGAGTACATCGCTTTTACTCAGCCGACGACCACCGGGTCGCCGCGAATGTACAACGGTGGAATCAGGTTGCGGTGGAGCCAGCGGTAAAGTCACAGCTCGCCACTCGCCAGTCGCCAGTTCATCTTGCCTTTCTGGGCTGCGGCGCCATCACCGAGTGGCATAGCCGCTACCTGAAGTCGTTCCGCGGCGACATCGCGCTGAGCTATGCGAGCCGCGACGTTGCAAAGGCCGAGGCCTATTGCCGGCGGCACGGCGGCATCGGCAGCTATGGGAGCTATGCCAGCGCGCTTGCCGATCCGCGCGTCGACGCCGCGCTCGTCGCCGTTCCGCCCCGCTTCCACCTGGAGTTGACGCTCGCCGCATTGGCCTCGGGCAAACACGTCATCGTCGAAAAGCCCGCGTTTCTGACCATGGAGGAGTATCGGCGTGCGGCCGGGGCGCGCGATCGCGCCGGGCGCGTCGTCCTGGTCGGAGAGAACGATCACTACAAGCCGCTGGCGGTCTGCCTGCGCCGGCTGCTGGCCGACGGCGCCATCGGCGAAATGGTGTTCGCGCATTTCACGACGCTCGTGAAGAAGCTGAAGACGTCGAACGACTGGCGCAACGACGAAGCCATGGCGGGCGGCGATGCCTTCTTCGAAGAAGGCATTCACTGGCTGCATATCGCCGGCAGCCTTGGCCCGCGGATCGTGCCCGACTCTGTGCGCGGCTACCGGCCGGCGGTATCGCGTTCCGAGATGCCAAGCTCCGATCGGCGCGCGAAGAGCATGATGGTCGCGTTCCGGTACGACAACGGCGCCGTCGGCTCGCTCTACTATTCACGCGAAGTGCCGTCGCTCTTTCGCGGCGTGCGGATCTCGAAGCTGTTCGGCCGGGACGGGATCATCACGTTCGAGTCGAATGGCGTCTTCGTGTTCGCGCGCGGCCGCACCATCCCGCGCCTGTTGGTTCCCGGCCTGCGCGACATCCGGGGATTCAGGGCGATGTATCGTGATTTTCTTGGAGCCATTCGCGACGGCCGCGCCCCGGAAATGAGCCTGGAACGGGCGATGGATGATCAACAGTTGATGGACAAGGTCTACCAGAACGTCGAGCACGCCAGCCTGTGACCGAACGTTTCGACATCATCATCATTGGCAGTGGCGCCGGGGGCGGCACGATGCTTCATGCCCTCGCGCCGACCGGCGCGCGCATCCTGATGATCGAACGCGGCGACTTCATACCGCAGGAGGCACAGAACTGGAGCCCGGAAGCGGTCTGGAAGCATCTGCGGTACCGGGCGACCGAGCAATGGCTCGACGAGCAGGACCGCGAATTCCTGCCCTACACCCACTACTGCGTCGGCGGAAACACCAAGTTCTGGGGCAGCGTGCTCTATCGTCTGCGCCGCGGGGATTTCGAGGCGGTCGAGCACATGGACGGCATGTCTCCCTCGTGGCCGATCGACTACGACACGCTGGCACCGTACTACGACCGCGCCGAGCGGCTCTATCAGGTTCACGGTCAGCACGGCGTCGATCCCAGCGAAGCTCCTCGTGGTCCCTACCCGTTTGCGGCCATCCCGCACTCGGCGGTGATGACCGCCATCGTCGAGGGGCTTCGCCGGCAGGGTCTTCATCCGTCGCCGCTTCCACTCGGCCTCATCGGACCCGGCGAGCCGAACGGCTGCGTTCTCTGCAACACCTGCAACTCGTTTCCCTGCAAGCTGCACGCGAAGAGCGAAGCCGACGTCTGCTGTGTCCGGCCATCGCTCGCCTGCAGCAACGTGACGCTGTGGACCAACGCGCGCGCGAGACGAATCCTCACGCGGCCCGACGGGAAACGAGCGGAGGCCGTCGAGGTCGAGCGCGGCGGCACGATCGAGCGCGTGGAAGCGTCGCTCGTGATCGTCTCGTGCGGGGCGATCAATTCCGCGGCGCTGCTGCTGGCGTCATCAAACCGGGCGCATCCGCAAGGTCTCGCGAATTCGTCGGGCCTGGTCGGCCGACGCTACATGGCGCACCTGGCGACGATGATGCAGGGATTTCATCCGTTTCGGGTGAACGACACGGTCTTTCAGAAGACCGTGGCGGTCAACGATTTCTACTGGCGCGGACCGAACACCCGGTTTCCGCTCGGGCAGATCCAGTCGCAGGGACGGACGCACGGCGTCATGGCGCAGACCGTGGAGCCGCGGCTTCCGCTGTGGGCCTACGATGCATGGGTGGCGCGCGGAGTCGACTGGCTTGCCATGTCGGAAGATCTGCCGCGCGACGAGAATCGCGTGACCCTCGATTCGAGCGGCCGCATCCGCGTGCAGTACCGTCCGAACAACGCGCGCGCGCATGCCGAGCTCGTGCGCGAAACCAGGCGGATGCTGCGGCGCCTGGGATTCTGGATCGTGGTGACGCATTCGCACGAGAGCCGGAACACCACGCATCAGTGCGGCACGTTGTGCTTCGGCAACGATCCTCGCACCTCCGTGCTCGACGCCTACTGCCGCGCGCACGACGTCGAGAACCTGTTCGTCGTCGATGCCTCGTTCTTTCCGTCTTCGGCGGCAGTCAATCCCGCGCTGACGATCATCGCGCAGGCACTCCGCGTGGCTGATTACATAAAACAATGAAAGCCAGATCCTTCAGTCATACAGGCATCACGGTCGTGAGCTTCAACCGGACGGTGAAGTTCTACTGGGAGATCTTCGGCTGTCCGCTCGTTGGCGTTGCCGACACGCCGCCTGATCGCGTCCGCGCGTTCTTCGGCATCGAGGCCGACGCGCCGAAATGCAAGATCGGATGGATCCGAGTCCCGGGCGGCGCCACCATCGAGATTTTCGAGTTTCAACCGCAGCTGCCGCCGGGCGCGGTCCTGTGGAATCGGATCGGCCTCACGCACATTGCGTTCAACGTGAGGAATACGCAGAAATGGTATGACTACCTCGTGAGCAAGGGCGTCGAATGCGTCAGCCGTCCTGAGCGTTCACCGCGCGGTCACACCTTCTTCTTTGCCAGGGATTGCGACGGCAATCTCATCGAGATGATGGACCTGGGCCACATGTACCACGTGCTCCAGTGGCTCGGTCCCGTTGGAGGCTGGCTGTTCAGGCGGGGGATGTACCGGCAGTACTACCTGTAGGAACGCGCGGCTCGGGATGCAGTCGCTTCATCTGCTCGCCAATCTTGAGCGAACCGTTGAAGAGCGCGCCGACGGGAATGAATCCGAAGACTCGATGCCGCGCGAGAGCGGTAAGGCCGGCCGATGCGACGCAGCCGCAGTTGGCGCAGTCCGGGTTCCCGCCAAACTGGCACGGCGTGATGCGGGTCGTCAGGTCTGCTGAAATCGTGGTGGTCGTTCTCGCAAAGATGCAATCGTCCGGCGACGCCGGCGGCTTCGCATAGGCGTCGATCAGCCCCTTCGGCGCCTCGAGCTTGGGATAGCGCAGGCGAAGCGCCTGCAGGTCCGACACGATCGTCGCGCGATCGTCAGCAGTAAGCCGTTCAGCCGACATTTCACCGGTTTGCGGCGTATAAAGGCTCACCCAGATCTTCCGGGTCTCCGTTCTCGCGGACCAGAAACGAAGAAATTCCTCGAGGTATCCCGGCCGATTGACCTGTTGGCGTGTCACCGTGCAGTGCACCGTGATTTGATGACCGACGATATGCTTGAGAATCCGATCGTAGGTCGCTGGCGCTCGGCGGACGTCGTGTTCGGGCTGCAGCCCGTCAATCGACACCGAGATCGACAGGCGGGGAATCGCCGCCCACTCGCGGGGAATCTCGCGCACGGCGCTCGTCACGACCTGGACGTGAAGACCTTGTGCGGCGAGGATCGGGAGCAGCGTGTTCAGTTCCTTGTATCGAACGAGCGGTTCGCCGCCGACGATGGAGAGGTGCAGCGGCCGATGAGTCTTGACGAGTCCGAGGACGCCATCAATGAGCGCCTGGCCCTTGAAATCGTTGACTTCACGAAGTGTGAGCGGGCCGCCAAGGTGATCGTCGCCGTAGGCGTAACAGCCGGGGCAGTGCAGCGGACACTCCCGCGTGATCTCGATCGACATCGCCGGCGTGTAGCCGCCCAGGATTCGGCCCCACGCGGTGATGATCTGTTCCATGTGTTCAAACTATAGCGCACTGAGGACTGGTGACCATTCTTTACTTGCACGGGTTTGCGTCCGGATCGCAGTCGACGAAGGCCGCGTATTTCGCCGAACGGCTGCGGCCGGCCGGCGTCTCGGTTCGATGCCCGGACTTCAATGCGCCGGACTTCCGCACGCTCACGATGACACGGATGCTCGAACAGTTGACCGTCGAAGTTCGCTCGGCGGAATCGCATCCGGTGGTGCTGATCGGATCGAGCCTCGGTGGCGCGCTCGCCGTTCTTGCAGCTGAACCGCTCGCCGATTCTGTGGATCGACTCGTGTTGTTTGCGCCGGCGGTGATGTTCGCGAAGCCAGGCCATCATCTGCTGCCGCCCGAGCGTATCGAAGAGTGGCGCAGCCGCGGGGCGTTGCCGTTCTTTCACTACGGCTACAACGAAGAACGCCTCCTTGATTTCTCGTTCTACGAAGACACGCTCAAGTACGATCCGTTCGACGCCGTGGTGAAACAGCCAACCTTGATCTTCCAGGGCCTGCACGATCGCTCGGTGCCGTTCCAGACGGTTGAGAAGTTTGCCGAGACCCGCCCGAACGTGACGCTGTCCCTGCTCGACGACGACCATCAGCTGATGGCCAGCCTGCCGAGAATGTGGAACGACATGGCGCCCTTCCTGGGGTTGACGACATGAGCGGCACGGTTCGTTCGTTCGCTGCGTTACTGGGCGTCGCGATGAGCCTGGCGGCGCCGCGCGGCATCACCACGCATGCGGCTCAGAACACCACTGCGTCTGCGACCCTGCGCGTGGGCTTGCTGCGGGGCGGTTCTTACGACGTCAGCTCGATACCGCTCGAGACCTATGTGGCGCGCGTGCTGGCCGGGGAGGCCGCGCGCGACAGTCCGCCGAGCGCGCTGGAGGCGTTGGCTGTCGCGATTCGGACATTTGCGCTCTCGAACCGCGGACGCCATCGGGCCGACGGTTTCGATCTCTGCGACCAGACGCACTGTCAGGTGTTGCGCACGGCGACCGCGGTCACCGACCGAGCGGCGCAGGCGACGGCCGGCCAGGCGCTGTACTTCGAAGGCGAGCTTGCCTCTATCTATTACAGCGCGTCGTGCGGCGGCCGAACCACGCGGCCATCACTTGTCTGGCCGGGGGCAACCGACCCGCCGTATCTGCCGTCGCAGCTCGACGCGGCCTGCGAGGGACAACCGGAGTGGGAAGCCGAAATACGCGCATCAGATCTTCAGCGTGGGCTCGCGAACGCGGGCTTCAAGGGTGCGCTTCGCAGCGCGCGCGTGGCGGCCCGCGACGATTCGGGCCGCGTCGCGAGGATTCGCCTGGACGGAATGACGCCAGGAGAAATTTCCGCTCAAGATCTGCGCATCGCGATCGCTCAGTCAGGCGGCATGCCTTCGGTGCAGAGCGCGACGTTCGAGCTGCGGCAAATCGGCGAGGTCTATCGCTTCACGGGGCACGGGTACGGGCACGGAGTGGGCCTCTGCGTGATCGGGTCGGTCAACATGGCAGCGTCCGGCGCGACGGCGGCGGCGATTCTCGGGCAGTATTTTCCTGGCACCACGATCGGTCCGTCAGGCCCGAGGTTGACCGCTGTTCCCGCGGCGCCGCCAACTCCAGCGCGAGCGGCCGCCGCGGCTTCAACTGCTGCAGCGCCGCCTCGCCCTGCGCCTGTGCCGACGCCCAGCCGGCCGGAAATTGTCGTCTGGGGCGAAGACGATCGCGACTCGCTCATCAAGCTGGCCGCCACGGCGCGCGATGACTTGTCGGCAGCGCTTGGCGTTCCAACACCGATGCGGCTGACCGTGCGTGTGCATCGAACCGCCACGGAGTACGAGCAGGCGACCAGCCAGGCCTGGTTCACATCAGGCGCCGTCGTCGGCGGAGAAATTCACCTGGCGCCGCTCCAGGCGCTGCGCGATCGCGGCATGCTGGAACGCACGGTTCGCCGGCAGATGGCGCAGGTGCTGACGGCGACCGCGTTGGCCGCACGGCCGCGATGGGTGCAGGACGGCGCGTGGCTGTTCTTTGGCGACGGCGGCGCCGCGAGCGGCCGCAGCGATTCCCGCGTCGTCTGCCCGACCGACGCGGAGCTGGCGCGTCCGGTATCGGCGGGGGCGCTGGCCGATGCGTGGTCGCGTGCGCGCGCGTGCTTCGCGCGCCAGATCGGATCCGGCCGGAGCTGGCGCGATATCAAGTAAGCGGAAAACGCATCAGGATCACGGTGTGAACTGGCTCGGCGCCCTTTGCCTCGTCTGCGGCCGGCGACCACACAAGTCCGCCATGAGCCTCGACGACGCGGCGTGCGAGGGGGAGAGCGAGTCCGAGCCCGCCGCGCCCTTCGTTGAGCGGCTGGCGCGGACGTTCCGGTAGATCCGGGGCGGCCTCGGTGTGAGACATCACGATCAACGCGTAGCGCGCGCCGCCCTCGTCCTCGTCCTCGAGACGAGTCTCGATGAC
>Ga0134123_10002069_pt1 | contig 13148 bp, 9 predicted proteins | sample KB303_FD_96460 | JGI IMG/M metagenome (GOLD analysis project Ga0134123, IMG submission 96460) | Terrestrial soil microbial communities without Nitrogen fertilizer from Kellogg Biological Station, Michigan, USA - KB3-0-3 | ecosystem: Environmental > Terrestrial > Soil > Unclassified ...
CGGCGTTGTCGGTCGCGCCCACGCCGGTGTGCCACGAGTCGAGGTGGCCGCCGATCATCACCACCTCGTCGCCGATCGTGGGGTCGGTGCCGGGCAGCTCGGCGACGACGTTGTAGGTGTTGCCGCCGTCGTTGTCGTAGAAGGTCGACTGCACGTTGACGCGCAGCTTGACCGGCAGGTTCTGCTCGAGCATCTGCGCGATCATGTTGTAGTGCTCGCCGGCGAGCGTGATCGCCGGCACCGCGCCGGGGCCGGCGTCGCGGCCGGTGACGAAGACGGTGCCGTGCTCGCCGACGCTCGGCCGCACCATCACCGCCGCGCCGGATTCGCGCAGCAGCTGCGCCAGCCGCTGCGCCCGCTGCTGCGGCGTCTCCGCCGGCTGCGCGCTGGCCGGCTGCATCGATCGGCCGACCGAGGTCGCGTAGGCCGCCGACAGCGGCACGTAATTCGGATCGCTCGGCTGCGGCCGATCCTTTCTCACGAAGTTGCTCATCTTCGGCTGGGCGAAGACGATCGCGCCCTTCAACTGGCCGCGCATGGCAGCGGCCTCGTCGATCGTCTTGCCGCCGATGAAGACCGGCGCGGCGACGATCTCGCCGGGCGTCGCCGCCGACCAGGCGTCGGCGTAGCCGATGAGCGGCAGGTAGCGCGGCTCGATCATCTCGACGGTGAGCTTCTGCAGCTCCCAGCCGCGGCCGAACTTCCACGGCTCGAGCCGCGCGTTCGAGAAACCATAGGACGCCAGGCGGTCGCGCACCCACTCGGCCGCGCGCTTGTGCGCGGGCGAGGCGGTGAGCCGCGGGCCGATGGTCACCGTCAGCATGTCGAACACCGGCCCGACCTGCGAACGTTTCAGGCCTTCGTCCTGAATGCGCGCGAGCACGTCCCCCTGCGGTTGCGCGCCGACAATCGAGGTGGCGACGAGGAGGAGGGCGAGAATCGTGAATCGGATCATGGGTGATGCGTATCCGCCGCCGGCTCGAACCGCCGCGGCGTCTTGACCCGCCCCAGCAACTCGCGCCAGCCGCGGTTGAGCGCGGTCTGCTCGAGCGCGTCGAACTTCATGTAGGCGACCGGCACCAGCAGCAGCGTCAGGAACAGGCACAGCGACTGGCCGCCGATCACCGTCATCGCGATGGCGGCGCGGCCGGTGCCGCCGATGCCCAGGCCGAGCGCCGTCGGGATCAGGCCGGCGATGATCGCGAAGGTGGTCATCAGGATCGGACGCAGGCGGGTGCGGCACGCCTGCACGATCGCCTCGCGGAGCGGCACCCCTTCGGCGCGCAGCGTGTTGGCGTAGTCGACCTGCAGGATCGAGTTCTTCTTGACGATGCCGAGCAGGAGGAGCATGCCGAGCGCGCTCCACAGATTCAGCGTCCGCCCGGTCACCCACAGCGTGAACAGCGCGAAGGGCACCGCGATCGGCAGCGCCAGCATGATCACGATCGGCTGCACGAAGCTCTCGAACTGCGACGCCAGCACCATGTAGACGAAGATCATCGCCAGGCCGATCGCCATGATCATGTTGGCGGTGGTCTCGTCGAGGATCTTCGACTGCCCCTGCAGCCGGAAGCTCATCTCCGGCGGCATGTTCAGGCCGGCGAACATCCGGCGGACGTCGCCCGCTGCCTCGTCGAGCGCGTGCCCCGGCGCGACGTCGGCGGTGAGCTGGATCGTGAACTGGCGGTTCGAGCGCTGCAGCTGGCTCGGGCCGAGGCCGCGCTCGACGCGGGCGATGTTGTCGATCCGCACCGGTCCGCTCGGCGCCGCCACCGTCAGCCGCCCGATCTGCTGCGCGTCGCGGCGCTGGTTCTCGAGCACCCGGATCTTCACCGGGTACTGCTCCTGCCCTTCCTTGTAGAACGTCACCCGGTCGTCGCCGGCGACGGCGAGGCGCAGCGTGTTGCCGACCGTGGCCATCCGCACGCCGAGGTCCGCGGCGCGGCGGCGATCGACGGCGACGTGGATTTCGGGATTCGACACGCTCAGGCTCAGCTTCGGCTCGGCCAGGCTCGGCGTGTGCTGCGCCGCTTCGAGCGCCCGCATCGAATAGTCGGTCAACTGCTTCAAGTCGGCGCCGAGGATGTTGGCCGAGATCGCGAAGCCGCCGTTGCCCTCGCCGCTGCCCAGCGCGTTGCGTGACGAGATGCTCGGCCGTGTCGCGGGGTACTTCAGCAGCCGCTGCCGCATCTCGGCGATCATCGCGCCCTGCGTCCGCGACCGCTCTTCGACCGGCTTCGCCTTGACCTCGAAGTGGAAGTGGTTCGCCGCGCCGCCGCCGCCCTGCGCCCCGCTGCCGGCCGGGTTGACCAGCGGCTGAATCGAGGCGACGCCTTCGATCCCTTGAATGTCCCTGAGCACCCGGAACGCGAGCTCCTCGGTGCCCTCGAGCGCGGTCCCTTCCGGCGCGTCCATGTGCACGGTCCACTCGCCCATGTCCTCGTTCGGCACGAAGTCGCGGCCGACCATCCGGTTCAGCGGGAAGGTCATGAGGAAGGTGACCACGCAAATGGCGATGATCACGCCCGAGTGATCGAGCGCCCAGTTCACCTGCCGCGCGTAGAACAGGTCGAGCCAATGGAAGAAGCCGCGCTCCTTGGTCTTGTAATCCGCCAGCGCGTCGGACAGCTTCAGGAAACGCGAGCTGAGCATCGGCGTCAGCGTGAAGCTGACCAGCATCGAGACGACGATCGAGAACGCCATCGTCCAGCCGAACGGGTTGATGAAGCGCTTGGCGTAGCCGTTCATGAAGGCGATCGGCAGGAAGATCACGACCAGCGACAGCGTCGTTGCCATCACCGCCAGCGCCACCTCGCGCGTCCCCTGGATCGCCGCCTCGCGCGGCGAGACGTTCTTCTCCTCGATATAACGGAAGATGTTCTCGAGCACGACGATCGCGTCGTCGATGACGATGCCGACGGCGAGGGTGATGCCGAGCAGCGTCATGTTGTTGAGCGTGAAGTCCATCGCCCGCATCAAGGTGAAGGTCGAGATGATCGAGGCCGGGATCGCCAGCGACGCGATGATCACGGCGCGGAGGTTGCGGATGAAGAACATCACGACGATCGCCGCGAACAGGCTGCCGAAGATCAGGTGCTCTTCGAGCGAGGCAACCGAGGCATAGATGAACTTCGAGTCGTCGCGGGTGACGGTCAGGGTGACCGCCTTCGGCAGCCCGCGCTGAATCTGCGGCAGGCGCTGGCGGATCCCCTCGATCACGGCGACGGTGTTCTCGCCCATGGCGCGGCGGATGTCGAGCAGTACCGCCGGCTTCTCGCCGAGCCACACCGACGAGGTCGGCCGCTCGTAGCTGTCCTCGGCGTAGCCGATGTCCGAGATCCGGATTGGCGTGCCGCCCTTGGTGGCGACGACGATGTGGTTGAAGTCGTCCGATGTGTCGATCCGCCCCATCGTCCGCAGCAGCAGCTGCCCCTTGCCCTGCTCGACGGCGCCGCCCGGGATCTCGACGTTCTCGGCCACCACCGCTTCGCGCACTTGCGTGAGCGACAGGCCATACGAGTTCAGCTTCTCGATGTCGACGACGATGTGAATCTCGCGCGCGCGGGTGCCGGCAATCGTCACCTGGCCGACGCCGTTGACCGTCTGGATCGCCCGCGACACCTGCTTGTCCGCGATCTCGGAGAGCGTCCGCAGGCTCATCGCGTCGGACGACACCATCACCGACATCACCGGCGCGGCGTCCGGGTCGACCTTGGTGATCACCGGCGGCAGGAGCTCCGGCGGCACGCTCTTGATCGCGGCGGCGACTTTTTCGCGCACGTCGTTGACCGCGTCGTTGAGGTCGCGCTCGAGCACGAACCGGACGGTGATGCTGCCCTTGCCCTCGCTGAGTCGCGCCGAGATCTCGTCGATGCCCGAGACGCCGCTGATCGCCTGCTCCATCGGCTCGATCACCGACGACGACATCTCGTCGGGGCTCGCGCCGGGCAGCGACAGGTTGACGTTCACCGTCGCCGGGTCGGCCCTCGGAAACAGGTCGACGCCGAGGTCCTGGAAGGAAAAGATGCCCAGCACCACCAGCGACATCACCAGCATGGTCGCGAAGACAGGACGGCGGACGCAGATTTCGGAGAGCATGGTGCGGTTTCCCGGATGTCCGCCTTCGGCGGACGTCAGTTCTTCGTGGTTACTTTGAGGCCGTCGGTAAGCGTCTCGATATCGCTCACCGCGACCGTGTCGCCCGGCTTGACGCCGCTGACGATCTCGATGCGATCGCCCATGCGCTCGCCCGTCTTCAGCTCGTGCGCCGACAGATGATCGCCTTCGAGAACGAACGCGCGGTTGACGCCGTAGCGGTACTGCATCGCGGCGTAAGGCAGCGTCAGCACCGGCTCGACTTTGGAGGTCTCGAGGCGCACCCGGGCGAAGGTGCCGGGCTTGAGCATCGCGTCGGCGTTCGGCACGCGTGCCTCGAACGCGAACGCGCGAGTCTGGATGTTGACCGCCGGGCTGATGCGCGACACGGTGCCGGTCAGCGTCTTGTCCGGAAGAGCGTCGACCTGCAGCGACACGGGCTGGCCGACCTTGATCCACGGCCCCATCCGCTCGGGGATCTCGGCGGTCACCTTCAGGGGATCGACGCGGACGACGCTCATCACCGGGCTTTGCGCCTTCACCAGCTCGCCGAGCGACACGACGCGCTTCTGGATGTAGCCGTCGAACGGCGCGCGGATGTAGGTGTCGCGCAGCTGGCGGTCGGCCAGCTTCATGCCCGCGTCCGACGCGTCGATGTCGGCGCGCAGGTTCTTCGCGTTCTGCAGCGCCGAGTCGTAGCCCGCCTGCTTCGCCTTGAGCGTCGTCTCGGCGTCGTCGAGCTGCTGCTTCGGCACCAGCTGCCGGCGGTGAAGTTCCTCGGCACGATCGAACCCCTGCTTCGCCTGCGCCAGTTCAGCGGCCGCTCTCTGCACATCGGGGGTCTGCTCGATCGACGGCAGCTTGCCCGGCTCGACGGCGCCGTAGCGCGCGAGCGCGCGCGCCAGCGAGGCGCGCTGCTGATCGAGGCTGTACTGCCGCTTCTCGCGATCGAGCTCGACCAGCACCTGCCCCGCCGTGACGCGGTCGCCGAGGTCGGCGAGGATGCGGCTGACCGTCGCGTCGGCCTCGGACGAGAGCATCACCTCGTCTTCCGCGGCCAGGGTGCCGACCACCTCGACGGCGCGGTGGACCATCTCCTGCCGCACCGGCTCGGTTTTCACCGATCGAACGGAGGCATCGCGGCCGCGCGCCTGGGCGCTTTCCGATTTCGAGCAGGCGCCGCCCGTAAGCGCCAGGGAAACAGCGACAGCCGCGGGAATACAGCGCATAAAGATGGTGACCCTCGAGGGGAGAAAACCCTGAAAGTATACGACGGGACCGCCGCGGGCCCAGCTGTAAACGATTGTCTCGGTACGACTTCGCTTCGTAAATGGTTTGTAAGCGCCTCGCTCAGGCCGGCGGATGCGGCGGCGGCTGGTTGAGGAGCAGCCAATAGAGGCCCAGCCGCCTGACGGCGACGACGAACTCCTGGAAGTCGACCGGTTTGCGGATGTAGCTGTTCGCGCCGAGGCTGTAGCCGGTCAAAAGATCGGGCTCCTCGGTGGACGAGGTCAGGATGACGACCGGGAGGAGCCGCGTCTTCGGGTTGCCGCGGATGCGCTCCAGCACCTGCAGCCCGTCGAGGCGCGGCAGCTTCAGATCGAGCAGCACCAGCTGCGGCAGCGAGTTGCTGTCGCGGCCGGCATGCGGGCCGGTCGCAAACAGGTAATCGAGAGCCTCCACGCCGTCGCGCGCGATCACGATTTCGTTGGCGATCTTGCTCTTGCGAAACGCGCGCAGCGTCAGGTCGACGTCGTCCGGGTTGTCCTCGACGAGCAGGATCTCGTCCATCGCGTCCCTCGGTCAGGTCAAAGTGAAGTAGAAGCTCGCGCCTTCGTTGATCTTGCCCTCGGCCCACACGTGTCCGCCATGGCGGTGCACGATACGCTGGACCGTCGCCAGGCCGATGCCGGTGCCGGGGAACTCCGACGCCGGATGGAGCCGCTGGAACGGACCGAAGAGCTTCTGGGCGAAGGCGGGATCGTAGCCGGCGCCGTTGTCGCGAACGTAAAACGCCTGGAACCCGTCTTCGTCCCGGGTGGCACCGACTTCGATGGTCGCCTGCTCGCGCCGGCCGGTGAACTTCCAGGCGTTCTCGATCAGGTTCTGAAGCGCGAGGCGCACCAGTTGCGGGTCGCCGGTCGCGGTCAGCCCCGGCGCGATCGTCAGGTGGACGCGGCGGTCCGGCGCCTGGCGCGCCAGATCGCCCGCAATCTGCGTGGCGATCTCGGTGAGATCCACCCGCTCGGTCTTCATCTCGGCGCGCGTCACTTTCGAGAGCGCGAGCAGGTCGTCGATCAGCCGTCCCATCCGCTGGGTGGCGGCGCGGATGCGATCGAGGTGGCCGCGCGACTCGGCATCGAGCGCCGGGCCGGCGTCCTCGACCAGCGCCTGGCTGAAGCCGTCGATGCTGCGGAGCGGCGCCCGGAGGTCGTGCGAGACCGAGTAGCTGAACGACTCGAGCTCGCGATTGGTGTCGTGCAGCGCGCGCTCGATCACCTCGTGGCGGCGGATCTCGCGGGCCAGCAGCGCGTGGCTGGAGATCAACAGTAGAAGACTGGGGATGAGCGCCGCGGTCAGCCAGGTCGAGTGGCGGTAGGCGACGAAACTGGTGACCGCGAGGACGACCAGCCCCAGCGCCGCGGTGAGGTGAATCGCAGCATGCGAGAGCCGGCGCCGGCGTCGGTCTGCCACGCCGTAACGCTACCTCAGGCCGGGAAGGTTGTGCTCCCGCATCCGCTCGCGGATGATCGAGGCGGCCGCCGGCGGGCTGATGAAGGTGCCCTGCGCCGCGTCGCAGCCCATCGCCAGCAGGCGCGCCTGCACCTCCGCGTTCTCCACCCCTTCGGCAATCACCGTCAGCCCGAGGTTGTGCGCCAGATCGATCGTCGAGCGCACGATCACTTCGTCCTGGGCGCCCATCAGGCCGGTGACGAACGACCGATCGATCTTGATCTCGTCCGCCGGCAGCCGCCGGAGATAGGCCAGCGACGAATAGCCGGTGCCGAAGTCGTCAATCACCACGCGGACGCCGAGGTCGTGCAGCCGCTTCAGGCAGTCCATCGACCGCGCCGGGTCGGCCATCAGGATGTTCTCGGTGATCTCGAGCGCCAGCGACGCGTGCGGCGCGCTGAACACGGCGAGGATCGCGGCGATCCGCTGCGGCAGCATCGGGTCGCGCAGCGTGCGCGGCGACAGGTTGACCGACACGGTCAGCGGCGGCGACGTGGGCTGCTGGCTCCACTCGCGAATCGCCGTCTCCAGCACGATCGTCGTCAGCGGGTTGATCAACCCGGTCTGCTCGGCCATGTGGATGAACTTGTCGGGCAGCACGCGGCCCTGCTGCGGGTGCTTCCAGCGCACCAGCGCCTCGACGCCGGTGATCAGGTTGCTGCGCAGGTGCAGGATCGGCTGGTACTCGAGGAAGAACTGGTTCTCGTCGAGCCCCTTGCGCAGCTCCGAGATCAGCGTCAGCCGCCGGTGGGTGTTGCGATCGCGGTTCGGCGAGTAGACCGAGATGCCGACGCCATCGGTCTTGGCGACATACATCGCCCCGTCGGCCTTCTGCAGCAGCGCGTCGGCCGACGATCCGTGCTCGGGGAAGCAGGCGATGCCGAGGCTGGCGCGGACGCTGAGCGACTTGTGATCGATGACGCAGGGCTGCTCCACTTCCTGCAGCAGCTTCTGCGCCGCGAGCAGCGCGCCGTCGAGATCGGCAAACGGCAGCAGCACGGCGAACTCGTCGCCGCCGAGCCGCGCCACCGTGTCGGCCTCGCGCAGCGTCGTCCGCAGCCGCGAGGCGACGCACTGCAGCACCCGGTCGCCGGCGTGGTGGCCGAGGGTGTCGTTGATCTCCTTGAAGCCGTTGAGATCGAGCAGCAGCAGCGACAGCGACGTGCCCTCGCGGTTGGCGATGCGCGTCGCCTGATCGAGCCGGTCGTGCAGCAGCGCGCGGTTCGGCAGGTCGGTCAGCGGATCGTGGTAGGCCAGGTGGGCGAGGCGCTGCTCGACGCGGCGCCGCTCGCGGCGCACGCCGGCATCGCGCATCTCGCGCTCGACCGCCGGCACCAGCCGCTTCAGGCTGCCCTTCATGATGTAGTCGTGGGCGCCGGTGCGCATCGCGGCGACCGCCGCGTCCTCGCCGATGGTCCCGGACACGAAGATGAACGGCAGGTCGGCATCGTGCTGCCGGACGAGCGTCAGCGCCGCGGTGCCGGTGAACCCCGGCATCGTGTAGTCGGCGACGGCGATGTCCCAGGACTGGCGCTTGAGCGAGGCGACGAGCGCGTCAGGGGTGTCGACGCGGTCGCACTCCACCTTGTAGCCGCCGCGTGCGAGCTCCCGCACGACGAGCTCGGCGTCGTCGGGTGAGTCTTCGATCAACAGCAGGCGAAGTGTGCTCGTCACCGGACTCGTTAGTTGTGCTGTCACCAGTACTCGGCGTGCGGCGACCCCGTAAACGCTGGAGGAGCGTTACTTCCGGGCGGGCGTGGGGCTGCGCGACGAGACGCTCAACGTAAGGAAGAGCGTGACAGATCTCAACTATTTCCGGTAGGCGAAGGAATGTCAAAGGAGCGCGATTATTTGACCCGGCTGAGCAATTGATCCGCAGTTTTGAACTGCGGCTCGATGTCCACCGGGATCGACGCCAGTTTGTCGAGCGCCTTCTGGACTTCCGGCCGGACGATCCCCATGCGCTCGCCGAGCGCCTTGGCCTTCGCGTAATCGCCCTCGGCCTGGATGGTCATGATGTCGCGCGTCAATCCGGCAACGCCTTCCTTGATCCGATCGGCGTTGACCTTGAACGTGCCGTCGGCGTTGACGACGACGCCGCGCTGATCGAGCAGGGTGTTCAGCTGGATCGCGATCCCCTTGCCGTGCGCCTCGTTGACGCCGAAGCGGATCGATCGGAACGCCGAGGCGAGGAAGGTGGTGTAGAGCGAGCTTTCCAGCGACTTCGGCATCACCCCCTTGTCGATCATGTGCTGGATGGCGAACAGCCCGGAGATGTCGGCCTTCGCTTCCTCGAGCGCGCTGTAGGTTTCCTTCAGCTCCTGGCGCACCGTCGTGCGGCGGCCGCCGGGCGAGATGCTGTGCGGGCCGAGACCATGCATCAGCTCGTGGACGACGATGTGGGTGAAGAAGGCCTCGAACGACAGCGCCTTCTGGTCTTCCGGCGACAGGACGATGCGCGAGATCGGGGTCAGCGTCTTGGCGAACTTCGCGTCCTGCACGTTCTTCAGCATCACGCGCTTGGCGCCCTTCTCGCGCACCACGCGCTCGTCGTTGGGCAGGTTGAAGGCGGCCGTCTGCACGGCGCGATTGCCGTCGCCGCCGGCATAGATCTCGTTGACCACGACAATCGGCGCCATCGCGCCGATCTTCGGGTTGCGGTGGCTCGGCTCGATCGGCAGATGATTCTCGATATCCTGCAGCTCGCCGGCGAGCCGCTGCAGCTTGGCGGTCTCGGCCTCGTCCTGCACCGTCACGTAGACCTCGAACCCGGCCTTGTAGTTGAACAGTTCGTCTTCGTAGACCTCGTACGGGCCGATGGTCGGCTCGATCGCGCCCTTCAACTCCATCCAGGCGACGTCGCTGTCGTAGTAGTCGTTCGAGAGGAACGCGTCAGCGCGCTTGGTGAGGAACGCCTTCAAGGTCGGCTCGGTCGAGATCTGCGCCGCTTCGCGCAGCAGCGTGGCGGCGCGCGTCAGCTCGGGCTGGTACTCGACGCTGTATGGGACGAGGGTGAAGCCGCTGCCCGAGCGCCGGATGACGGTGAAGAAGCCGGTAGCGCGGCTCTTCTCTGCCTCGGGCAGCGACGCGATCCAGCGCTCGATCTCCGCCTTGGTCGCCCCTTCCGCGTAGTAGTTCGCCGCGACCGGCTTGGCCGGCGCCCCGGGGACGAAGATCTGGTTGTGATCGATCCGCGACCAGGGGCCTTTGTTGATCAGGAAGTAGTGCAGCCGTTCGCGCGCCAGCGGCGACGGGTCGCGGACCAGATCGAGCAGCATCGCCTCGTTGCCGCTCCAGACCTGGCGCAGGAAGAGCGCGTCGATGATCTTGCCGGCCTCGACCAGCTTCGCGAGCACGCGGCGATCGTTCTCGGAGAGCTTCGAGAGATCGGCGCCGATCTCGGTCGGCGCGAAGCGCGCCGCCATTTTCTGAATCGCCTGCGCGTCCGGCGGCGGCGTCGCGGTCTGGACCGCCATCAACGGAACGCAGCAGAGCAGCGCCGCCGCTGCGAGAACAAGCTTGATCGTCATCCCGCTAGTCTAACGCTGGCTCAGTGCACGCCGCGCGACATCGTCAGCGCCGACGGATCGGCGCCGAGCCGGCGGATTGCCGTCTCCCACACTTTGTCCGGCGGCGTATTGAAGATCAGGTCGCGATCGACGTCGCTCATCAGCCACGCCGACGCTTCGAGCTCCGCTTCGAGCTGGCCGGGGCCCCAACCCGAATAGCCGACGAACAGCCGCGCCATCACCGGCGGCGACGGTTCGAGCAGCCGCCGCAGCAGATCGGGCGACGTCGAGAGATACAGGTTCCGCGCGATGCGCATGCCGCGCAGGTCTTCCTCCTCGTCGGGCTCTTCGCCCACCAGCACCCAGCTGCGATGGGGTTCGACCGGACCGCCCACCCACACCTGCAGCTCGCGATCGGTCGACACCGGCGGATCGAGCTGCACGGTGACCCGGCCGGTCGTCACCAGCGGCCGATTGACGACGAGTCCCAGCGCGCCGTCTTCGTTGTGCTTGCACAGCAGGACCACGGTGCGGCTGAAATTCGGATCGAGGAGCTGGGGCATCGACAGCAGAAAGGAGGGGGCCAGCGAGGACATGGCGCGACGCTTACTTAGATGATAACGCCCGCGCCGCCGTTCGCAAGTCGTTCGTGAACTGCTTCATCTCGCGGTGCCGCGCCTCGTCGTCCGGGGCGCGGAGGATCGAGGACGGATGTACGGTCGCGAGGACGTAGGGCGCCAGCGGCGAGGGGACGAACGCGCCGCGATGAGCGGTGACGCGGAACTGCCGGCCGAGCAGCGCCTGTGCGGCGGTGGCGCCGAGGCAGATGATGACCCGCGGCCGGACCAGGGCGATCTCGGTGTCGAGCCAGGGACGGCAGGCGCCGATCTCGGCGGCGTTCGGCTTCTTGTGGATCCGCCGCTTGCCGCGCGGCTCCCACTTGAAGTGCTTGACCACGTTGGTGACGTAGACGACGGCGCGATCGATGCCGGCGTCGGCGAGCGCCCGGTCGAGCAGCTTCCCCGCCGGCCCGACGAAGGGATGGCCCGACAGATCTTCTTCGTTCCCCGGCTGTTCGCCGACCAGCATCAGCTCGGCGCGCCTGGCGCCTTCGCCGAAGACGGTCTGGGTCCCGATCTGCCACAGATGGCAGCCGCGGCAGTGCTTCGACGCTTCGCGCGCCTTGGGGAGCGTCGGGCGCTCGGGGATGAAATCGGCCGCGCTCTTCGGCGGTTCTTTCGGCATGCGCTACGGCAGACGTTCGGCGGGCGCGCGTGCAGCCAGCGCCGCCGCGACATTGCGTCGCAAGCCGTGTACCTTCGTGCGCCGCATCGCGCTGCGGCGCAGGTCGACCGTGAGCTCGGCATCGCTGCGCCGCGACAACGTCAGCAGGTCGACGCCGTCCCAGGCGGCGCGCGGCTGCCACGCGGGATCGTCCGAGCGCGGCGCGACCGCGTTCCACGGACAGACCTCCTGGCAGATGTCGCAGCCATAGATGCGGCCGCCGAGATCTCGCGCGTGCTCCTCGGGAATCTCGCCGCGCAGCTCGATGGTGAGATACGAGAGACAGCGGGTTGAATCGAGGACGCCCGGCGCGACCAGCGCGCGGGTCGGGCATGCCTCGAGGCAGAGCGTGCAGGTGCCGCACTGATCGAGCGCCGGCGCGTCGACCTCGAGCGGCAGGCTGCAGATGATCACGCCGAGAAACACCCACGACCCGAGCTCCGGGTGGATGACGCAGGTGTTCTTGCCGATCCAGCCGATGCCCGCATGCTGCGCGTAGACGCGCTCCTGCACCGGGCCGGTGTCGACGTAGCAGCGCGCGTCGAACGGCGCCGGCGCCTGCCCGCGCATCCAGGCGAGCAGCGCCTCGAGCCGCGGGCCGACGACGTCGTGATAGTCGTCGCCCCACGCGTAGCGCGCGATGTGGGCGCGATCGGGATCGCCGCACTCGGTCGAGTACGGCCGGTCGGTGTTGTAGACGGTGGCGGTAACGATCACCGTCCGCGCGGTGGGCACGACCTGTCGCACGTCCGCGCGGCGATCGGCGCTGCGCTGCAGGTAGGCCATCTCGCCGGCATAGCCGCGATCGAGCCAGTCGCGGAAGAAGCGGAGCTCGGGGTGATCAGCGGCCGGCGCGATGCCGCAGGCGTCGAAGCCGAGCGCCTGGGCGTGCGCCTTCACCGCGGCCGCCGTCAGCGCGCTTCCCTGCATCACGTGCGACATCGATCGAGTTACCGAGAGGCGCGACTACGTGATCACTTCTTGCCGACGAGCTGGCGGAGTACGTACGGAAGGATCCCGCCGTGCCGGAACGCGACCAGCTCCTCGGGCGTGTCGATTCGCGCGATTGCCTGGAACTCGATCGGTGGCACGTCTGCGTTCCCGATCGCGCGCACCGTGATCAGGCCGCCCGGCTTGAGACTCTGCGCAACGCCTGCGATCTCGTAGCGCTCGCTCCCGACCAGGCCGAGCGAGGCGGCGGTGGCGCCAGGCTGGAACTGCAGCGGCAGCACGCCCATGTTCACGAGGTTGCTGCGGTGGATGCGCTCGAAGCTCTCGGCAATCACCGCGACTACGCCGAGCAGCAGCGTGCCTTTGGCCGCCCAGTCGCGCGACGATCCCGAGCCGTACTCCTTGCCGGCGATGACCAGCAGCGGGACGGCCTCGCCTTTGTATTTCATCGCCGCGTCGAAGATGGTCATCACCTCGCCGTCCGGCTGGTGCGTCGTCCACCCGCCTTCGGTGCCGGGCGCCATCTGGTTGCGCAGCCGCGTGTTGGCAAAGGTGCCGCGCATCATCACCTCGTGA
>Ga0134123_10002070_pt1 | contig 13148 bp, 20 predicted proteins | sample KB303_FD_96460 | JGI IMG/M metagenome (GOLD analysis project Ga0134123, IMG submission 96460) | Terrestrial soil microbial communities without Nitrogen fertilizer from Kellogg Biological Station, Michigan, USA - KB3-0-3 | ecosystem: Environmental > Terrestrial > Soil > Unclassified ...
ATCCCCGATGAAGAGGAAGCGCCCGGTGCCGTTGGCCGAGGTAATCGCGTCGAGTGAGACGCCGAACATGCCCGAGATCAGGTCGGCGGTCGCGGCTTGTTGCATCGTGTCGAAAAGACCCGTGCTCGCGTTGACCGTCGTTTCCTTCACCGCCAGCACGTCTCCCACGGCGGTCGTGACAGCCGAGATCATCGGCTGAACGCCGTCCTCCAGTCGAAGGCCGAGCCCGCTGGGGTGAGCAATCTTGAGAAGACTTCCCATGACTGTTTCCTCCTAGTAGGCCGCGTAGACTTGGGTCTGCGTGAGCCGCTGCGCCGGGAACGCCGTCGCAACGGTGCCGGGCGTGATGATCGCGCTGAACGACCGCGCACGGCAGATGTTGTTGAAGTACACGTTGATCCAGACCGTCTTGCTGAAGGGCTGGTTGAACGGCGACATCGGAGGCTTCCGCACGAAGTACTTGTCCGCGTGGAAGACCGTCTTCATGTACGCCGCGTTCACGAGGTAGTAGCGCGGCCCGCGACCGGGTGCGTTCGTGTTGCCTTCCGTCACGAGGCTCGTGGAGCTAGCGCCCTTGTAGAGCGTCGCGCTGTCGAGCTTCGGGACGTACACCAGTTCGACTCCGGCGTAGGCCGGGCCGAGGAACGCCGCATCCGGGTTGTTGCGGTTGGTGTACCAGTCCTGCCCTTGGCGCAGGAGGTCGGTCATCACCAGCATGCCCTGCTTCGAAGTGAAGCAGACGAGCTGGTTCCAGGTGTCCGCCTCAAAGTACGCCTCTTTGGTCGCGGGCGGTCGATACCGCAGCGAAAGGTAGGCGTCATCGAAGGCGTTGATGACGTTCCGCGCTCCGCTGGTCGGGGCGGCGGAAGTCGAGTCGTATCCGATGACGTAGTTGCGCCACTTCTCCTTGCCCGCCGTCGAGGCGTTGATGCCCTCGACCGTGGTAAAGGCCGTGACGGTGCCGTCGGTGGCGTCCTGCCCGAAGCGACACAACGAGGTAGCGCCGACGCATTGCTCGTTGATGAACACCGGAACCGAGTTCGGGATCTTGCCCGTAGTCGTTTCCATCGTCGCTGAGTCCGGAATGGACCACCACGACGACTCCATGCCGTTGCAGATCGAGGTCTGCACGCGGAGTTCGAGCTTCGTCAGCAGGTTCTTGTACTGCTGGAAGCGCGCGTCGTCGGTGAACTGGGAGCCCGCATTCAGCGTCTCCTCTTCTTCGGTCCACGAGTAGGAATCCACCGCGAAACGCCACGGACCGCTCCAGCGCGTGAGCACCTGCGGCATCGTCGGGGCTTGCGGATCATTGGGCTGGTAGAAGCCGAAAGTGTTGGCCTCGTCCAGCATCAAATCGTCGCGGATCTCGCTGCCACCCTGGACCGTTTCAGACAGGGGCTTGCCCCGCATGAAATAGGCCCACGAGTAGTTTTGCAGCGCAGCCGCGTTGACGAACTTCTCAGGCCCGGTGAGAACCAGCGGGCCGGTGGCTTCCGCCCAGTCGGGGAAGCTTACGATAGCGGGCATCTAGGTTTCCTTTTGTCACCTTAGACCGTCCACGCGCTTGCGAGCCTCCTCACCGGACAGACCTTCGTGGGACATGAGCCAGTAAATCTGCTCACCCCGATCCTTGCCCTTCAGTTCTGCGACAATCGAAGCTCTGCCAGGTGCGGTCATCTGGCCGCCCAGGCGTTTGCGGTCGGTTTCCTTGGCCTTGGACTGCCGCGCAGATTCGATCTCGTCCTTGAACTCGATGAGGTAGGCGTCTTTCAACACCTCGCTCATCCGCTCCAAGGGCTCCCCGTAGGAAGCGTAGGCGTCCGGATCCTTTGCAAGACCCTCGGCCCGCCTGAGAACTCTCTCGCGGCCCTCTCTGGTACGGAGATGGGGATGTGACTCCCGCAAATCCGCGCACGCCACCTGTATCAGCCCCTCGATCCGCACCTGATTGAGAATCGCGCGCCCTTCCTCAAGGGATTGCTTGAGCGCAGCGTTCTCTTCCTGGATCGGTTTCGTGGAAGCCGACAAGGCTTCGCGCAACGCACCGGAAAGAGTCTCGTCCCCAAGGATCCCGTCCAGGGCCTTGAACGCCTTGTCGATGTCAGCCGACTTCGGAGCGGATGTCTCCGGCTCCTTGTGGGTTTCGACTTTGGCCTCGGCCTCGGGCTTGACCTTCTTGAGTTCGTGATATTCCTTCGTGATGCGATCCGTGTTCGCCTGGATCTCCGCGAGTTCGCTGCCCCATTGGCGACGATCCTCGACAGAGAGCCCTTCGATCACAGCCTTGGGAACCTTCGCACGACGCAACGCGGTCAGCGCCTTGGCGTCAGCCTCGGCGGTTGCATCCGCATCTTGGTCGGGCTCCTTTCCTTCCGGCTCCTTCTCGGATGCCGGTTTCTCCGTGCGGTCTGTCTCCGCTTCGGTGACCTTCTTCGATGGAGCGGCGGCTTCGCGCTCGACCTCTGTGTTCTTCGCTTCGCCGATGTAGCGCCCGAACTTGTCGCGCTTGCGCGCGTCCTTGGGCTGCTCGGCTTCTTCTTCGCGACGGCGATCCAGGACGGCGCTTCTGCCCGTCTCCGTCTCCCGCGCCTTCTCGGTCAGCGCGTCGAATATCTTGCGCGACTCCTCGACACGCGCAGGCTGCGCCGGTTCAGCACCGACGACGCCGTTCTTCGGCGCAACGTCGAGGACCGCTTGCTCAGGCATCTTCCTTCACCGCCAAGATCGCGCCCTCGCGGACGATGTGCAGGCGCTCGTGCCCCTGGACGACCGTTCCAAACTGCGCCCCGAAGAGAACCCGCTGGCCCTTCCTCACCATGACCGGAGAGCGTTCGCCACTGGGCAGCTTCTCCCCCGGTCCCGTGGCGAGCACCGTCCCCGTCTGCGGCATCACGCGACCGGACTCCGCGATGATGACCCCGCCCTTCGTCACCTCTTCGGGCAAGTCGTTCTGAATCAGAACCATGTCGCCGAGCGGACGGATGCCGAAGTCGTCCATGGTGGTAATGGTCGAACCGTTCGTGCCCACGAGCATCAGGGTCATGCCTTGTCCTTCCACTGGTACTTCTCGAATCCCGCGCGATGGTTGGCGCGCTTGGCGAACTCCAGCGCCTCATCGTTCGAGCGCATGACCGGAGCTCCCCTGCCGTCGTACCGCTTGGCGTCCGGGTGCCATAGAGGGAGACTAGGCATAGCGTTGTTGATGCTCGAGACGGCTAGATGTGGGGTAGATGCCACCCGTTTGTAGACCACACCGCCGCGCTCAATGCAAGAGTCGATGGGGGGCGGATGCCTGGGATCGCCCTCCTCCTCGATGATCCGCCCATCCTCGGATTGGAACTCGTAGATCATGCCTTCGCCGCTCCGATCGGCTGGGCGGACTTCGAGCGAACGCCGGTGCTGCGCGCTGGCGCGGGCGGCTTGGCAAGAGCGGGCATTGGCGAGCGCCCCACATCGCGCCCGAGCCTCGGCGGCCCTTGAGCGCCCAAGGCCGGGGCGCTGGCGGGCTGGCCTGGAGCGGCCTGCATCTGCTGGGCTTGCTGCTCCGCCGCGCCCATGTCCAGCAGGCGGGCCGCCTCGGGCCGTCCGTACGCCTCTCCCACCCAGCGGAACCAGGTCTGCCAGTCGAAGTAGGGCGTGACCGGGATGATCGGCAGCGCCGCGAGGAACTGCTGCCCAAGGGCTGCCAACTCCATCTGCTCGTGCCCGTCGTCGCGCACGCTTTCGACCTCAATCTCCAAGTCGTCGAAGGACGTTCCCGATCCCTCGGCCTCGCTCTGCTGCTTGGCCGAGTGCTGGGCGACGACCACCTTCGCGTGCTGGGAGTCCACGAGCCCGTGCTTGGCCGCGCGGCGCATGGATTCCTTGATGTCGTGCCCGCCCACGAACAGGCCCTGATCGGTCTCGAACACGGCGCTCTCGCTCTCGTTCAGGTACCAGCACACCGAGCGCACGATGCGCGACTCGAAGTCCTTGAACTTCTCCTCGACAAACGAGCCGCGAGCCTGCGCGTTGGCGTCCGCCGCGATCTCCGCCGTGGCCGTGACGCCTGCGCGCGTCTGTCCGCGCATCGCGTCCGACATGGCGAGGTTTCGATCGACCCGGCCGCGAAGCTCCAGGTTCCACTCGATCTGTTGGGGCGTGACGCCGCCGGTCTCGATCTCAATGACCTTCGACTTGTCAAGGCCCTTGACCGCGATTACGTCGCCGTCCTCGGAGTTGACGATCTTGGCCGTCTCGGCGGGCTTCAGGCCATCTACCAGAGCCACGTTCTTGCGCCGAGACGACGCGCGGTCAGCCGCGCGAACGTGTTTGTTCAGCTCCGTGATCTGGCTTTCCGCCGCCATCAACGCAGCCAGGGGTGCCGCGTGATCGGGCACCGTGTACGCTCCTCCGACGATGTACGGACCCCAGCGCGGGCCGAACCAGTCGCGCGGCTCACGGAGGAACTTGTCTGAACCTCCCTTGCTGGTCGGCAGAAGCCTCGGAATCGTGTAGATCCGCCCGTGGTAGCCTTCGTCGGAATCGCCTTCCGTCTCGGCCTCGGCGACCCACACCTCGAAGTAGCTGATCTCCTTGCGAGACGGCACGCCCTCGGCGTACTTCTTCGTGTCGCGCAGCGAGTCCAGCCCGCTATCGACGGACATCGCATCGAGCACGTCGAGGTTCCACCCGCCGTCGGGATCCGCCTCGGCATCTCTGCGCACGTCGTCCTTGTCGCGCACGACGATGTGGCCCATCAGCCGGGCCTCTTCCATCGAGAGCGCGTACTGATCCCAGAAGAAGCGGCGCGGGCTGATCCGAGCTACTTGCGGAAGCGTCAAGGGATCCTCGCGCTCCTCGAATCCAGGACGAGGCCGAAGGGAAATGAGAGCGACCGGCCACGCGAAGCACGAATCGACCACGAACTTCTCGCGCAGGCGCTTGTAGTTCGTGTCGCGGAACCAGCGGTTCACGCCGTACTGGAGCGCGGTCGGCGGGGCCTTGACGCTTCCGAGTCTCGCACGCGGCTCTCCGACAGAAAGCTGTCCGAGCTGGTGCGTGACGTAGGAGAAGTAGTAGTTCTCCGGATACGGCGCATCGACCTTGACCTTGCGGTAGGCACTCGTGTGGTAACGCTGCACCTGCTCCTGGAATTGGACGAGGTTGTCCTGTGCCCAGCGTTCCGCCGCCTTGCACTCCTCGAAGAGATTGGTCGGAGAGGTGTCGATCATCGAGCTAGTACGCGCCGCGCTTCATGCCGAGTCCGCGCGCCTTCATCTGCATCTGAACTGTCTGCTTCTTCCTGGAAGCGGTCGCCGCAGCGGGCTTGGGCGTCCGCGAGATCAGCTTCGATAGGTTCTTGTACCTCCCGCCTTGAGCAACACTCATCGCGTGCGCTCCCATGCGGGCTTCGCCACAGGCGCGGGCTTGATGCCGGGCCACTTCTCACCCGCGCGCGGAGCCTGCGGAACAGGCTTCACCGTGCGCTCTCCGGCGGGCGGGAGCTTGGGTGCGTACTGGCCGGGGTCCTTCGAGCCAGGTCGATGCGGTCTGCCATTGCCCATGGTTTCATTCCTCTAGGTCTTCGTGTCCGAACAGCTCGCCGTAGCTGCCGGGAGGGTACTTGTTTTCGGGGGCTTGCGGCGGCCCCCATTCGCGCTCGTTAGCAAACGACGCGGCATAGCGCGTCTGGTCGAAGCCGTGATCCGCGCAGGCCGGATCGGTGTGCTCGCGGTTGGGGCGGCCTTCCTCGACCATGAGGTAGACGACGCTGGGAATCTCCTCGACCGTCGAGCACGGCTGGAATCGCGCGACGAGCGCAGGGTCACGCCCCGAGCGCAGGCAGTCGGAAAGCCAGAAGATTCGCGGCTTACCGTCCGGCCCGTCGGCGAGGCGCTGGCGCACCAAGTCGATACCTGACAAGTCGCCCTGCCCAGCCGAGGAGCGGCGGTTGTCCGCCGGCCGGAAGATGCCCGACATGGCCGAACCGCGAGAGCTAGCCAGCGCGCGGTTGAAGCTTTCGATCGCGTCCGGGCGCGCTGGGTCTGCTGTGCCAGCGAGGAGGTTGAACTCCTTGTCAGCATCGCACGCCCGCTCGCACCACCAGTCCAGCGTCTTGGCCGTCGCGTACCACTCGGCCACGCAATACATGCGGCCCTCGCCATCGACGCCCCAGACCGCAAGAACACCCGGTGCCGTGAATCCCCAGTCCTTCGACGCGAGGTACCACTTGATCCCGAGCGTCAAGAGCGAGCGATTGCCTTCGGCGTCCAGCGGCCACCAGTCCGAGCCGGGCGAGAGAACGTGCTTCGCGCGGTCGAAGTTCTCCCACACCGCGCCCTCGGCGGAACACCACTCTCCCTTGCGGAGCCTGCGGTGTCGGACTCCCGTGAGCTTGTCGAGCTGGTCGATGTACGCGCGGCCCTCTTCTCGGATCGTGTAGACCTTGCGCTTGCCTTCTCGGTGGAAGTCGAAGTAGGCGGGGTTGTCCTCGTGTCGCGAGGTAAGGCGCGTGATACGCCCGCTCTCACAAAGCCGGTTGAGGAAGTGCGTCTCGTTCTCCGGGTTGCAGTCGAGGATGATGAGCGTGTACGGCAAGTCGGGGCGGAAGTGCCGGACCATGCGGTAGAACCGCTCGTATTCGTCGAGCGTCAGTTCCGTCGCTTCCTGAACGTAGATGATCGTGTACTGCGCCGAGTAGTGGCGTGTGGGCTGGTCGAGTCCAGCGCACACGATCTCCGCGTCGGTGTTCGGATACTTGTAGGAGTGCCGCCCTTCTCGGGAGCGGCCAGAGACGATGACATCTCCATCGGGGAGGATGTCCGTCTCGAACGTGTGCATGAAGGATTCGGTGAGGCTCGCGCGCGTCTTGCGAATGGCGAGCATCCGGATCCCTTGGAACGTCGTCCCGTGACGATCGAGGATCGCGGCGATGCCCATCGATTTGCCGGTACCGGCAGGGCCTTCGATCAGCACCTCGAAGATGCGCTTCGGGCCATCGTAGTCGAGCAACATGCGGTCGAGCTTCGCGGGCGCACCGCGCAGCCTGATCGTTTTCGTCTCGACTGCCGCTTCCATCAGATGTCCGCGTCTTGGTTGTCTTCGTCCTCATGCACCAGGACGACGTGTGTCACTTGGAGGTTGCCCGTAACTTCGTGCGGGACGTGGCCCTCATGTCGCAGCGTCAGCTCTTTGAAGGCGGCAACGTCACGATCCTCCTTGATCTTCTTCACCATCGCATCGACCCACTCGTCAGCTTCGCCTTCTTTTTCGAGGCACTTGTCCACGGCGGCGCTGACCTTGCGGCCAGCCGGGTTGCCGCTAACGCCGGGCGGCCATCGGGTTCCCTGATTGATGAGGTTCATCTCCTCGGCTGTTTTTCCCCTCGGCATCAACGTGCTCAGGTTCACTACCAACCTGCTACTTCTTCCTCCGCATGAACTCGTGCGCGACCTTCTTGCTCGGGCACTTCTTCTTGGCCTTGCCAGGATTGGAATAGCACAGGGCCATGAAGCGTGCCTGTCGGCGTGTGGTGGCGGGCATTAGCTCGTCCTCCCGAGTGACTTGACCGTGACGAAGCGGATGACCTTGATGTCTCCGAAGTTGCCCGGATTGCCGTCGTAAGCGTCCGTGTGGACCGTGTGCTCCATAAGGTATGTGTGATTGCCCTTGACGGTCGTTCCGCCGCTCTCGATCTGTGCGAGCGTGCGGTAAAGGCGGAAGTTGCGGCCTCCGGTGCCTTGGCTGTTCGAATCCCATCCATCCGCCACGGCGGGCGGGTCGAGGATGATCGCGGGCGCGGTCGTCGGCGAGAGGCCCGTGACGGTATAGATGGCCGTGGACGGCTCGGCCATGTCATAGACCTTCAGGTCGATCGTGCTGACATCGGCTGGGAGGATGGCGGTTCCGTCCGGTCCTCCGATGAAGGCGAGCGTGTTTCCCCAGTCCGCGCCTGCGAACACCTCGTCGTGGGCCTCTTCCACAAAACTCGTCATGTGGCCGATCCTGTCACGCGCCTGGCGTGCGCGGCGCTCCCCTGGACGATGACGATTGGGGCCGCGCCATGGACGCGGTATGCGTGGGCTGTCGCACCTTGAACTTCGGGCTGACCTGTGAAGGCCTGGACAGTCGGCGGCGCGGGCGGCTCGCTCCAGACGATGACGCCGAACTGGGTGAGGCGCGTTTCCAGCGGTGGCGCGTCGTCCGAATACAGCACCTCGAGGCCGTCCTGGCTGACGAGCTGGGAGCGATCGGTCGACCCGCCGCTGTAGAGCGCCTCAATGCCGTCCTGGGAGACGCGCTGCGCGAGGTCCGGAGCGTCGCCGGAATACAGGCTTTCGATCCCGTCCTGGCTGACCTGCTGCTGCGGCATCTAGGTGAGCGTGTAGGTTGCAATTCCGCCCTCGATCGCGTTCACGCTGGTAGGGGTCCAGATGTTCGTGCTATTCGCCGGGGTGTCGTGCGGCGTGAGCTTGTATTGATAGGCGGCGTCGCCGAGCGCGATTGTCGGCGTGTCGGCGTAGTCAACCACTCCCGAGCGCCTGAAGGTTTGGAGTTGCGCGGAGCTCGAGAAGGCGGAGCGCCCGTGCGTGATGCGCTGGACGGCCCCGACGCTGGTTGCCTCAGGCGGGAGGTCCTCGTAGTTCATCGAGAACTTGTCTGCGGATCCCGGCGTCCCAGGCACGCTCGGCGTGGTCGTGTTGACGATGTAGGAGCCGTCTGAATCGCCCGAGGAGAACGATCCGGATGCGTCCGCGAGATTGGCCGGGAAGGAGCCGACGCCATCGTTCCAGTTTCCGCCCGCCAGCGTGTAGTTACCGGCGCTTGCCACGGGGCGCAGGTATGCGCGCTTGCGGTCGCCGATGAAGTCGGATGCGTTGGCGTAGAGCGAGCTACCGATCGTCGGGAGCGAAGTCCACGCGCCCGTGCCCGTCTTCAAGGCGGTCCATGCGTGGCGCTTACCGTTTACGACGCCCAGTCCGAGGAAGCGGGCAAGGTTGGTCGGCCCTACCCCGATGCTCGTGTCCGGGTGGACGGTGATCGTTCCTGCGGGCTGGCCCTGTGCGGGTGTGAAGTCGTCGGTTGTGAGGCCGGGCACGCGCGTTCCGTTCAGCCGGATCTCGAACGAGGAGAGCGTCGCGTGCAGGCGAATCGCCATCTCGACGGTGTAGTAGACGCCCGAGTTCATAATCCCGCCGACGGCTGCTAGGGATCCGCTGATGGTCGGGCCGGTGAAATTGCCCTTGAACAGGCAGAGGTATCCCCCGATCCAGGCCATGCCGATCGAGTTCGTGACCTGCGAGTCGTACTGGAGGAAGAACAGCATCCCGTCCGCGCCTGTCACGAGCTTCGATCCGACGTAGATGTATTCGCTCGGAGTCCGAAGCGCGCGGCCCGCGAAGGACGAGGAAAAGACGGGCTGCCCGGCGAACGGGGCGATGCTCTCCGTGAGGACCGATCCGCCGCCGCTGGAATACTTCTGGGTGATGAGCCCGCTCGGATAGTGGAGCGCGGTGTCCAGGAAGTCGAGCGTCATCGTCGCCATAACGTCACGCCAAGGTGGTCTGTTCTACTCCCCAGTCGGTGGTAGCAAGTTCCGCGACGGAGAACAAGGTCGAGCCGCCCGTGAAGGGCGAGAAGCGCAATGGGCGCGAGCCGTAGATGTAATTCGAAGTCTCGGTGATCTCGGAGCCCTTGGAGTCTGTAAGTCCTTGGGACAGGCAGACTTTGTAGCCAGCCGAGGCCCCGTAGGAGAGCCGGGCCATCGCGATCGGCTCAACGCCGCGAATCACGCTGGCCAACCGGCTGACCGTGGCGACCTTGTAGGAAACGCGGTCGGCGGGAACTCCCGTTGGGGATGTGCGGTCGAGGATGTAGGTCGTATCGCCATCCTCCTGCTGCTCGGAGACGGGCTGCGCCAAGCCCGCGCTGCCGTCCCACGCCTCCCAGTTCGCTCCCGCGTAGTCCCCAACCTGGGCGGCGGCGAGGTAGGACGCCCCGCCCGACGCGCTCCACAGATCATCAGCGCCGAACGCGCCCGAGCCGAACAGGACGTAGCCGTCCTTGATCGAGGCTCGGGGAGCGTTGATCTGAACCGAGTCGATCGTGCGGGCGGTGAGCGTGGTCGAGCCGGATGTCAAGCTCGTGCGGATGCCGTCGTTCACCAGCACCTTGAACGCGGAGCCCGCGCCGATCGTGCGCATGGCGAGCACGACGAAGGCGTAGACGTTCTCGCCGATCTGGGCGGTGGGGGTCGAGCCCTCGTAGAGCGTCCCGGATTCGGTCTCCAGAGAGAGCGAGCCGGTGTAGGCGGCGGGTGAGAGCGTCCCGGCGGCGACGCGGGTCAGACGCCCGACCTGGGTCGAGCCCGCGTAGAAGGCCAGGATTTCGTCGGCGGTGAGCCTAGGCCGAGCAACCTTCCATCGGACGCCAGCGACGACGGTAGAGCCGCCAGCGAAGTCTAGGCGGAAACCTGTCGGCCCAAGGAACTCGGATCCGTCCGGGCTGATCGAGCAGGTTCCGGCGCTCCAGAGGCCGAGCGCGCCGACGTTGGTTGACCCCCTTTGGTAGTGGGCAGGGGTCCAGATCGACGCAAGGGATAGCGCCACGCCCGAAGGCTACCACCGTGGGGAAGTAACGGCTTAGCGCAATCCCTTTTATTTTCTACTTGACGCAATGGCTTCGCGCGCGCTCAAGCCCGCGCAGCGCGGCCTTCTGGCGCTGAGTGGCGGTCATGCGGGACTCAGGGATGTAGACGCTCTTGTTGCTCATGGTCAGTCCTTCCGGGCTCCGATCGGCGGGCGGTCCTGTCCTGCCTCGCGTTGCGCCTTCTGCCTCGCGGTCTTTTTGTCCTGGCACGTCCGGCAGCGCCAGCGCGAAGTCTTGGAGAGCGGGCGCTTCCCGCAGATGGAGCAGAGCCCGCGTTCCTTCCGGGCCGCCTGCCAGCGCGTCGCGCGTTCGCTTCCCATGCACAGGATCCTATCGGCAGGCCGCGCCAAGTCAATCCCTTTTTCTCCTTTTCGGGCTTGACGCGCGCCCCTTCGTCCGATAGAACAAGGGTCAGCGGCGGCGAGTCCCGCCCCGCACAAAGGAGAGTGAGACAGATGGAACAGACGAAGAACGTGGCGCACACGCCGGGCTGCTGGCACATCGCGTTTAGCGATATGCGCTACGGACGGAAGGTCTACGCGATCGAGTCCGCCATCGACGGACGCGTCGCCGAAGTCGCCAGCACGAGGGCCAACGCCCGCCTGATCGCGGCGGCTCCGGACATGCTCGCGGCGCTACAAAGCTGCCTTGCAGCGCTCGAATACCACGACAGGGAAGCCGAGTATGACTGGCATTCCAGGGAGATCAAGCTCGCCCGCGCCGCTCTCGCCAAGGCCCAGGAAGGTGCGTCGTGAGCAAGTCCAAAGAGCCGTGCGCGGGATGCCGCGATGACTTCTACAACCACGGCGGAAACAGCACGTCCGGCGAGTGCTGGATGCTTAAGAAGGCCAAGCTGGTGCGGCGTTGGAAACTTGGATGGTGGACGACGCCGACCACGCCGCGCGCGTTCCAAGAGGTCAAGACCTACGACTGCCATAACGAGCCGGGGCGGTACGCCTTCCAGAAAGAGCTTCCGTCGTTCGCGGTTGATCCGATCAGGATCCAGAGCAAGTCCAGCAAGGCGGTGATCCCATGAGCCAATCCCAAGACGCCGCCCGTTCCCACGCCCAGTCCGTCCACGGAGAGGCGAAGGCGGAAGCGGTGGAGGAATCATGCGAGTCCTGGATGGCGCGCACGAAGGACGCCTGCGCCGCGACGGGCATCTCCACCTTCATGGAGACGGCGCTGCAACGTGCGGAGCGCAACGCATTCCGCGCGGGCTGGCACGCGCGCCGCTTCGAGGTCGAGTCCAGTTGGCGGCGCGCTGCGCTTCTCGAAGGCGCGTTGCGGCAACTGCTCGGCAATCGCGCTCCCGGCACGCTCTCGTGCGAACAGGCCGTCGCAAGGGCGCGCAGTGTGTTGAGCGAGTCCCCCTGATCCCCTGCGCGGGCGGAGAGAGCAAGGAAGAACACGCGGCGCGAGGCCCGCAGCATTGGGCACGGGCAGGTTCGCCGCGTTCACAAGAGGAGAAGCAAGTCATGGCTACGAAGCTGAAAGGCCGGTCCCCCGAGGAAGTCACGCCGGGACGCATCAAGGGCGTCCTGTTCGGGCCTCCCGGCTCCGGCAAGACGTGGGCGGCGCTCGCGTTCCCCACGCCGTTCTACATCGACACAGAGGGCGGAGCCGATCTCGCCCACTACCAGAAGCGCCTGAAGGATTCGGGCGGCGCGTACTTCGGCCCGAGCGATGGCTCGATGGACTTCGACGAGATCATCGCGCAAGTCGATGCGCTCGCCACCGAGAAGCATCCCTACCGCACGCTCGTGATCGACTCGCTGTCCCGTCCCTTCTGGGGGCTGGCGGCGCGCGAGCAGGAACGGCTCGGGGAGAAGGACGCATTCGGTGCGTACAAGAAGCTCCCGCTCCAGAAGGCGCGACGCCTGATCTCGCACCTGGACCGTCTCGACATGAACGTGTGGCTCATCTGCCACGAGGTCGCGGTGTGGGAAGGCTCGGGCGGAGAGCGCCGCGAGGTCGGCAAGGGGCCGGATGTCGGCTGGGACAAAGTGGTGTACGAGCTGCACCTCGTTCTCCAGGCCAAGCAGATCGGCAAGGACATCCGCGAGGCCGTGGTGTGGAAGTCGAGACTCACAGGCTTCCCGACCGGCGATCGGTTCTACCTGCACGACAAGGGCAAGGACGTGGCGTATGCGAACTTCACGGAACGCTACGCGCGCGACTTCATCGAGGCCGAGGCCAAGCCCATCGTGCTCGCTTCCGCCGAGGAGGTCGCGGAGATCCGGCGCTTGCTGGAGATCGTGAAGGTGCCCGAGGAAGAACAGGCAAAGTGGCTGACCAAGGCTAACGTCGAGTCCTTCGAGGAGATGACCGGCGCGCAAGCGTTGGCGGTGATCGCGTTCCTGGACAAGAAGATGGCGAAGCCCGCGCTCGCCGGAAAGGGAGCGTAACCATGGCACGCATGGACTGGAGCCCCACGGGCAACTCCGACAACGAGCCGGGCGACTACCTCGCCACGGTCAAGACGGCAGAGGAGAAGGTCTCCCGCAAGGGCGACGCGA
>Ga0134123_10002075_pt1 | contig 13139 bp, 9 predicted proteins | sample KB303_FD_96460 | JGI IMG/M metagenome (GOLD analysis project Ga0134123, IMG submission 96460) | Terrestrial soil microbial communities without Nitrogen fertilizer from Kellogg Biological Station, Michigan, USA - KB3-0-3 | ecosystem: Environmental > Terrestrial > Soil > Unclassified ...
CAGCGCACCGCGATCGCGCGCGCGCTGGTGCGCGAGCCGCTGATCCTGATCCTCGACGACTCGCTGAGCGCCGTCGACACGCACACCGAGGAGCGGATCCTTCATGCGCTGCGCTCGATCCGAAAGGGCAGGACCGCGCTCATCGTCTCCCATCGCGCATCGTCGGTGAAGGACGCCGACACCATCGTCGTGCTCGAAGACGGCCGCATCCTCGAGCGCGGCACGCACGAAGCGCTCGTCGCCAGAGGCGGCTACTACGCAGACCTCTATCGCCGGCAGACGATCGAGGCGGAGCTGGAGGAGATCGCTTGATCGGGATCCGGGGTTCGGGGCCCGGGATCCGGGCTTTATCGCCCGGGCGGAAAGGCTCGGGTCCCGGATCCCGGAACACAGAGCCCGCTTTTCACCATGTCTGACATCGAACGCCACGAAGACGAAGGCGCACGGGCCTTCGATCCCCGGCTCGCGCGGCGGCTGCTCACGTATCTGCGGCCGTACCGGTTCCGCGCGGGGCTCTCCGTGCTCCTCGTCATCGTCTCGTCGCTGTTCGAGATCGCGGGGCCGGCGATCACGGCGATCGCGATCGATCTCTACGTCCGGCCGCTGAAGGGCGCGGAGCCGCTCGGCGTCAGCCGGCGCCTCGGCGAATGGCTCGCGTCGCACGGCTGGACGTTCGATCCGATCACCGGCATCAGCGTCACCGCCGTCGTCTATCTCCTCACCCTCGCCGGCGGTTTCGCGATTCTCTACACGCAGATGGTGCTGATGAATCACATGGGTCAGTACATCATGTACGACCTCCGCAAGCAGATCTTCACGCACCTGCAGCGGCTCGACATCCAGTTCTACGACCGCAACCCGGTGGGGCGCCTGATGACGCGCGTGACGACCGACGTCGACGCGCTGAACGACCTCTTCACCGCCGGCTTCGTCGCGATCTTCGGCGACATCTTCGTCCTCCTCGGCATCGTCGGCGTGCTGTTCTGGATGAACTGGAAGCTCGCCCTCGTCCTCTTCTCCATCACGCCCTTCATCGTGCTCGTCTCGATCTGGTTCCGCCGCGGCGCGCGGGTCACCTATCGCAAAGTGCGCGCGCGCATCGCCGCGATCAACGCCTTTCTGCAGGAGCACATCTCCGGCATGTCCACCGTCCAGCTCTTCAATCGCGAGGAGCGGGAGGCGGAGAAGTTCGACGACCTGAACGCGAAGCACCGCGACGCGAACGTCGAGTCGATCTATTACTACGCCGTCTTCTATCCGGTGATCGAGCTGATCGAGACCGTCGGCATCGCGCTCATCGTCTGGTACGGCGGCGGGCAGGTGATCCAGAGCACGCTCTCCGTCGGCGCGCTGGTGGCGTTCTTCACGTACTCGCAGCGCTTCTATCAGCCGATCTCGGACCTGTCGGAGAAGTACAACATCCTGCAGGCCGCGATGGCGGCCTCGGAGCGCATCTTCAAACTGCTCGACACCCCGGTGCACATCGAAGGAGGGCGGGCGTCCCGCCCGCCCATGGCGGGCGAGACGCCCGCCCTCCAGTCGATCGAGTTCCGCAACGTCTGGTTCGCCTACAACGACGAAGACTGGGTGCTGAAGAACGTCTCGTTTCGCGTCGAGCGCGGGGAGCGTGTGGCGCTGGTCGGACACACCGGCGCGGGGAAGACGACCGTCACGTCGCTGCTACTGCGGTTCTACGACGTGCAGCGGGGCGAGATCCTGATCGACGGCGTCGACATCCGGCAGTACGACCTCGAGTCGCTGCGCCGCCTCTTCGCGATCGTGCAGCAGGACTTTTTCCTCTTCACGGGCAGCGTCGCCGAGAACATTTCCCTCGGCGATCCCGGCATCGCGCCGGAGACGATCCGCACGGCGGCCGTTCGGGTGCAGGCCGACCGCTTCATCTCGCGCCTCCCCGAGGGGTATGAGGCGCAGGTGCGCGAGCGCGGCGCGGGACTGTCGGTGGGCGAGAAGCAACTGCTCTCCTTCGCGCGCGCCCTCGCCTTCAACCCGCCCGTCCTGATCCTCGACGAAGCCACGTCCTCCATCGACACCGAGACCGAGCGCCTGATCCAGGAAGCGATTCAGACCCTGCTCGAAGGCCGCACGTCCCTCGTCATCGCCCACCGCCTCTCCACCATCCGCTCCGCCGACACGATCCTCGTGTTCCACCATGGGGAGATCCGCGAGCGCGGCACGCACGATGAGCTGATGGCGCTCGGGGGGCTGTATCGGCGGTTGTATGAGATTCAGTACCGCGAGGCTGTTGCCGTGTAAGGGGTTGCGCGGTTGCGCAGTTGCGCGGTCGTTGGTTGCTCCTGCCGCGTGACCGCGCAACCGCGTAACCGCGCAACCGTTATTTGACATCCTCCCCAAACGGGCCTAAGGTTCGCAAATCGTCCAAAGTGAAGGGAGGGGAGGCGATGACCGTGAGGTTCTTCCCCGGAAGTCTGAAACACAAAACGAGTCTGGTCGCAGGGTTTCTCCGGCAGTTCCGGGTCGAGCATGAGATGGTGCGCCCCGAGGATTACAAGGGCCTGGCGCATCACATGGGATCCGATCCCGCGCTCGAAGTCGATGGACGCCTGTTCGTCGATCCGAATGTCGACGCGCTGAAGAAAATCCTGCACGTCGATCCTAAGCAGTCCTGAACATCGCTTCCGCCTCCCGTTCGACGGTCTGCCGGATGCGCGACTCGAACGGCCTCGCCAGCAGCGGAAGCTTCCCGTCGATGATCACGTCCCTGTCCGTGATCTCGACGGTCCCCTCGACCGTGAACCCGCGAGCCCTGCCCTTGAAGCGAAGCGTGTCTCCGCTCCACTGATGCTGCACGTCCTCGGCGCGGTCGCCGAACTGCGCGAGCAGCTGGGAGAGGCGGCTCTCGACGATGCGGCGGGCGTTTTGGCGGTTCGTGTGGTGGGGGACTTCGATGTGCATGACGCCATCATTGCGCAAGCTGTGCCCGCCGAGGGATACTCGGCGTCAGGGACTTCCGCGGGGTCGTACGCACCATGCTCTCGAAAGTGTGGAGTGCAGCGACACTCGGAATTGATGCAGTACGTATCGTCATCGAAGTGGACGCCCGGCAGGCGGGACAGCCGGGATTCACGCTCGTCGGCCTTCCCGATCCCGCCGTGCGCGAGTCGTACTCGCGCGTCCGGTCCGCGCTCGCGAACTGCGGACTCTTCCTGCCCACGCGCCACATCACCGTCAACCTCTCGCCGGCCGACGTGCGCAAGGAAGGCTCGGGCTTCGACCTCCCGATCGCCATCGGCATCCTGCACGCGCTCGAAGTCCTGGGCGACGACGACGTCGCCGGCCGCGTCTTCGTCGGCGAGCTCTCGCTCGACGGCACCCTGACGCCCGCGCGCGGAACGCTCTCCGTCTCCGCCGCGCTCGCGAAAGACGACTCGATCCGCGAGCTGATCGTGCCCGCGGCGAACGCGAACGAAGCCGCGGCGGTGCAGCGCATGCGCGTCATCGGCGCGCCGCACCTCCCCGCGCTGCTGCAGCACCTGAAGAACGAACAGCCGATCGCCCCGACGACGTCGATACCCGCGCTCGAGCGCCCGTTCGACGGCGCCGACTTTGCCGAAGTGCGCGGACAGGCGCAGGCCAAGCGCGCCCTCGAAGTCGCCGCCGCCGGCGGGCACAACGTGATGATGATCGGCCCGCCGGGCTCGGGAAAGACGATGCTCGCGAAACGCCTCGCGACGATCCTGCCGCGCCTCTCGCTGGAAGAAGCGATCGTGACGACGAAGATCCACTCCGTTGCCGGACTGCTGCCCGCGGGAAGCGGACTCCTCTCGCGCCGCCCCTTCCGCGCCCCGCATCACACCATCTCGACCGCCGGCCTCGCCGGCGGCGGCTCGCCGATCCGCCCGGGCGAAGTGAGCCTCGCCCACGACGGCGTGCTGTTCCTCGACGAGCTGCCCGAGTTCCGCCGCGAGACGCTGGAAGTGATGCGCCAGCCGATGGAGGACGGCATCGTGACGATCGCGCGCGCCGCGAGAACGATCACCTTTCCGTCGCGCTTCACCCTCGCCGCCGCGCTGAATCCCTGCCCGTGCGGTTTCTTCAACGACGCGCGCCGCGAGTGCATCTGCTCCCCGATCCAGATCCAGCGCTATCTCGCGAAGATCTCGGGACCGCTGCTCGACCGCGTCGACCTGCAAGTCGAAGTCGCGGCGCTGACGAGCGAGGAGATCACGACGACGACGCCCGGCGAACCGTCGGCGTCGATCCGCGAGCGCGTCGAGCTCGCGCGCGGTACCCAGCGCGAGCGCTTCCGCCGTTCGTCGATCCGCTGCAACGCCGAGATGACCCCGCGCCACATGCGCCGCTTCTGCGACCTCGACCCGCCCTCCCACCGCCTGCTCGTCGCCGCGATCGACCGCCTCGCCCTGTCCGCCCGCGCGCACGACCGCATCCTCAAGGTGGCGCGCACGATCGCCGACCTCGCGGGGTGCGAGCGCATCGAGGCGGGGCATGTCGCGGAAGCGGTGCAGTACCGCGCGCTGGATCGGGGGTATTTCCGGTGAGACGTGGTAGGCGAGCGCGGCCGACTCGCTCGAAGACGCCGCCGCGCGAGCCATATCAGTCAGATTCATGCCGAAATAATTGCGATTGCCAGTCGCCGCAAATTGGGTACAGAATGACGGCCCCAAACTTGTGCCGGAATTGGATTCGTCACCGCCAGAACTGCCACCGGGCATAAGCCTGGTGCGGACGTTACGTGGTCATACCGACTGGATCGGGCGCATCTCCTGGTCGCCAGACGGCCGGTATATCGCGTCACCATCAGCGGATGGAACACTCCGAGTCTGGGATGTTGACACCGGATGGGCTGTAGCTAGGTTGGAAGGTCAGAGTCGCATCGTTCTAGCGGCGGTTTTCGATCTGACCGGACGCTATCTGGCCGCCATAGGCGGCGAGACCAGCGACGTGAGTTTGTGGGATCGTTCGACCGGAGAGCTGGTACGCAGTTTCGACGGCGCCGGCTACATCACGGCGATCGCATTCAAGCGTACGGGGAACACTCTCGTCAGCGGCAGCTCAGACGGTACGGTCATCGTCTGGGATCATCATTCTGCACGCCGGCTCGCGACGGTCAAAACCGCCCATCTGGGCGGAATCCGATCCATAGCGGTCGACCCATCGTTGCAGATCCTGGGAATTGCCGGCAACAGAAGCGTGACATTGATCAACCTAACCGGCCCCGAACGACAGGTTACGGTCAGTTCACATTCGCGGCCGCCGGTACTCGTCACCTTCGTAAAGAGCGGGATTCTGGCCGCAGCCGCAGATCGCATAATCAAGATTTTCGACGTTGTTAACCGCACACCACCGCTCGTGCTGGAGGGACACACAGGAGAGATCAGCGCACTGGACGCCTCCCGCGACGGATCGCTTCTCGCGAGCAAAGATGCTCTCTCTCTTCGTTTATGGGATACGACGACCGGGCAGTGTGTGCTGGCAATCGCCGAACCAGGTGGAGCCAAAGGCTGGTTACCGGGACTGGCGTTCCATCCGAGTCGTCCCTTGCTTGCCAGCGTGACTTCGGAGCTGATCCAACCTGCGGGAACAAGCGCGCCACTTCGCCACGACGTAATTCAAATATGGACGATCGATCCCGACCTGCTGAACCAGTCAGCACGGCACACGCACCACTACGTAAACGCCAAGGTGGTGATGCTGGGTGACTCCGGTGTTGGGAAGTCAGGGCTCAGTCTCGTCCTCAACGGCCAGCCATTCGCTGCCACCGACTCTACGGCGGGCCGTCGAATCTGGGTTTTAGAATCGCGAGAAGCCAGGCTGGAGCACAACATTACGCAGACGCAGGAAACGCTATTGTGGGATTTCGCCGGTCAGCCAGGCTACCGCATCATTCATCAATTGCATCTGAATGAGGTTGCCGTCGCGCTCGTCGTGTTCGATGCTCGTAGCGAGACCGATCCACTCGCTGGTATCAAGCATTGGGGCCGAGCACTGCACCTCGCCCTGCAGAGGCAGGGAGCTTCTGCAATTCCAATGACAAAAATCCTCGTATCGGCGAGGAACGACCGGGGAACGATTTCCGTCAGCAGGGACCGCATCGATTCCTTGATGAATGAATTCGACTTTGATGCTTATTTCGAGACGAGTGCAAAGGAAAATCGCAGCATCGATGAGCTCCTCAACGAGATTAAGGCTTCCATTCCGTGGCCATCCCTTCCCATCGTCGCCTCTTCGTTACTTTTCACAGAGATCAAGTCGTTCCTCCTGCGAGTGAAGGAGGCCGGCACGCTGTTGGACATCGATGCGCATCTGTACGATCGGTTTGCGAGCGCGAACTCGAAATACGTAGAATCGGAGTCAAGCCTTCGCGATCAATTCGATACTTGCATCGGCCGACTTGAGAATCGCGACCTCATTCGCCGCCTGAGCTTTGGGCATTACGTCCTGCTGCAGCCGGAGCTGCTCGACGCCTATGCATCAGCGATGGTCAACGCGGCGAAGGAGGAGCCGGACGGCTTTGGGTCGATCAATGAGGAGCCAGCGTTGGCTGGACAGTTTCTCATCCCGAAAGATCAGAAGGTCGGCGACCGGGGCGAAGAGCAACTCCTCCTGCATGCGACAGTCGAGGAGCTCGTTGGACACGACCTGGCACTACGTGAGAATGCCGCCGATGGCCGCTATCTCGTGTTCCCTTCGCAGTTCAACCGGGACTACGAAGACGCTCCCGAGCCGAAGGGAAAGGCGACTGCCATCATCTTTGAAGGACCGGTCCAGAGCCTCTACTCAACACTCGCCGTCCGTCTCGGCCATAGCGGCCTCTTTACGGTCAGCCGCAGCGACATGTGGAGAAACGCCGCCATTTTCGCTGCCAAGTCCGGTGGTAAATGCGGCCTCTACTTGCACGAGTTCGCCGAGGCGCGTGGCCGACTTGTGATTTTTTATCAGGAAAATCCGAGCGACGAAACACGATTCAACTTCGAAGAGTTCATCGAGTCGCACGTTCGCAGGCGGGCCATCGACGGATCGGTCGTGGTCGTCCGTTTCTTCGTCTGTTCGAACTGCGGAGACGCAGTGCCGGACAACTACGTCCAGCGGCTTCGGGTTCGCTCTCTCCTCACCTTTGAGTGTCCATGCGGCAGTAGTGTCTCACTTGCCGAGCCGAAGGAACGGCTGCAGTACGCGTCGAAGATCGGATTCATGGAACGCTCGGCCGACAGACAGCGCGACTTTGAGGTCTTCGTTCAGTCAGCTCGCGGGGAGACCAGCACGCCGAGCTTTGTGAGCTGGGCCGGCGACGACCGCGTCACGCTGGCAGTGGTCTTTACCGATGTCGTCGGCTCCACCGCTCTCGGTGAGGAGATCCGCGACGAGCGGATGAACGAGGTGCGCCGTGCCCACTTCACACAGAGCCGGAGGCTTATCGCTCAATTCGGCGGCCGGGAGATCAAGACGATCGGCGACAGCTTTATGGCCGCCTTCCGCTCCGTTCAAAAGGCTCTCGACTACGCCCTGGCGTTGCAGGGGGAACCGGGACATCCCAAGTTGCAGATCCGCGCTGGCATCCATATCGATTCGATGAGCGTCGAGGAGAACGACATCTTCGGTGGGGCTGTAAACTTCGCCGCGCGTGTCGTAGGCGCTATCGAGGATGCTGAGATCTGGGTCAGCGAACGGGCAAAGGAAGACATCGACAGAGCAGGGACGAAGCATGCGCAAATGAAATGGGAAGCGCATCGCAACGTGCAGTTGAAAGGTTTCCAGGGCGGCTTCACCCTTTGGTCGCTCTGTCCGCCGGAGTGAAGCTCGCGGCGACTACGGCGCTTCCTCGATCAGACGAGCCACTTCCTGAGCACTGTCTGGTCGCACATAGAGCACAATTTCACTGCCGATCGGGGCGCCTCGGATGCGTGAAGGAAGGGTAAACGAGGTCAGGATCGATGTCGATCTGGAGATGCGGCGCATCACCCCTCTCCGATTCGGGCATACTTCCGCGCGCATGCACATCGTCGACGACGCGGAGCGGCACAAGGCGGAGCAGTACTGGTTGAACGGCGGGAGCGCGTTGCCGCTCGTGTCGCTGCTCGCGGGGCGCGGCATGGCGGCGGAGGCGTCGGCGGTGGCGCGGGTCGCGCTCGCGCGGCCGGAGTGTCAGGACGCGGATGCGATCGAGGAGTTGCTCGACACGCTCAGTGAGCCGCCGGAGGACTGGCGCGATCAGCTCGATCGGTTTATCGAAGCGCCGTCGCTCGACGGGTGGCGGCAGGTCATGCAGTTCGTGCCGCCGGAGCTGATCTATCTCCGCCAGCGCAGTGCCATCCGCCATCTGAAAAAGCGCGGGCTCGAGGGGAATATGCTCTTCCTCTGCGCCTGCGAATGGGGGCTCACGCCCGACGCGATCGAGCTCGTCGAGGAAGGACTTGTCGCTGTCGCCACGATCATCGAACGGGCGGAACGGGCGGGCGGGGCGCGCACGACCTACATCGGTCTCGCGGCCGAGGCCGCCTGGCTGGCGGGCGATTTCCTCGGCACCGTGCGCCTTCTGCGGGACTCCGTCCAGCACGAAAATGAGTGGGTTTCGGCCCTCCCGCACATCGCCTTCATCCGCGAGCGGGCCTCCAAAGCCGAGAACGAGGCCCTCGACCGCGCCGGCATCCCTGCCTGGTAAGCCTCACTGGAATCAAACAGTTACGAGAATGGTGCACGCCGCCGCCGGCGGCGGGAACGCTCTTCCTCAGAATAAATAAGCGCGCCGCTCACGTTTTCCGATCGCGAAACTCATGCGATTAATTGTTGACAAAATGCTGCCAGATTTTATGATCGTGGCATCTATCGGCAGAGGGTCTGTGATGGGTGAGGAGTCGGAACATGGCTTTTGAGAAGTGGGAGCCGCAGCCCGAGTTCGAGCGCTTTCCCGCCTCGGCGACCATCGTGCAGTCGCGCCTCATCCGGCTACCATCCCCCGTTGCCAACCTCCTCCGCCTCCGCGGCAAGAGCAGCGCGAACCTCTATTACGACAAGAAACGCAAGGTGATCGGCATTCGTCCGCTCGACAAGAAGGAAGAAGGCGCGGCGAAGATCCGGCAGTCCGACAAGTCGACGTCGCTCCACGTCCCGAGCTTCTTCCGCACGTATCAGATCGAAGTGCCGGGCATCAAGCGCTTCCACTGCTGGTACGACGAGAAGGAGCGGATGGCGATGATCGACATCTCCAGACCGTCGCCGCGCGGGCGTCCCGCGGGAACGTAATCGCACCAAAAAACGTGAACAAAAAAGGGCGGCCGCGAGGCCGCCCTTCGTGTTCGTTCGTGAATATTTTTTTCGTCAGTGTCCGCGTACCGAACGGAACTTGCGGACCGTCGGCAGCGCCCACATCGACAGGATCTGCTTCGACGCCTCTTCGCTGAAGACCGCGCCCGTGGCGTTCGACGCCTCGGGGAAGAACGCGCCGTTGTTCGCGAACAGCTGCGTGATCGAGGCCAGCGGGATCTCGGTGTCGTAGCCCGCGTTGATGGCCTTGATGTACTCGTTCGCGAAGAGCAGGTACCCGAGGTCCGTGAGGTGGAAGCCGTCGAGGCTGAAGAAGCCGCCGGTGACGTAGGCGTTCGTCACTTTGATCGGACCGATGTTGATCCCGCCCGCGCCGGTCAGGGGATTCAGCGTCACGCGATCGAAGAGTCCCTTGATGTCGGCGACGGGGATGTTGCGCGACGTGGCGGCCGACTGGATCGTGGCGTTGTACTCGGCGATGCGCGCGGTGATGTTGGCCTGCTCGGTCGGCGTGAGGACGTCCGAGGCCGGCAGCGGCTTGCCCGCGTTCGGCAGCGCGTTGAACGGCGGAACGTTCGGGAAGCCGAACCCGGTCGCGAGGCGCGTCTGCGCGGTCAGCAGCACGACGCTGCCCGCGGGGAGCTGGCCGATGGTGCCGTTGCCGAGATCGGCGATGTAGAAGATCGGCTTGCCGTCCGCTCCGAGGACGGGCTGGCGGGTGGTCGGGTTCACGATGAACGGCGGGACGGTGGAGAGGAGCGCCGCCGAGCCGGTGTTGCTCGGGAGGCTGCCCACGACCATTCCGGCGCTGCCGTTGGCGGTGATGAGGGAATCGAGGATCAGCTCGTAACGCGCCTTGAAGTCGGCCGCGGTGGTCATGCCCTGATCGGTGCCGGCGAGGACGGAGCCGAGGAAATCGTTGCCGCCGATCCAGACCGCGATGAAGGTCGGATGCTGCAGGGTGGCCTGCTCGATCTGCGTGCCGAGGCCGCGCAGGATGAACTGCCCGAACACCACCGGCGTCGGACTCTGCGGAGTCACCGGCTCGCTGCCCTTGAGCTGCAGCAGCGCGCCGACGGTGGCGCCGGGGACCGCGAGGTTGTTGTACGGCCGGCCGAACGCCGTCATCAGCGGAGTGCCGTTCGACGTTCCGGCCGGCGCGATGGTCGGCGCGAGATTCACCAGCACGAGCTCGGGGCCGATGCCGGGGAACGAGACGAGCGGCTGTGCGAAACAGTCTTCAGCCGCGGGGGCAGTCGGCGCGCAGAGGTGGTAGCCGAGCTGTTTCGCGAGCACGGCGGGCCAGCTCCACGGCTGATGGCGCTCGTTGAGCGATCCGGCTTCGACGCCCGCGCCGTAGCTGTCGCCCAGCGCCACGAACTTCGAGAAATTCGCCGAGCCGCGCGCGGCGAACATCGGCACTGCGACAAGGACCGCAATGAGAAGCGTCGCTGCGAGTTTGATGTGCTGTTTCATGGGATCTCCTTCTTAGAACCGGTATCCGAGGTTGACGCTCCAGAGCGTCGCATCGGTTTCGTAAGTGCCTTCGAAGCGGTCCGCGCTGAGTCCTTCGGTGCTGCGGTCCTTGAAGTGCAGGATGAACGCGGCGAGGTCGATGACCCATGGACCGCGGTGATAGCCGACGCCGAACGTGGCGCCGATGCGGTCGGAGTCCGGAAGCAGCGGACCGACGGCTTCCGTCGGCTGCGGATTGTTGTCATAGAGCGCGCCGAGGCGGACATCCCAGTCCGGCGTGGCCTCGATGTTCGTGCCGAGGCGGTAGCAGGACGAGTCGTCCCAGTTCTGCGGGCGCGTGAAGCTGCGCGCGGTCTGATTCGTGAAGTTGACCGTGAGCTCCTTGAAGCGGCTCCACGTCATGTGCGTGATGTCGAACTCGACGTCCACGCGGTCGGACGGGCTGAACGCCACGCCGACGACGGCGACGGCGGGGAAGGGGAGCGTCGTGCTGATCGTGTCGTCCTGCGGGAACGTTGCGCTCACCAGCGTGTCGAGGCCGGCGTTGCCGGTCGAGATCTGCGTGAAGTCGGCATCGCCGTCGAGATCGATGTCCATGTCGGAGCGATACGACGCGCCGACGCGGAAGCGATCGCTCGGCTTCCAGAGCACGCCGACGTTGTAGCCGATGTCGTCGCCGTAGTCGCTGGCGAGCCGCGCGTTGCCGATGTCGGTGATGCGTCCGGTGAACGGGTTCGGGAACGGCAGCGCGATGTTCTGATTGAGGATGACGCGCGCGCGCCGGTACTCGACGCCGGCGCCGACGGCGAAGCGGCCGTCGGTGCTCTGCCAGGCGATGGTCGGCTGCACCGAGGTGGTCTTCAGGTCGGCGTCCTGGGAGATGAAGCGGCCCGGCCAGGGGTCGGCCCAGTCGGTACGCAGTCCCCACGCGGCGAACACGCCGAGGCCGACCGTGATGTTATTGCCGAACGGGATCGTGACGTACAGGTTCGGCGGGACGAACGTATGCCGGTTGTACTTGCCTTCGGTGCCGGCGGTGAACGGGTCGGCGGGATCGCCGTTGAACTCGTTCGTGAAGTTGATGAACGTCGCGCCCGCGAGGACCGACAGCTCGCGCTGCTGCGCGATGCCGGCGGGGTTGTAGAAAATCGCGCTCGGATCGTCCGCGGTGGCGGCGAATGCGCCGGCCATGCCGCTCGCCTTCGCGCCCTGCTCGAAAATCGAGAAGCCCGCCCCGAACGCGGCGCCGGCCGCGAGGCACGCAATGAGAGTTACGAGGATGAGTCTGAGGGATCGCAAAGGTGAACCTCCTAAGTCATTTCTCTTAGAGGGAATTACGGCACTGAAACCGGCGCGGATCATAGCACCGCTCCCGGCATCCGTCAGTGAGGTTCGTTCAGCAGTTCGCGCAGGATCTCGTTGGCCAGCTCCGCCTTCGCCTTCCCTCGCGTCTCCTTCATCAGCTGCCCCACGAGGAAGCCGAAGACCTGCGCTTTTCCGGAGCGGTACTGCCCGACCTGCGCGGCGTTCTTTTCGATGACGCGCAGCGCGGCCTCGCGGATGGGCGCGGGATCGGTGATCTGCGCGAGCCCCCTGCGCTCGACGATCGCGTCCGGCTGCTCGCCGCTCGCCGACATCTCGTCGAACACTTCCTTCGCCGACTTGCCGCCGATCGCGCCGCTTTCGATCAGGCGGATCAGCTGCCCGAGCATCGCCGGCGTGACGCGATAGTCCTCGATGTCGATCCTGTGATCGTTGAGCGCGCGCAGCACTTCATTGCGCACCCAGTTCGCCGCCGCGCGCGCGTTCCCGGCCTCGACGACCGCGGCTTCGTAGTAGTCGGCGAGCGCGCGCGTCACCACGAGCTGCTCGGCGTCGACGGAGGTGATGCCGTGCTCGCGCTGATAGTGCGCCGCGCGCTCGTGCGGCAGCGGCGGCAGCGACGAGCGGACGTCCTCGATCCAGGCGTCGTTCACTTCGAGCGCGAAGAGGTCGGGCTCGGGGAAGTAGCGATAGTCGTGCGCTTCTTCCTTCGAGCGCATCACGCGCGTTTCCCCGGCGACGGTATCGAAGAGCCGCGTTTCCTGATCGATGCGGCCGCCGCTCTCGAGGACGGAGACCTGACGCTCGATCTCGTATTCGATCGCGCGCCCCACGAAGCGGAACGAGTTCAGGTTCTTGACCTCGGTGCGCGTGCCGAGGGGCTCCCCGGCGCGGCGGACGGAGACGTTGGCGTCGCAGCGGAGCGAGCCTTCCTCCATGTTGCCGTCGCAGACGCCGGTGTACATCAGGATCTGCCGGAGGCGCGTGAGGTACGCGACCGCCTGTTCGGCGCTGGCGATGTCGGGCTCGGTCACGATCTCGATCAGCGGCGTGCCGGCGCGATTGAGATCGACGAGCGA
>Ga0134123_10002076_pt1 | contig 13131 bp, 10 predicted proteins | sample KB303_FD_96460 | JGI IMG/M metagenome (GOLD analysis project Ga0134123, IMG submission 96460) | Terrestrial soil microbial communities without Nitrogen fertilizer from Kellogg Biological Station, Michigan, USA - KB3-0-3 | ecosystem: Environmental > Terrestrial > Soil > Unclassified ...
CCTTTTTGATCCACGGATTATTATTAGAGTAACTGCAACTCCCAAAATCGAGCCAAGTATTAGCGAGGTCAGGCAAAAAAGGTCTGGATTTGTGGAAGTTCCAGAGGAAGAAGTAAGGAAAAGCGGACTAATCAAAGAAAAAATTGTTATTCAAACCAAGGAAGAAATCGAAAAATTATCTAAGGAAAGGCAATTTTCAGAAGATGAAATAATGTTGGAGATGGCTTTTAACAAAAGGTTAGAACTTAAAAAAATTTATGAAAGTTTAGGACTTAATATAAACCCTTTGGTTTTAATTCAACTTCCGAGCGATTTTAAAGAAAAAGAAGAGGTAGAGACTAATCGCAAGGGTTTTGTTTTGTCATATTTAAAAGCCAAAGGTGTAAAAAGAAAGGAAATTGCTATTTGGTTATCGAATGAAAAGACAAATCTAGATTCGATTGAAGAAAACAACAACGAAGTGAATTTTATGATTTTCAAAGTTGCTCCAGCCACCGGCTGAGACTGCCCACGAGCAGAAATATTAGTAATGTTTCGTGAGGTTGATAGCCCAATTTTTCGCACCCAAATAATCGGCCGGATAAAAAGGATGCCCGAAGGTTACCATTATGAAAGGGAAGAACTAAACAAGGCTTATGTTTTCACTAATTATGACAAGAATCATATTAGAGATATTAGTCAACTAGAAGACAAGAATAAAATTCCTGTTCATTTTACCAAACTAAAAAAAGATGTTGAAAGGATTTGCTTAGAAACAACTTATCACCACCGAACTGATTTTGACGTTCTTATTCTTCCGTTATGGCAAGAAATCTTTTTAGAAGTAATGGATCGGGAGTTTGGAACCAGACCTCAACTGGTTACTGAAAATAAAAAAAATGTAGAGTCGAGGTTTGATTTTTCTTTGACAAAAGTAAGCAATCAAATTATTGTAGATGCTGAAATTACTAGTTTTGATAATTTTGCTAATGAAATAAAAAGAAAGGGTCAGAATTTCGATTACCATTTTTCTCGGTTAGAAGTGGAAAAACTTTACAACTTACTTTGTTTTCAAGAACTTAAAAATCAAGGTGATGAGGAAGCAAAATATAACCCAGCGAGTTCATGAAGCCAATTGAAGTCAGCTCTAAATGTTTGATTTGAGACCAGATTTGAATTAAATAAAGCGACTTATTATCCGATTATTGTTAATCAATTATCAAAAAAGAACGACTATCTAAAATCTGCTATCAACAAGGCTTTGAAAGAATTTAGAAAAAAATATGAAATTGAGTTAAAAACAAGAGAAGAAAAAGAAGTTTTTAATTTGTTATTGCCTGAAAAACAAGTTAGTTTTACTGCAGATTTTGAGGAGATTGAGGGTATAAATAAAAATGTTTACGAGAAATTTTATAATAAAAAACAATATTTAGGAATAGAAAATGAGAAGAAATTTATAAGGTTTTTGGAATTGCAGCTCAATGTCATTTGATGGCACAAGCAAAGTTATGGAAGAAATTCCTTTGCGATTGAATATTTTGACACCCAAAAGAAGAAAAACAGACTTTTCTATCCGGATTTTATTGTTAGAACAAAAAGCAAGGTCTATTTATTAGATACAAAAAGCGGTATTACGGCAAAAAGTCAAGAAACTGTGGATAAGAGTAATGCGCTTCAAAATTGGATTAGAGATAAGCAGCCAAAATGCAATTTTGAAATAGTTGGTGGAATAGTGATTGAAAAATATCCGAATTGAAAAATAAATAGAAATAAGGAGTACGTTTACGAAAAAGAAGATGACTGAGATAACTTAAATTTTGTTTAATCAATGCCGACTTTATGGAATTTTCGCGCATTTTTCTGTTAAATATTTTTTATTTACAAATTGATTTTATTCTTCTTTCTTTGGTTTCTTTTTATTTTTCCTTCTAACTTTCTTTTTTTACTTCTTGGAAGTCTAATAAAACATAATAAGTATCTCCTTTTTTCTCTTTCATTTTGAGGTGAAAATGGTAATAATTACCAGCTTTTAATTGACTGTATTTATTTAATCTTTCTTCCACTCTTTCTTTTTCTTTTTGAATTCTAGTTTTTTGCCATTCATCAGCAGTACTCTCTTTTAAATCTTGTTTAATTGATTCCACTTGTTCTTCTAATCTGGTTAATTTTTCCATTGTTTCATTATTATCTTTTCCTGCTTTCTGGATGAGTTTTTTAATTCTAACAAAGGAATTTAATTTTCTTTCAATTCTTTCTTCTAAACTAATTACTTCTTCTCTTCCTACAAAAGCAACCGCTTCGTAAGTTTTATTATCTTTTGCTAAATAAAGGGAGAAAAAAGTATTACCATAATAACTCTTTTCTTTTTTAATATCCGCAAGTAGGGTGTCAGTTAAACGGATTTTTCCTTTATCTAATCAATCAACTCATTCTCATTTTTCCATAAGTAATTTTTTCTCGGTATTCTGTTTTTTACTGCTTTTTAAATAGGTGTTTGCTATTGTATTCATTCAAAAAAATAATTTTGTTTATGATAGAAAATTTTTTTAACATAAAAGAAAAACAAACCTGGGGTAAAAAATCTTAAAAATACTTATATGGAAAATTTTACAAAACAAATTAATAAAATCACTCGAACAATTAATTTGAACAAGCGAGAGACATTTTGTTTCAATTTTTTCAACTGGTCTAACTCTTCCTCAAAGTGGCAAAAGTCTCTTTATTAACTTGCAAAGTTAAAAAACTCAAGTTAGATTATATTTTCTGCTTAATTAATTCCTAAAAGAAAAAAATATTTTACAACAGCAAAGTTTTATGCATCCTTATTTAATATCTTTAATTGTAATGCTAGGAGTAACAGGTCTAACCTGAATTCCGGCATTAGCAACCAAAAAAATTGGAATATTTGACATCATTCCTTCTATCTTCAAGACAGCCCAAGACAAAGTTTTTAGTTTAGATGGAAATGGATTAGGCATCATTGCTTTTGCTTTTCTAATTTACGCTTTTTTAGAGAGCAAGGTATTACAAGGATACTTGGCCTCCGTTGATCAAAAAAAATGAAAAAAAAAAAGAAACTGGATAATTATTTCACTTACAATTTTTGCTTCAATCATGAGCACTTTTCTTTTTTGATACGATGAATATATTCTTTTTTTCCCCTTAATAATTCCTTTGTTTTTAAATATAGGGTTGGATAAGTTTAGTTCTTTCCTTTGTCTATTTGGTGGCGGTAGTGCTGGACTGCTAGCAGCAGTGTCTCCAGAAGTATGAACTAGTAGATTTAAGCAGATCAATGACATGACAGGAAAAACTGACTTTAAAGGAAGTAGCGGAATTACTTTTCGGCTGGCAGTTTGGCTAATCTTCACCATAATTTTTGTTCTTTTCAATATTTGGTATTGCAATAAAATTTACTATGAATCTCTTTCACAGAGTCAGAAAAAAATACCTAAATTATTACCACCGCATGAAGAAAGCAAAAGAAAACTGTCGCGAGGTGTTAAATGGCTCATTGGAATAGTTTTTGGTTCTTTTATTCTTGTCAGCATTTTGGGTTCAGTCGGCTGATTTGCGGATAAAAAGAGATTATGAGCAAAGCAAAAAGAAACCGCTGAACTCAACGAAAAAACAATAGACAAAGGCTCTTATTTCAGCAGTTCATATAAAGCAGGGATAACCAAAGCAGGCAAAGGCACCGGAGAAGATTATAAAAAAGTCGGCACCATGGATAAAGAGATTATCAGTGGTGAACAGGAAGACAAAGGAAAACAACAACATATAGCAACAGTTGAAGTTGGCAAGACTGAACGTTTTTGACCAAAATTTGGGGAGTGAGAGCATCTACAAACTTGTAGTTTATTTGTGATTGGAGCGTTGATTATTTGTTTGCTCAGTCGACAAAACATAGCGAACACACTAGTAACAGCCGCCCAGAAAACTATTCCTGTTATTTTGGGTTATATTTTTATGATGACTAGTGCCACAATCGTTCAAGAATCTGGAATGACAGATAAACTTAAAAATTTTCTCTTATCAGAAAAGGTAACCAAGCATGCAAATATTTTTGCTTTGTTTAGCATCTTTTTTTCACTCCTTTTTATTTGCTTTTTTGTGGAATCCTTGGCTTTTCCTTTGTTTCTATCCATCAGTCCAGTTTTGCTTGCTATTTCCCGAAATACACTTTTGTTTGGAGCAATGGTAATGATTTTAGCTAGATTTTTAGCGGCTTCTGTTTCTCCTGCTAACTCTATTTTAATGAGTGCTTTGAAGGAAATAGGGGTCACGTATAAGGAGTACATGAAAAAAACCTGGGTTTTGTGGCTAATTACTCTCCTAGTCGCCTTAGGGCTGGTCGGTTTTTGTGCTTTCCGTCTTTGCTAAACATTTATGAAAGAAAAATTAAATAATATGAATAAAATTGAAGAAAAAGAAAAATTAAATAATGCTTTAAAAGAAATGAAAATTTCTCATGACCGCCAGAAAGTGAAAGAAATATTCAAATCGCATACTGGTTTTGAGAAAGAGAAAAAAGAATTTTTAGAGGCTAGTCAACTTTACATCCAATTTAGAGGCAATCTTCGTCCAGAGCGAGAGGTAATCTGCTATTCTGGACCACCAGGAGTAGGAAAAACAACTTTCGTGCAGACTTTGAGTGACGCCATGGGAAGGGATTTGGAACCGGTTCCCTGTGCTGGGCTAACTGACCCTTCTGAATATTCTATTTTAGGTAATGAGCATAAGCCTAGTTTAGTAGCCTGAGCGATTTTAAAAAATAATTGTAAAAATCCAATTATTTTGCTAGATGAACTAGAAAAAGTAACTGACGAAAAGATTCAAGCTGACTTAATCAAAATTTTTCAAGCTTTCAAAGAAAAAGGAGTTTATAAAGATCCATACTTCCAACAAGAAATAGACTTAAAATACATTGATATTTTTGCTGCCGTAAATTATGATGAAAAATTAGCGACAAAATTAAAAGATAGTGTTGATTTAAAAAAATTATCGGGTTATACTAATGAGGAAAAAATGGAAATCCTTCAAAAGAAAAAAACAAAAATACAAAAAGCCTATAATCTAGAAAAAGATGAGGTCGAAAAAGTACTCTCGGAAGATGTTTTGAATTTTTTGATTAATACTTGAATTCAAGAAAAGGGGGTGCGAAAATTAGAGCAGGCATGCCATAAAATTATTGAAGAATACACTTACGCTAAAAAAACTAATCAGCAAGCATTTCGAGGAAACAAACAACAGTGAATAGAAAAAAATGTTTTGTCTTTCCGGGAAAGTCACAAATTAAATTGATATCATCACTTACTTTTCACTTCATTTGGACTTGGTCTAATTCTATTGATAACTTGAATATTTACAAGATTTTTATTAAAAAGAAAGCCAATTAAAGAAGAAGCAGAAGAAAAACAAGGAGGAAAGAATGAATAGAGTAATTGAAACCATCGAAAAAGAAAAAATAGTAAAAAAACATCGCCGAAACGTGATAAAAGAATTGGAAAAAGAAGAAAGAGACCCTAAAGTCAAAGACTTTTCTCGAGTTAATTTACTGGCTGGAGAAGAGCACAATCAAGAATTAGATCGAATAAAAAACCAAATTAATTTGATTGATTTTAATCAGCACAGTCACGAAAGCCCAAAGTTTATTGAAAGAAAAATTAAAGAAATTTACAATAGTCCACAAAACAAAGAACTTGTCGAAAAAGGAGATTTTCCTGTCATTTGCTTTAAAAACATCGAAAAAGTTAGCAAAAATCAAGCATTAGAAGAATCATTGCTACCAATATTTGATTCACAGCAAAATGATGAATTATTCAACAAAGAAGTGGATTTATCGAAGTTCATCCTCATTGCTACTACTTCTACTCACGAAACTGAAAAGTTATCTGACCCTTTACTTTCTCGCCTGGACTGAGTTAATGCGGACACCGCCCAACCAAAAAAATTCTTTTTGGATAAGTATTATTACTGATTTTTGGTACCTTCACTTTTAATCAAATTAACCCTATCGATACTGCTTTTAGTTAGCAAAAGTAGAAATAATAAACCAAAAAAAAAATAGAAATAAAATATCAATTTATGATATAAAAAGAAAACATTAATAAATTTTCTTGCTATATACATAATTACGAAAGAGTGCTTTTTTTTCTCACTTACTAACTTATGGAATTCTATTTTTTACTTTTGTATAATTTTAGCAAGCAAGAATTACAAATTTCCTTGCCTTTATTTTCTTCTTTTTCTGTTCAGAAGCCTCAATTGTTTTTTTTGCTCCAATCCTGCGTCGCATTTATGTAAGAAACACAGAAAGATTTGCTGCATCAATTACATTTAACTTCTAATGGTCTTTTATAAGTAGGCATATTTTTTTTAAGAAATTGTTGTTGATGAAAATCAATTGACAGGCGAAAACGGTGGGGAAAAGAGATAAGAAGCGGGTGAAAGGGGCGAGTTTCAATGTTTTGGGGGAAAGAGCAGGTGGTAAGCAGGATTTTCAATATTTTCCACAAAATTTTGCTTAGAAAACGGGCGAGATTTTTTTTGGTTCTTTTTTTTAAGATTTAGGAGGAAGTTCTGCTTGTCGGATTTGGGTGGTTTGTTGGGATTGCTCTTGGAGTTTTTGTTTGTAGGCCTGAAGTTTTTGGGGGAAGCCTTTGATTCATCCATAGTCTCTTGTTTCTACTTCTCCCTGTTCATCAGCAAACAAGTTAAAGATGGTTTGGCACCTAGCCTTTAGTCTTTTTTTTGCTAGACAATGAAATTTTTTAACACTCTCTGGTAAATATTCTAAGCCACTATCAATATGAGTATCATTGATATTAAGTTCCCATAACTTTCCCATTTCTTTTAAATATTCTAAGGATCCTTCGAAATCATTACTAACTAGCGTAAGACTTTCTAAATTAATTGCCCCTTTTAAAAAAGATAGGTTTTGGTTAAAATTGTTACCTTCTAATTCTAAATTTTTTAAACTAGTGAGGTTTCTTGGTAAAATAAGTTTAGTTAATTTATTAAAATTACAACAAATTTCAGTTAAATTAGAACAACTTCCTAAATCAAGGGAAGTCAGTTGATTACTAGAGCAATTAACTACTTTTAACTTAGAACAATTACTCAAATCAAGAGAAGTTAAACTATTTTCCGAGCAATATAGTTTCTCTAAGTTAACAAAATCAGAAAGGTCTAAGTGTCCTTCAAGAGACTTCCGGCTAATATATAATTCTTTAATTGTCTCTCGAATATGGTTTTGTTCTAATCATTCTTGAGCGTTTTTATTTACCATGCTTTTGTTCCTTTCTTTATTTCCTTATTATTTTTAATTTCGTTTATTGCTATATTCTTCATAATATTTCTTTTTAATACTTTTTTATTTTTTTGAGCAAAAATTAGGTGGTTATTAAAGCGACCTAAACTCAATTATTAGTTAAGAATTTAGGGAGTTTTGGTTGGTTTTTCTTAAATTTTAAATCACTTACCAGTTTTTACACCGTGTCAAATTTGCCAAGCAAAAAGAGCAGTTATCAAAGCAGCCAGGGAATAGAGAAACCACTTTTTGGCTTTTTGGTTATCTTTTTTAAGCCAATAAACAAAAGCTACTGTGACACCCACCAGAAACCAAAGCACAAAAGCATAAACGGGAATAATTAAAGCCCACGGTCAATTTTGGGGTCAGCGATGAAAGTCGTCAAACATTTTCTAAATATGATTAATGGCAGCAACCACCTTTTAAACCATTAAGGAAAGCCTTAATACTAACACCTTCGTCCAATTCCTCCCAGTGAACCGCACAACCAGCCGGAGAAATCTCGTAATTATTTAATTGTTCCGAGGTTGCTTGGCGTAATCTTTTAAATCAAACTGTCGGTACCATTACTGTGCGACCATCACTTAAAGAAGCGGTGATTACTTGCGAATTACATTCTAAATTAAGAATAGTTAAATGTTCTTGGGTTCTGGCAATTGTTGGTTGAGTTTGTTGTTCCTCTAAAACAAATTGTTCGTAAGCTTTATAATTATTCAGGTTAGCAAATTGTTTTTGAACGCTAACTAATTTTTGTTCTTTTGTCATAACTCTAAACTACTCTTTAAGTTTCTTATTCCCAACTCCACTTATAACGTGGTTGTTGAACTTGGGCAGATTGTTGAGATTGATGCTGATTAATACCGACTGCTTGTTTAATTTTCATTCATTCAGCATCCGTAAACTGTTTTTGATTATACATTAAAACCCCTATTTCACTGTCTGCTTTTTGAGCGGAATTGTGAATTAACCAAGTTTGCCCTTGGCTGGTTTCAATTTTCCAATTATTGCTACTTTGTCTAACTGTTTCAATAATGTTAGTATTCAATTGATTTTTTGAACCTGGTGTCTTGGCAGAACCAAAATCTTGAATTTGTTCTTTGCCACCTCCTTTTTTTTTAATTATTCCTTGTTCTGAACTCCCAGTTGATTTGTCTTTTTTTGGTTTTTTACTTTGAGTTTTCTCTTGCTCTATTAGTTCCATTTCTTTATCGATTTTTTTGTCACTGCTTGGCGGCAAACTACTTTCTATTTCTTTGTCTAACTGCTCAGACTTCTCTTGGTAATCAAAACTACCTTGTTTAGTTTCAAACTTATCACCTTGGGATTTTTGACGAATAGCCTCCATAATATTATTTTCATAAGAACGGATTTTAAATTTTTTTGTCAAGCTATTAATTTCTTCTTTATAGTTATGATACTTTTCTTCTAAATCTTCAATTTTTAGTCCTTTGTCTTTTAATTCTTTTTCAATTATTTCAATGGATTTAAGTTTGGCTCTTTCTAAATCCGAATTAGCCTTGGCTGTTTTTTCTGCTTTAAGTTGAACTCCTTTTTCTTTAATGGCTTTAATCATTTTTTCTTTAAATTCGTTTAATTCTCTTTTGTCTATACCTTCTTTATCATTTTCATCATCTCCAATTTCTATATTTCGCACCTTTTCTACTCAACTGTTATAAGGAGCTCATAGATTACTATCCATGTCATTGAAATGCTTTTCTCAAACTTCATTTAACAAAGCTTCTCCGCTTATTATACCCTCTATCTCTGAACGAAAGAGTATTTTCGCTATCCTTTTTAGTATTTCTAATTTTTTTTCAATATTTTCTCTTTCTGCTTCATATTGTTCATTCATTCTCTTCACATATTCCTCAAAACTTTCGCTATCTCCTGCTGTGAAAAAACTAGTTTCACCCGCATCATATCTTCTTTTTTTTTCTTCATCGCCTAAAACTTCATAAGCTTTATTGATCTTTTGCATTTCTTCATTAGCTTTTGCTCTTTCTTCTAGGCTTTTAGTGCTTCATTTGTCGGGATGTCATTTTAAAGCTAACTTACGATAGGCTTTTTTTATCTCCTCAGCAGTAGCATTTTCGTTTATTTCTAATATTTGGTAAAATTCTTTTGTCATAATCTTCCTTAAAATCTGCGGAGCGGAACCGCTTGTTGTTGTCGGGCTTCAAATTGCTGTCCTAGTTGCAAGTTTAACTGAGCTATTTCTTCACATTTTTCGCATATTTCTTGAACATCATCAAGGCGAACACGAGCTTGTAAAAAGTTTTGTTTAATTGTATCAATAATGTTTTGATTTTCTCTAATACCATTTATATCACCATCTCTACGAGAGCGAACTAACTCATTACAAATGTCTCGTAAAAGTTGAATTTGTTCTCATTCAATCCCTAAACGATGAATAAAGCTTTCTAATCTCCGGGTTTTATTGCGAATTCTTTCAGTAAGACCACTTTCTTGGGATTGTCCCAATTGCTCTCTCAAAGAAGCAATTTCTCTATCTCTGTTTTCTATTCCAAGAAGCAATTCTTGTAAGTCAGTAGCGGTTATTCTTTCATCTCTTTCTGTTTGCGTCCTAACTAATTCTCTTTGAACATTTTGTAATTGATTATTCCTATTATTACTTTCTATTCGTAAATCAGCCATTTGATTAGTTAAATTTTGTATTTCGGTATTTCTTTCGTTTGCTCTAATTAATAGATTATCTCTTTCATTTCTAGTGGCTATTAATTGTTGACGAGTGTCAGTTAACTGTTCTCGTAAGCCCACGGCTTCCTGTCTTACTCTTTCTTCACTTCTGCTTATCCTTAATATGTCTTGATTTAACCTTCTCGTTTCTTCTTCATATCTTGTTCTTGTTTCTTCATGCCTTTCTCTTAATTCTTCAATATCTTCATTTAATCTATTAAACCTTTGAGATAGTTCTCTATTTCTTTCTTGTAAGCCATTATGCTCTCCAACTAATCTATTATAATCAGCAATATTTCTTCTGTATTCAGCCTCTAACCTCTCAAAACCTTCTCTTTTTACTGAATTTCTGGCTAAATCATTATACTTATCAATCATTCCATTGTACTTATCTTTTAATTCGTTTCATTCACCAACTAAATCGTTATATTTTTCTCTGGCATTATTTGCTAAACTGCTGTATCTATTGATCTCTTGTTCCGTTTCTCTCTGCAAATTAGAATAGTTTGTTTGTAAGTCTGAATAATCTGATTGAACTCTATTTAAAGCCGTCGATGATGCTGAAGAGTGTTTATATATAATATTGTCTCAAAAACTGAACGTTTTGCTGCTGTTACTTTGACTAACTTCATCATCATCAATACCTATTCTATCACCTTTTTCTCACTCAGTAAAAGGGCGAGTGCCTTTACAATCAATATAATTTTTGCTACCGTCTTTGTATCTCACATTACCATCTAAACCAAATCTAACGTAATCTGAATATGTATTTTTACTTTCTATTATATATGTCTTTCAAGTTGGCATAATATATATTTTTATAACAAAAAAATTTTTTGGATTTAATTTATTATCCAAAATTATACTCATGTTTTTCTAATTCTAATTGTATTACGAATATGCGCGCGAATAATATAGGGGAACAAGAAAGTTAATTTTTGGCTAGTTGATTTTACAATGTTTAACTACATTTCTAAATTGAAAAATGCTGTCCTTTATAAGCAATTTCTTCTCCGCTTATTAAAAAGTGAAGGCTAAAAATAATATAATAAATGGAATCAAAAATTGAACTTAAAGAAAACCGAAATGGACTTTTATGACCTTATTATCAAGGAGAAAAGGCTTGGAGCCCAAGTTCTTTAATAGAAATTTTGAAATTGATTGAATATGAAGATAAACAAATACCAGAAATTGTGCTTCAAAGGGCCGCTAAAAATGGCAAACTATTTCATCAAATCATTCAAGAATTTATTCAAACTGGGGAAGATTTGGCTCCAGGAACAGAAATTAGCCCTAAAATTCAGAAAAAACTTCAAGAGACGATTTACTTTCTCGAAAAAAATAAAAAACTTTTAAATAATCATTGCTTTCTAGGCAGCGAAAGGTTGCATTATGCTTTTTATAAAGGAGTATTAGTCGCTACCTATATAGATTTAGAATTTGCCGACTGCGTAGTAGAATTGAAAACTAATAATATCAAAATGCACGAAAGTCCTTTAACTCTCTTATCGTTTCAAATTCAATTATTAATTCAACATTTATGCACCCAAAAAGAAGTCTATTTACTTTGAAGCACTGGCAATGGGGTAATTTTTCACCGCTTTCAGCCTGCTCCAAGTTTATTCAGAATTCTTGATGAATTAATTGACTTAGTGAAAAAAAAAGATACTTATACTATATTAGAAAAAAGAGCCATTGTGGAAAAAATTTTAATTGATTATGTGCCTCATCGGTTAATTAATTAAGATATTTATTATTACTTGTTTCCACTTACACTTAGGCTGTCAACAAAGACCAGAGAGAGAGAGAGAGAGAGTAATAAAAAAACAATGTGAGGGCTCGTTTGAGGATTCATAGGAAACGTCGCTATCGAGTTGATAATGTTCAAGTGACTTTTTAGCGATTTTTTTGAAGAATTTCCGACAGCTACTAAGTGAGCGAATAGTTTTGTCATAACAATAGCGATTGTTTGTGTGCTGGGCGTTATCCTTTGTCTTATTAAGCAATTCAGAACTTAACGAAAAAATAAACCAACTCAAAACCAAAGAAAAACAACTAGAACAAGAAATAACAAATCAATAGGGAAAGGGCAAACAAAGGATTCTTATACAAGGATATAGATTATTTAGGGCAAAATCTAATCTTTATCAAATCTGCTTTGTCGATAACAATCCATAATACCTAAAACTCGTGGCTCGTCGTCAGCTACACATCAGACTAACTTATAAGCTTTAACTCCTCAATAAACTCGAAAAGAGTAATAAGTTCAATGGTAATATCTATCTTCTGGGTCTACTTTTTCACCATTTAACTGAGGAATTAACACTTTTCTAATTAAGTTCATCCGTAATTAATTTAGCGGCTAATTCTTTGGTTGATAACTTGATGCCTTTTCTTTTTAAAGTATCTAAGTATTCTTGATTGTGTTTCTCGTAATAAGAGCTGATTTCTAACTTAATGAACCTTTGCTTGCTAATTATAATATCGCAACTGTAGGGTCTTAAATTAGCGGACTTCTGCGGTAGTTTGGCCATAGGGAATATTAATTCTTAGTTGGCAAGGGACGTGCAAATAGTTGGCATAATCGACTAATTCTTCTAAATCAAGTTCATCAATGTGGGAATACAAAATCTTTTCTGTTTTGGCAATAGTTAGTCCCAATTGCCTAGCTACTTCTTTAGTGGTTAAGTCATTATCTTGCTTGTAGCTAAGGATACTTTTGCAGAGTTTATATTTGGCTTTTTCTATCGGAGTAGCATTAGAAACTAAACCAATATTAGTTCTTCTATCACTGCTAGCTATTTTTTTGACCACCCGCTCAAATTCTTCCTTCGGTGGGAAAGTAAATCTCTTCGAACTAGGGCTAACTGATTTTTTAATTGGCATAATATTAATAGTTCTAACTAAAATTCCTCCTCAACCCCTCAACCTTTCTTAATAAGTTATCGATTCTTTGATTTTGGTTTCTAACCTTTTCGGCTAAGGTTCGCATCTTTCTGGCTAATTCACTGGTGGCAAATTGGCAAATTTCAGCCACTGGTGGGATTCTGAATATGCCATAAAAAGGAGAACTGTTGAGGTTTTGCTCCCGAATCATTCTATTTTCATACTCACTATTTCATTTCTCGCGAGCATCTTTCGCA
>Ga0134123_10002077_pt1 | contig 13127 bp, 8 predicted proteins | sample KB303_FD_96460 | JGI IMG/M metagenome (GOLD analysis project Ga0134123, IMG submission 96460) | Terrestrial soil microbial communities without Nitrogen fertilizer from Kellogg Biological Station, Michigan, USA - KB3-0-3 | ecosystem: Environmental > Terrestrial > Soil > Unclassified ...
CCAGCGACGACCGCAGCACCTCGTACAGGGCCTTCCATTTCGGTGTCGACTGGCCTACGTAGGTGAGCGTGACCCCGTTGGGGTAGCCGGCCTCGGCCAGCAGCTGCTGGGCGCGCTTGGGATCATGGGCGGGCTTGGGTCCGGCCCAGTAGTACTCCTGGTTCTCCGGCACGATCCCCGACTGCATGCGCGCCAGTCCCAGATACTGCGACTGGTTGATGGCCAGTCGGTCGATCGCCAGGCTCGCCGCCCGGCGCACGCGAACGTCGGCCCAGGGCGACTTGGGGTCCCACTGCTCGGTGGGATACGCCCACGCCGTGAACGGCGGATAGACATTGGCCAGCGTGAGCCCGGGCGTACGCTTCAGCTCTTCGGCCAGCGGACCGGTGAAGCTGTAGGCGATGTCGACCTCGCCGCGCTTGAGCGCGGCCAGCCGCGTGGACTCGTCGGTGATGACGCGGAAGAGCAGCGTCTTCACGCTCGGCACCTTGCGCCAGTACTGCTCGTTGGCCTCGAGCGTCAGCTCCACCCCCGGCTTGAACGAGACGAACCGGTAGGGCCCGGCGCCGACCGGAAGCTTCTTGAAGCCGTCCTCACCGACTTTCTCGACGTAGGCTTTCGGCACGATCCACGCCGCGCCGGTGGCGGGGCTGGCGTAGAACGTCATGAAGTCGGCCCAGGGCTGCTTGAGCACCAGCCTCACCCGGCGCGCGTCGGGCGTCTCCACGCGCGCCACCTTGCTCTTCAGCAGCGTGGCGGCGCTGCCGCGGTAGCGCTCGAACGAGTACTTCACGTCCTCCGGCGTCACCGGCTCGCCGTTGTGGAACTTCACGCCCTTGCGCAGGACGAACTCGTAGGTCAGCCCGTCCTTTGACGCGGTCCACGACTCGGCCAGCCCCGGCGCGAAGGGCTGGCCGGGCATCGGCTTCACCAGCGCGTCGTGCAGCGCGTAGAGCACCATGAACGGCGTGACGAGACCGGGGGTCTCGGCGGGATCGAAGTAGGTCGGCGCCAGCGTGATGTGCACGCCGAAGGTCAGCTGACCTTCCGGAGCGGCGACGGCAGCGCCCGACGTGAGCAGGACGGCGGCGAGGGCGATGAGCGACACGAAGCGGGCAGCCATGAATCCTCCCTGACGGCGTGACGGTAGAAGGGTTAGGGGAAGAGGCCACTGCGGGACGAGCGTCCGAGGCACCCACCGATCATAGCGGATCGTCCCCGCGCGGGCGGCTCGACGTATGATCGGCGCCATGGCCACCACACAGACCGCGGACATCGTCATCGTGGGCGCCGGCATCATGGGCGTGAGCACCGCCTACCACCTGGCGCGGCGCCGGGCCGGTCGCATCGTGGTGCTGGAGCGCGACGACGTCTGCTCCGGCTCGACGGCGCTGGCCAGCGGCGGCATCCGCCACCAGTACGCCAACCGCATCGGGATCGAGCTGACCCTGCGCGCCATCGAGACCTACGAGCGCTTCGAGGAGGAGTTCGGCGTCAACCCGCGCTTCCGGCAGCATGGCTACCTCATCCTCGTGACCACCGAGGCGGAGCTGGCGCAGGCCCAGCGCAACGTGGATCTTCAGCGCAGTCTCGGCGTGGACGTGCGGCTGCTCACGCCGGAGGAGACCCGCAAGCGCTTCTCCTACCTGAGCACCGACGATCTCCGCGGCGCGACCTACTCCCCGCGCGACGGCTACGCCGATCCCTATCTGGCCACCACCGGTATCGCCGCCCGGGCACGCGATCTGGGCGTGACGATCCGCACCGGGTGCGAGGTGACCGGCTTCACGCGCACGGCCGATCGGGTGCAGGCCGTGGTGACGCGCGACGGCCCGGTCGAGGCGCCGGTCGTCGTCGTCGCCACCGGCGCGTGGTCGGGCGGGGTCGGCACGCTCGCCGGCGTGGACATCCCGGTGATGCCGCTGCGACGGTCGAAGTTCATCACGGCGCCGTTTCCGTTCGAGAAGATCCCGGAGGCCACGCCGTTCGTCATCGACCCGCACCTGGGAATCTCGATCCGGCGCGAGGGCGCCGGCATCCTGCTGGGCATCGGCCGCCGGGCCGAGGCGGGATCGTTCAGCACGGTGCTCGACTGGAGCCTGGCGGAGCCGCTGGTGGAGCGCGCCGTGCGCCGGGCGCCGGTGCTGGAAGACGCCCAGCTCATGCGGACGTGGACCGGCCTCTACGAGATGACGCCGGATCAGACCGGTATCGTGAGCACCGTGCCCGGAGTGGCCGGACTGCACGTCATCGCCGGCTTCAGCGGCCACGGCTTCATGCACGGCCCCATCGCCGGCCAGCTGATGGCCGAGCTGATCACGGATGGCCGCGCCAGCACCATCGACATCACGCCGCTCGGCCTCGAGCGGTTCGCCCGCGGTGACGCGAACGTGGAGCCACTGACCTTCACGTGAAGTCGGCAGGCTCCCGCCAGCCCACCACCGCGCCGACGAGGCAACGCCGGTGAGTCCGCTCATCGTGTCGTACTCCCGCGCCGACGAAGCGTTCGTGCGCCCGCTGCGCGACGATCTCAAGCGCGCCGGCTTCACGGTCTGGCTCGATCGGGACGACATGCCGAGCCGGATGCGCGGCTTCCGGCAGGAATACGTCGAGGCCTCCGTGGATGCGACCCGGATGCTCCTCGTGGTATCGCCGGCCTCCATGCGCTCCCCGGAAGTGACATTCGAGTGGCGCAGCGCACTGGAGCACTGCGTGGTGATCGTTCCCGCCCTTCTCGCGGGCGATGAGACTCAGCTACCCACGGAGCTCCGCAAGCAGAGCCTGAACGTCGTCGACGTGCGCCCTTCCCGCCCCTACGCGGACACGTTGACGGCACTGGTGCGGATCTTGCGCGAGCCGCTGATACCGCCGGGTCCCTTCCTGACCGACGTGCCCGAGCTGCCGGCGCATTTCCTGCCGAGGCCCGACGACCTCGCTCGGGTCGAGAACGCCCTGCTGGCCGAGAACCGAGGCCCGACGGTGATCAGCTCGGTCCGGCGCACGGCCGCACTCCAGGGGATGGGCGGCGTGGGCAAGTCGGTCGTCGCGGCGTCGTTCGCGCGCCTGTGCGAGACGCGCCGGCGCTACAAGGACGGGGTGGCCTGGCTGCGCCTCGGACGCGAAGCGGACGCTTCCCGGGCGGTGGCGGGGCTCGCGCGGGTCCTGAGCCCGAACATCGACGCGGCGCGGGCGCTCGACCAGACCGAGCTCGGCGCCCTTCTCGCGAACCGCCATTGCCTCATCGTTCTCGACGACGTGTGGACGCTCGCTCAGGTCACCCCGTTCCGCGACGCGCTCGGCCCGGGTGGCCGGCTACTCGTCACGACCCGTGACGGTGGTCTGACACGCGCGCTCGGAGCCCAGGAGATCGCCCTCGCCGTGCTCGACGCGCGGCAGGCGCGCGCGCTCATGGCGGACTGGGCGGGCACAACGGTGGACGCGCTGACGCCGGAAGCCCTGGAGGTCCTCGAGCAGTGCCAACGGCTGCCGGTCGCGATCGCCATGGCCGGCGCGATGGTCCGGGGTCGGCCGGAGCGCTGGGTCAGCGTGCTGACTCGTCTGCGTGACGCCGACCTGGTGCACATCCAGCAGACGTTTCCGGACTATCCGTATCCGGACCTCATGCACGTGATCGATGTCAGCGTCGCCGCCCTCGTGGACGACGTTGTGGGGACACCACTGGCCGCGGCCGACGTCCGTCAGCGATACGCCGAGCTGGCGGCCTTCGGCGAGGACACGTCGGTGCCGGTGGACGCGATCGCGCTGCTCTGGCGACCAGCCGGTCTCGGTGCGGCAGACGTCGAGGACCTCGTCGATCTTCTCGTCGACCGCTCCCTGCTCACACGGGACGCCGGCGGGCGCATGAGCCTGCACGACCTGCAAGTCGACTACGCTGTCGGCATGGTCGGCGGCGTCGCCCCCGTACGCAGCCGGCTCCTCGATGCCTACCGGGCGGCCGGTGGCGGTCACTGGTGGAGTGCGCCCGATCACGGCTACTTCCACGATCGCCTGGGCAGGTATCTCGTGAGCGCGGCACGCGTCAGCGAGCTACACGACCTGCTGGCCGCCGAGGTGGACGGTGTCCCGGCCTGGTACGAACTGAGCGAGCACGAGGACCGGATCGAGGGGTACGCGGCCGACCTCCGTCTCGCCTGGACGCAAGCGGACGCCGAGCCCGAATCGGCGGCGCGCGTCGGGCTCCAGGCCCGCTACGCGCTGATTCTCTCGTCTCTGGTCAGCACCTCGGCGAACGTGCCGCCGACGCTGCTGGACGCCCTCGTGCGACACGGCGTCTGGAAAGTCCGCCGCGCCCTCGCCTTCGCTCGGCAGGTCCCGGATCCAGCCGAGCGGGTTCGGGCGCTCGCGGTGCTGGTCCCGCGCCTGGCGGGTGACGAGCGTGAGCGCATGCTCGACGAGGCCATCGCCACCCTCGGCATGATTTCGGACGATGACGAGCGAGAGCAGGTCGGCGCCGTCGAGGCCTTGGCCGGCGCGTTGCCTGAGCCAAAGCCGCAGGGCCGATTGCAGGAGCTGCTCGAAGGGATCGAGCGCATCCCCAGCGCGTCAGTGCAGGCCCTGGTCCTCGACATCATCGAGCGCCAACTCTCCGGGCCCTCGCTCGTCGACGCTCAGGTCATCGCGCGCCGGATCGACGAGCCGAGATTCGCGCTGCGTGCACAGCTCGTCCTCGCGGCACGCCGTCCCGCCAAAGAGCGCCGGGCGATTCACGACGAGGTGCTGGCCGAGATCCGAGCGCTGGCGCCGCACGCATGGCACGCCGAGATCCTCGCCATGATCGCGGCGCATCGGCCGGCTGCCGACCACGACGCGCTGCTGGACGAAGCCGAGATCATCGTCGGTGGGTCCCCTCGAGCGCGCGCGGCCGACGGCCAGGTCGCATTTCGCGTCGCGATCCATGCCACCGGGATCCGCCGCCGGCGATTGCTAGAACGGGCCGTCATGCCGGGCGAGCTCGAAGCACCGCTGACCGCAGCGGAGCGGCTCGCTGGCTATGCGGAGACGCTCGCCGTGGACGAGCGACCGACGCTGCTCACCGGTCTGCGCGCGATCACCCACCGGTACTCGAGGATCATCGGCTTGGCGGGCATGGCCACGCGGCTGCCCGCGGAGGCCAGGACCGACATCGCACGCGAGGTGCTGGTCGAAGCGTTGCAGGAACAGGAGAGCCGCCAGTCCTGGGATTCCCTCTCGGCCGCGCGTCTCGTCGGCGCGCTCGCCGCCGTCTCGGGGTCGCTGACGCCGGCCGAACAGGGCGACATCGCGCGCCAGATCCGCCTTCTCCGAGGGCCGGCGTTCCAGGCGGACGCGTGGGTCGCGCGGGCGCGGTCGCTGGCGCCCCACGAACGCGGGCCGGCCTTGGTGGAAGCGCTGGAGGCGCTTGCGCGAATCCCCGAGCAGCGCGAGGTCACGACGAGACTCGCCGAGCTGGCGCCGCTGCTCACGCCCGACCTCCTGGCGCGCGCCGGTGACATCGCGGCCGAAGTCCGCGAGCAGGGCGGCCGTATCCACGGCATGATCCGCTTCCTTCCGTTCCTTCCTCCGGCCGAGCGCGCGGAGGCGGTATCCATGGCGCTCGACGTCATCGAGGGCTACGCCGATGCGTCGAGCGACTCCGTCGGCCACCGTCAGACGCAGGACCTGAAGGCATTGACGGCGGAACCGCTCTCCGACGAGCTGTGGACACGCGCGCTCGATGTCATGCTTCGCGTCGAGTCCCCGCGCCATCGCGCCGACGTCCTGGCCCTGGCGGCGGCGCGGATGCCGGCCGGTCTGCGTGCGCGGGCCAGCCTCGAGGCACACCAGGCCGCACAGGCGCTCACTGCCACCAGGCCGCTCGCGCGGATCGAGGAGAAGCTGCTCCTGTTCCCGCTGTTCGACGAGGCCGCGCGGCAGGTGGCGCTCCAGGAGATCCACGACCTGCTCTCGGGCCTGGACGATGCCTATGACGTCGCTCGGGCAACGGTCCTCGCGCTCTCGTGGCTGAGCCCCGCGCAGTCCACGGCCTGGCTCGACGAGGCCCTCGAAGCGGCCCGGCGAGATCTCAAGTACGAGGAGCGCGCCGAGGCGCTCCTGGTGCCCCATCTGACCGCCGCGCACCTCGAGGCGCTGGTCGAGGAGTACACGGACGCCACCGACGTCGAGGAGCCTCTCGTCACCGCGATGGTCCAGCGCCTCGCCGAGCTCGATCAAGGCGTCGCGGCTCTCGGGTTCCTCGCGGAGAACGCTCGCGGCTTCAAGCTGCTGTCGGGACTACGGAAGGTCATCCCGCACCTGCCGGCATCGGCCATCGCCGACGCCGACGAGCTCATCGAGCGCGTCGAGCACGAGCCCTCGCGCGACGAGCTGATGGCGAGTCTGTGTGCGCGGCTGGCCACCTTGCATGAGACAGGCGAGGCGCTGGCGCGCGCACGGGCACTCCGCACGGGACGCGGGGATGTGGCAACCGCGAGCTCGGTGACGGCACTGGCCATGGTGCTCCCGGCGCTGTCGGCGGCGGAGCGCGCCGGAGTGGACGCAGAGCTGGCGAGCGATCTGTCGACACTGGAGCCGTCCGAGCGGTCCAAGCTGATCCGCCGACTCGCCCCCGCCCTGGCCGCCCTTCAACCATCGCAGCTCGACGAGATCTGGCGCCGCGAGCTCGAGCGTCTGAGCGCTCGGCCGCGCACCGAGCTGCTGGAAACGCTCTACGCCCTCGCGCCCGTCCTGGCCGCCCTGGCGGGCCAGCCAGGCGTCGCCCGAGTCTTTCGCGCGGTCCGACAGGCCACCGCCTGGTGGCGGTGACACATCAACGCGCGCCGGCGGTCTCCAAGATAGCCACCATGGCGCCGTAGCCGCGGCTCCGCGCCAGCGTCCGCGGCGTCCGGCCCTCGCGATCGGCCAGGTTGACGTTGGCCCCGGCCTCGACCAGGAGCTGCAGCGTGTCGGTGTGGCGCGCGCCGCCGTCGCCGAGCACGATCGATTCGATGAGCGCCGTCCACCCCAGGTTGTTCACGTGATCCAGCGGCGCCCCCGCCGCGATCAGCAGGCGGACGACCTCCACGTGCCCGAGATGCGCGGCGGCGATGAGCGCGGTGCCGTCATAGCGGCTGGTGACGTTCCGCGCACTGCCGCCAAGCGCGAGCGCGACGCGAAGCGTCGCCGGGTCGTCGGCCACCGCCGCGATGGTGACGATGTCGTATCGATCGTTTTCCAGTGCGTTGGGATCCGCGCCGCCGGCCACCAGCGCGCGCATGGCCTCCGCGTGACGGCCGAAGGCCGCCACGTGCAGCGGCGTGCGCCCGTGGGCATCGCGAACGTCTGGGCGGGCGCCGCCGGCGATCAGGGCGCCGATCTGCTTGGCGTCGCCACAGGCCGCCGCCGCCGGCAGCCCGGTATACGCCTGGATCTCCTCACGCGAGGGCGGCACCTGCGCGTGCGAGGATTCGGCCAGCAGGAGCACGCCCAGTACGCACGGCAGGACTCCGATCAGTCTCCTGGGCGGGGGTCGGGTCATGGTGGCGATTCTAGCCGCTGAGGCCGGCCGCGAGGGTGGGCGTGGCCACCCCCCGCGTCGCCTGATACCATCCCCTGTGCCCGTCCGGCCGCCACGCGGTCGGAGGCCTGGAGGAGCAACGCGATGGATCTCAACTACTCGCCCGAGGAGACCGCCTTCCGCGACGACGTCCGCGGCTGGCTCGACCAGAACCTGCCCGCCGACCTGCGCAACAAGGTCCTGAACTACCAGGAGCTGTCGAAGGACGACCTCGAGCGCTGGCACAAGATCCTGGCGAAGAAAGGCTGGGTCGCGCCCGACTGGCCCACGGAGTGGGGCGGCACCGGCTGGAACGTCGTGCAGCGCTACATCTTCGAGGAGGAGTGCGGCTACGCCGGCACGCCGCCGCTGGTGGCCTTCGGGCTGCGCATGTGCGCGCCCGTCCTCTTCCGCTTCGGCACCGACGCCCAGAAGCAGCGCTTCCTGCCCAAGATCTACAGCGGCGAGGAGTTCTGGTGCCAGGGCTACTCCGAGCCGGGCTCGGGCTCGGACCTGGCCTCGCTCAAGACGCGCGCCGTCCGCAGCAACGGCCACTACGTCGTCACCGGCCAGAAGATCTGGACCACGCTGGCCCACTACGCCGACTGGATCTTCTGCCTGGTCCGCACCGACGCCAAGACCGACAAGCGGCAAGACGGTATCTCGTTCCTGCTGATCGACATGAAGACGCCGGGCATCACCGTGCGGCCGATCTACCTCATGGACGGCGGGCACGAGGTCAACGAGGTCTTCTTCGATGAGGTGAAGGTGCCCGCCGAGAACCTCGTGCACGAGGACGGCAAGGGCTGGACGGTGGCCAAGTACCTGCTGGGCCACGAGCGCATGGGCACCGGCCGCATCGGCGTCTCCAAGCGCGAGCTCGTCCACCTCAAGGAAGTGGCGGCGGCGGCGAAGAAGGACGGCAAGCCGCTGCTCGACGATCCGCGCTTCCGCGACCGCCTCACCCGGGTCGAGGTCGAGCTGATGGCGCTGGAGATCACCAATCTGCGGTTTCTCGACCAGCTGCGGCGTGGCAACAAGCCGCCGGGCGCCGAGGTGTCGCTACTCAAGATCAAGGGCACCGAGATCCAGCAGTCGCTGACCGAGCTGATGATGCAGGCGGCGGGGCCGTTCGCGCAGGCCTTCCGGCCGACCGACACCGATCCCGCCTTCGACCGCTTCACCGCCGCCCTGGCCCCGCGCTACTGCAACCTGCGCAAGGCGACGATCTACGCGGGCTCGAACGAGATCCAGCGCAACATCATCAGCAAGATGACGCTCGGCCTGTGAGCGAGGAGACCACGCGATGAACTTCGAGCTCAGCGACGAGCAGACGCTGCTGGCCGAGACGATCAAGCGCTTCGTGGCCACGCACTACAACTTCGACGCGCGGGCCAAGATCATGGGCTCGCCGGGCGGCTGGAGCACGGACGTGTGGTCGGCCATCGCCGAGATGGGCCTGCTCGGCCTGCCGTTTGCCGAGGCGCACGGCGGCTTCGGCGGCTCCACCGTGGACGTGATGCTGGTGATGGAGGCCATCGGCGAAGGGCTGCTGGTGGAACCCTACCTGGCCACCGTCGGCCTGGGCGGCCGCTTCGTCGCCCGCGCCGGGACGAAGGGTCAACAAGATCGCATCCTGCCCGCGCTCATCGAGGGCAAGCACACGATGGCTTTCGCCCACACCGAGGCCGGCGCGCGCTACGACCTTCGGCAGGTCGGGCTGAAGGCGCGTCGGTCCGGGGAGAGCTTCATCCTGGACGGCAACAAGCGCATGGTCCTGCACGGCGGCAGCGCCGACACGCTCGTGGTGTCAGCGCGGACGTCCGGCCGCGAGACCGATGCGACCGGCATCACGCTGTTCCTGGTGCCGCGCACGGCGGCGGGCGTGTCGGTGAAGGAGTCGCGCACGATCGACAACCTGCGCGCGGCGGACATCACGTTCACCAACGTCAGCGTCGGCGCCGACGCCCTGCTGGGCCGAGAGGGCGAAGGCTACGCGGTCATCGAGGAGGTCGTCGACTACGCCACCGCGCTGCTGTGCGCGGAGGCCGTCGGCGCCATCCGCTACGCCAACGACGCCACGCTCGAGTACCTCAAGACGCGCCGGCAGTTCGGCGTGCCCATCGGCACCTTCCAGGCGCTGCAGCACCGCATGGTCGAGATGATGATCAGCTACGAGCAGGCGCGCTCGATGGCCTACCTAGCGTGCGTGAAGATCGACACCGCGGATGCCGCCGAGCGCCGCCACGTCATCTCCGCCGCCAAGATCAAGATCGCGGATGCCTGCCGGCACGTCAGTCAGGAGAGCGTGCAGCTGCACGGCGGCATGGGCATGACCGAGGAGCTGAAGGTCAGCCACACCTTCCGCCGGCTGACCATGCTGGCGCAAGCGTTCGGCGACGCCGAGCACCATCTGGAGCGCTTCGCAACCACGGAACCGTCCGGCCGCGCATAGATAGCCATCAGGTCGGAGCGCCCTCGCCTGCGATGCCGTCCGTCCGTCACTATCGCCTATTCCGATTGATCGTGAATGCGCTGCCCTGCGTTTCCCAATGCCACGGAGGCTGGAGATGATCGAGCGGCGCACGTTTCTGGCCACGGCCGGCGGTGCCGCTGCCGTCACCGCAGCCGCCCTCGTCGACGCGCCCAACGTCATCGCGCAACCCAAGGTGCAGTGGCGAATGTCCACCACCTGGCCGCCCCAGCTCGACATGCTGCAGGGCTCTGCCCAGCAGCTGGGCCGCCTCGTCGACGAGATGAGCGGCGGGCGCTTCCGGATCGAAGTCTTTCCGGGCGGCCAGATCATGGCGCCGTTCGAGTGCTTCGAGGAGACGTCCAAGGGCACGATCGAGGCCTTCATGGGCGCCGCGTACTACTGGACCGCCCGGGAGCCGGCGGTCGAGTGGTTCACGACGGTCCCGTTCGGGCTGGATCCTCAGGCCATGGCCGTCTGGTACTACCACGGCGACGGGCTCAAGCTGTGGGAAGAGACGTACGCTCCGTTCAACCTCGTGCCGCGCCTGGGTCCCGGGTTCGCGCCGCAGATGGGCGGATGGTTCCGGCGGAAGATCAACACGATCGCGGATTTCAAGGGACTGAAGATGCGCATGGGCACCGGCCTGGGCGGCCGGGTCATCGCCCGTGCGGGCGGCACGACGGTCCTCACGCCCGCGGCCGAGATCTATCGGGCCTTCGAGCGCGGTGTGATCGACGCCGCGGAGTGGGTGGGTCCGCACGACGACCTGACTCTGGGTCTGCAGAACGCCGCCCGGTACTACTACTTCCCGGGCTGGCATGAGCCGGGCACGGTGGGCGAGTTCGTCTTCAACAAGAAAGCGTACGAGGCGCTGCCGGCGGACCTGAGACGGATCCTCGACCTGGCCGCCTCCGCGGTCCAGGTCCACGGCTTCATGGACTATCAGGCCAAGAACGTGATCGCCACCGAGCGGCTGCGGACGGAATACAAGGGCAAGGTGGAGCTCGTGCAGTTCCCCGCGCCGGTCCTGCGCGACCTCAAGAAGATGGCCACCGAGGTTATTCACGCGCAGGCCGAGACCAGCCCGATGGCCCGGAAGGTCCACGCCTCGTTCACGAAGTTTCAGGGACGGCTCGCGCCCTGGGACTCCATCGCGCAGGGCGCCTACCACCAGTTCCTGAAGACCTAGCGGCGCCTCTCTCGCGGCCGGCTCGTGGCCACCGGCAGCCGGCACGTCTGCGCGTCCATCCGGACGACGCCCGGATCGATCCCCCTCACCTGCAGTCCCAGCCCGGGGATGTTGGTCGGGCCGCCGACCTGCACGTTGTCGGCCGCGCGGTACCAGAACGACAGCGCCGGCCGTGGCCGGTCCGTGCGGTTGGCCTTCGAGCTGTGCAGCAGGTTGGCGTGGTGCACCAGGATCCCGCCGGCCCTCACCGGAATCTCCACGCCTCGCGCGCGCCCTCTCACCCGTCGTCGATCGGCCAGCCGTGTGCGCGGCGCGCCGTCGAAGGTGAACTGATGGCGCAGCGGGCCCAGCCGGTGGCTGCCGGGGATGACGGCCAGGCAGCCGTTGTCCGGCCGGGAGTCGTCGAGGTAGAGGGTGACGATCACGAGATCGAAGTTCGTGTGGGGGAACGCCGGGAAGTCCTGGTGCCAGTCGAACCAGGCGCGCGGCGTGCGCGGCTTGAGGATGAGCCGCGACTGGTGCAGCTGGATGTTCGGGCCGATCAGGTTCTCCACCACATCCAGGATGCGGGGGTGAAAGACCAGATGGTGGAAGCGCCGGTGCTGGGTGATCGGATCGCGGACCCGCGAGACGAGGCGCGCATCGCCCGGGCCCCGCACGACTACGAACCTGGAATTGCTGCGGGTGAGCCGGCGCGCCCGGTGAAGGACCGTGGCCAGCGCCGCACGCAGCCCAGCCAGCTCGCGCGGGGTGAGCAGATCGTCGATGACCAGATAGCCGTGCGTGGCGAAGCGTCGCCTCTGCGCCGCCGCGGCACGACCACCACGCGCGGGCCGGACCGCGGCCACGGGCATCGCGTCGCGAGCTAGGCCGAGGCGAGCTTCGCCATCAGCTCCATGGCCTCGGGCTGCTCGGTGGTGATCGTCAGCCCGGTGATGCCGCTGTCGGCCCAGGCGCGGTAGCGCTCGCTGATGCGCGACACCGGCCCCACCAGCGCCATCTCGTCGCAGAACTCGTCGGGGACGGCGGCAACGGCCTCGTCCTTGCGCTTGACCAGGTACAGCTCCTGGATGCGCTGGGCGGCGTCGCCGAAGCCGCGGCGGATCATCATCTCCTTGTGGAAGTTCTTGTCGCGGTGGCCCATGCCGCCGACGTAGAGCGCCACGCGCGGCTTCATCCGCGCCAAGGCACCCTTCACGTCGTCGGTGATGGCCACTTCGGCGCGCGGCTGGATCTCGAAGTCGCCGAAGCCCTTGCCACCGCCGGCGCGACGGAAGCCTTCCTCCAGCCAGGGCCGCAACATCGGCATCAACCGCGGCACGAAGCGGAGCGGCAGCCACCCGTCGGCGACCTCCGCGGTCAGCTTCACGTTGGCCTCGGTGCCGGTGCCGAGCCAGATCGGCAGCCGCGGGTTCATGTGCAGGATCGAGACGAGCGGCTTGCCGACCCCGAGCGCGCCGGGGCCGGTGTAGGGCAGCGAGATCTCGCGGCCGTTGTGCACCACCGGGTCCTTGCGCTCGAAGACCTTGCGCATGATCGCGACGTAGTCGCGGATGCGCCAGTAGGGCTTGCCCCACGGCTGGCCGTACCAGCCCTCCACGATCTGCGGACCGGAGACGCCGAGCCCGGCGATGACCCGGCCGCCGCCGGCGAGCGCATCGACCGTGCCTGCTGCCATCGCCGCGGAGGCCGGCGGGCGGGCGGCGAGCTGCATGATGCCGGTGCCCAGGCGGATGCGCTTGGTCACGGCGGCCAGGTACGCCAGCGGCGTGATAGCGTCGGACCCGTACGCCTCCGCCGTCCACACGGAGTCGAACCCCAGCCGCTCCGCCAACAGGATCTTGTCCATGGGCAGCTTGAGCTCTGCCCCCGAGTACCCGATGCTCAGACCGAGCTTCATCGCGTTTCCTCCTGCTGCCTCAGCACGCTAC
>Ga0134123_10002078_pt1 | contig 13126 bp, 8 predicted proteins | sample KB303_FD_96460 | JGI IMG/M metagenome (GOLD analysis project Ga0134123, IMG submission 96460) | Terrestrial soil microbial communities without Nitrogen fertilizer from Kellogg Biological Station, Michigan, USA - KB3-0-3 | ecosystem: Environmental > Terrestrial > Soil > Unclassified ...
CACCGCGCTCGCGCGCTCGACGAACAGCGCCACCGCGCCGTAGCCGGCGAGCGCCTCCGGCGTCAGCGGCAGCTCGAGCGGCGGCAGCGTGAGCGGCGGCACCGCGTATTCGCGCTCGCCGTGGATGTGCAGCGGCGAGCGGCTGGTGACGAGCGCCTTCACGCGCGGCGCGGCCGCGAGGATCTGGCCGACGACCGGCGCGGCCTCGAGCACCTGCTCGAAGTTGTCGAGGACGAGCAGCATCGCCCGGTCGCGCGTCGCATTGCGGATCGCGTCGAGCAGCGACACGCCGCCCTCGTGCACGTCCAGCGCGGAGGCGATCTCCGACAGCACGAGGCGCGGATCGAGAATCGGTCCGAGCGAGACCCACCACACGCCGTCGTCGTACTCGCGCAGCAGCTCGTTCGCGACCGCGAGCGAGAGCCGCGTCTTGCCGGTGCCGCCGGGTCCGGTCAGCGTGACGAGGCGCACCTCGTCGCGGCGCAGCAGGCTGAGGATGTCGTCGCGCTCCGCGTCGCGGCCGACCAGCGCCGTCAGCAGCTGCGGAAGGTTCGTCGGCGCCGCGATGTCGAGCCCGAGCTCTTCGGTGGTCGTGGTCTGCGCTTCCTCGGTGCCGATGATCCCGGACGCATTGCGCTCGAGATCCGAATGCAGCTGCTTCAGATCCTCGAGCAGCTCGCTCGCGCTTTGATAGCGCTGGTCGCGGTCGCGCGTCATCGCGCGCTGCACGATCGCCGCGAGGCGCGGAGGCGCCGAGCCGCCGCCGCGCCGGGTGAGGGGAGGCGGATCGGTGCGCAGGATGTTCGCCGCGATCTCCGCGCCGTTCAGTCCCTCGAACGGCAGGCGTCCGCTGATCAGCTCGTACAGCACCACGCCGGTGCTCCAGATGTCGCTGCGCGAATCGAGCTTGAGGCCGCGCAGCTGTTCCGGCGACATGTAGAACACCGTGCCCCGCACGACGTACGGATCGCTGCGCCGCCGATCCGGCTCGGGCGAGGTCTTCGTCTGTCGCGCGAGTCCGAAGTCGAGCAGCTTCAGGTAACCGTCCGCGCGCAGCATGATGTTGTCCGGTTTGATGTCGCGATGCACCAGCCCCACGGCCTCGGCGGCCGCGAGCGCGGACGCGATCTGCGACGCGATGTGCAGGATCTCGCCGAGCGACGCCTCCGCGCGCGTCATTCGCTGCCGCAGCGTCACGCCGTCGACGTACTCCGTGGCGATGAAGTGATCCTCGCCGAGCTGCCCGACGTCGTAGACCGTGAGGATGTTCGGATGATTCAGCGCCGACGCCGCCCGCGCCTCATGCTCGAGCCGCTTGCGCAGCTCCACGTCCTCCCGCACTTCCCCCGCCAGCACCTTCAGCGCCACCGGCCGCTGCAACTGCGAGTCATGCGCGAGATAGACCTCACCCATGCCGCCTGCGCCGAGAAGCGAGCGGATTTCATAGCGGCCGAGTCGTGAGCCAGGCTGGAACATCGTGGTGGCTGGTAGCTGGTAGTTTGTAGCTCGGGCATTTTGGCTGGCGAGGAAGTGTCTCGCAAGCCGCAAAACCCCCAGTCACCAACCACCAATCACCATTAACGATTCTGTCACCTCCCCTGACCCGAAATTCTGATGTACTGACCGCGCGTTCAGTGCGTTGAATTGATGAAGTCGAAGGAAGAAGTCGTTCAGGAGTTCCGCATTCAGTCCATCCAGGAAGCGACGATGCGGGTGATCGCGCGGAAGGGGATGGCGGCCGCGACGATGCAGGAGATCGCGGAAGAGGCGGGGGTGGCAAAGGGCACGATCTACCTCTACTTCCGCGACCGCGACGAGCTGGTCGAGAAGACGTTCGAGAGCGCGATGGCGCATCTGATGACGCAGGTCGACGCCGCGCTCGACGCCGACGTCCCGTTCGAGCAGAAGATCCGCAACGTCATCTCCGCGAAGCTCTCCTTCTTCCGCCAGAACCGCGAGTTCTTCCGGCTCTATCTCTCGTTGCGGATGCCCGAGGGGACGCCGGAGCGGCAGCGCCGGCAGAAGCGGACCTGCCAGCCGCAGTACCGCGTCCGCGTACAGAAATTCGCCACTGTGTTGAACGAAGCGATGGAGCGGGACGAAATCCGCCGCATGGACCCGTACCGCCTCGCGCTCTTCATCATCGAAGGAAGCACCGCAGTCATTCTCGAGCGGCTCACCGAAGAGTCTTCGCCCGTCGAAGACGCCGACGTCGAGCTCGTCGCCGGCCTGATCGTCGACGGAGTCCGCAAACGGAGCTGATGTTGAAACGAACGATAGGGATCCTGCTCGCCGTGCTGAGCGCGGCGACGACGTACGCACAAACCACCCTGACCTTCGACGGCGCGATGAAGCGCGCGCTCGAAGTCAACAACAGCGTCGAGCAATCGCGCGAGAACATCGGCATCGCCGAAGCGCAGAAGTCGCAGCTCTTCTCCGCGGTCATGCCGCGCATCAGCCTCGTCGGCGATCTGACGCGCAACTCGATTCAGAAAACGTTCGGCGGGAGTGACGACTCCGTCACCATCCTGCCGCGCGACAACTGGGGCTATCGGCTCATCCTGCAGCAGCCGATCTTCGCGGGGCGCCGCGAGCTGCGGGCGTACTCGCAGGCGAAGCTGAACATCGAGAACGCGCGGCAGAGCACGCGCCTCACCGAGGATGCGACGCTGCTGCGGGTCGCCTCGAACTACCTCGCCGTCGTCAACGCCGACCGCCGCATCGGCATCGAGAAGCGCAACGTCGAGCTGGCGGAGCGGCGGCTCAAACAGGCCGAGGCGTTCTACTCCGCGGGAGAAGTCACGAAAGTCGACGTCTTCCGCGCGCAGACGGCGATGAAAGCCGCGCAGCGGCTGATGGAAGTCGCAAATCAGACGCGCGAGCACGCCGCGGCGGCGCTGCGCGAAGACCTCGACCTCCAGGGCCCGCTCGCCGTCGAGCCGCCCGCCCAGACCGCGCTCGTGACGCCGGAGGAGCCGCAGCTCGTCGCGAAGGCCACCGAGTCGCGCCCCGACGTCGAAGTCGCGGAGAACAACCTCCGCATCGCGAACCTCGAGATCGCCAAACAGCGCGGCTTCTGGTGGCCGACGGTCACCTTCGAAGGCGGCTGGATCAATCAGAAAACGGCGTTCCCCGCCGACCAGTACAAGTACGGCACGCTGCACTTCAACGTGCCGGTCTTCCAGTCCGGCGAAGTGCAGGCGCGCGTCTCCGCCGCGAAGCACCAGGCGAAGGCCGCGGAGCTCGAGGTCGAGTCGGTGAAAGCCGGCGCGCGCGAGGACGTGCACACCGCGTTCGCCGACCTGCACGCCGCGCAGACCGGCCTGCAGCTCGCGAACGAACAGCTCGAGGCCGCGCAGGCCGAGTACGACCAGGCGTTCGAGCTCTATCGCGCGCAGGAAGCGACGTCGCTCGACGTCGCCGCGTCGGAGACCTCGCTCGCCGACGCGCGCCGCGCCGTCGCCGAAGAAACCCTCAACCGTGATCTCGCCGAGCTGCGCGTCTGGTTCGCCGCCGGCGCCATGAAAGATGCCGTTGGAGTGAATCGATGAAGCGTATGTTTGCGTTGCTGCTGTTGACCGCCGCCTGCTCGAAACAGCCGGCGACCCAGGCCACGACTACCACCGCCGAGGCGCCCCCGCTGCCGGCCGACGTCGCATCGGTGAGCACGCCGCCCGCGGCGTCGGAGACCACCGCCGCGACGGCGGGCGAAGCGCCCGTCGCCCAGGCCGCGGGCGACAAGATCATCGCCACCGGCGAGTTCGTCGCGCCGACGCGCTCCGAGCTCGCGGTGAAGACGCCGGGCCGCGTCGCGCGGATCTTCGTCCAGGAAGGGACGCGCGTCACGAAGGGGCAGGCCGTACTCGAGCTCGAGAGCGACTATCTCCGCCTCAACCTCCGCCGCGCCGAGGCCGACGTGGCGCGGGCGAAGGCGATGGAAGCCGACGCGGCGCGCGATCTGGAGCGCAAGAAGGACCTGATCGCGAAGGACTCGATTCCGCGCGCGACGTTCGACCGTTCGCAGGCGAATTACGACCAGGCCTCGGCCGGACGTCAGTCGGCGGAAGCGCAGGCCTCGCTGCTCCGGCAGCAGATCTCCGACGCGACGCTGCGCTCGCCGATCGACGGCGTCGTCGCCGAGAAGCGCACCGACGTCGGCCAGCGCCTCAGCGACAACAGCGTCGCCCTGGTGATCGTCCAGACCTCGCCGCTCAAACTCCGCTTCCGCGTGCCCGAGCGCTACCTCGCAACGGTTGCCAAAGGTGACGAGGTGAAGGCCACCGTCGATCCGTACCCCAACGACGTCTTCGCCGGCCGCGTCACCACCGTCGGCGGCGTCATCGACCCCGCCACCCGCTCCCTCGCCGTCGAGACCGAGTTCGCGAATCGCGACGGGCGGTTGAAGCCGGGGTTGTTTGCGAGAGTGGAGATGGCTGCCAAGTAATGGTTGCGCGGTTGCGCAGTTGCGCGGTTGCGCGGCAAAAGCCGAACAACTCCGCCGCGTAACCGCGTAACCGCGTAACCGAGGAACCGCATGCATAAGCTCGCTGAAATCTGCGTCCGCCGTCCCGTCTTCGCGACGGTGCTCGTGCTCTCGCTCGTCGTGGTGGGGTACTTCGCGTACCTGCAGCTCGGGGTCGATCGGTTTCCGAAGGTCGACTTTCCGACCATCACCATCACCACCACGCTCACCGGCGCGGCGCCGGAGGAGATCGAGACCGACATCACCGACAAGATCGAGGAATCGGTCAACACCATCAGCGGCATCGACCAGCTGCAGTCGGTCTCGTCGGAAGGCGTCTCCCAGGTCATCGTGCAGTTCGTCCTGGAGAAGAACGCCGACGTGGCCGCGCAGGAAGTGCGCGACAAGGTCAACATGATCCTGCGCGACCTGCCGGTCGACGCCGATCCGCCGATCATCCAGAAATTCGATCCCGACTCGGTCCCCGTGCTCTCGATCGCGCTCAGCGGTCCCGCGCCGATCCGCGACATCACCGAGTTCGCCGACAAGAAACTGCGCCGCCGCCTCGAGTCGCTGAGCGGCGTCGGACAGGTGCTCATCGTCGGCGGCCGTCCTCGGCAGCTCAACGTCGTCGTCGACACCGAGAAGCTCGCCTCCCTCGGCCTCACGACCGCGCAGGTCATCAGCGCGCTGCAGACGCAGAACGTGCAGATCCCCGGCGGCAAGGTCGAGCAGGGACGCCAGGACCTCACGCTGCGCACCTACGGCCGCGTCACCTCGCCGCGGGAGTTCGCGAACATCACCATCCTCTCGAAGAACGGCTATCCGGTGAAAGTCGGCGACGTCGCGCACATCGAAGACAGCGTCGCCGAGCCGGAGTCGGTCGCCTCCGTCGACGGCAAGCCGGCGGTCGTACTGCAGATCCGCAAGCAGTCCGGCACGAATACCGTCGAAGTCGTGAACGCGCTGAAGGAGCGTACGTCGGAGCTGCAGAAGAACCTGCCGAAGGGCTGGACCATGCGGGTCATCCGCGACCAGTCGGACTACGTCATCGCCGCCGTGACCGCGGTGAAGGAGCACCTGATCCTCGGCTCGCTCTTCGCCGCGCTGATCGTCTGGTTCTTCCTCTCGTCTCCGAAGCTGAAGACCGCGCTGGCGCTCGTCGCGGCCACGCTCGCCGTGTACATGCTGCTGTTCGGCTTCCACGAAGTCTCGCCGAAGATGGTGATTCCGCTGCGCGTCGCGGGCGTGCTCGTCGCGCTCGGCATGCTCACGTACTTCTTCCGGCGGTCGCGTCCGACGGTCATCTCCGCGGTCGCCATCCCGAGCTCGATCATCGCCACGTTCGCGGCGATGCGCTACGAGAACTTCACGCTCAACGTCATCACGCTGCTCGCGCTCACCCTGGCGGTCGGCATCGTCATCGACGACGCGGTCGTCGTGCTCGAGAACATCTTCCGCTACATGGAAGAGAAGAAGCGCACGCCGCGCGAGGCCGCGGTCGAGGGGACGAAGGAAGTCGGGCTCGCGGTCATGGCCACGTCGCTCTCGCTGATCGCGGTGTTCCTGCCGGTCGCGTTCATGGGCGGCATCGTCGGGCGGTTCATGAACTCGTTCGGCATCACCATGGCGATCGCGATCGCGGTCTCGCTGCTGGTCTCCTTCACGCTGACGCCGATGATGTCGTCGCGCTGGCTGCGCCCCGAGGACTTGCACCACGGAACCGGCACGCGCGAGCACGGCATGTACGGCTTCATCGAGCGCACCTATCTGAAGATGCTCGACTGGTCGATGCGCCACCGCTGGGTGATCGTGCTGGCGATGGTCGGCGCGCTCTTCTCGATTCCGTTCCTCGGCGCGGCGGTGAACAAGAACTTCCTGCCCTCCGACGACGAGTCGCAGTTCGCGGTCTCCGCGCGCGCGGCCGAAGGGTCGAGCCTGCAGACGACGCAGACGATCATGGAGTCGATCGCCGCGCAGGTGCGCAGGATCCCCGAGGTCGAGACGACGGTCGTCACCATCGGCGACGATCCGCAGATCACGCAGAACCTCGGCAGCGTGTACGTGAAGCTGGTGCCGGTCGACAAGCGCAAGCGCAGCCAGTTCGAGATCATGGCCGAGGTGCGCGGCCGGATCATGCCGCAGTACAGGCGGCTCAACCTCCGCACGTCGGTCTCGCCCGTCAACGCCTTCGGCGGCGGCGTCAACGCCGAGATCATGTACTGGATCGGCGGTCCCGATCTGAAGCAGCTGGAGAAATACTCCGACGTCCTCGTCGCGAAGCTGAATGAGGCGAAGAAGGACGGCGTCGTCGATCCCGACACCACGCTGATCACCGGCAAGCCTGAGCTCGGCGTGCGCATCGACCGCGAGAAAGCCGCGGACCTCGGCGTGCGCGTGCAGGACATCGCCGCGACGCTCAACGTCCTCGTCGGCGGCCTGAAGATCACCGACTACTACGAAGGCGGCGAGCAGTACGAAGTGCACGTGCGCGCGCAGCATGAATACCGCAAGGACCCGCAGGGCATCGGCCAGGCGCAGATCCCGTCGGCCAAAACCGGCAGCGTGCAGCTGCGCGACGTGGTGAACATGACGCCGGGCTCCGGCCCGTCGACCGTCAACCGCATCTCGCGCCAGCGCCAGGTCATGCTCACCGCGAACATGGCCCCCGGCCACTCCGCGCAGAAGGTCATGGACATGCTGCTCGACGAGACGAAGAAGCTGAACATGCCGAGCGAATATCAGTCCGGCTTCACCGGCCGCTCGCGCGAGCAGGGACGCGCGTTCACGAACTTCATGTTCGCGTTCCTGCTGTCGATCGTGTTCATGTACCTGATCCTCGCCGCGCAGTTCGAGAGCTGGATCCACCCGGTCACGATCCTGCTCGCGCTCCCGCTGACGGTGCCCTTCGCGCTGTTCTCGATCCTCGTGCTGAACCAGTCGCTGAACATCTTCTCGATGCTCGGCATCCTCGTGCTGTTCGGCATCGTGAAGAAGAACGGCATCCTGCAGATCGATCACACGAACCAGCTGCGCGCCGAGGGACTGCCGCGCGCCCAGGCGATCCGCGAAGCCAACCGCGACCGCCTCCGCCCGATCCTCATGACCACCCTCGCCTTCGTCGCCGGCATGATCCCCCTCGTCGCCTCCAGCGGCACCGGCGCCGCCACCAACCGCGCCATCGGCTCCGTCATTATCGGCGGCCAGACCCTCGCCCTGCTGCTCACGTTGCTCGCGACGCCGGTGATGTATTCGGTGTTCGATGATCTCGGCGCCAAGTTCCGGCGCCGGACGGTGGTTGAGGATGACGGGGCGGTTGCGGAAGCGGCCGCGTAGGTAGTTGGTAGTTGGTAGTTGGTGGTTGGTGGTTGGTGGTTGGTAGTTCGGGGAAGCGCTCGCGAAGAAGTCCCTCAACCACCAATCACCAACTACCAATCACCAACTACCAATCACCAACCACCAACTACCAATCACCCCGAGGTGTATCCTTCCCCCATGCTCACCCTCCTCCTGCTCGCCACTCTCTTCGGCCTGCGCAATCCCGGTGACGGCGGCCGGCAGGTGATCACGATCGATCCGGCGACTGCGGCGATCGCGCCGGTCAGCGCGAGTGTGGATCCGCCGAACGGGACGCCCTCGGGGGTGGTCGCGCTGGATGCCGGCGGGGGGCGGTTCTTCTTCGTCGGGACGCCTGCCGCGGATACGGACATGCGCATCTACAGCGTCGACACCACGTCCGGCGCGGTGCTGAGCAGTCCGACGATTACCGGCGGCGGGGTCCTCGGGCTCGAGTACGACGAAACGGAAGACGTGCTGTACGCGCTGCAGACGCCGACCGCCACCGCGAGCAAGCGCATCGTCACGCTCGATACGGCAACCGGCACGCCGACCGCGGTGAGCGGCAATCTCGCGACGGCGATCGGCATGCCGTCGGGAGCCACGACGCTCGATCCGAGCGGCAACCGCTTCTTCTTCGTCGGCACGCAGGACGCCGAGACGACGCAGCGCATCTACAGCGTCGACACTGCGACCGGCGCGCTGCTGGCGTCGCCCACGATCGTCGGCGACGTGATCACCGGCCTCGAATACGACGATGCCGCCGGCATCCTCTACGGACTCCGCACGCCGCCCGACGGCGGCAAGCAGGTCGTCGCGCTCGACCCCGCGACCGGCGGCACCACGAACGTCAGCGCGAACATCGCGCCGTCGCTCGGCATGGCGTCCGGCGTGACGGGACTCGACGCGGCCGGCGACCGCTTCTTCTTCGTCGCCACGCCGAACAGCGAGACCGACTCGCGCATCTACACCGTCGACACGACGACCGGCGCGCTGGTGAGCAACCCGACCATTACCGGCAGCGCGTTCCAGTTCCTGGAGGGCCTCGCGTTCGCGCCGTCCGCGCCGCCGCCGGGCGCGATCACGGTGACGATCGACGTGAAGAGCACGATCAATCCGCGCAGCAAGGGCGTGATCCCGGTCGTCATCTTCACCACGCCCACGTTCGACGCGACGACGGTCGATCCGCTGAGCGTGCGGTTCGGCCCGGGCAATGCCTCCGAGGCGCATGGGACGGGGCATGTGAGCGACGTGGATGGCGACGGAGACCTCGACCTGATGCTGCACTTCCGCACGCAGGACGCCGCGATCCCCTGCGGCGCCACCTCGGCCTCGCTGACCGGACAAACCTTCTCCGCCCAGGCCATCGAAGGCACCGACACGATCACCACGACAGGCTGCCCGTAGTGCGCGCCCCTTGTCATCCCGAGCGTAGCGAGGGACCCGGGCGGGGTATCGCGGCAGGCACGTGCCACGCTGACAAACCGATGACACGCGTCGCCGTTGCGGTGTTCGGCTTTCTCTTCGCGTTCGCCGCGGCGGCGCAGAACCGCTCCGTCGATGTGCTGCACTACCGCATCGAAGTCGACGTGCCGTATCAGGGCGACGAGATCGCGGCGCGCGCGGAGCTGACGGTGAAGCCGGTCGCGACGCCGCTCGCGTCGCTCGACCTCGACTTCGCCGGCTTCACGATCGACGAAGTCACGGTCGACGGCGCGTCCGCGAAGTTCGCCCGCGACGGCGAGAAACTGCGCATCGAGCTGGACGGGAAGTCGGAGCCGTTCCGCGCGCTCATCCGCTATCACGGCAAGCCGGGCGACGGACTGTTCCTGCAGAACAACAAGCACGGGCGCCGCGGCGTGTTCGCCGACAACTGGCCGAACCGCGCGCACTTCTGGTTCCCGTCCGTCGATCATCCGTCCGACAAGGCGACGGTCGAGTTCTTCGTCACCGTGCCGCCCACGTACGAATCCATCGCCAACGGCGTGCGCGGGAAGACGACGACGCTGCCGGACGGGCGGCAGCGGACGTACTGGAGCGAGTCGACGCCGATCCCCGTGCACTGCATGGTCATCGGAGCCGCGGAGTTTTCGGTGGTCCGCCTCGGCATGATGCGCGGCACGGAGATCACGTATTACCTCGATCCCGCCGACCGCGACAAAGGCATCCGGCAGCTCGGACGGACGCCGCGCATGGTCGACGTGTTCACCTCGCTCGTCGGTCCGTATCCGTACGCCAAGCTCGCGCTCGTGCAGTCCTCGACGCGCTTCGGCGGGATGGAGAACGCGACGGCGATCTTCCTCGACGAGAAGCGCCTCGGCGGCGACGTCTCGCTCGAGGGGCTCGCCGCGCACGAGATCGCGCATCAGTGGTTCGGCGACTCGGTGACGCAGACGCAGTGGAGCGATCTCTGGCTCAGCGAAGGCTTCGCGACGTACTTCGAGCACGTCTTCTTCGAGAGCGTCGACGGCCCCGAGGCGTTCAAAGTGCGCATGCGCGGCTCGCGCGACGACTATCTGAAGGCCAATCGCGCGCAGCCGCGGCCGATCAACGACGCCTCGGTGACGGACCTCTTCAAGCTGCTCAATGCCTTCAACTACGACAAGGGCGCGTGGGTGCTGCACATGCTGCGCGGGATCATGGGCGACGAGGCCTTCTTCGCCGCGATCCGCGACTACTACGCCGCCTACCGCGACCGCAACGCCACGACCGCCGAGCTGCGCCTGATCATGGAGCGCCACGCCGGCCAGCCGCTCGACTGGTTTTTCAACGAGTGGGTGTACGAGGCCGGCCATCCGATGTACGCGCTCGACTGGCGCTGGAACGACGGCAAGGTCGGCGTGACCATCGAGCAGAAGCAGGAAGGCGCCGTGTTCCGCATGCCCGTCGTCCTCGAGCTCCGCAACGACGACGGCGTCCAGCGCGAGACCGTCCTCGTCGACGAGCGCCGCGAACAGATCGAGATCGTTTCGGAACAACGCCCGACGACCGTGGTGCTCGATCCGGACGAGGTGATTTTGAAAGAGATGGTGAAATGACGGTTGCGCAGTCACCGCGTACCGGAGGCCAAATGAACGCTCCCTGGCTGAACCACTACGACCCCGGCGTCCCCAAAACCATCACCACCTATCCCGACAAAACGCTCGTCGACTACGTCACCGAGCGCGCGCGGAAGAATCCGGACAGCACCGCGCTCGTGTTCAAAGGGAAGAAGATCTCGTGGGGCGAGGTCGATCGCGCCAGCGACGCCTTCGCGCGCGGGCTGCGCGAGATCGGCGTGAAGGCCGGCGACCGCGTCGCCTTCGTGCTGCCCAACGCCCCGCAGTTCATCATCGCCGAGCTCGCGGCGTGGAAGCTCGGAGCGATGATCGCCCCGCAGAACCCGATCTACACCGAGCGCGAGATGCAGGAGTCGCTCGCCGCCACCGCGCCCGAGACCGTCGTCGTCCTCACGCCGTTCTACGAGCGCGTGAAGCGCGTGCAGGCGAATACCTCGGTCAAACGCGTCATCGCCACCAACATCAAGGAGTACCTGCCCGGCGTGCTGCGCGTGCTGTTCACGCTCGTGAAGGAGAAGAAGGAAGACCATCGCATCCAGCTGCAGCCGGGCGACTACTGGTTTCAGGACCTGATGAAGCCGGGCGCGCCGGTGCAGTCCGCCGCGACGCCCGACAAGCCCGCCGTCGTGCTCATGAGCGGCGGAACGACCGGTACGCCCAAGGGCGTGTTGAGCGACCATCGCAGCCTCGTCACGGCGGGAACGCAGATCGCGGCGTGGCTGGACGCGGCGCTGCAGGGGCCCGAAGCATCGATCATGCTGCCGCTGCCGCTGTTTCACACGTACGGCTGCGCGGGCGCGCAGGTCATCGCCTTCATCCGCGGGATTCCGCTGATCCTCGTGCCGAATCCGCGCGACCTCGACGACCTCGTGAAGTCCATTCAGCGCGACAAGCCCGCGCTCTTCTGCGGCGTGCCGACGCTGTTCAACGCGCTGCTCAACCATCGCGATGTCGTCGCGGGCAAGGTCGACTTCCACTCCATCCGCGCCTGCTTCTCCGGCGCGGCGGCGCTGATGGCGGAGACGAAGAAGCGCTTCGAGGAGCTGACCGGCGGGCGGATCGTCGAAGGCTATTCGCTCACCGAGGCCACGATGGCCTGCGTCGTCAACCCGCTGGGCGGCCCGAACAAGATCGGGTCGGTGGGCATGCCGGTGACCGACGTCCACGTGCGCATCGTCGACTCCGACGACGGCGCGAAGGAGCTGCCGGCGAAGGAGGTCGGCGAGATCGTGATCCAGGCGCCGCAGCTGATGCGCGGCTACTGGAACAATCCCGCCGAGACCGGGCAGATGCTCCGCGACGGCTCTCTCTACACCGGCGACCTCGGATACCTCGACGAGGACGGCTACCTCTTCATCGTCGACCGCAAGAAGGACCTCATCAAGACCAGCGGCTACCAGGTCTGGCCGCGCGAGATCGAGGAAGTGATCGCCTCGCATCCGCAGGTCGCCGAGGTCGGCGTCGCCGGAGTCCCCGACGAGCGCAAGGGCGAAGCCATCACCGCCTGGGTCGTCCCGCGCCCCGGCGAAAGCCTGGACGCCGAAGACCTGCGCCTCTGGTGCCGCGAGAAACTCGCGCCCTACAAAGTCCCCGCGCGCATCGAGCTCCGCACCGAGCTGCCGAAGACGATGGTGGGGAAGGTGCTGCGCCGAGTGCTGGTGGCGGAGGCGAAACAGGCTTCGGCGTAGTCACGCGGTCACGCAGTCACGCGGTCGCGCAGTCACGCAGCAGTGCCTGCCGCGTGACCGCGTGACCGCGCAACCTCACTCCACAAGCTCCACCCGCTCTTCAAACAGGTGGACGACGCAGCGCGACCCCCGATACACCAGCATCTTCGCGCCGGGGCCGCGCGTCTCCTCGTCGGCGCGCACCTCGTCCGGCTCGCCGACGCGGCGCTTCACTTCGGCGATCGTCATCCCCTCGGCGACCGACGCGCACGAGCCCTTTTGCTTCGTGATCATCGACGCCTTCGCGGCCGGCGCCGGTTTCACCTCGACCTGCGCGAGCCACGCGGCGGCGAGGACCGCGCTGCCGATCAGCATCAGGCGCCGCGAGCGCGTCATCGTCAGCGCGAGCCAGACCGCTCCGGCGGCGACGGCGAGCCAGATCATCGCAGCGCCTCGTTCACGAACACCCGCTGCTCGCTGCGTCCCCACGCGCGCAGCTCGGTCTCGAACTGCGTCACCGGCTTTCCCGACAAGCGCACGAGCGCCTGCTCCGTCGTCAGCCCCTCGCGGAACCCGTCGAGCAGCCGGCGCACGCCCGCGCG
>Ga0134123_10002079_pt1 | contig 13125 bp, 11 predicted proteins | sample KB303_FD_96460 | JGI IMG/M metagenome (GOLD analysis project Ga0134123, IMG submission 96460) | Terrestrial soil microbial communities without Nitrogen fertilizer from Kellogg Biological Station, Michigan, USA - KB3-0-3 | ecosystem: Environmental > Terrestrial > Soil > Unclassified ...
GACCAGATGTGTGAATACACGCCCGATGGCAATATGGGGTATTCGCCTGATCGCATGGACGCACTCGTCTGGGCCATGACAGAACTGATGGTAGGAGTCATCTCCAATCAAGGCCTGATGGATTACTATCGTCAGGAAGCCGAGGCTGTGAAGAACCGGCTGAAAGGGAGCGTTGCACCCACTGCGATTGGCACTATTGTTTCTCTTCAAGGCCCAAAAGGTATAAATACTGCATTCGGTGGCGGTGGTCGCAAGTACATGCTGGAGGATGACGGGTTGTTCCACGTTCTTGAAGAAGACGTTGTGCCCCTCGCAAACGCCGGTTTTCTGCGCTATTTCGGACCATCGCCTGATGGCAACCAAGGGGTATCGAACTGATGGTAAGTGAACGTGCCCGGAAAGGCGGTGGTCGTGAAGTCGCCATCCCCGCGCCGACAGTGAAGTTCAGTTACGGCATCGGTTCGACCTATGGCGCAACCGGCGACGGCGCAGCATGGTTCGGCCCGGGTCAACCGATGACCCCACAGGCGCCGCCGGAAGTGGCAGGCCGCCGTTTCGATTTCCCGCAGGGCTACAACATCAATACGCAGCCCCGCGCCTACGAGCCTATTACGTTTGGGCATCTGCGCGCGTTCGGCGACGCCTATGATCTCTTGCGCCTGGTGATCGAAACCCGCAAGGATCAGATGGAGCGGCTTCGCTGGGTGATCCAGCTGAAGGACTCGAAGGAGAAGCTGACGCCTCAGAAGAAGAACAAGATCAAGGAATTGACCAAGTTCTTCAAGAAGCCAGACGGTGAGAACCGCTGGAACGCATGGCTGCGCATCGTCCTCGAGGACCTGTTCGTGATCGACGCGGTCTCGCTGCACCGCCGTCGTACCCGTGGTGGTAAGCTGATCGCCCTCGATCCCATCGATGGTGCAACGGTCAAGCGCATCCTCGACGACTGGGGCCGTACGCCCGAAGACCCGTTCGACACTGCCTATCAGCAGGTGCTCAAGGGAATGCCCGCTGTGAACTACGGCACGCGGGACCTGATGTACCGTCCGCGGAATGTCCGCGTCCATAAGGTCTACGGGTTCTCGCCCGTGGAGCAGATCTTGATGACCATCAACATTGCGTTGCGTCGTCAGGTGTTCCAGCTCAACTTCTTCACGGAAGGCAACATGCCTCCCGCGTTGATCGGTGTGCCGGAGACGTGGACCCCCGATCAGATCAGGACATTCCAGGAATGGTTCGACAACATTCTCGCCGGCAACCTCGCAGAACGGTCAAAGGCGCGGTTCGTGCCAAACGCAGTCGGGAAGACGTATATCCCGACGCAGGAGACCGAACTGTTTGGGGCAGCCGAAGAATGGCTTGCACGCGTAACCTGTTTCGCTTTCTCTGTAAATCCGCAGCCGTTCATCAAGATGATGAACCGAGCCACGTCGGAGAACGCATCGCAGAACGCAGCGGCCGAGGGGCTGACGCCGATCCAGAACTACATCAAGGACCTGGTCGATACGACCCTTGAAGAAGACCTGGATGCCGACGATTATGAGTTCATCTGGAAGGGTGATGATGAGCTCGATCCAACCAAGCGGCAGGCGATCACCGAAGCGGACGTCAAGGTCGGTCTTCTGACGGTCAATGAAGGTCGAGTCGCCAATGGCCGCGATCCCTATGAAGACCCGCAGTTCGATGAGCCGATGTTCATGACTTCCAACGGGCTCGCCCCGCTTGTCCTGACTGTGGACGCCCAGGGTGGCGCCAAGGTCGATGAGAACGGGAACCCGATCAATCCCGATCCGAATGCGCCGCAGGGCAAAGACGGAAAGGGTATCAACGTCCAGCCTGGAGGCGCAGGGGGTTCGCCCTTGCCGACACCGAAGGCGGACAAAACAGATGAGGGCGCAGCAGCGAAGGTTGCCGCTGCAAACTTGATGAAGCTCGTCGAGCAGGGCGACGTTGCTGCGCTGTCTAGGTTCCTGCAGTCCATGGGTCCCGCGCCCACAGAGGAGAATGACCATGAGTAAGAAGACGACGAAGGCGCGGGTATTCGTCCCGCTTGTCAAGGTGGATGAGGAGAACCGTCTTGTCCACGGCCGGATCACCCAGGAAATCCTGGACAAGTCGGGCGAGGTGATGGACTATACGACGTCCAAGCCGCTGTTCGAGAAGTGGTCGCAGGGTATCAGCGACGCATCGGGCGGCCTGTCGAAGGGCAACGTCCGCGTCATGCACGGCCTCACCGCCGCCGGCAAGCTGACCGAGCTCGAGTTCGATGACACCGAGAAGGCGATCGATGTCTGTGCCAAGATCGTCGATGACCAGGAATGGGAGAAGGTCGTCGAAGGCGTCTACACCGGCTTCAGCGTCGGCGGCTCCTATGCCAAGCGCTGGACGGAGACGGGCGATGCCGGCGCCAAGATCAAGAAGTACACGGCCGACCCGAACGAAGTCAGCCTGGTCGACAACGCCTGCGTCCCGACCGCAACCTTCCAGTTCGCCAAGGCGGACGGGACCGTCGAGAACATCGCGTTCCAGGTCGAGAACGACGACGAGGAATGGCCGGGCTTCGCCAAGGCCGACACCGGCGAGCAGGTCGAGGAGCCCAAGGCGGAAGTGACGCCTCCGGCCGCCGCGCCTGCCCAGCAGGGTGAGCTTCCCTATAATCCGCCCAATCCTGTGGTCGCCAAGCGCGCCGAGGAATTGCAGAAGGCGGCCAACACGGGCGACTGGATGGATTTCATTCCCCAGGCCCGTGAGCAGCTGATCGAGGAACACAGCAAGCTGGGGAAAGCCGATGCAGTCGAAGAAGGTGCCGAAGCCAAAGAAGGTGAAGCTGCCGACGCAGCTCCGGGGACTGATGCTCCGAAAGCCGACGATGCTCCCGCCGGCACCGAGCCCAAGGTCGAAAAGACCACCCCTCCCGGTATCTCCCAGAAGTGGGTGACTTCCGACGGCGAGGCGTTCGAGAAGAAGGCGGATGCGGAAGCGCATGAAGCCAAGCTCGAGAAGGCCGACTCCGAACTGAGCGATGCCGACCGCCTGCGCAAGGCACTGCAGCGCGTCACCGGTGAGATCGACGAGGCCGAGGAAGCACGGGAAGAACCGACCGTGTTCTCCGACCTCGATCGTCTGCACAAGGCGTTCTGCGAGCTCGAGCTGCCGCGTGATGCGGCGACGGGCGGTCCGGCACTCGAGAAGGGCATGTATACCGTCAGCCGCTTCGCACGGATGATCGGTGACGTGGCCGAGCTGACCCGGACGATCAAGGCGGAAGGTGTGCTCGAAGGCGACGACGGCGAAGACGCCAATGTCTCCGGTGCACTGAAGGCTTCGCTGTCCGGGTTCGGCGAGAACTTCATCACCTACGCCACGCAGCAGGTCGGTGAAATCCTCAAGGGGATCGATGTCGACTGCACGCCGGTCGCCTGCTACGACTATTACTATCGGGCAGCTCAGGCCGATCCCGAGAACACGCTCGCTAAGGACGTGTGCTCGCTGATCGACGCGGCGAAGGAAGAACTGGGCGAGGACTATGATCCCTCGGAGGAGACGCTGGCGAAGCGAGCTCCTGTGGAGTCCGAGGAGGTTGTTCCCCTCGCCAAGTTCAACAAGCTCGAGAGTGACTACGACGCGCTGAAGAAGGTTGCCGAAGACGCCATCGAACAGATGGATGGTCTGGCCAAGCGCGTCAAGGTCATCGAGGATACTCCCATGCCGCGGGCTCCGCGTGGAGCCGGCGTCGAGAAGGGAGGCGATGGATCGCTCGGGAAGGGCACGCACAACGACTCGATGGAGAAGTTGGCTGTCGTTCGCGAGATGGTCGAACTCCACGGGGCCGACGGGCTCGCGACCTTGCTCATCAAGGCTGCGCAGACCAAGCCCCAGCATATGGGAGGCGGCCGCTAAGAAGCAACGAGGCTGAACCGGGGACGGGAACGCCGATTACTGCCCATGCCGGGGACGGTATGGTTTCGTCAACAACCACACTGACAAGAAAGTGAGTACGATATGAGTGTGATCCAGGAACAGGGCCTCGCTGCGGGTGCATCCCTCGACGCTCTGATGAAGGCGCTGACCGACGCGAACGTGCTGCCGGGTGATCCCCGTGATCCCCGTCTGCCGGAAGCTCTGGCCAAGTCGACCTTCTCGCAGTCCGGCTCGGCAACGACCGGTCTGACCTTCTATGACCTCGAGGCCGGTGCGAAGTTTCTCTACCCGGTCCTCACCCCGCTGCGCAACGAAATTCCGCGCGTGTCCGGCAAGGGCGGTATCCAGGCGAACTGGAAGGCCGTCACCGGGATCAACACGAGCGGCATCCGTATCGGCGTGTCCGGGGGTAACCGCGGTGCTGTCATGGCCGTGTCGACTGCCGACTATTCGGCGGCCTACAAGGGCATCGGTATCGAAGACTCGGTCGACTTCGAGGCGCAGTATGCGGGTGAAGGCTTTGCCGATATCCGTGCAATCGCCGCGAAGGTCGGACTCGAGGCGCTGATGCTCGGCGAGGAAATTCTCCTCCTCGGCGGCAACGGCACCTTGAACCTCGGCACGACCCCGACGCCTTCCGTGTCCGTCAACGGCACGGGCGGCTCGCTCGCCGCAACGCAGTATGTCAACGTCGTCGCCCTCACCCTCGAGGGCTTCATGAACTCGTCCGTTACCGCGGGCATCCCGACCAGCGTCACGCGTACCAACGCCGACGCCTCGACGGATACCTTCGGCGGCGGATCGGCTCAGAAGTCGGCGCAGGCAACCGCAACCATCTCGTCGGGCACGACGAACTCCATCACGGGCACTGTGGCCGCCGTCAAGGGCGCCGTCGCTTATGCCTGGTACTGGGGCTCGACGACCACGAACGGGGTGCTCGGTGCGATCACCACGGTCAACACGGTGACGATCACCGGGGCGGCCGCAGGTACGCAGCTGCTCACGTCGCTGCCGGCGTCCGACAACTCGACGAACAACCTCGTCTTCGACGGCCTGATGACCCAGGCCTGCAAGGCGGGCAGCAACTCGTATTACAAGTCGCTCGACGGCGCAAGCCTGACGACGGACAATGCGGGCGGCATCGTCGAGATCGACGCCGCACTCAAGGCCTTCTGGGACAACTATCGTCTCACGCCCGATACCATCTGGGTGTCGTCGCAGGAAGCCCTGAGCATCTCCCAGAAGATCCTCGCTTCGAACTCGAGCGGCGCATACCGCATCGTGGTCAACATGGAGCAGGGGATGATCGCCGGTGGTGTGATGGTCGCCACCTATCTCAACCGGTTCTCCATGTCGGGTGCGAATATCCTCAAGGTTCGGCTGCACCCGAACATGCCGGCGGGGACGATCTTCTTCACCACGTCGAAGCTGCCCTACCCGATGTCGGGTGTGGGCAACGTGTTCCAGGTGCGGACGCGCCAGGAATACTACCAGATCGAATGGCCGCTCCGCACTCGCAAGTACGAGTACGGCGTCTATGCCGACGAGGTGCTTCAGCACTACTTCCCGCCGTCGATGGGTCTCATCACCAACATCGGCTAAGCGGGGAGCGGGTCGAGGGAGGTGCGCGCCTTCCTCGGCCCAACCCTCTGCGCGCACAGAAGGAAAGAAGAACATGGCTACCAAGCAGATGCGGATGAAGGCACCGAAGGGGACCAAGTCCGCTTTCATCGAAGGACACGACTACGAGGTGCCGAAGGACGGCATCATCAAGGTCGCGGTCGCCGGCCACGTCGAGACGCTCCAGCGTCACGGCTTCGTCGAGGTCGAGGACAAGGCAACGGCCGAGCAGGTCGATGCAATGACCAAGGACGAGCTCATCGAGTTCATCGAGTCGCACGGCGAGGATGCCGACGACATGAACAAGAAGGAGCTGCGCGCCAAGGCTCACGAGTTGGTCGAAGCCAACTCCGACGGAGACTAAGACAATGACTGAGAGGCTGACCACACTCGCTGCTGTCAAGGATTGGCTTGGCATCCCGGCCGACAGTGACACGTCGGACGCAGGATTGCTGCGCGTGCTGAACGCAGCCTCTCAGTTCATTCTCGGCTACCTCAACCGGGATAGCCTGACTCCAAAGGTCTACAACGAACACTTCCGCGGGAACGGCAAGGAGTCCACGCTCCTCAGGAACTGGCCTGTTCGGTCCGTGTCCTCTGTGGGAGTAGGATCGACCAACATTCTCGCTTCCGCATCGACCAACGTCGCCATGCCGGCCAACGGCTATGTCCTCGGTGATGCGCGTCAGTCCGCACAGTCGCTCGACCTGTTCGGCTATCGTTTCTACTATCGGGTACCATGCCTTGTCGTGTATGAGGCGGGGTACGGCCAGGTCGAGACAGTAACTGTAACCACCCATGATGAAGGTGATCCCGCCGTTGAGACGGTTGATCCCTGGACGCCGGTCAACGGTCAGTGGGTATCGAACATTTCCGTCAAGGAAGGTGACACGCTCTACACTCAGATCACCACAGGTCTGCCGGCGACGGGTGAATACCTCGTCGATGAGTGGGGCACCTATACCTTCTCCGTCGCCGATAAGGACAAGGTCCTGTCGGTGGACTACGGCTTTGCACCTTGGGATATGGCTTTCGCCGTGACAGAGATCATCGGTGAGTGGTATCGTCGCAAGGAACATATCGGTGTTCTGTCCAAGACGCTCGGCGGACAGGAGACTGTGACCTTCTCCAGCCAGGACATCTCAGACGTCGCCGCGACGACGCTGCAGCAGTACCGCAACGTGGTGCCGATCTGATGGCGAAGAACGACTTCCTCGAAGTGGAGATCTTTGGAGATCGAGCACTCGTCCGCAACCTCGAACAGATGCCCGCCATTGTGCGGGTTCTCTTGGTAGAGAAGGCACGAAGCTGGATCAACGCTATTGAAGATCGAGTGCGGGACAACATCAACTCCCGGCTCGGTGAGAAGACCGGCAAGCTATCCGCTGCGCTCGACAGCAAGGTCTATGAAGAGGACGGCATGGTTCGTGCCCGTGTCTTCTTCAACGACCCGAAGGTGGAGAAGTATGCGAAGGCACTCGAGAAGGGTGCGGTGATCCCGCCTCATATCATTCGCCCACGGGAGGGCAAGATCCTCGCGTTCTACGCGGCGACCGGTGACAAGGTCTTCGCCACGCAGGTCTTCCATCCGGGTGCCGTGATTGCGGGTCGTCACTTCATGCGGGATGCCTCGCGTGTCGGTGCAGCTCAGCTGAGCCGTGACATCAAGAACACGGTGGTTCAAGGTATCCGCCGCAGCATGAGGGGCGAAGTATGATCGACGAGGAACTCATCTTCAGCAGGCTTGCCGAGCGCATGGATCGTGTCACCTGGACGCGTGATCCTGCGAAGCCGGACGCCGGTCGGTTCGTCACGAAGACCCGTCGCATCAAGCTGTTCTATGAGGTCGCCGCCGAGCTCCAGCCCTGGTGTGGGCAAGCTGAGCAGGGGACGACCGAACAGCAGACGTCGGGCATGCCCTACAAGTCCATTCTCGAGGCCACCTGGATTATCTATCAGTGTGTGGCCAAAGACCCCAACGCTAAGGCGGTCATCGAGAATAACCTTATCATCGGCGGTGTGCGCAAGGCACTCGCTCCTTTGCCATCGGACCCTGGGTTCATGGACAAGAGGAACACGCTTGATGGGCTAGTCTATCACTGCTTCATCGGGGGCCGCATCTTCAAGGACCCCGGCGACATTGATGGTCAGGGGATGATTACCATTCCTATTAAACTTCTGGTACCATAATGGAGGACATGATGATGCAGGACGACCAGAAACTCACCGGGCCCCTCGCCACGACGAAAGCTGCCGACCCGGCAGGCGACATCAAGGCGCCGGAGACGAACGCGAAGCTGGACATCAGCGATGCGATCGACAGGGGAGTCGAGGCGTGGTTCGGGAAGGTTGGTCGCAACTCTCCCTTGTCGCGCAACACGGCAGCTCTCAACCATGTGGCTGACAGCCTGCCGATGCTGAAGGAAACCCTCAATAGGGAGTTTGGGAAATGAGTCAGTATGTCTTCGGCACCGGTCAGCTGTTCGCTACCGACGCCGACGGGTTGAACCCGATGCGCTTCGGCGCGCTCCAGGACGTCTCCGTCGATTTCAGCGGTGACATCAAGGAACTTTACGGCCAGTATCAGTTCGCGCTCGACGTGGCCCGCGGGAAGACGAAGATCGAGTGGAAGGCATCGTCGGGTAACATCGACGTCTCCGCCTTCAACCGTGTCTTCTTCGACCAGACGGTCACCGAAGACAGCGAGCTGATCCAGGTGTTCAACGAGCACGGCACTGTGCCGGCGATGACGGCCTATACCGTCACTGTCGCGAACGGCGCCGACTTCTACCAGGACCTGGGTGTCTATTACGGCGACTCGGGCTTGCCGCTTGTGCAGGTCCCGTCAGGCACCCCGACCATCGGTCAGTACAAGGTCGACTACGCCACTGGCGTCTACACCTTCGCGGCTGCCGATGCGAGCAAGGCCATGCTGTTCAACTATATGTACGAGTCGGACAGCTCGGGTGGATCGCTCGAGATCACCAACCAGCTGATGGGTGCGACGCCGAAGTTCCGCCTGGTCCTGTCGCAGCTGTACGACGGCAAGTCGTTCTCGCTGATCCTGTACAAGGCCGTGTCGAACAAGCTGTCGATGCCGCTGAAGCAGGACGACTATCTCATCGGCGAGATGTCGGGCAACGCGCAGGCGGACGACGCCGGCCGCATCGGTCGTCTCACCACGACCTCTGTGGGCGGAGGCGGCGCCTAAGTCGTAACGGGCGGGGGGCTTCACGGCCTCCCGTCTTCTTCATCACTCTTGGGAGGGACAACCCAAATGGCAAAGGTTACTATCGGAGGCACCGAGTACGAGGTGCCCGAACTCAACTTCGTCGCGCTTGAGAGGGCGTGGCCTTATACCCAGCAGGCTCAGCTGTCGCGTGATCCCATGGAGGCCGTCAATGCCGGTATCCATATCATCGCGAGCGGGATCGTCGAGGGTGACAACTTCGACATGGCTGTCTTCAACATCAACCCCGAAGACCTGGCGCCGACGATTGACCGTGAGGAGCAGATCTTCCACGGCGTCGTCTACTTCCTTCGCAAGAAGTTGAAGGCGACGGAGATCGGGCCGGCACAGCTCGCTATCTTCGAAATCCTCAGGGAGGCCGGCCTGGAGGCAGAACCGGGGGAACTCCTGGAGATGACGGAGGAGGAGAAGACTTTGATGGAGACTTCAACCCCGTCATCGCAGAGCTCGTCGCCGCAGGATGCGAAGGAGGAAGCTGGAACGGCGTAAGGAAGCGCTGGTCTTTCCGCAAGTACAAGTACATGCTTGAGCACTGGGGAAAGAACGGACCTCCTGTCTACGTTGCCGCTGCCGCCTATCTGGGATTGCTCAAGACCCCGCCCAAGGTAAAGAAGGGAGGGCCGGGTAAGACAACCGTCGCTTCCCCACAGGGAGGCGGTGATCTTAACGACCTTGTGAAGATGTTCCAGGGTACAGGCGGGATGATCCACTGATGGCTGACGAAACCGACAACATTGGCATTAATGTCAACATCAACCCTAGCGGTGCGGAGACTGGAGGTCGCCGTGCCGCTAAGGCGGTAACTGACGTAGGCAAGGGCGCTGGTGATCTTCAGTCTGCGTTCCGTCGTCTGCAGCAGTCGATCGATCCGCTGTATGCGGCACAAGAGAAGTACAACAAGGCGCTGGCCGATAACCGTGCTCTCTTCCGTGAGGGGATGATCGGCGGTCAGGAGTTTGCCGCAGGCATGAAGGCCGCGAAGCAGGCGCTTGACCAGGCGCGTGCATCGATCCAGGCAAACAGTGCCGCAGGTCGTCAGGCTGCCGCGGAATTGGCCGCGCAGCGACAGAAGGAAATCGCAGATGCCAAGGCGGCCGCCATTGCTGCACGAACGGCTGCACGCGACAAGCTCAATGCTGAACGAGACGCGGCTCGACAGGCAGCCGCCGAAGTTAGGGCAGCCAAGCAGGCAGAGCAAGCCGCCATCCGAGAAGCCGCGGCCGCAGCGAAAGCAGCTGCTCGAGAAAAGGCCGCTGCAGAACGAGCTGCTACTGAAGAGGCGCTTGCAGCTGAACGAGCAGCTAAGAAAGAAGAGCAGGATGCCGCCCGAGCAGCAGCCGCAGTAGCGAAGCAGGCAGCGAAGGACAAGGCGAACGCAGAACGCGAGGCCGCAGCCGCGACACGTAACGCCGCTGAGGAAACTCGTCGTGCGGCGATTGCCGAGCGGCAGCAGGCTCAGGCGTTGGTCGAACTACGCGCGGGTCTCGATCCGCTCTTCGCTGCGCAGACCCGATACAACTCGACGATGCAGCAGGCGACTGCGCTGTTGATGCAGAACAAGCTTCAGGAGGGTGAATGGATTGCGATCCAGCGCCAGGCCAAAGCGCAGATGGACATCAACCAGCGTTCGCTCGGTCGAATGAACACCGCCTACGTTCAGCTCGGCTACCAGGCGCAGGACGTCACTGCATCGCTCGCCTCCGGGATCAACCCGCTCGTCATCCTTGCGCAGCAGGGAGGTCAGACTGCAGCCGCACTCTCGACGATGGGCGGCGTTGTGGGCAGGGTCGCTGCATTCATGGCAGGACCGTGGGGCGCAGCGATCATCGGCTTTACTCTCCTGATCGGGATGCTCGCCGAGCACAACGAGAAGGCAAAGAAGAAGACGCTCGAGCTGACGGATGCAGAAGCAGTCCGCACCGCGTCGTTGTCCGCCTTGACCGAAGCCCTCGCTGCGTTCAATAAGGAACAGGAGAAGGCCAACCAGAACGTCGATGAGTCCAATCGTCTTAGCCAGATCGCAGCACAGGGTGCTCGTGACCGCGCTCAGACGATCATGGATGACTTGTCGAAGCAGCTCGCCGCAGCACAGGCACGATTGAAGTCGCTCGAGTCCGAGCCGATGTCGACTAGCAAGGGTGGCTTCGAGGCTCAGCAGGGTACCCTGTACGCGGCACGTGCTCAGGTCGAGTACCTGACCGAGCAGTTCAAGAAGGCGCAGAAGGCATTCCGCGATGCAGAGGCTGCGATCACCGAGACTCGTATCCCGCAGATCATGCGTGAGGCGGAGGGTGCGACGAATGGTGCGACCGCTGCACAGATCGAGTTCAATAAGCAGCAGACCAATCTCTACAACATCTATCGTCAGCAGATGGCGAAGGTCAACGAGATTGCTGATGCGAAGAAGCGTTCGGTTGCAGCAGCCGCCGCCGAGAAGGCATTGCAGGACGGACTGACCGCCGCGATCAACAAGCGGACAGCGGCGGAGAAGGCCTGGAGCGACTCGCAGCGCACGAACACTCGGAACCCCGGATCGATGGTCGACCTCGGTCAGCCGGTCAAGGGTAACTACCCGGTCAGCTCGGGATATGGTTGGCGGAATATCCGTGGCGGACGTGAGTTCCACCCGGGCGTTGACATCGCTACGCCTGTGGGAACGCCCGTCTATGCAACGGGGCCCGGCGTGATCGGGAAGGCTGGTCCCACAGCGACGGGCTACGGCAATCTCATCACAATCAATCTCGGCAACGGGACCGAGGCACGTTACGGTCACCTGAGCAAGATCGTAGCGAAGCCCGGTGACACGGTTGACGCAGGTGACTTGATCGGCTACTCCGGCGGTGAGAAAGGCGCTCCCGGTGCCGGTAACTCTCAGGGTCCTCATCTTCACTACGAGCTTCGTCGCAACGGCAAGACGATTGATCCCAAGACGAAGACCGTTCCGGGTGATGCGGAGGACGCTGAGCTCAAGGGATTGGCAAAGCTTCAGGAGGCGCGCAAGCATGCCCTCGACGACTACATCGCTGGTCTCGAGGAACAGAAGGCTGCGGCTCAGGATAACTATGAAGAGCAGGTCCGCATCCAGAACGAAGAGATCAAGGCGATCGAGGCGTTCTACGGCAAGGAGTCGAAGGAGGCCGCCAACGCCCGCAAAGAACTGACGAAGATGGAGCGGGCGCATAACCTCGAGCTCCTCGCGATCCAGCGTGAGGGCATCAAGGCTCGTGCAGCTGCGGCAGAACAGGAGGTCGACGCACAGAGGCAGATCAAGGAGATCGGTCTCGCGATGGCGTCCGAGAACCTGCAGACTGCGAGCGAGCTGGGTGTCATCCCGTCGGGTCGTCGTGAGATCGAAGCACGCCGCGCGATCCTCGAGCAGCAGTATCAGCTTGAGGTCGAGTTCCAGAACCGCATGTACGAGTTGAAGCTCAAGGCATTGCAGGACGAGCTCGCAACCTATCCGCCCCGCTCGAAAGAGTGGGCAAAGACAAACGGTGACATCGAGCAGCTGCAGGCACAGCACAACCAGACGATGGCGATCCTCGCCGCGAAGAACACGCAGACGCAGAACAGCTTGAACCTCGAGGTCATCAAGGCGAGCACTGCCGGGTATCGCATGGCGGCGGACTCGATCAGCAACTCGCTGGGCACTGCGTTCCAGAATATCTGGACTCGTCAGGGCACGTTCCTGCAGGACATGGTCAACCTCGCCGATCAGTTGGTTTTCACCTTTGCAAACGCCGGCCTGAAGATGCTGAGCGATTGGGCGGTGAATGAGGCACGCAAGACCGCTATCGCTATCTTCGGTGGACGAGCTCGCAGTGGTGCGAAGCTGACTGAGGCTGCAACGGATAAGGTGATCGCTGCGGGTACTGTTGCGACCGAGGTCGGCAAGCAGGCCGTCATCACCGGTGCGACGGTCGCCGGCGTCGGGACACGAACGGCTGCAGCAGCGACAGGCGCCGCAACTCAGTCAGCGGTGTCGTCCGCTGCGGGTATTGCGGAAGTCGGTAACCAGGCGGCACAGTCCGCAGCCGGCGCATACAAGTCAACTGTGGTCATCCCGTTCATCGGCCCGATTGCTGCGCCTGCTGCAGCTGCACTTGCGTTGGCTGCGGTCATGGGCTTCACTGCATTGATCCGTTCGGCAGCCGGGGGTTACGGCAGCGTCGAGGGCGATCAGCTCATGCAGGTCCATAACAAGGAGATGATCCTGCCGGCGTATATCGCAGAGCCGTTCCGTCAGTCACTGCGTCGTCCGTCGAGTTCGGGCATGATGTCGGCTGCAGGCGCGTCGGGCGATGTTGCTCGTGCAGCTTCGGTTAACAATAGCC
>Ga0134123_10002081_pt1 | contig 13119 bp, 7 predicted proteins | sample KB303_FD_96460 | JGI IMG/M metagenome (GOLD analysis project Ga0134123, IMG submission 96460) | Terrestrial soil microbial communities without Nitrogen fertilizer from Kellogg Biological Station, Michigan, USA - KB3-0-3 | ecosystem: Environmental > Terrestrial > Soil > Unclassified ...
AGCCGCAACGTGTGCTGGACGTCTCCGGCGGGAAAGCAGGTGAAGGTCCGTTCGACGCGGCTGGTGTCACTTGCCCAGCGCGGTGTGGCGGCAATCGAGTACGTGGTGGAGGCTGTCGGCGAATTCGCGCTTGTCACTGTGCAATCCGAGCTCGTCGCCAACGAGGACCAACCGCAGCCGTCCGCCGATCCACGGGTCGCCGCGGTGTTGCTGAATCCGTTGGAGGCGGTACAGCACGACGCGAGCGACCGAGGAGCGCTGCTCGTGCACCGGACTCGAAGCAGCCGCTTGATGATGGCTGCTGCGATGGAACATCATGTCGACGTGCCGGGCCGCGTCGAAGTGAGCACCGAAGCCGGTGAGGATTGGGCGCGCACGACCGTCATCTGCGGGTTGCGCGCCGGGCAGCGGCTGCGGATCGTCAAGTATCTCGGATACGGGTGGTCGAGCCTGCGCTCGCGACCGGCGTTGCGCGACCAGGTGCTCGGCGCGGTAGCGGGTGCTCAGTACTGCGGATGGGAGGGTCTGCTGAAGGCGCAACGCGACTATCTGGACGAATTCTGGGACTGTGCGGACGTCGAGGTGGAGGGTGACGCCGATTGCCAGCAGGCGGTGCGCTTCGGTCTGTTCCACGTACTGCAGGCCAGTGCGCGCGCCGAACGCCGCGCGATCCCGGGAAAAGGCCTGACCGGCACCGGCTATGACGGCCACACTTTCTGGGACACCGAGGGTTTCGTTCTTCCCGTGCTCACCTATACCGCGCCGTATGCCGCTGCGGATGCGTTGCGCTGGCGGGCGTCGACGCTGGATCTCGCCCGTGACCGCGCGGCCGAGCTGGACCTCGCGGGCGCCGCCTTTCCGTGGCGAACGATCCGAGGGGAGGAGTGCTCGGCATACTGGCCGGCGGGCACGGCGGCCTGGCATATCAACGCCGATATCGCAATGGCCTTCGAACGGTATCGCATTGTCACAGGCGATGATTCGCTGGAAGCCGATTGCGGTCTGAACGTACTGGTCGAAACCGCGCGGCTGTGGATGTCGTTGGGCCATCACGACCGGCACGGAGTCTGGCATCTCGACGGTGTCACGGGCCCCGACGAGTACACCGCCGTCGTGCGCGACAATGTCTTCACCAATCTCATGGCCGCACACAACCTTCGCACCGCGGGGCAGGCGTGTGATCGACACCCCGACGCGGCCCTGGCGCTCGGCGTCGATTCGGAGGAAACCGCCGACTGGCGCGATGCGGCTGCAACGGTACACATCCCGTTCGACGAGGAACTCGGCATCCATGAACAGTGCGAGGGTTTCACCAACCTGCGGGAATGGAACTTCACCGATAACGCGTATCCGCTGCTGCTGCACGAGCCGTATGTCCGGCTGTACCCGTCGCAGGTCGTCAAGCAGGCCGATCTCGAGCTCGCGATGCACTGGCGCAGCACCGAGTTCACGCCTGAACAGAAGGCCCACAACGTCGACTACTACGAGCGGCGCACCACCAGGGACTCGTCCCTGTCGGCATGCACACAGGCGGTGATGTGCGCCGAGGTGGGCCACCTGGAACTGGCCCACGACTACCTCTACGAAGCGGCGCTGATCGATCTGCGCGACCTGCAGCACAATACTCGCGACGGGCTTCACGTGGCATCGCTGGCCGGAGCGTGGACAGCGTTGGTCGCGGGCTTCGGTGGACTGCGAGACGATGATGGTGAGCTCGCCCTCGATCCGCAGCTGCCGGATGGCATCTCGCGATTACGGTTTCGGCTGCGTTGGAAGAGCTTTCGACTGACCGTCGACGCCGACCATGACGAAGTCACTTACACCCTCCGCGACGGGCCGGACCACATGCTGACGATTCGCCATGCCTGCGAGCGGCTCGATCTGCACACCGGCGCCCCGAAGACGGTCGCTGTGCAACGCCGCACGCCGCTGTTGCCACCGCCGTCACAACCGCCCGGCCGCGAACCGGTTCGCCGGCCGGGTTAAACCGCGTGCGCCCGTCCTCGCTGGCGCGGAACCATTCTCAGGCATACGTTTGGTACCGGGGGCTAGACCATGGAACAGCTGATGAGCGCAAAGGTCGTCAATTTCGCCAGCCACATCGATCCGGCGACGATCGAGCAGGCGAATCAGACGGCGGCCCTTTCGTTCGTGTATCCCCACGTCGCGTTGATGCCCGATGCACACGTCGGCAAGGGCGCAGCCGTCGGGACGGTGATCCCGACGCTCGGCGCTGTCATCCCGGCGGCCGTCGGCGTCGACATCGGCTGCGGCATGATCGCCGCACGGACGCGTTTCACCGCAAGCGACATCGCGGGGAAAGACCTGGCACGGCTGCGCAGTTCGATCGAATCAGCCATCCCGTTGAGCGCAGGCAACTACAACCGGTCGTTGGCGCTGTTCGAGTTCACACAGGGCCGCCTCGATCAGCTCGAGCAGCTGGCCACCGACAGCGGCGTCGATCTTTCGCACTCGCCGAAATGGAAGGTGCAGCTGGGAACTCTCGGCGGCGGAAACCATTTCATCGAACTGTGCGTCGACGCCGAGGATGCGGTGTGGATGTTCTTGCACTCCGGGTCGCGCGGCGTCGGCCACAAGATCGCCACGCATTACATCAACGTCGCCAAGGCGCTGTGCGCGAAACGAGGTGTGTCGCTGCCCAATTCCGATCTCGCGTTCCTGGAGGAAGGCACCGCGGCGTTCGCCGACTATATCGACGGACTCCACTGGGCCCAGCAGTTCGCGCTGGCGAACCGCGAGGAGATGATGGACCGATTCCGTCGGCAGTTCGCAAACTGGATGCGGGTTGACCCGGCGGACGTCGAGGCGGAGCGCATCAACGCTCACCACAACTATTCTGTGCCAGAGCGTCACGGGGACAAGGAAGTGTGGGTCACCCGCAAGGGCGCCGTCGACGCCCACCATGGCGTCATGGGGGTCATCCCGGGCTCGATGGGCACCCGCTCGTACATCGTGCGCGGCAAAGGCAATCCTGCCTCGCTGTGTAGTGCCCCGCACGGGGCGGGCAGGCGATTCTCCAGAACCGAGGCCAGGCGCCGGTTCACGGCTGCCGATCTGGCAGAGCGAATGGAGGGCATCGAGTACCGCCACGGTGAGCAGTGGGTGGACGAGATACCGGACGCGTACAAGTCCATCGACGTTGTCATGGAGGACTCGAAGGAGCTCGTCGAGGTGGTGACGAGCCTGCGGCAGGTCGTCAACGTCAAGGGCACCTGAGCGTGCCAACCTCCGGCGCTGTTTGACATGTGTTGACTAAGCTGGGGGCATGGCTGAGTCCAGACGTCGGCTGTCCCCCGACGACCGCCGCAACGAGCTGCTGGCGTTGGGCGCGGAGGTCTTCGGCCAGCGCCCGTACGACGAGGTACGCATCGATGAGATCGCCGAGCGTGCCGGCGTTTCGCGGGCGCTGATGTACCACTACTTCCCGGACAAGCGGACGTTCTTCGCGGCTGTCGTGCACGCCGAGGGTGAGCGACTCTTCGAGGCCACCAACACCCTGCCAGAGCCGGGGAAAAACCTGTTCGACCAGGTACGTGAGGGTGTGCTGGCGTACGTGCGCTACGACGAGGAGCACCCGCACGGGGCGTGGGCCGCCTACGTCGGCATGGGCCGCTCGGATCCGGTGTTGCGTGGCATCGAGGACATCGACAACGACCGTCAGGCCGACCGGATCCTCAGCCGCATCGCCGGCGCGGTCGGTGGGGGCATGGACTCCAAGGTCGAGCGCGACCTACGGGTCACCGTCTACGGCTGGCTGGCTTTCACGTTCGAGATGTGCAGGCAGCGCTTGATCGACCCGTCGATCGACGCCGGATACGCCGCGGACGCCTGTGCGCACGCCTTGTTGGACGCGATCGGGCGGGTGCCGGACATCCCGTCCGCTCTGGGCGAAGCCGTCGCGCCCGAGCATCGATGATTTTTGTCGGTGCTCGTTGGCACCATGGCTAGATGACCTCCGACCCGCTTCAGCGGTTCAGCGCGCTGACCCGCGAGTGGTTCACCGGCACCTTCGCGGCGCCGACGGCCGCGCAGGCGGAGGCGTGGTCGGCTATCGCCGATGGCGACAACACGCTGGTGATCGCACCCACCGGCTCCGGCAAGACGCTGGCCGCGTTCCTGTGGGCCATCGACAGGCTCGCCTCGTCGGAGCCCAGACCGGCGCGCGCCGGCACCCGGGTGCTGTATGTGTCGCCGCTGAAGGCGCTGGCGGTCGACGTGGAGCGCAACCTGCGCACCCCGTTGACCGGCATCGGCCGGGTCGCGGAGCGCCGCGGTGTGCCCGCACCGGACATCAGCGTCGGCGTCCGCTCCGGTGACACTCCGCCCGCACAGCGGCGCACGCTGATCACCAATCCCCCGGACATCCTGATCACCACGCCGGAGTCGTTGTTCCTGATGCTGACGTCCGCGGCGCGCGAGACGCTGGCCGAGGTGCAGACGATCATCGTGGACGAGGTGCACGCCGTCGCGGGCACCAAACGCGGCGCGCACCTGGCCCTGTCACTGGAACGGCTCGACCAGCTGTTGGCCACGCCCGCTCAGCGTATCGGGCTGTCGGCGACCGTCCGGCCTCCCGAAGAAGTCGCGCGATTCCTGTCGGGGCAGGCGAAGACCACGATCGTCGCGCCGCCGGCGGCCAAGACATTCGATCTGTCGGTACAGGTCCCAGTCCCGGACATGGCGAATCTGGATAACAACACCATCTGGCCCGACGTCGAGGCACGCATCGTCGACCTGATCGAGGCTCACCGCAGCTCGATCGTGTTCGCCAACTCGCGACGGCTGGCCGAGCGACTTACCTCACGGCTCAACGAGATTCACGCCGAGCGGTCGGGTGTCGAACTGCCGTCGTCTCACAACGAACAGGTGGGCGGCGGAGCGCCGGCGGCGATCATGGCCAGCGGCCAGTCCCACGGAGCGCCGACGCTCTTGGCGCGAGCGCATCACGGTTCTGTCAGCAAGGAGCAGCGCGCCCAGGTCGAGGACGACCTCAAGAGCGGACGCCTGCGCGCCGTCGTCGCCACCTCGAGTCTCGAACTGGGCATCGACATGGGAGCGGTCGATCTGGTGATCCAGGTCGAGGCGCCGCCGTCGGTCGCCAGCGGCCTGCAGCGCATCGGCCGCGCCGGTCATCAGGTCGGCGAGATCTCCCAAGGCGTGCTGTTTCCCAAGCACCGCACGGACCTGATCGGGTGCGCGGTGACCGTGCAGCGGATGCTCGCCGGCGAGATCGAGACCATGCATGTGCCGACCAACCCGCTCGACGTGCTCGCCCAGCACACCGTGGCGGCCTGTGCGCTGGAGCCGATCGACGCCGACCGCTGGTTCGACGCCGTGCGCCGCAGCGCGCCGTTCGCGACGTTGCCGCGCAGCGCATTCGAGGCGACGCTGGACCTGCTGTCGGGCAAGTACCCGTCCACCGAGTTCGCCGAACTGCGCCCGCGGCTGGTCTATGACCGGGACGCGGGCACACTGACCGCGCGCCCGGGTGCACAGCGACTCGCGGTGACCTCCGGCGGCGCGATCCCGGACCGCGGCCTGTTCACCGTCTACCTGGCCACCGACGCCGAAAAGCCGTCACGGGTAGGCGAACTCGATGAAGAGATGGTCTACGAGTCCCGGCCCGGCGACGTGATCTCGCTGGGGGCGACCAGTTGGCGCATCACCGAGATCACCCACGACCGAGTGCTCGTGATACCGGCGCCTGGACAACCTGCCCGGTTGCCATTCTGGAAGGGCGACGGGGTAGGCAGGCCGGCCGAACTGGGTGCAGCAGTGGGTGCGTTCACGGGCGAGCTGGCACGGCTCGGCCGCGACGAGTTCATCGAGCGTTGCCGCGCAATGGGTTTCGACGAGTTCGCGTCCGACAATCTGTGGCAGCTACTGGACGACCAGCGGCAGGCCACCGGCACGGTTCCGAGCGACATCACGTTCGTCGTCGAGCGGTTCCGCGACGAGCTCGGCGACTGGCGGGTGATCCTGCATTCCCCCTACGGGCTTCGGGTGCACGGACCGCTTGCGCTGGCGGTGTCACGACGGCTTCGAGAGCGTTACGGCATCGAGGAGAAGCCGACGGCCTCCGACGACGGCATCATCGTGCGGCTGCCCGACACCGAAGACGCTGCGCCGGGAGCCGATCTGTTTGTGTTCGACGCCGACGAGATCGAACCGATCGTCACCGCGGAAGTCGGGGGCTCGGCACTGTTCGCCTCGCGGTTCCGCGAATGCGCCGCCCGCGCACTGCTTCTGCCGCGACGCCATCCGGGTAAGCGGTCGCCGCTGTGGCATCAACGGCAGCGCGCCGCACAGCTGCTCGACGTCGCCCGCAAGTACCCCGACTTCCCGATCGTGCTCGAGGCGGTTCGGGAATGCCTGCAGGACGTCTACGACGTGCCCGCGCTCACCGAGCTGATGAATCGCGTTGCGCAGCGCCGGTTGCGGGTCGTCGAAGTGGAGACCGCAACCCCGTCGCCGTTCGCGGCGTCGCTGTTGTTCGGCTACGTCGGCGCATTCATGTACGAGGGCGACAGCCCGCTGGCCGAGCGGCGCGCCGCGGCGCTCTCGTTGGACAGCGTGCTGCTTGCCGAGTTGCTCGGCCGTGTCGAGTTGCGGGAGCTGCTTGATCCACAGGTCATCGCGAGCACCACGCAGCAGCTGCAACACCTCAGCTCCGACCGGCTGGCGCGCGACGCCGAGGGCATCGCGGATCTGCTGCGCGTGCTGGGCCCGATGACCGAACAAGAGATCGCCGACCGCTGTACCACGACAGAAGTGGGCGGTTGGCTCGATGGTTTACAGGCCGCCAAACGTGCGTTGCGAGTGTCGTTCGCCGATCAAACCTGGTGGGCAGCAGTCGAAGACATCGGCCTGCTGCGTGACGGCGTCGGGGCGGCAGTGCCTGTGGGGGTGCCCACCGCCTTCACCGAATCGGTGGCCGACCCGCTCGGCGAGCTGCTCGGCCGCTATGCCCGCACCCACGGACCGTTCACCACTCACGACGCCGCGGCCCGGTTCGGCCTCGGGCTGCGGGTCAGCGCTGACGTGCTGGGACGCATGGCCATCGACGGCCGCCTGATACGGGGTGAGTTCACCGATTCGGCAGACGGTGAGCAGTGGTGTGACGCGGACGTTTTGAAGATCCTGCGGCGGCGTTCGCTGGCGGCGCTGCGAGCACAGGTCGAGCCCGTCAGCACGGCCGCCTACGGTCGCTTCCTGCCGTCCTGGCAACAGGTCGGGTCGCACAATTCGGGCATCGACGGCCTGGCCGCCGTGATCGATCAGTTGGCAGGGGTGCCCATCCCGGCTTCGGCGGTCGAGTCGCTGGTGTTCGGGCAGCGGGTGCGCGACTACCAGCCCGCGATGCTCGACGAACTTCTCGCGGCGGGCGAGGTCACCTGGTCGGGGGTGGGCCAGATCGGCGGTGGCCCTTCTGGTTCAGATGGCTGGATCGCGTTCCATCCCGCCGAGTCCGCTCCGATGACGCTGGCCGCGCCGACCGAGATCGAGTTCACCGACATCCATCGCGCGATCATGGCCACGCTCGGTGGCGGCGGCGCCTACTTCTTCCGCCAGCTCGCCGACGGCGATTCGGAACAGTACAAACAGGCAGCCAGACAAGCACTGTGGGAGTTGGTTTGGGCAGGCTGGATCACCGGCGACACGTTCGCGCCGGTGCGCGCGATGCTGACAGGCACGCGCCGGTCGACCGGCCGCCGCAGCGCTCCGGCACACCGGCAACGGCAACGTCCACCACGGTTGAGCCGCTACAGCGTCGCGCATGCACAAGCCCGCAGCCCGGACCCGACGGTCGCAGGCCGGTGGTCGGCGCTACCCGCTGCCGAGCCCGAGTCGACCGTACGGGCGCACTTCCAGGCAGAGCAGTTGCTCAACCGCTACGGCGTGCTGACCAAGGGCGCGGTCGGCGCTGAAGAGGTGCCCGGCGGTTTCGCCATGTTGTACAAGGTGCTGACCGCCTTCGAGGAGGCAGGCCGGTGCCAGCGGGGTTATTTCGTCGAGTCGTTGGGCGGGGCCCAGTTCGCGGTCGCCTCAACCGTCGACAGGCTGCGGTCCTACCTCGACGGCGTCGACCCGGAGCGCCGCGAGTACCACGCGGTCGTGCTGGCGGCTGCCGATCCCGCCAATGCCTACGGCGCCGCACTGCCGTGGCCGTCAAAGAAGGTGGCCGATGAGGACGTGTCGCACCGGCCCGGTCGCAAGGCGGGCGCGCTGGTGGCAGTCGTCGACGGTGAGCTGGCCTGGTTCCTCGAACGCGGCGGCCGCTCACTGCTGAGCTTCACCGACGACACCGAGGCACATGCGGCGGCCGCGGCGGCGCTGTCCGATCTGGTGAGCGGCGGGCGCATCGGATCCCTTCTCGTCGAGAAGGTCAATGGCGTGCCGGTGCTGGAAGCGGTCGCCGAAGGCGAGCGCGCCGCGGTGCAGAACGCGCTGATCGGCGCCGGGTTCGCTCGCACGCCGCGAGGCCTGCGACTCCGGTGATGTGGGAACTCCCACGCGGCGAGTACCGTTTCAGTCGCTTATGACTGCAGCCCGGATAACCACACCCTTCGGTTTCTCGTCGACGGCCGCGGAGGTCATCGCCGGAGTCGATCTGTCCGGTAAGCGGGCCATCGTGACCGGCGCGTCGTCGGGTATCGGTGTCGAGACCGCGCGGGCACTGGCGGATGCAGGTGCGGCGGTCACGCTCGCCGTCCGCAACACCGAGGCCGGCGAACGAGTGGCCGCGGAGATCCGGGATAGCACCGGCAACAGCGCCGTCACCGTCGGCGCGCTGGATCTGTCGGATCTGACCAGCGCCCGCGCCTTCGCCGCGGCGTGGAGCGGGCCGCTCGACATCCTGGTCAACAACGCAGGCGTGATGGCCATTCAAGAGCTGACGATATCCGCGAGCGGCCACGAAATGCAGTTCGCGACAAACCATCTCGGGCATTTCGCGCTCGCACTCGGCCTGCACGACGCGCTCGCCGCTGCCGACTCCGCCCGCATCGTGGCTGTGAGCTCGTGCGTGCACCTGCGCTCGCCGGTGGTGTTCGACGACATCGACTACGCCTTCCGCGACTACGACCCGTTCGGCGCCTACGGCCAGTCGAAGACCGCCAACGTGCTGTTCGCCGTCGAGGCAACCCGCCGGTGGAGCGCCGACGGCATCGTCGCCAACGCGGTGATGCCGGGCGGGATCGCCACCCCGCTGCAGCGGCACCTGCCCTCGCATTACGCCGCTGACGCACTCGACGCGTTCCGGGCGGCGGGTACCGACTTCAAGACGGTCGAGCAGGGTGCCGCCACCTCGGTGCTGCTCGCCGCATCGCCACTGCTGGAAGGTGTGGGCGGTCGGTACTTCGAGAACTGCAACGAGGCCGTGCAGGTCGAGCGTCGCGGCAAGCCCGGCCAGGGCGGTGTGGCACCGTATGCCCTCGACCCGGCCAACGCCGAACGGCTGTGGGAACTCTCGCTGAAGTTGATTCAATGAGATATGCCTGAAGGCGATACCGTCTGGCACACCGCCACCATCCTGCGTGATGCGCTAGCCGGCAATACACTGACGCGATGCGACGTCCGGGTGCCGAAATTCGCCACCATGGACCTGACCGGCCAAGTCGTCGACGAAGTGATCAGCCGGGGCAAGCATCTGTTCATCCGTGTCGGCCATTCCAGCATTCACTCGCATCTGAAGATGGAGGGCAGCTGGAAGGTCAACCCGCTAAGCAAGCCGAGCAGGGCCGGCTACCGGATCCGGATCATCTTGGAGGCGGGCGACATTCAGGCGGCGGGCATCGATCTGGGCCTGCTCGAAGTGCTTGAGCGTGACCACGATATGGACGCGGTTGCCCACCTTGGTCCCGATCTTCTCGGTGACGACTGGGACCCGCATGTTGCGGCCGCGAACCTGGTCGCCGACCCTATCCGCGCGGTATCGGACGCACTGCTCGACCAGCGGGTGATGGCAGGCGTCGGAAACGTCTACTGCAACGAACTGTGCTTCATCACCGGCCACCTGCCCACCGCTTCCGTCACTGACGTCAAGGACCCGCTGCGGATGGTGCAGCGGGCCAGGGACATGTTGTGGCTCAACCGCTCTCGGTGGAATCGCACCACGACCGGGGACACCCGCGGCGGCCGTGAGCTGTGGGTCTACGGCCGCCGCGGTAAGCCATGCCGCCGGTGCGGCACGCCGATCCGGTCAAACTCCGGCGGGGACCGCGTCACCTACTGGTGCCCGGTTTGTCAGACGTGATGGCAGCGCCAGCTTGACGATCTTGCGGACCACCGTCGCGAACTGCTTCGGCAGCGGACCCATGTTGTACGGCACGCCGTAGCGCTCGCAGATCTCACGCACCTCTTCGGAGATCTCGGCATGGCGGTGCGCCGGGATGTCGGGAAACAGGTGGTGCTCGATCTGGAACGACAGGTTGCCGCTCAGGATGTGAAAGAGCTTGCCGCCGGTCAGGTTTGCCGATCCGAGGATCTGGCGGAAGTACCACATCCCGCGTGTCTCGGCCTTGGTCTCCTCGATGGAGAATTCCTGGACGTCCTCGGGGAAGTGGCCGCAGAAGATGATCATGAACGACCAGACGTTGCGGATCAGGTTGGCGGTCAGGTTGCCTGCGAACACCCACGGCGCGAACAGCCCCGCCAGCAGCGGGAAGGCAACATAGTCCTTGAGCGCCTGCCGCTTGGTCTTGCGCCAGATGCCCTCGAGGATTTCGCGCTTGTCCGCGAACGTGATCTGGCCGGCGCGGATGCGTTCGGTCTCCATCTCGTGCAGCGCAACGCCGTACTGGAACAGCACCATCAGCAGGAACGCATAGATCGGGTTGCCGAGGAAGTAGGGCCGCCACTTCTGGTCCTCGCTCATCCGCAGGATGCCATACCCGATGTCGCGGTCCATCCCGACGATGTTCGTGTAGGTGTGGTGCATGTAGTTGTGCGAGTGGCGCCACTGGTCACCAGGGCAGGCGGTGTCCCATTCGAACCCGCGGCTGGAGATCGCCGGATCGCCCATCCAGTCGTACTGGCCGTGCATCACGTTGTGGCCGATCTCCATGTTGTCGATGATCTTGCTCAGGCCCAGCATCGCCGTGCCTGCCAACCAGAACGGCGGGAAGATGCCGCCGAACAGCAGCACGCGCCCGCCGACCTCGAGGCCGCGCTGCGCCTTGATGATCCGGCGGATGTAGGTGGCGTCACGCTCGCCGAGATCGGCGATCACGCGTTCCTTCAGTGCGTCGAGCTCGCGGCCGAACGCCTCGGCCTGCTCGGGGGTCATCGTGACGGTCCTGCCTGCGACGGTCTTCTGGAGCGTCTTCGGGGCAGGAGCGGTAGTGACAGTCATGTCGAACTCCTTCCGTTAGAGCGCGATGTCGACGTCGCCGACGGGGACGGTCACGCAGATCTGCACGTCCTCCTGTTCGGCGCTCGACACCGCTTGAGTGATGAGGTTGCGCACCGCGCCGCGGGTTTTGCGGCGGGTGCAGCTGTGGCAAATGCCCATCCGGCATCCGCTTTCGGGGGTCAGGCCTGCGGCCTCCGCCTGCTCAAGCAGCGGCCGGCCATCGTCCTCCAGCTCGATGCCGCTGTCTGTGAGGGACACCCGGCCACCGGAGGCCTCGGCAGGGACGTCGAACACGGGCGGAACGAAGCTTTCCGAGCGCACGTTCGCGCAATGCTCGCGCACGGCCGCTACCAAAGCCGGTGGGCCGCAGACGAACACCGCGTCAGGCTCGGGTATCGCGGCCGCCAGGTGCGCGGGACCGAACCTGCCCTCGAGGTCGGAGCCTGCCGTAGCACGGGTGTAGCCGTGCATTACCCGAACATCAGGCATGGCGGCGAGTTCGTCGTGGTAGCACGCTTCGTCGGCGGACCGCGCGTAGTGGATGAATGCGATCTCGCCGGGGAAGGCCTCGGCGCGCAGTGTGCGCAGCATCGACATCACCGGGGTGATGCCGCTGCCGCCGGACACGAACAGGATGCGCCGCGGCCGCTGCACCGGGAGCACGAAGTCGCCGCCGACGGAGTCGAGGCCCACGACCATGCCGGGCCGGGCGTGTTCGCAGAGGTAGGCGGAGACCAAGCCGCCGTCGTGACGGCCCACGGTCAGCTCGATATGCGGGGCGCCCTCGGCGCTCGCAGGCGAGTAGGGCCGGGTGCGGCGGCGCCCGTCGATCTCGACCGTGAGGTTGATGTGCTGGCCGGAGCGAAAGCCGGGGAACGCCCGGTTGGGCTCGAGGGTCAGGGTGACGCTGCGCGGGGTCTGCCGCCGCACCGCGACGATCTTGGCCCGGGCATCTCCCGAGGTCCAAGTCGGGGCGACGAGCTCGGTGTACCGGTCCACGCCGTGGGGTCCGGTCAGCAGGTCGACCAGCGGTGATCGCAGCACCCTGTCCCGCAGTCTCGGGTTCAGAGTTTGAGTGAACATACGTACACCGTGCGGCACGTGACGCGGCGGCGTCAATCGATTCGAGCAGGTTGTGGTAGGTTTCACACAGTGAACAGTCGTATGCCCAGTTCACGAACGAGCAGATCTGGCCGTTCGAGTAGGTCGCGCTCCCGTGACACCCTGTCGCGTGAGGAGCGCAAGGAAGCCACCCGGCGGGCCATCGTCGCGTCGGCGCTGAAGCTGCTCGAGGACCGCAGCTTCGCCGCGCTGAGCCTGCGTGAGGTCACCCGGGCAGCCGGCATCGTGCCGGCGGCGTTCTACCGGCATTTCGAGTCGATGGAGGCACTCGGGCTCGTGCTGATCGACGAGTCGTTCCGCAGGCTGCGCGACATGCTGCGCGCCGCCCGCGCAGGCAAGCTGGATCCGAAGCGCGTCATCGAATCCTCGGTCGACATCCTCATCGACGGCGTCAACGAAGATCGCGAACACTGGCGCTTCATCGGCCGTGAACGCTCCAGCGGCGTCACAGTGCTGCGCTACGCGATCCGCACCGAAATCCGGTTGATCACTTCGGAGTTGGCGATCGACCTGGCCCGGTTCCCCGGGCTGAACACGTGGAGCGGCGAGGATCTCAACATCCTGGCCAGCCTGTTCGTGAACTCGATGATCGTGATCGCCGAGGCCATCGAGGACGCCAATGA